>ERZ761602.3113-NODE-3113-length-24187-cov-4.753605_pt1 | contig 24187 bp, 15 predicted proteins | sample MGYA00512165_ERZ761602 | MGnify/ENA primary metagenome ERZ761602 (study PRJEB28899, sample SAMN02445085) | bioreactor sludge metagenome | biome: EBPR sludge; isolation source: Thorneside wastewater treatment plant | place: Australia: Brisbane, Thorneside...
TTTCCCGGCCGTCATGCTGTCGCGTACGAAGCGGAAGAAGGGCTCGAAGACCTTGTCGACGCGCGCGTTGATCTGGTCCTTGTCGCGTTCGCCGAAGTCCAGCACGAGCTGCGAGAAGCGACGGTTGCGGAGCGCCGTGAGTCGGTCGAGCTCGCGATCGAGCTTCGCCTGGAGGTCGGCTTCGCGGTCCTTCCACAGCGCGAGGGTGCGCTCACGCGCGGCGTCGACCGCGGGGGCGACGAGAGCCCGGAGCGCGGTGAGGTCGACCGGGACGTTTCGGTTCGGCAGCGAACGGCGCGCGATCTTGGCTCGCTCTGCCCACGCCTCGAACGAGAGCGTCTCGGTCAACACGCCTCCGAGGAAGCGCACCGCGTACCACTCCTGCAGCAGCGGCTGGCTGCGACCATTGGGCAGAGACGCTGAGACGAGCACCACCGCCTCGTCGGACACGAGCCCCTCGAGCAGCGACACGAGGGGCGCCTCGAGGCGTCCGAGCGGGGCGACCGCCCTGTCGTTGCACCAGTCGACGACCGGGTGCAGCGGCCAGAGGTAGCTGAGCTTCGGCCACGCCAGCTCTTCCCGGCGTGCGAGCTTGATCTCCTCTTGAATCCGATCGGCGTCGGGGGTCAGCACGAGGACGCCGTCGTCGGGCACCACCTCGGTGGGAAGCTTCCGCAAGCGGCGGCGCAGGTCGGTGCCCGCGAGGCGACGACGCCGCGCGTCCTCCGTATCCGGCGGCAGGTGGATCTCGACGACGCGGCGCTCTTCGTCGACGCGACGCGTGAGCCCGTCGTTCTCCGCCAGGAGGTCGAGCACCTCGCGCACGTAGGCGAAGTCCGAGTCGAAGAGGGAGAAGGTGCGCGGCGTGGGGGGCGGTGGCGGCTCGTCGAGCGAGGGTCCACCGCGCAGCAGGAGATCGAGCGGGCTCAGCTCATCGGGTGCGGCGAGGCGCGCTCCGAAGGCTTCGGCGGACTCCCCCGCCTCGATGGCCTCCGCGGTGAGCGCGACCTCCGCCTCCTCGTCGTACTTGCGCATGAGCGCGGACGGGTCGCCGATGTTCTTCTGCGCCTGATCGTCGCGCTGGGTGAGCAGCTCGAGGATTCGAACGTCTCCGCGGATGCGCTCGTTCTGCGACTCCGTGAGCAGGTAGACGATCTGCGGCGCGCGCTCTTGCCCATAGCGGTCGATGCGGCCGTTGCGCTGCGCGAACACCATGAGCGACCAGGGCACGTCGAAGTGCACGAGCCGGTGGCAGAGGAAGTGGAGGTTCAAGCCTTCGGACGCGACGTCCGACGCGAGCAGCACGCGGACCTTCGCGTTGTCTTTGCCGAAGCGCTCGACGATCTCTTGCTGTTCGCGATCGGAGAGCGCGCCGTGGAGCAGCTCGATCTGCTCGGCCTCGAGGCCGAGGTCGGCCTTCAGGTGCTCCCGCAGGAACTTCAGCGTCTCGATTCGCTCGCTGAAGATCACGAGCCGGTCGTCCTTCTTCTTCGGCGACCACTGGAGTTGCTTCTTGTCGCGGAGCAGCGCGAGCAGGCGCTGATACTTCGAGAAGGACACGGCATCGATCGCCGCGACGAGCTCGTCGAGGTGCCGCAGAGCCTCCGCGTCGGCCTCGAACGCCGCCGCGTCCTTGCGCCCGGCGATCGTCTTGAGTCGCTCGGCGATCGTCTGTCGGCATGCGGCGGGGCTGCTGAAGAGCGCCTTCTCCAGCGTGGTCTTGAAGAGCATCGCGCCATGCTTCCGCTGGTCGATGGCCGAGAACCGCAGGTCCACGAGCGCGTCGAACGCGGCTTCCTCGGCAGACGTGGCGGTCGCGTGCACCTGCCGCATCTCGCGCTCGGGGAAGGCTTTGCCGAGCTCGCTCTGGACGTCCTTCTTGAAGCGACGGACGAAGAGCCCCTCGATGTCCTCGCGGGTGTAGCTCTTCGGATCGGCGATGGCCGTCGGATCCAGCATGTTCATCAGGCTCGCGAAGCTCTCGGCCTTGCCGTCGTGCGGCGTCGCCGAGAGCAGGATCAGCGCGTCGGACCGGTCCGCGAGGATCTTCGCGATCTTCGCGCGCTGCGATCGATCCCCGCCGCGCTCCGCGACGTTGTGCGCTTCGTCGATGACGATCACGTCCCACTCGGCGCGCTCCACGTGCGTGCGGAAGGCGTTGTTCTGTTTGAGCGTGTCGATCGAGATGATCGTCTTGTCGTAGTAGTGGAAGGGGTTGTGATTCGTCGGGATCTGCTCGCGAATCCGCTGGAGTCCGACCGAGTCGAGCCGCACGAGCGGGATGGCGAAGCGAGACCAGAGCTCCTTCTGAAACTGCGTCAGCATGCTCTTGACCGTCGCGACGAGGATGCGGCGGCCGCGACCGCGTCGAATCAGCTCCGAGAGCAGGATGCCGGCCTCGAGCGTCTTGCCGAGGCCCACCGCGTCGGCGATGAGCACACGAGGCCGTGTCTGCTGCAGCGCGAGCCGCGCGGGTTGGAGCTGGAAGTCCATCACGTCGAGCGCCGCGCTCCGCCCGAGGACCGGCTCCGTGGTCGTCGGAGGAACGCGCCGCAGCTTGCTCTCCAAGTAGAGCCGCGAGCGCCGGTGCCCAGGGGTCGGATCGACCACGAGCTGCGTCTCGCGCGGATCGAGCACCGTCACCCTCGGCTCGTACTCCTGCAGGAAGATCGCCTCCTGATCGCGGACGATCTCCGACAGCCCCACGACGTGCCACGCCGCGCTCCCGCTGCTCGTCTGATTCACCTGCACCACGCGCCAGACCGCGTCGCGCACCTCGATGTGCGCCCCCGGCGCGATGGGGAGCTCCCTCGCCACGCTTCACCCTCCTCGACGACGACGGCCCGGCACCCGCCGAGCCGCACGCAGACCGGAGGCCACCGTATCCGGACACCGCCGGAGGGAACAACATGGAAAACGTCCACTCTTGGCGGACAGGGTTCGCCGAGCTCGATTGCCAACATGGACGAGCTCACGGCGAGCCGGTGATCACCGCATCCGGGTTCCGGGCTCGGGAGGGAGTCCCCCATACTGGTGAGCGCCAACGAAGTACATCTGACCTCCGGCAACACCGACGATCTCCACCGCGCTCGCCCTGATCGTGGCGATGCTTGAGTATCATCGGCCCATGCATCTTCGAGAGCTCCGCCTGCGCAACTTTCGCTCCTGTGCAGACACGACGGTTCGTTTCGACGAGCTCCTCACCGTGCTCGTCGGCGAGAACGATGCGGGCAAGACAAACGTGGTTGAGGCGATCCGCTTGGTCACGGCACCGTCCGACGGCCGACGCATACGGTACGTCGGTTTGGACGACGTTCGACTGAACGCGAGCGGACTCGAGCTCTCCACGACGTACTCCGGCCTCGACGACACTCAACGTGGACTCTTCTTCTCCGCGTTGCCGTCGAATCGCGCAACGGAAGCGATCTGGACGTATCGCTGGGATCTACCATCCGACGTCGAGAGGCGGCGGGCTCCACGGTGGACGGTCGGACCCAAAGGCCTGCCCGAACAGGAGCCGGAGGTCCGGGACTTCATCCGTCACGTGCATCTTCCCGCCCTGCGGGATGCGGACCGTGACCTTGCTTCGAGCAGTCCCGGTCGCATCGAGTTTCTTCTGCGTCAGCTGCTTCTCAACGAAGAGGCCGCGCGAGAGGAACTTCTGGCGTGTGCCCGTGATGCATCGGACCAGCTCTTGGCCCAGCCTCCGCTCGTCCGAGCGCGCGACACTGTCCGGACGACTCTGCAGCCATTGGTCGCCGGATTCCGAGAGCCGCAAGCTCATCTTCGCTTCGCGGAGCCGACGCTGGTCGGACTCGCTCGCGACCTCCGATTCTCTCTCACCCAGCAAGGTATCGATCCGTCGAAGCTCGCGAGAACAGGCCTTGGCTACGCGAACCTTCTCTACTTGGCGAGCGTGTTGGTCGAGCTCGACGCAGCTGACGACGCGGAACTCACGCTCCTCCTCGTCGAGGAGCCCGAGGCGCACCTCCATCCTCAGCTTCAGAACGCGGTGCTGACGTGGTTGCAGGAGCGCGCGGAGCAGACTGCGAAGAGGACCCCAGCACCGGGTGCGCATGCCGGACGGATCCAAGTCGTCGTTACGACCCACTCGCCGAACCTGGCAGCGGCGATGTCGATCAAGCACGTCGTGGTGCTTCGGCCGGTCGAGACGAGTGATGTGGTGACCGAAGGGCAGGAGGGCCCCGACGCGGAGCCTCGTCCTGACGGGGCCTCCTTCGACGCCCCCGAGCCGTCCGCACCTGTCGTGGGGGCGGAACCCTCGGACGATTCGGCTGCGCCGGTCGCCGAACCCTCGACGCTGGCAGCTGCTGAACCCTCGAATACGGCTGCCATCGCGATCGCCGAGCTCGGGCTCGACGAGGCCACGCGACGGAAGATTGATCGGTATCTCGATGTCACGAAGGCCTCGCTGCTCTTCAGCTACAGAGTTCTTCTCGTCGAGGGAATCGCCGAAGCGTTGTTGATCCCAGCCTTCGCACGTTGTGTTCTCGACAAGCGAGAGTCGGATCGCCTTCGAGCAGCCACCATCTTGCCGATCGAAGGCGTCGACTTCGAGCCGTATGTGCGACTCCTGCTTGCGAGCACGAGCGCAGCGAAGGCTTGCATCGCCGACAAGGTCGTCGTCCTCACGGATGAGGATCCCACCAACGCGTCGAACGAGGACGAACCGAGCGATGAAGCGAGCGATGGCGAGGCGGCCGACGGGGAAGTTGGTGTGACGGAAGCGGACGCCGCACCTGTGTCGGCCAAGCCCTCCACCGCACCGCGTCCCGCCGGGCAGCGCCGCGCCGAGGCGCTCCATCGACTCGCCAAGAAGTTGGGCGCGGACGAACGCCTTCACGTCGCTGTGACCCCATGCACTCTCGAGGTCAGCCTCCTCTCCGATCCCGACCCGGCCCGAGCCGCAGAGGCTTCGGCGGTGCTGAGACGGGCTTTCGCTGCGTGCGTGACGCGAGGAAAGCGACGGTTCGACGCGTGGCCCAAGCGAATCGATTCCCTCCCGCCAGCGGACCGAGGAGCGGAGCTTCTTCAGTGGATGAAGGAGACCAAGACGCGGAAGGGAGACTTCGCCCAGACGCTCGCGGGGCAGATCGAGGAAGACCTGAAACTCGACAAGCGATTCCCGGTCCCACAGCACATCGCTGACGCGCTACGTTCGTTGGTGACCTCGTGACATTGACGGCAGAGCAGCAAGCCATCGTTCGCGCCGAGGGAGACCTCTACATCCGCGCGTGCCCTGGTGCAGGCAAGACGAGAACGCTGATCGAGCTTGCCGTCCGCGCCACCGAGGGAGCCCCCAGACACGGCGTGGCGTTCCTCTCGTTCACCAACGCAGCGGCAGGGGAGGTTCGTGCACGGCTTACGCGGCGAGCACCTCGGTTGCTGAGGCCGCCGAGCTTTGTCGGAACGTTCGACAGCTTCCTTATCCGCTACGTGTTGGGACCGGACGGACTGGAGCGCGCGCCGGGACTCCGCGTGCAGTTTCGGGAGAGCTGGGGGCACGATCTGGATTTCAGGATTGCACAGTGCGCAGTCCCTCTTGATGCGTTCGCTCCGCACCAAGGAAAGGTCTTCCTTCGACCCGGCCTCGTCCGGTCGAGATACGCCGTACACGCGAAGCTTCGAACACTCGATGAGCGCATCATAGATGACCTCGAAAGGGCCGCTGAGAGGAATATCCGGAGGCTCATGGCTCAAGGGATCGTCACGAGCCCCTTTCTTCGGTCTGATGCGCTTCGCCGGATCCGAAAGCGATCACCGGCCCACCTGGCGGCGCGATTCCGAGTCGTCATCGTCGATGAAGCCCAAGACTGTGATCCTGGTGACTTGGAGATCGTGTCTGCTCTCAGAAAGGCCGGCTGCCGCTGCGTGGTCGTTGCCGACCCAGAGCAGGGGATCTTCGGCTTTCGAGGAGCCGATCCCCGCAAGCTCGACGAGCTGGGGCTTGCCGGGATGGTCCTCTCGGGGAACTTCCGTTCGTCAAAGTCGATCTGCGCAGCAGCGGCGAGCCTTCGTGCGCGTGACGGCGACCCGGATTCCGCGATGCGAGCCGACTCGGTGGACCGCCCTGTGGTCGTGTTGCCCTACGAGAAGCTGGACGAACGGATTGGTTCGAGGTTCATGGCGCTGCTTCCGGGGGCAAGCGTCGACGCGATGGTTGTGGCGCATGCCGAGGAGCACGCTCGCGCGGCCATTGGCCGCGCAAAGGGCCCGAAGGATTCCGCGGCGGCGGGGGCAGTGATCGCTCGGGCCCTTGAGAACCCTTCGCCTACCGACTGGCAAGCCGCGCGGAGACTGCTCGAGGCGTCGCTTCGGCGCGCGCTCGGCTCGGAACGGGACAACGACCTGGACTCACGCCTCGAGCGTTGGGTCACCGTTTCGGCGGCGCAGGTTCTCGGATGTGCAGCCGCGATGCAGGAAGGGCGGCCTTGCGCCCGAGTTCGCAATGCGCTCGACAACTTGCGGCCGCCGCGGGGACTGCAGTTCGTGGGCAAGCGCACTGAGTGGTTCACTTGTCGCGATGTACCGGGTGAGAACGCGAGCCAAGCGTCCTCGCCTGATCCTCGGGACGAGGTCGAGCTTCCCCTTGGTTTCTCGACGGTTCACAGCGCCAAGGGCCACGAGTACGGGGCCGTGCTCGTCGTGATTCCGATGAGTGGGCGACTCGGTGAACTCCTGGAAGCTTGGGACGTGCGCGACGTTGCGCACGAGGGACGAGCCGTCCTCTACGTGGCCGCGACGCGTGCCCGCGACCTACTCGCGTTCGCCGTGCCCGAAGCCGTCGCCGACTCCGTCGTTTCACTTCTGGAACGGCAGGGCGCGCAGGTGGAAGTGCGAGCGGAGGGCAAGTGCCCGTCAAATCACGCCGACGTCCAACAACGCGAGTAGAAGCCGCGTCGCGTTTCGCATCGCCACCCGCCGGAAGGCACCGCCGCCGACCCCATCGAACTTGGACTTGTCCGCATCTCCGAGGTCCGAGATTCCGCGGATCGCGAGCACCGGAACCGGGCTGGTGCGCGCGTGGGCGGCTCGGCTCAGCCCGGCCGTCTCCATCTCCAACGCCATGAGGGCGCCGTCGAGGGAGCGGATCTTGTCGATGAACGCGCGCGACGTGACCACACTGTTGCCGCTCGCGAGATGACCGGTGCGGATCGCTGGCGACTCACGAGTCACCTGACGAAGCTCTGTGTAGGCCGACCCGAGTTCGGCGCGGAGATCGTCGGCGCACTCCTTCTTCCACTTGGCGTATCGATCCTCGTGCGCGTGCGGAAATGCCTGCACCGCCTTCAGACGTGGAAAGTCGACCTGGAAACCCTCTGGCCGATACCGCACATCTACGCCGTCTTCGCCGTCCGTGACCTTGCTCGTCGCGTCGTAGGCGACGATCTGTCGCGGCACGATCACGTCGGCCAGACGTAGGTCCTCCTTGAGACTGGCTGCGATTCCCAGCCAAGCGGTCGCTCTCGGTTTCCATCGCGCGATCGCTCGGTCCGCGGCGAGCTGGGCATGCGCGATGCCCATCTCGCCGACGCAGTGCAGCACGAGGTGGCGTCCAGCGTAGTGGCACGAGTAGTCGTACTCGCCGCTTTCGGAGCGCACCGGGACGCGCTCCGGGAGCAATGCCACGAGTTGCGCGAACTCTTCCTCGAGCGCGACGAGCACGAGCAAGTCGGCTTCCGATCGTACGGCGGCCTCGGCTTCGTACTTCACTCCCCGCGGACCGATGGTGGTTGCGTACGAGTACGCTTCGCCGCGCTTGTTGTAGATGCGCAGCTCGGGACTGGCCTGCAGCATCCGACGGCCACACTCGATGGCGACCGACACCGGCACCGCGGGGAACACATGGACGCGGGCGCCGGCACCGTGGGTCTTGGTGATGTGGTCGAGCACCGAGCGCCAATGGGCCACGAAGGTCTGTAGCTGCGCGTGCGTCCGCACCCGATTCACCTTCGGATCGTTCAGCGCGATTTCGTAGACGGGCGCGGAGTGCGGGGCGACTGCCGTCGTGTCGTCGATGCTGACGGGTGCACTCACGGACAGGATCAGGACGACGTCGCTCGCCGCCCGCCTCCCCTCTGGGATGTTGACCGTCCACGCGAGCTCGGGCCCGTCCTCCTCCCACGCCCACAGGTGCGAGGAGTCGATGCCGTCGCGGTGGCGATGCCGGTCGAATATCAAGTCGGACCGCTTGTCGCCGAGCAGACTCCCGAGCGCCATCAACAGCGGGATCGGCCCGATCCCGAAGATTCCCAGCGGCTCCGCGCTGACTCGTACGTCCCTCAGCGCTCCTTCGAGCTCCGCGACCGCCGCCGGCCAATCGGTGCCGTGTTCGTGCTCGAAGCGGTCGCCGAACGCGATGTCGACCGCGTCCCCTGGCTCGGCGGGCGAGAGAGCGTGGCGCACCATCTCGTCGGTGGCGGCCGGTACGTGGTTCTTGCCGATGTCGGCGGTGAAGCGAAGGGGACGGATTCGGGACATCGGGCACCTCAGAAGTCGCGGCCGAAGGCTTGTTGTAGAGGGGCGGGATCGTGGCGTTGTCGGGCCTCGGCGAGCTGGAGAGAGAGCGCGTCGAGGCGTGTGCGAAACTCGCGCATTTGGGGATCCGTCATCCGGTGGAAGACGTCCCGTCGCGGTTCCACGGGGAGCTTGGCCACCAGTCGCGGGTAGAAGCGCGCGCGCATGCCGTCGACCACGCGTCGAGTCGCGTCGAGGTCGTCGAACTGCGCGGCGGACGTCGGTGGGAGGAAGCCGACGTAGCGTGGCTGAAAGAACTCGAGGGCGACGACGGTGAGCCCGATTCCAACCGGCGCCGCGTTGCCCTCCGACCGGAAGCAGACGTCTTTCCAGCGTTTCAGGTAGCGAACGACTCGACGAAACTGCTGGCGCTGCTCTCCATCGAGGAACTCTTTCACCTTTTCGATGAATCGAAGAGGCTCGCTGAGCTCCCACGAACGATGCTCGAGACTCGAGTGCTGCTTGCCGACCGCCAGGTGATACGTCGAGGCGCCCCACCAGTCCTGGGACTTCCAGTAGACCGGGAGGTCGACGTGCACGGACGGTTGCCCCGCCTTCACGTACTGCACCCGGATGCAGTGACGACGCCACTCGACGTTGGGCGTGTGGCCGCGAACGGCGTCGTAGACGCGGGTCTTCGCATCGAGCGGATCCTTCGGTCGCTCAGGCCCCGTGAGGACGATCCCGACGTCGATGTCGAAGTCGCCCTCGACCGGCAGCACGCCGGTGCCCATCGCGTAGCTCCCTTGGTTGAACGCGTCGAACGTCAGACTACGGTCGCGCATGCGCCGCAGGATGGCGTCGCGCTTGTCGCGGAGAATCGCGAGCTCGTCGGCATTGTCGAGCTTGATGCGCTCGTGGAAGGCGAGAAATCGAGACTGAAGGGGCGGAGCAGACACAGTCACCTCGTCGTGGGGAGCGTTGGGGTGTCGGAGGTGCCATCGAGCGGTTCGGAAGAAGCCGCGCCGTCGAACGGGTGGTGTGGACCTGGAGGATCCAACTGACAGAGCCGCACTGCATCGAGCGATTCGATGGCGATCGACGCGCGAGCCCCTCGCCATGCACGCGTCAAGGACGTCCCGACGATGACGAAGAACAAATGAGGTACGTCGACGCGGTCGTCGCGAAGTCGGCGCCGCCAGTCGTCGAGGTCGACCGACGACGGTGTCGGATCCGGCTCGGGGTGAGTGTGCCACTCCCCGAGGTAGCCGCAGGTGCCCTGGGACTCGGCGTACGCTCGATCGATGTGCTGCTGATGGGCCCGCGCCGTGCGATGGAACGACGTCCGCCCTCTTCGGTCGCCGCGCATCGGCGTAGTGAGCTCGTCGACCACGACGTGCTCGGACCCGCGCAACCACCGGCCGAGCAACACTCCGCCCGCTTCGCGACTCACGCACTGCGTCTGGCGGAAGTCGTGCAGGCGACGAACGACCAGTGCGTCCAGCTTGAAGACCTGTCGGTCAGCGGCGCGGAAGAGCAGCGCCGCGCTCATGGCTTGCTCCTGCAGACGGGACAGTGGTCGTTCGCGAACCACGTCGCCGACGTGTCGTGCGCGTTCCAACGATCGGAGAGCCGGAAGCCGGCGTCGAGGTAGGCCCGCGGATCTCCGCGCCACGACCGCAGCTCCGCCACGCTGGGCTTGGACCCGCTCCGCGAATCGAGCGCTTCGACGAGCGCGCGCGAAGCCAGGAGTGCTGTCTGTGTCGCGTCGAGAACGCTGTACGGCGTGTACGCGCCGCCGCATCCCGTGACGGAGCGCGTGAACGTCTGGCCGGGCGCCGCGAAGTCGGAGCGGTTGTCCACCTGCTCCGAGCCATCTTCTCGACGGAAGAGACACTCGTAGCAGCCTTTGGCGCCAGCCGGACGCGTGAGCGCGTGCCCGCCGATCCCAAGCGGCTCTAGCCACGTGAACATCACGATCCCCGAGTAGTCTCGAAGAAGCTCCTGAAGCTCCCGGCTCTGTGTCACGTCTCCGATCGTCACCACGATCGCGTCGAACTGGTCGCGATGAAGGCGGTGCACGAGAAGCTTCTGCGCGGGCTCGTGCGCGACATCGACGTCGAGGTAGGGGCGGCGCCGCAGGTCGTCCGCGAGCGCGTCGACCTTGCGCCGACCGATGTCCGCTCGACCCAGGACGTGCCGGTAGACGTTGGCCGCTTCGAGTCGGTCCGGGTCGATAAGCGTGAGCCGCGAGATTCCGGTGCTCGCGAGCTGGGTGGCGAGCTGCCCACCCACCGACCCGCATCCGACGATCGCTACGTGCGCGTCTCGAGCGCGCGAGCCACCCCGACCGAGCAAACTTTCGCGATCCATCCGCACCAAGTTCGCGGGAGCCCCGCGCTCACGCGCATCCTCGATGCTGCCGTGCTTGGTCCCGAACTGCAGGAGTACGGGCGTGCGTTCCTCCCGATCCGATCGTGGAAAGCCCAGCACGACCAGCGGCTGAATGCGGCGTGAGAGGCGCGTCAGCCGCTCGAGTTCCGCGCGTGCTCCGCACCCACCGAGGAAGGCCAGTAACCCCTCGACCGAGCGGAGCGCTTCGATGTCCAGCGGCTCCTGGAGAAGCGATTCGGGGAGCCGCAGGTAGGGGACCTCCGCCGTCCGGATCGGGAGCTTGTCCTCGGAGAGGTCGGGGTACTCGCGCACCGACGTCGCATCTCCTTGTCGGTCGGCCACGAAGAGCACGCGCACGGCGCGCTTGCGAGGACGCACCCACCCCGCGACCACCAGACGCGATGGACCCCCGAGGTCGAGAAAGGCATCAGCTCTGTGGCCGCGAGCTCCCCGGCACCAGTACTGCGGAAGCTCGTCGTAGAGTTCTGCCCAGCGCTGCCCGTGGAACCCGCTTTCGAAGGTCGCCAAGGCTTTGCAGACAGCCTCGTCGATGAGCTCGGCCGGCCGCTCACGTGAGAGCGAGAGCCCTTCGCGCTCGAACGCGCAGATCGACCCGTCCTCCTCGACATGAGGGAGGGGAGGGGCGTCCAACGCGACGACGGTCGGTAGCCGAGCCGGAAACGCGTCGGGCAGCCGAACCTCGAAGCGGAAGCATCGATCAGAGTACGTCCGCTCGCCCGACACCGTCGCGAGGACGCCCGCCTGCGAAGGAACGACACCCACGCGGTCGAGATGGCGCGCCCGCACGACGTCGAACAGCAGTCGTGTCGCGTCCTCGCGGGTCACCCCGAGTTCCCCGGACTCGAAATCGTCGGCGTCCGCGGCTTCGCCGTCTCGACCTTGTCCGGCACCGGGAAATCCGAGCCGAAGTGCATCGCCAGGCCCTTCGCCGCTTCGTGCGTGTCGGGCTCGCGCGCGGCGGTCTCGAGTGCGGCCTCGAGGCCCTTCAAGGCCGCCTGAAAGTCGGCCATCTGCGTATGCGTCATGCGCTCGAAGAGGTCGTTCCCCGGAGCAACGTCGAGGGTCACCCGCAGGCGCTCGATGGCCTTCCCGTCCACGACCTCTCGCTGGAAGGCGGCACGCATCTTCGCGAGCAGCGTCTTCAGCGCGCCGAGATCATCGAACTCCTTCGTCGTCCCGACGAGCGCCTTCCGAACCTCGAACCAGCGAAGCGCACACGCGGTGATCGCGATTCCGCGCGGGCGGGCGTTCCCACCCTCCGGGAACCGCACGGCTGCCCATCGCTTCAGGTACCGGATGACCCGGCGGAACTGCCGCGCGTCGTCCGCATCGGACAGGTGATTCTCGACGAGCTTCAGAAGCGCCTCGGGATCCGCCGCCTCCCAGCGCTTGTTTTCGGCGTTCGACTGGAGCTTGCCGCGCGCGAGGTACGTCTTCCCGTCGGCGTTCTCCTCCGCGTAGACCGCGAGATCGACGTGGTAGAGCGGTTCGTCCTTCGACGTGTACGTGACGGTCACGCAGGGCTCGCGCATTCGCACGTCCTTCGTGTGCCCGTCCAAGGCCTCGAGGACCCACTTCTTCACCTCGACTGGCTCGAAGTCGTCGTGGTCGATCTCGAAGAGGAGCGCGACGTCGAGATCGTAGTCGCCGTCGAGCGGCTTCACGCCAGTTCCCATGGGGTAGCTGCCCTGGTTCAGGTGGCGATACTTCGGGATCGTGGCCCCCTGGCGGCGCTTCTCCGCGATGCCTTCGCTCAATCGATTCAGGATCTTCTCGCGCTTGTCCGAGAGCGTCTTCTCCTCGGGCTTGCGACGAATACGGATCGCGTCGTGGAACTGCTCGAACTGCTTCTGAAGGTTGGCCATGGCCCGGTCTCTCCTGTTTCGCGGCCACGGACGTCCGGGCGCGCTCGGCCCAGTAAGTCTCCACGCGGGTGCGACAAGGGATGGAGAGCCCGCCCGATCACAGCACGATCGGAGATCACGACACCCGATCACGCCGCGATCGTCGAATCGGCTCCAAACTCGAACCATCCGGTGATCGCGAACTCGGGTTGGGCCGACGAAGTGCGGTCGCGATCATCCGTCGCGTCGAAACGCATCGACCTGCTGGACGATCGCCTCCCGGAGCGTGTTCGGTGCGAGGACGCGAACGTCCGGGATCCAACTCAGGATCGCGCGATGAAGCGGACGCGCGAGGACGACGCGAAAGCCGACCTCCCTCCACCCACGGCGATCGGGGCCCAACGACTGCGTGCGGTGCACCGGTCGCCGCTCCAGAGAGGCTCGTACCTCGCCGCGTACGGCGAGCCGTACGTCTTCGACGGGACCTTCGTGGATGTAGATGCCGAACGAGTCGTCGAGGATCCCCTCGGGGATCTCGGTCGACGACGCGGGAGTGAAGGTGTCCTCGAGCAGCCGAATGCTCTGAATCCCCTCCAACTCGAAGAGGCGCACCTCCTCCGAGGGGAGCTTTCGCGCGAGCACCACCACGAGTCCGTCGTGAATGACCAGCCGATGCGGCGCGATCCGGTACTTGCTGGTTCGGCCGTCGAGTGTCGTGTAGTCGATCGAGCACACGCACCGTTCTTCGAGGCTTCGAAGGAGCGCCGTGACCGCGTTGCGGTACTTCTTGCGGTCGGCGACTGGGCGCGGGCTCAGGTGTTGCACCCCTCGTGCGATGCGATCGCCACGATCGACGTCCCCGCACGCCGCGACCTCCTTCCGAAGGACCCCGAGCGCCGCGTGGTACTTCGTGCCCTCGAGCCACGAGAGGCCCTGCGACGCCAGCTCGAGCGCGGTGGCACGCGTATGGTCCGATGACGACGACGCGAGCTTGGAGGGTGACCGATACCGATTCTCCCCGTTGACGAGCTCTACGCACGCGCGGCCCTGCTTCTCGAGGAGTTTGAGGTAGCGGCGCGCTGCGGGCTCTTGGATGCCGAGCAGCTTCATCGTCCGTGCGACCGTCAGCGTCTCCCCCTTCTCGAGACGGTCGATCAGCTCGAGGACGCGTTTCGCGACCACCATCTGAGCCTCGGTGCTCACGCCGTCGCTTCCGGCTCCGCCTTGTCCCCCCGATACCTCCGCACCGCCGCGCGCAGCGCGTCGGCGTGGGCGTAGAGATCGCGGACCGACGCGATCGGGTGCCGGGTCTCTTGCTTCGCTTCGTCGAGGAGGCCGAGGTACTTCTGTGCGGCGTTGAAGTGGAGGCGGCAGATGGGGCGTCGGTTGTTGTCGTCGAGGAGGATCGCGAAGTAGCTCTTCGCGTCGCGGTACACGACGCGCGCCGGATCGATCTCGCCGCAGACGATGGCGAGCACCACGCGGAACCCGTCGAGCTCCTCTTGGGTCGTCTCGATGCCGGCGCGTGCGTCGTCCGCGCTGGCCTCGGGGTCGACCACGGGCTCGGCGGCGGGCACCTGCGCGACGATTGGCAGGGCGGACGCACCCGGGTCTTCACGCGCGATGGCCGCGCGGAGTCGGTCGCTGACGCGCTCGCTGATCATGCCGAGGAGCGCCTTCTTCACGAGCGGCGTGAACATCGTGCGGCTCGCCGCCGTGAAGCGGGCCGTCGGGTTCGCGCGCGTGAAAAAGAACTTCACGAGCTCTTCCTCGGGCTCTTCGAGCTGCCGCTCGAGACACGCGCGCACCTCGCGCAGGTACTTCAGGTCGTTGGCGCTGCTGAGCACCTTCTCGAGGTCGAACGTCGACTTCGACAGGCTCGCGACCTCCGCGATCAGATCGTCGCGAAGCTCGAGGAGATTCAGGATCAGAAACGGCCTCGCGTCGAGCTTGTTGGGCTCGTCGAGATCCGAGTAGAGGTGATACTCGGTGCCATTCGTGAGGATCGCGATGCGGGCCTTCGTCACGGAGAAGTAGCGATAGAGCTGGCTCGCGTGCTCGATCTTCAGGCGCGTCCCGACCGGCTTGCACTCGATCAGGATCTGAATCGAGCCCTCACGCTTGACCGCGTAGTCGACCTTCTCGCCCTTCTTGATCCCGACGTCGGCCACGAACTCCGGGACAACCTCGGTCGGGTCGAACACGTCGTAGCCGAGCGCCGCCAGGAACGGCAGCACGAGCGCCGTCTTCGTCGCCTCCTCCGTCTCCAGATGCGGCAGAAGGTCCGGCACGCGCTGCGCGAGCGATTTCACACGATCCGTGAAGCTCATCTTCCCACCCCTCGTCCTCGCAGCCCCTCGCGACGCGCGACGAGGCCGTAGGTTTCCGTGGAGACGGTACAGAGCCCGCGAATGCCGCACGTACTCCAAACCGAGTAACTCAAATGGGTGAAACCGCGGAGGTAACGATTTCGATCGCGATCCTCTGCGTTCCGCAGGCTGCTCCAACGACGCACGCGCATACGGACATCGATCGACGATCGATCGCTCCCGTGAGACGGTCGAGCCCATGAAACGCCGCGCTCTCCTCGCCGTCGCGCTCACACTCGTTCTCTCCTCCTGTGGTGGCACCGAGAGCTGCCCACCGGAGGACTATCCGCTCGTCTACTCGGGCTTCGGCACCATGAGCACCCGGATTGGAGACGGGCGCTACTTCCAAGACGAGCTCGACCGAACCCTGACCCTGGTCCCGGTCGGAACCGACGATCCCGCGACCCGCTGGCGCTTCTTCATCGGCGCCTACTGCACGTTCGAGATCGAGTCCCTCGAGATGTGCGGTTTCAGCGACGACTCGGTGCGCCTCCAGTTCGCCCCGCTCGGCTCGCGACCCGATTGCACGTGGACGACCACGGACGGGGGCACGGCGGTCTGGAGCCCGAGCGCGGCCGAGCTGCAATGGCGCGAAGACTCACTCAGCTTCGAGATCGTCGGGCCGGTGACCTACATGCTGGACGGATCGGTTCGTGAAGGAGACGCGATCTTCAGCTTCGTCGGCTCGGCGGAGCTGTGAAGCGTGAGGTTCGAGATGTCGACCTCTCGCCGCGAGGATGTCCAATTCTCGTCATGATGTACTGACGAAGTCCGGGTACACGGCCCAACGTCAGTACGTCGTGACAGCATCGCTCGATGGCACCTGACCGCGATTGCTCTCGACTGCTCGCCGAGGTTGCTCGACTCGATCCACTCGAACTGTGCGCGACCGTCGGAGCACTCTTCCTCGTCCCGACCAACCTTCACTACGCCCATCGGCTGGAGGCGCTGGCGAGCCTGGTCATTGATGGCCACGCACGAGGGCGAGGCGCACTCAACCGGACGCGCGCGCGAAGGGTGGCGGACGATCTCCTCGGTTCGTGTGCGGGGTGGCGCGACGACCCTTGGCCGACCCTCACGACGGAGAACTTCATCCACCACGGCGGCAACCACACCTTCATCCCCGGAGGAGATAGCCCCCTCTTCGTCTTGCGGCTTCTCGCACGACTCATCGCGACGAGCGAGGACCTCGGGCCCGCGTTTCGCGCGCGAGCAACGCGATTGATCCAATTCGGAAGCTCTCTCTCTCATGACGTCGCATCACACGCCGGACTTCCTCGGAACTTGCCGGTACCACCGTCAGCTCGGTTCGCAGTGCCGCCGGGAGACTCCTTCGAGCGACTCCGGGCGGCAGTTTGCTTGTCGGCCGCGAGCTTCGACGGGCTCTGCCGCGGCACCGCGGTCGACCGCGAGGACGCACTTCGGTTCTGCGCGGTGCCCTCCGCGAGACCACTCCACCCGGCGTTCGGCAGCGTCGAGCGACTCCAAGTCACGCCGTTGGTCACGGTGCGCGACAGATACGTGGTGGTTGCACCGCACCTGATCGCGCAAGCCCTCGCGCACCATGTGGTCGCTCTCGCCGAGGAGCTTGGAGAGTCTGCCCAGCTTGCGGACGAGCTCCATTTCGCGAGCTTCTTCGCGCTGGACGATGCGTTCCAGCGCCTCGGAATGTCTCGAGTCGACGCCCCTCGGCGCAGTACGGCGCCCACACCCGGAAGCATCGTCTCCCACATCCTGTACCAGTGCGATCGAGACAAGCTGCATCATGTCGTGCTCGCGTCCGACGCACTGCACCCCGGGTCGCGCTGGACCACCGACGCGATCGCCAACGAACTGCACGCGGCACGAGATCGACTTCCATCGCTGATCGAACGTCTCGAGCCGCCCGTGAACGAGTGGCGGTCGACGGTGGTGCTCTCCGGAACGGGCAGAGAGTTCGAGTTCTCGGTCGAGCGGGATCTCGCCAAGGTCTTCGCCTTGGCCGACTGCGAGGTGATCGCGGAGGTCGATGGTCGTGATCCGCTCGTGTTGTGGAAGCACCACGTCGCACTCGATGACCCGTCGACGCCGAAGCTCGCGTCGTTCTCACCGCTCGACACGTACGCGCTCTGGCGTGCCTGGGATCGACGCTTCACGCCCGACGACGACGGCGTCAACCTCGTTTCCGTCGCGCCAGATCTTGCCGCGACGATGCGTCGAGATGCCGTGCTCCGGCGCGACACGCAGGCACTCCCTTGGGAGCACGGGAGGCTTCTGGAGGTCGCCCTCTCCGAAGGACCAGAGCGACCCGTGTACCTCTCGCGCCGATCGGGCCCTTCGCGATTCGAGCTCGCCGTCATCACGCCGCCCGCAGTTGTGTGGTTCGTGGCCTCCCCGAACGAGTCGGAAGCGGCCGAACCGTCGCTACCCGAGTTCGGCCGCATGGCCGCGTTCTGGCTCTCGGAGTTTGCGCTGGAGCTCGGCCCCAAGCTTCCGCGGCGGGCAGAGCCCGATGTCGTCGTCGTCCGCCTCGTGTGGGTCGACACCGCGGTGCCGTACGCCATCGACGTCGACCCGCACTCGCTGGAGGTCCAGATCGGCCGTGGGTTTCTCGCGGCGTACGACGATACGAACGCGTTCGAGCGTGGTTTCGCGGCCGCTCTGGCGACCGCAGTCTTTGCCGCGGTCGGACTCTCCACTCCCGAGGTGGAGGTCCAAGCCGTGCTCGATGTGGTCGCGCCCTCGGGCGTGAAGCGAATGCTGCACGCGGTCCACGCGATGCAACAGCCGGCGCTTTCGCACGACAGACTTCCGCCACCGCGACTGCTCCAAGACTTCGACGTCCACCGCGCGCGGCGCATCGGTCTCGGCGACTCCACGGTCGGACGACTGGATGGCGACGATGCCCGAACGTGGCTCAACGCCAGGGTGAGCAGGTTGTACACCGCGCTACGAGCCGACCTCGCCGAGCACGAGGGCGCCGACGTCCTCGATCACCTGCTCGAGCACTACGAGGCACTCGTCCGCGCCGATGACATTCGAGACCTCACCTTCGGCTCGGTGCTCGCGTGCGCGGAGCGGGTGCCTGCGCTCCACCGGGAGCTCGAGGAGCAGATCGGTCGCCACGCACGCGCGGCAAGCGCATCTCGCTTTTTGATCGAACACGTCGTCGCGGAGCCGCCGGCTGGCGTCCGACGTTTCAGCGTTGCGAAGCTCGATCAATGGCTCGCGTTGGGCGCGGAGATCATCGGATTGGGGTACGCGAGCGACGTCAGCCGCTACCAGCTCGCCGATGTGAAGGTTCGCATCGGGCGATGCGGCTACTCGCTGGACCTCGACGGGTTCGACGCCGCGATCACGGAGGGACGCGGACAGCATCACCGCGAACGATTGGCTCTCGAGGGCTCCAGAGTCCGGGTCCCCGGCACGGGGGCCCCTCGCGCGAACGAGGCCGGACCCTCTCGATGGAGTGACTCGGAAGAGACGCAGTGGCTCCGCCAAGGTGTCGAAGCCGAGCTCGGGTGTGACCTCGACGAGCTGATTTCTCTATTCTACACCGCGATTGCGAGGGGCCAGCGCGGCTCCCAGGCCGTGGTCGAGGAGGTCGAAGCGACGTTCGTCGCCGGGCTAGCCGAAGCCCTCGCATTGCCCATCGGGCGTGTCGAAAAGTGGTTGGAGCACTTCGCTCTCCGACCGCGCGACATCTTCTTGAAGGCACCACCCGGCTACCAGGATTTCGAAGTCTTGCCTTGGCGCTTCAACCGCGCATGGTCGTATGTCCGTCGTCCCTTCGTGCGAACCCGCGACGGGAGGGTGAAGTACACGGTGGGGCACGTCGCCGCTGCGCTCGAGAACGTGATGATGTTGTTGACGACCGGTCGCTACCGCGCTCAGTCGCCCGAGCTGCGCAGAGTGTTGGGAAAGATCACCCAACGACCGTCGCGCGAGTTCGTCGATGAAGTTGCGAACGCGATGCAGTCGCGCGGGTTTGAAGTCCGAACGCACGTCTCGAAGATCCGTCGCCTCAAGCTGGAGCGAGCGCGTGGCCAGTCGCTCGGTGACGTCGACGTCCTGGCCGTCCATCGACCAAGTCGTCGAATCCTCGCGGTGGAGTGCAAGGACTTCCAGACGGACCGGATGCCACACGAGATGAGCACGGACCTCGAGGAGCTGTTCACTGGACGAAGCAAGCGAGATGGCCAGAGGGAACCATCCGCTCAGGATCGGCACCTCGCGCGACGCGACTGGTTGGTCGCGCACCGAGACGATGTGGTGCGCTGGCTCGGCGAGGACGACGCGCCCGAGACATGGACGATCGAGGCCGTGATGGTGCTGAGCCGCGCGCTCGTGACCCCGTACCTGGGTCACGCGCGCCTGCCCGTGTGGACCCTGCGCCAGGTTCGTAGTGGCGAAGTCGTTTGAGGGAGCTCGCTCGCCACTGCCGGGTTCGCGTCACGCACCACCACGGGAACACGGCGGGCTCACTCGACCGCCAACGAGCAGCGCTCCTCGTACTGAACGTCCTCCTCGCGGAAGCGGCGCACGAGCTGGCCGCCGCGCGCGACGAACCCGCCCTCGCCGATGGAACCGAGGACACAGACGTCGCCGTCCGGAACGCGTCGCAACCGCGCCATGCCATGCGGCGGAAACAGAAGCCCGACGAACTCGGGGCCCGCCGGTTCGTCGTCGCGGCAGATGCGTGGACTCCACTGCCGGAGCGGCGGAAGGTCGAGGCGCTTCGGCATCTCGTCGGGCGCGATCGGGATGAGCTCGTACGGCGCGGCGCGCGCGATTCTCGCGACGTAGGTGCGCGCGTCGTGCGTGGCGAAGTCGTAGTGCCCTCCGTCGCGCGTCTCGAACCGGCGGTGCGCGAGGACGCGTCCTCGAGAATCGAAGCGACGCACCTCGGCTGCACAGTCGTCGACCCACAGAACGACGACGTGTCCGTCGGGCTCGACGAGCGCGCGTCGCGACGCGAGGCCGCGTACGTCGCGGGGGCACCGAACGAGGGGACGCGGCGGCGGGCGCCGAAGCTCCACCACTCCCTCCGGGGCGAGCCGGAACACACGACCGCAGCTGGCCCGGGTCACGACGACGCGTGCACCGATCGCCAGCACCGACGACCGCACGAAGGTCGCGCCCTCGACCGACGCTTCCCACCGCTGTCCATCGAGCTCGCGCACGGCGAAGCGGTTCGCGTCGACGAGCGTCACGCGCTCCGGGGATCGGGCGCCTCGAACGACCTGTCGCTCGCAGCTCAGCTCGAACGGTACGAGCGCACCCCAGCCGTCCTCGTAGGGATCGGGGCGCTCGACACCACGTTCGCTCGAAGGCGACGTCGAAGCGGTGGGAAGCGATGCGACTGCGACGTAGCCCTCCGGCGAGTCCGTGAAGCAGCCACTCGCGTCGCACAGGATTCGTTCACCGAGCGTCACGCGGCGCCAGGAGACTCCGTCGTCGCGTGAGTGCAGGTCGAACGCTTCGTCTCCGACGTTCGCGCGGACGACGAGCTCGCCGTCGTTCGACGCGCCGTAGACCCACCCCGACGAAAAGGGCATCGCGCGAAAGGGACCGCGATCCGAATCGACCAGCCAAGCCGACCCCACGCGGGAGACCCGGATCTCCACCAACGCGCCCCGAGGGCCGCACGTCCCGTTGACGCCCAAGGCGTGCTCGACCGCGCGCCCGGTCCATAGGTCGTGCTCGACGATAGGCCCTGTCCCGACGTACAGGCGATCGCCGCAGTGCGCGGTGACGATTGCGTCATGGAGACGCACCGGCCGCGGGCGCCCAGCGTGATCGAGGAAGCACGCGTCGGCGGGCAATGCCTCGGGCGCGTGTGATGCGGGTACCCCACCATCCGACTCCGTTCGAGAACGTCCGCCGAGGCCATTCCGCGAGCACGGATCCCGTCCGCGAGAGGTGAAGCAGCCGAGACCCACTCTCGACGAACCACCCCTCACTGGAAGCGCCCACGACCCACGAGCCTCGCGCGGGGTGCGACGCGACACTGCCGTCGCGCGAGCGAACGAGGAGCCGGTCGCCGACGAGCACCGCCGTCTCGCCGTCGCCGCGTCGCGTGACGCTGCCGGGCAAGGGCGACGCGGCGTGCGCGACGGCCGCGAGCCGTTGAATCGATTCGTCGGGCGACGTCGGTCGCCGACGTGGCGAGCGCGAGACGATGCTCCCGTCGATGCGCCGCTGCTCGCCGTCGAGGGTGGTAATCACCGGCCCCGTCGCGTCGAGGCGAAGGAACGTCGCGGCATCTACCTGTCCGACCGGCCGCAGCTCGCCCCATGCACCGTATACGACGGTGCCCGCCACCGAGAGCAGCGCGCGTTGGTCGCCGAACGCGACCGCTCGTTGGACCGGAAAGTCGACCGCGATCTCGCGTGTGCCGTCGGCGTCGGCCTCGAAGACTCGCCCCTCGAACGCTCGCACGTACGCGCCGCGCTGAAAGCTCGGTCGCCGTGGTCCCGAGACGAGCGTGACGTCCCTCGGGAACGGACCGAGCTCTCGCAGCGGCGCGACCGGAGTGGCCGCGAACGTGGCGGACTCTTCGAGCACGAAGACCCAACCACCTTCAACGGGCGCCGCGTCCTCGATCGGCGCCGCGGTCGCGCTGCGCTCGATGCCCCTCGACGTGACCCAGAACCGAAACCCGGCATGGAGACAGACGAGCGAGCCGTCGGCCGCGGTCGCGAGGTGGCGCAAGGGGCCGCAGTCGGACGGCAGCTCGCGGAGTAGTTCCTCGAGTTGGCTCGTCGTCGGTGCCTCAGCGCCTCTTCCGACACAAGCGACGCACAGGGCCATCAGAGTCCACCTCGACACGTCGAGAGGATGAGACGAGACGAGCTTCGAAGTCACCTCGACGTGCGTCGCGACTCTTCCCGAACAACTCGCGGTTACCGGCGATTCGTTCGTGGATTCCGACCGCCGCACGAAACTTCGACTCGCGAGTCTCTGCCCTCAGAGCTCGTCGCCGGGAACCACGGAGCGTCCACAGCGTCGCAGGCTTCGATGGCCTATCGACTCGACCCCGAGCTGGTCGAGCGTCGCGCGCGCTTGCTCGACGCTCCGCCCTCGCTCGCCACCAAGCGTCGACTCGCGATCGTCGACGATCTGATCGCGGGTTGCTCGCCAGCCCGCCACGTCGAGCTTCGCACGCCGTGCGCGGAGGACTGGGACGCCATGGCGGGAGGCGACGAGCTCCGCCGCTGCCTTCGATGTGACCGCGACGTCCACGACCTCGACCGAATGGCGCCCCGCGACGTCGCCCAGCTTCTGCTCGACGGATCGGGCGGTTGCGTCCGGTTCCGTCGCCCGGACGATCGGGTCGTGGGCGCGCGCTGCCCTCGCCCACCGCTCCCGTGGGAGCGCGTCGGGGTCATCACTGCGGCGCTGGCGATCACGGCGGCGATCGGCACGTGGCTCGCGCACGACGAGCCTCGGGTGGTGATCGAAGGAAGCACACCCGCCACACCGACAGCTCACGAGCGATTCCTCGGTTCGGCCGTCTCGGTGATGGGGACGATGCGGCCGATCCGGGAGCTCGAGTGAAGTGGGGCTCACAGGGCTCTAGGCCTGCGCACACAGAGCTCGCGAGGATGGTTAGGGCGTCGAGCGTAGCCAAACGCTGAAGTCCGCAAGAGTCGGCGACACGCGCGGGCTCAACCATCACAGCCGGTGCAGGTCGCCTCCAGCCGGGCTTCTGGGGAGTACTCGCGAAACCAATGCCGGTGACGCTGACTCCAGAACCCCGTATCGTCATCGAATGCGTACGAAAGCTGCCGTCTCGTTGTTCGGCATTCTGTTGCTTGGAGGGTGCGGTGAGGATTCCAGCTCACCCGGCACGCCGACTCCTGATGATGCAGGAGTCGTTGACGCTTTCACGTCGCCCGAAGCGGAACTTGTCGACTGTGTCGGAGCCTATGGATGCCCGGGACAGCAGCAGTGTGTGGGAGCCGAGTGCGACGCGTGCGTCTGCACCGATCTGGCCGGTCCCGCGTGGCAGGCGATGCTCGGCACAGTGGTCGATCTCCACTCACGAGACGAGAGAAACGCAGTCGCCCTGCTTCGGGAGGACCCTTGGCTCGTTCGGCTCGAAGCGACTGCCCGAGACTTCGAGGTCGAGCACATCGACGTTGAGGTCCCGCTCGAGTTCGGTACCCAAGTCTTCGAAGCCAGTGATGGCGCGCTGTACGTGTTCCGCAAGCCCCGCGATCGGTTCGTATTCCATCGGTTGACGGCTGGCGGCGCCGTCGAATGGTCGTTGGAAGGGGACAGCGTCGGGGCCTTTGGCTTCGCAGGCTTCGCTGAGACCTCCTCGGGGCGGGTGCTGGGTGGATGGTTCCGGGATGGAGCGATGACGGCGGTCGACTTCTCGTCCGACGGTGAGGTAGTGGCGCTTGCCGACTACGCGGAGTTCGGCGCCCGATTCGTGGCGAGCTCCGTGCATGATTTCATCGCGATCTCCGACAGTGAGTTCATGTTCGCCGCGGACGGCGAAGACAATCGTAGAATGTCCCTCGCAACCTTTCGAGACGGGGCCGGCGAGGGGACGTACGTGGGGGCATTGGCGCGGACCGGATCCATCTCCAACGTCATCCTCGAGGGCGACACCGTCTTCCTCGGACACGGCTCGAGCAACGCCAGGAACGTCTATCAGCTGCGTCTGGAGAACTACACGCGCAGCCTCGACCTGCGCTGGCAGCACTCCGACACCGTGTTCGTAGAAGCGGCGGTTTGGCGCGAGTACCACGACCGGATCTATGAGAGAGCCGCTGTAGCGAGGGTCGACCAAGGCCTCGTTTTCGGTACGTCGATTCGTGACCTCGTGTCCGGAGGACGAATCAGCTACCTGCGGGTCTTCGACGAAGACGGTTCGGTGCGAGGGACGATCGGCGGCATGGGTCCGGTCCGTCAGCTCGTTCGCGCGGCGCCGAATGCCGTCTTCGTCGTGTGGTCCAACTCGTGGCAGCCCGAGGAGCGCACGTTTGTGTCCTACGTCGAACTGCCGCCGCGCTGACTGCATCGCGTGTCATGCCGCCGCAACGGCACCGCCCGGCGCGTACATCCCCTCCGGCCACTCGACTCGCTCGC
>ERZ761602.3114-NODE-3114-length-24178-cov-6.575467_pt1 | contig 24178 bp, 28 predicted proteins | sample MGYA00512165_ERZ761602 | MGnify/ENA primary metagenome ERZ761602 (study PRJEB28899, sample SAMN02445085) | bioreactor sludge metagenome | biome: EBPR sludge; isolation source: Thorneside wastewater treatment plant | place: Australia: Brisbane, Thorneside...
ATGACCCTGTTCCGCCTTTTCCTCGGCATCTGCCTGATCGCGATTGTCGCCTATACCTCCGCCACCATCGCCAACCACGGCTGGAACCTGCTGCCGGTGTTCTTTGGCGATATGGCCGCAATGGGCTGGCCGGGGCAGTTCAACCTCGATTTCATGACCATGCTCGCGCTTTCGGCGATCTGGGTGGCCTGGCGGCACCAGTTCAGCGCGGGCGGACTCGCGCTCGCGGTCCTCGCCTTCTTTGGCGGGATGCTGTTCCTGTCGATCTATCTGCTGATCCACAGCCACCGCACCAAGGGTGATGTGAAGACCCTGCTGCTGGGCGAAGCCCGCGCCCGCCAGGCCTGAACCGGCTGGAAGGAGGAGAACCCCATGTCCCATCCGCCAAGCTCGCCCATGGCCGTGGTAACGGCCTTCCTCAAGGCGATGGAGCCGCTCGATTACGACAGCGCCGCCGCGATGATGGCGCCGGACTGTGCCTATACCAACCCGCCGCCGATCGGCACGGTCAGGGGGCCGGCCGGAATGCGCGCGGTGCTGGAGCCGTTCTTTGCACCGACGATCGAGAACGAGTTTCGCGTGCTGCGTGAGGCGGTCAACGGCCCGGTGGTGATTGTCGAGCGGCTCGACCGGCACCGGCTGGCCGACAAATGGGTCGAACTGCCGGTAACCGGCGTGTTCGAAGTCCATGACGGCCTGATCACCTATTGGCGGGACTACTTCGATGCCGCCACGATCCTCTCGCAGTGGCCGGGAAGCTGACTGGCTCCATGACCGGCGCCGCGCCCATTGCCACAGCCTGCGGCATTGCCGCGCTGCGCACGCCGGACGATCGCTTTGCCGCCCTGCCCGGCTATGCCTTCGCACCGCATTACCGTGACGATCTGCCGGGATACGAAGGCCTGCGGGTCCATTACCTTGATGAAGGGCCGCGCGACGCGGCGGTGACCTTTCTGTGCCTGCACGGCCAGCCGGCCTGGTCCTATCTCTATCGCAAGATGATCCCGGTATTCGCCGGAGCCGGCCACCGCGTCATAGCGCCTGACTTGCTGGGCTTCGGCCGTTCCGACAAGCCGGTCGACGAAGCGGTCTATACCTTCGCCTTCCATCGCGGGATGCTCTGCGCTCTGGTCGAGGCGCTCGACCTGCGCAACCTGGTGCTGGTCTGCCAGGACTGGGGCGGGATCCTCGGCCTGACCATTCCGCCCACCATGCCAGAGCGGTTCACGCGGCTGCTGGTGATGAACACCACGATCCCCGTGGGCGAACCGGTCAGCGAAGGCTTCGTCCGCTGGCGCGAGTTCAACCGCAGCCGCCCGGATCTGGACATCGCCGGCCTGTTCCAGCGCAGCCAGCCGGACATCCTGCCGCAAGAAGCCGCCGCCTATGCCGCGCCGTTTCCCGATGCGCGCTACAAGGCCGGGGTCCGCCGCTTCCCGGAACTGGTGATGACCGATCCCGGCATGACCGGCATTGCCGAAGCTCGCCGCGCCCGGGATTGGTGGGCGAACGAATGGCACGGGCCCAGCTTCATGGCCGTGGGCATGACCGACCCGGTGCTGGGCCCTGAAGTGATGGCCCGCCTCCGCGCCGGAATCAGGGGCTGCCCTGCGCCCCTCGAAATTCGCGATGGCGGCCACTTCGTGCAGGAAAAGGGCGAAACGATAGCCCGCGCGGCGCTCAGGGCATTCGGGCTCTAGGCGCTCAGTCCCCCGTCCACTACCAACTCGCTGCCGGTGCAGAAGGCGGCGCGGTCCCCGGCCAGGAACACCACAGCATCGGCCACGTTCTGCGGTTCACCCAAATGGCCGAGCGGATGCATGGCCGAGACATTGGCCAGCATCTCGTTATCGCCAAGGCCCTGGGCATGGGCGAAATCATCCACCAGCTTGCGGCCCATGTCGGTATCGATCACCGCCGGGTGGACCGAATTGACCCGGACCCGGGCGGCGGCGAGTTCCTTGGCGCAGCCCTTGGTGAACAGCCGCACCGCGCCCTTGGTGCTGTTGTAACAGGTGCCGCCGGCTGCGCCCTCGATCCCCGCCACAGATGACAGGTTGATGATCGAAGTGCCGCCGCGCCACAGGTGGGCGCGTGTCGCCAGCAGCGGAATGGCCGCGCGGGTGCCCAGGAACACCCCTTCGCAATTGACCGCGTGAAGCCGCCGCCAATCGTCCAGCGTGGTTTCCAGGATCGGCTTGAACAGCCACAGCCCGGCATTGTTGACCAGGATGTCCAGCCCGCCGAGTTCCGCGCGGACCCAGTCCATTGTCTCGGCCCAGCCGGCCTCGCTGGTCACGTCGAGGGCGCGGGCGATCCCGCCGATCTCGGCGGCGAGTTCTTCCGGTGCGGCAAGATCGGTCACCGCAACCTTCGCGCCCGCGGCGGCCAGCGCGCGGGCCGTGGCGGCGCCAAGGCCCTTGGCCGCGCCGGTGACAAGGGCAATGCGTCCGTCAAGATCAGCCATGGTTCAGGCCTCCACCACTTGCTTGCCAAGTTCGTCGCGCAGTTCGCGGCGCAGGAACTTGCCGCTGGCATTGCGCGGCAGCGGATCGTCGAGGAACCACACATAGCGCGGCACCTTGTGCTTGCTCATGTGCTCGGCGCAGTGGGCGATCACCGCCTCGGCGCTGCTGGCCGAGCCCGGCTTCATGTGGATCGCCACGCCGATTTCCTCACCCAGGCGGGTATCAGGAACGCCGAACACGCAGCATTCGGCCACGCCCGGGACGCGGTAAACGCAGGCTTCCACCTCGGTGCAGGAAATGTTCTCCCCGCCGCGGATCACCAGGTCCTTCTTGCGGTCGACGATGAAGATGAAGCCGTCCTCGTCGATCCGGGCGACGTCGCCGGTGTGCAGCCAGCCGCCATCGGTGATGGTCTGCTCGGTCGCGTCGGGGCGGTTGATGTAGCCCTTGATCACCGGCGCGCCCTTGACCCACAGCTCGCCGACCGAACCGACCGGCAGTTCGCGGCCATCGTCATCCACCACCTTTACCTCGAAGCTGGGCATCCACGGCCCCGCGCTGTCCGGCTTGGCGACGAAGAAATCGCCCGAAACCGAAGTGATGATCCCGCAGGTCTCGGTCATGCCATAGCCGGTGGTCGGCCGCGCGGTCTTCACCGCCTCGTCGATCTTCAGCACCAGATCGGGCGGGACCTGCGCCCCGCCACCGGACAGGCCGGTCAGGCTGGAGGTGTCGGTGGTCGCGAAATCGGGGTGGTTGATGATCTCGCGGCTCATCACCGGTACGCCGGACACGCCGGTCACCTTGTACTTCTCGATCAGCTTCAGCGCCGCGCCCGCATCCCACTTGTACATGAGCACGATCGCGCCGCCGGCCGCCGTGGTCAGATAGGCCCCGCAATTGTTGGCGGTGACGTGGAACAGCGGCGTGGTCAGCAGCGAGACCGGCGGCGGAGGATCGGCCGGCGGGGCTTCGCCCGTGGCGCGCTCCACCGCCAGGGCCTGGGCCATGGTCGAATAGAGCATGTTCATCAGATTGGCGACGCAGCCGCGGTGGGTCAGCTGTGCGCCCTTGGGAAAGCCGGTGGTGCCGCTGGTGTAAAAGATGCAGGCGTCCGAATCCGGATCGACTGTGACTTGCGGCATGGCGCCGCCGTGGGCGATGACATCGGCATAGGGGGTGACGCCGGCGGGGTACTCATCCAGCCGCACGCCGACCACGGCCATGTCCTTGTGCCCACCGCATTCGGCAAAGCGGGCCAGCCGTTCCTTGTCGGCAAACAGCACCTTGGGCGCTGCATCGTTGAGGGCATATTCCATTTCCTCGGCGGTCCACCAGGCGTTGAGGCCTGCGGCGGCGACGCCGATGCTGGTGCAGGCCCAGTAGATCGTCATCCATTCCGGGAAGTTGCGCATGGCAATCGCCACCCGGTCCCCCGGGCGCACGCCTTGCTCCCACAGCCAGGCGGCAATCGCCGCGGCATGGGCGTGGGCCTGGGTATAGGTCAGGACCTCGTCCTCATAGATCAGGTAAGGCCGGTCCCCCCAGACGGCGGTCGAAAGCCAGAACTCCCGCACCGAAGGCGGGGCGTTCTTGAAGGTCAGGATGTCGCGGCCCAGCACCTGGGCGCGGACCACTTCGAACTGGCCGCCAGGACCCGTCAATTCCTCGCGCACCTGGCGCAATTCGGCAAAATGCATCTCTCATCCCGTTGTTGTCTTAATTGCCCGATTAAGTGCACATCGGCGGGCGGGGGGCAAGAGACTTCCTTTGCCGGTCGGGCCGAAACGCCCTAAGGCTGCGGCCATGTCGCTGCCTCCCGACCGTCTCGACCGGTTCGCCCGCCACATCGTGCTGCCCGAAGTGGGCGGGGCGGGGCAAGTGGCGCTGAGCCAGGCCCATGTCGTGCTGGTCGGCTGCGGCGGAATCGGCAGCCCGGCGCTGCAATACCTCGCCGGGGCCGGGGTGGGGCGGCTGACCCTGGTCGATGACGATGTGGTCGATGCCAGCAACCTGCAGCGCCAGACCGTGTTCACGCCCGCCGATATCGGGCGGTCCAAGGCCGTCGTTGCGGCGGAATGGATAAGGCGATTCGACCCGGCGCTCGATGCCCGCGCGGTGGAAGGGCGAATTGGGGGGGGGATTCCGGCCGCGCGGGTGCTCGAGGGCGCCACCCTAGTGCTTGATGGCTGTGACAATTTCGCGACTCGATTGCTGGTGTCCGATACCTGCGTCGCACTTGGCGTTCCGCTGACCACGGCGGCGATCGGGCGGTTCCAGGGCCAGGTCGCCAACTTTGCCGGTCACCTGCCGGACCAGCCCTGCTATCGCTGCTTCGTCGGCGATGCCTTCGATGCCGAGGATTGCGACACCTGCGCCGCCGATGGCGTGCTGGGTGCGATGGTCGGTATGATCGGAACCTTCGCGGCGATGCAGGCGATCCGGGTGATCCTGAACGGCAAGACCGCGCTGGGCGATCCGCAATGGGGCAAACTGCACCTGATCGACGGGCTGACGCCGAGCCTGAGGACACTGCGGATCGCGAAGGACCCGGAGTGCCGGGGGTGCGGGAGTTAGATTGAGGTTGTGTCAGGCGCACATGGCGGGCCATGGTTTACTGCCTGCGCACGCATGACCAACTGACCGCGCCTCAACCTTTTGGTGTCATCCCCGCGCAGGCGGGGATCCATGGCCTGACCGTGCCACTTTCAAACCAGGTGCAGATCGAACCGCAGGTCGCGCCAGTCGGGGTTGCCAGGTTCGATCAGATCGATCTTCCATGCCCGGTTCCACTTCTTCATCGCCTTTTCCCGGGCAATCGCCTCGTGAACGTCGCTGAACTCCTCGGCATGGACCAGCCGGGTCACGCGGTAACGGTTGGTGAACCCGGCCAGTTCACCGCCGCGGTGCTGGCCGATCCGCTCGCGCAGATTGCCGGTAACGCCGATGTAGAGCGCGCCGCGGGTCTGGCTGGCCAGCACATAGACCCAATAGCTGCGCGGCGCGCTCATCCCATGGATCCCCGCCTGCGCGGGGATGACAAAGAAAGGGAACGGTTCACCTGAGCAATTCCTCCACCCAGGCCGGGACCACTTCGCTGGCCGGGCCGAGGCGCGATTCGTGGAAGTGGTGGGATCCCTGGCTGCGCTCGAGATTGAGTTCCAGCGTCTGCGCGCCGAGTTCGCGGGCGTTCTTGACGAAACCGGCCGCCGGATAGACCGCGCCCGAGGTGCCGATCGAGACGAACAGGTCCGCCTCGCGCAGCGCGGCGAAGATTTCGCCCATGCGGTAAGGGACCTCGCCGAACCAGACCACGTCGGGGCGCAGGGTCCGGGCCGAGCAGACCGGACAGGGCGGCCGGTCGATCAGCGGCCCCCACCAGCGGCTGCGGACATCGCAGCTGGTACACCAGGCGTTGAGATGCTCGCCATGCATGTGGATCACCCGCCGCGAACCGCCGCGCTCGTGCAGATCGTCGACGTTCTGGGTGACCAGCAGCACCTTGCCGCCGGTGCGCTGCGGCCAGTGCTCTTCCAGCCGGGCCAGCGCGACATGGGCCGCGTTGGGCTCCTTCTCCTGGATCGCGGCGCGGCGCATGTCGTAGAACCGCAGGACCAGGTTGGGATCGCGGGCAAAGGCGTCGGGCGTGGCCACATCCTCGACCCGGTGATTCTCCCACAGGCCCCCGGCGCTGCGAAACGTGTCGATCCCGCTTTCGGCCGATACGCCCGCGCCGGTCAGGATCACGATGTTGCGGATTTCTCTCATGTCGCCCATGAAGCACGGCACAACTGGGGACGGCAATGGCAAGAATCGGCATCATCGGCAGCAAGGGACGCATGGGGGCGGCGCTGGTCGATGCGATCGGCGCGGCGGGTGCGGTCCACGCCGGCGGGGTGGACAAGGGTGACGATGTCGCCGCGCTGGCGGCGCAGTGCGACGTGCTGGTCGATTTTTCCGCCCCCGCCGCGCTGGAAGGCAACCTCGATGCCGCCGTGGCGGCAGGCGTGCCGATCGTGGTCGGCACCACGGGGCTTGAGGAACGCCACCACTGGCTGTGCGATGCGGCGACGGACCGCATCGCCGTGCTGCAGACCGGCAATACCTCGCTGGGCGTCACCCTGCTTGCCCACCTGGTGCGCGAGGCGGCGAGCCGGCTGGGCGAGGACTGGGACATCGAGATTGCCGAGACCCACCACCGGATGAAGGTCGACGCCCCGTCCGGCACCGCGCTGCTGCTGGGGCAGGCGGCAGCCGAAGGCCGCGGCATCGACCTTCCTGCCCGTTCGGCGCGCGGGCGCGACGGGATCACCGGCGCCCGCCGGCCCGGCGACATCGGCTTTGCCGCCTTGCGCGGCGGATCGGTGGCGGGGGACCACACGGTTCATTTCCTTGCCGATGACGAACGGATCGCGCTGTCGCATCTCGCCGAGAACCGTCGGATCTTTGCCAAGGGTGCGGTCCGCGCCGCGCACTGGCTGATCGGCAAGGCACCGGGGCGCTATGCAATGAAGGACGTGCTCGGGCTCTGACCGGCCCGGCACCAGGGGGAGAAGAAAGCCATGTCACAGCCCATGACCCCGGCGGCCGAAGCCGCCCGGATGATCGATGCCCTGGGGCCGGAAGCCCTGGCCAAGGCCCAGGCCTATACCACCGGTAACCACTGGCTGCTGTTTGCCGCGGTTGGCGTTTCGATCCTGATCGCGTGGATCATGGTCCGCTTCCGCATGCTCGACCGGGTGGCGGAGCGGTTGCAGGGCAGGTCTTGGGCCCTCGGAACCTTCCTGGTCGGCGTGGCCTTCTTCCTCATCTCCGCCGTGCTGGAACTGCCCTTTACCATCTACACCGATTGGCAGCGCCAGCACGCCTATGACCTGTCGACCCAGCCGCTGGGCGACTTCCTGGGCCAGCTGGCGCTGAGCGAGGTCCTGTCCGGCCTGCTTGGCGGGCTGTTCCTGCTGGGGGTCTATTCGCTGATCCGCAAGACCGGGCCGCGCTGGTGGCTGTGGGGCGGCGGTTTTTCGGCTCTGGTCACGGTGCTGATGCTGCTGAGCGGGCCCAGCCTGATCATGCCGATGTTCAACAAGTACGAGCCGGTTCCGCCGGGCGAAGTCCGCACCGCGCTGGAGAAGATCGCCGACGATGTCGGCATCCCGCATGACCGGATCTTCATGTACGATGGCTCGCGCCAGTCCGAGCGCTTCACCGCCAATGTCGCCGGAATCGGGCCCACCGCCAGGATCGCGATTGCCGATGTGGCGCTGAAGGAAGCCTCGCTGGCCGAAGTCGTCGCCGTGACCGGGCATGAGGCCGGGCATTACAAGCTGGGCCACGTCTGGCGCTCGGCCATTATCCTGCCGCTGCTGGCGATGCTGTTCTTCTTCCTGCTCAACCGCCTGTTCGCGCCGACCGCGCGCCTCCTGGGCAGCGACGCCCGGCTGGACGAGCCGCGCGGTCTGCCGGTCTTTGCCGTGGTCGGGTCGGTGCTGGGCCTTGCCATTACCCCGGTGACGAACAGCCTGACCCGGATCGGCGAGGTTGAGGCCGACGTCTATTCCCTGCAGACCGTCAACGAGCCGGATGCGCTGGCCAGCGCCCTCGTCAAGACGGCCGAGTACCGCTATCCGCGCCCCTCGGCGCTGCAGGAGATGCTGTTCTACACTCACCCATCGGTCGAGAAGCGGGTGCTGCGGGCGATGGAATGGAAGGCCGCCCATCCCAAGGCTGAGGCGCCGAAAACTCCGTGAAGAAGGACCAGATTTTCGAGTTCTTCCGCCGCCTGGCCGAGGACAATCCCTCGCCCGAGACGGAGCTGAAGTTCGGCAACACCTATCAGTTGCTGGTCGCCGTGGTGCTGTCCGCACAGGCGACCGACGTCGGCGTCAACAAGGCGACCCGGCGGCTGTTCGAGACGGTCAAGACCCCGCAGGCGATGATCGAGCTGGGCGAGGAGGGGCTGAAGGAGCACATCAAGACGATCGGCCTGTTCAACGCCAAGGCGAAGAACGTGATCGCGCTGTCAGAGATCCTGGTGCGCGACCATGGCGGAGAGGTTCCGGCCGACCGCGATGTGCTCACCACCTTGCCGGGCGTCGGCCGCAAGACTGCCAACGTGGTGATGAACTGCGCCTTCGGGGCGGAGACCTTTGCAGTCGATACCCACATCTTCCGCGTCTCCAACCGCACCGGCCTGGCCAGGGGCAAGACCGTGCTGGCGGTCGAAAAGGGGCTGGAGAAGAAGGTCCCCCAGCCCTTCCGGGTCGGGGCGCATCACTGGCTGATCCTGCACGGCCGCTATGTCTGCAAGGCCCGCACGCCCGAATGCTGGCGCTGCCCGGTGGCCGACCTGTGCGGCTTCAAGCCCAAGAGCCTGGCGCCCAAGGGCAAGGCGAAAGCGGCCTAGCCGGCTTAAACCCCAACGGTGTCATCCCCGTGCAAGCGGGGATCCATGGCGCAAGGCCGGCCCATGGATTCCCGCCTGCGCGGGAATGACAAAGGCCGGTGACTGCGCCCTTACCCCTTCGTCCCGTCCTCGAAGTTCGACGGATCGAGCTCCAGCCCGGCGCGGCCGTCGGCGGCGGTGTGGGCCGGGGCGTGGGGATGCTCGACGTATTCGGGCTCTTCCACTTCCAGCATGCCCTCCCACTTGGTGATGACCGAAGTGGCCACGGCATTGCCGACCACGTTGGTGGCGGTCCGGCCCATGTCGAGGAACTGGTCGATCGCCAGGATGATCGCCACGCCTTCCACCGGCAGGCCGAACATGGCGAGCGTGCCGGTGATCACCACCAGCGAGGCGCGCGGCACGGCGGCAATGCCCTTGGACGAGATCATCAGGGTCAGCAGGATCAGGATCTGGGTGCCGATCGACAGGTCGATACCGTAAGCCTGGGCGATGAAGATCGTCGCGAAGGACATGTACATCATCGAACCGTCAAGGTTGAAGCTGTAGCCCAGCGGCAGGATGAAGCCCGAAATGCGGCGCGGCACGCCGAACCGGTCAAGCTGCTCGAACATCTTGGGCAGTGCCGCCTCGCTCGACGCGGTGGAGAAAGCGATCATCAGCGGCTGGCGGATGTATTTGATCAGCGTCCAGATCCGTTCGCGCAGGAACACCGCGCCGATCGTCAGCAGGATCGCCCAGAGCAGGGCCAGGCTGATATAGAATTCGACCAGCAGTTCCACGTAAGTGCCAAGGATGCCCAGCCCCTTGGCCGCGACCACGTTGGCAATCGCGCCGAACACGGCGACGGGGGCATAGCGCATCACATAGCCGGTGATCTGCAGCATCATCTCGGCCAGGGCATCGGCCCCGCGCACCAGCGGCGCGCCCTTTTCGCCGATGGCGGACAGCGCCACCCCGGCGAACAGGCTGAACACCAGGATCTGCAGGATGTTGTTGGTGGCCATCGCCTCGAAGGCGTTCTTGGGAAAGATCGAGAGGATGAATTCCCAGAAGTCGAGCTTCTTGACTTCGCCGACCTTGGACGCCGCTTCGGCCGCGTCCATGATCGGAGCGCCGACGCCGGGCTGCAGCCAGTTGACCATCAGCAGGCCCAGCCCGATCGAAATGAAGCTGGCAATGATGAACCACAGGATCGCACGGAACCCGATCCGGCCCAGCGCCGCGCTATCGCCCATGTGGGCAATGCCGACGACAATGGTGGACAGGATCAGCGGCGCGACCAGCAGCTTGATCAGATTGAGGAAGATGTCCGACAGCAGCTTGAAGGTCTTGGTGATCGCCACGAAGACCGGATCGCCCGCCGGGACCGAGACGTGGACCGCATAGCCGGCCACCACGCCCAGGATCATGCCGAACAGGATCCAGGCGGTCAGGTTCCGGCTGAGCCGCCCGGCAATCCCGGTCAGCATCGAACGGCTTTCGGTCATGGAAAGTCCCCCACCTGAAAGATTGTTACGCGGGCCAGCCTAACAGGCTGACCGGGGCGGGGCAACGGGCCTATCCCCCGGCCAACGCCGCCTTTGCCACCCGCGCATAGATCCGTGCCAGCGTATCAAGGTCCGGCACGGCCACGGCCTCGTCGCGCTTGTGCATGGTCGCGTTGCACAGGCCGAATTCGATTACGGGTGAAAGGTCCTTCAGAAACCGCGCGTCGCTGGTGCCGCCGGTGGTGCTGGCCTCGGGCCGGAGCCCGGTTTCGGCCTCGACCGCGTCGGCGATCAGGGTGGAGAAGGCACCCGGCGGGGTCAGGAACGCTTCGCCAGAGATCACCGCGCGGGCCGTTCCGCCGTGCTTCTCGGCAATGGCGGAAACCATGTCGGCCAGTTCCTGCCCGGTGTGCAGATCGTTGAACCGGATCGACAGGCGGGCATGGGCGCGGGCCGGGATCACGTTGGTGGCGGGATTGCCTACGGTGATGTCGGTGATTTCCAGATTGCTCGGCTGGAACCAGTCGGTTCCTTCGTCCAGCACCAGCGCGTTGAGCTCTGCCAGCATGTTCACCAGCGGCCCGATCGGATTGTTCGCCAGGTGCGGATAGGCCACGTGGCCTTCGCCGCCCTCCACCGTCAGCCAGATGTTGACCGAGCCGCGCCGGCCGATCTTCATCATGTCGCCTAGCCGGTTCACGGATGTGGGCTCGCCCACCAGGATCAGATCGGGAATGGCGCCTACGGCGCGCATGTGGTCGATCAGCGGCAAGGTACCGTAACGGGCCGGGCCTTCCTCGTCCCCGGTGATGATCAGGCTGATCGTGCCGGCTTCCTGCGGCACTTCGGCAGCTGCGGCGACCATTGCCGCGATCGCGCCCTTCATGTCGACCGCGCCGCGGCCATAGAGCAGTTCGCCGCGCACTTCGGGGGCGAAAGCGCCGCTGGTCCAGCCTTCGCCCGGCGGCACCACATCGAGGTGACCGGCAAAGCCGATGTGCCGGCTGCCTTGCGGCCCTTGGCGGATCGCGAACAGGTTCTCGACCGGGCCGTCGGGGGCTTCGCCGGCCAGGAAGCGGTGCACCGAAAAGCCCAGCGGGGTCAGCTGGCTTTCCAGGCAATCGAACACCATGCCGGTGGCCGGCGTCACGCTGGGGCAGGCGATCAGGGCTTCGGCCAGGGGAAGGACCTTGCTTGCCATTTCGTTACCCTCCCAGCGCCGTGTCGAGCATCCGCGCCATGCGCAGCCCGGCCTGGGTCAGGCGGCGGCGCGCGTCGGGCAGGGTCGCCTCGATCGTGGCGTTGGACCAGACCACCTTTTGCGGGATCACCGCGCCATTGCACGGATCGAACCCGAAGGCGCGGGTATAGACCTGCCGGGCCAGTTCCCAGCTTTCGCGGCCCCAGTCGGCCGGAGCGCCGCCGCTGAGCGCGGCAAATTCGTCCGGCGCATAGCGGCGCGCCAGCGGCGGCACGGCCGAAGTGATCGCACGCTCGGCCTGTGGGCCGTCCCACAGCGCATGGAGGTTGTTCACCGGCGCTTCGCCATAGATCGCGTCCATATCGTTGCCGCCGCGATCGTTGTTGTCGCCCGAATGGAGCGGCATGTGGATATCGCCGACGAAGTGGACCAGGAAGGCCAGCGCTTCCAGCCGCTGGGCGGCGGGCAGGCCCTTGTCGGCCAGGATCCGGCGGTTGCGCTCGATCTGCCCGGTGACGCAGTTCCCGCCCGAACAGTTGGCGCGCGGATCATAGGGCTTGCACACGTTCATCGTCTGGTAGTGCCAGGGGAAGGAATAGCCCCAGCGCCAGCCCTCGCGGCGGATGCAGTCGGGCCAGACTGCGGCATCGCCCAGGCTGCGCACCCGGCAATAGGGCGTGCCCAGCCCGCGCTCGGCCCTGAGCAGCGCGGCCACTTCGGCGCGGGCCTTGGGTGACATGTTGGCCATGGCGATGGCCGCCGTGGTGCGGTGGCCGAACTCGCCCCAGGCCAGAGCCGGCGCGGCGTTCAGCCCCAGCAGCATCGCACAAAGAACAAGCAGGCGGCGGATCACTTGCCGGCTCCCTTCGGCGCTTCCCATTGCTCGATCACCCATTCCTCGGCCTCGGCCGCTTCGACCCAGGCCTGCATCCATTCATGCGTCCAGATCGCTTCCATATAGGCGACCGCAAAACCCGGCACACCCACCCCATAGGTCATGAACCGGCTGACCACGGGGGCATAGATGATGTCGGCGGCGCAGAAGGTGCCGAACAGGTAAGGCCCGCCCTTGCCGAACCGGGCGCGGGCCTCGGCCCACAGGGTCAGGATGCGGACGATGTCGCCGCGCGCTTCCTCGCTGATCTCCCAGCCATCGACCCGGCGGCGCACGTTCATCGGGCATTCGCGGCGCAGCGCCTGATAGCCCGAATGCATTTCCGCCACCATCGAGCGGGCAAAGGCGCGGGCATCGTCGGCCTTGGGCCAGAACCGTTCGCGCCCGACCTTGTCGGACAGGTACTCGATGATTGCCAGGCTGTCCCACACCACGGCCTCGCCGTCCCACAGCACCGGGACCTTGCCGGAACTGGGGGCGATCCCGTCGGTCTGCTTCTTGCGGCTTTCCCAATCCTCGCCATAGAGCGGGACAGTGATCTCCTCGAAATGCAGGCCCGATTGCTTCATCGCCAGCCAGCCGCGCAGCGACCAGCTGGAATAGTTCTTGTTGCCCACGATCAGCTTCATGGGTTAGCGGCTAACCATTCAGTTTTGCCCTGTCGAGTCTGAACGAACATGTCCCTGCGCCCCTTCCACCTGGCCTTCCCCGTCCGCGATCTCGAAGAAGCCCGCGCCTTCTGGGGTGGGGTGATGGGCTGCCCAGAAGGGCGATCGTCGGACCAGTGGATCGACTTCGATTTCTACGGCCACCAGATCGTCGCCCATTGCACCGGGCAGGCCGCGGGCGATGCCGGGAACAACCCGGTCGACGGCCACGGCGTGCCGGTGCCGCATTTCGGGATCGTTCTGGCGCTGGATGACTGGCAGGCCCTGGCCGACCGGCTGACGGCGGCCGGCGTGAAGTTCGAGATTGAGCCCTATGTCCGTTTCAAGGGCCAGACCGGCGAACAGGCGACGATGTTCTTCCGCGATCCCAGCGGCAATGCGATCGAGATGAAGGCCTTTGCCGATCTCGGGCAATTGTTTGCGAAATAGGGCTAAGGCGGTGACCATCAGGGCAAGCATTCTGGCTGGGGCGGCACTGTGCGCATGGCCGGGCGCCGCGCTGGCCGAACCGGACGAGCCGCGCGATCCCGCCGCCATCGTGGTCACCGCGCCGGGCGGGGCAATCGACAGCGACGATGCGATCCGGCTTGATCCGGCGGCGCTGGCGCGGGGCGGCCGCCCGGACCTGCTTTCCGCCTTGACCCGCGAAGTGGCGGGGATCTCGCTTCAGCAGGCCCAGGGCAATCCGTGGCAGCCCAATCTGGTCTATCGCGGCTTCACTGCCTCGCCGCTGCAGGGGCAGGCGCAGGGGTTGGCGGTCTATCTGGATGGCGGGCGGTTCAATCAGCCGTTCGGGGACACGGTCGGCTTCGATCTGATCCCCGATGCGGCGCTGCGCGATGTGACCCTGCTCGATGCCAATCCGGTCTATGGCTTCAATGCCCTGGGCGGCGCGCTGGTGCTGACCACGGCCGACGGGCGCAGCGATCCTGGCTTTACCGGCTCGCTCTCGCTCGGCCGGTTCGGCCGGCGCGAAGTGAGCCTGGCCGGGGGTGGGGCGCGCGGCGATGTCAGCGCTTTCGTTGCGCTGGAGCATCTGCGCGAGGATGGCTGGCGCGATTTCAGCCCGTCGCGGTTGTCGCGCGGCTATGCCGATCTGGGGTTCGACCGGGCTGGCGGGGGGCTGCACCTCAAGCTGCTGGGGGCCGATACCGATCTGACCGGTAACGGCGTTGCCCCGGTCGAGCTGCTGGCGGCGCGGCGGCAGGCGGTGTTCACCTGGCCGGACCGGTCGCAAAGCCGCTATTGGCGCGCCAGCCTGCACCCGTGGGTCGCGCTGGGACCGCAGACCCGGATCGAGGCAACGCTCTATGCCCAGCACCTGACGGTTGAAACCCGCAACGGCGATGCCGCCGATATCGAGGCCTGCGAGGACGATCCGGCGCTGCTGTGCCTGGAACAGCTGGATGACGATGGCGAGGAAGTCGCCGCGATCCTGACCGGGGCGGACGGGCAGGCGATTGCCGCCTATCCGGGCGATCCGACCTACGCCGTGTTTAACCGCGGATCCCTGCGCAGCGAGGGGCAGGGCCTGCTGGTCCAACTGATCGACCGGCGCGAAACGGGTGCGGGCAGCAACCGGCTGGCGCTGGGCTTCAGTCTCGATCTGGGGCGCTCGCGCTTTGCCGCGAGTACCACGCTGGGCGAACTGGGGCCGGATCGCGGCGTGACCGCGCTGGGGCCGGTGATCGTCCAGCCGGATGGCGCGATCACCCGGGTCGAACTGCTGGCCGAGACGCGTTACGCGGGCTTTTTCCTGCAGGACCGGTTGCCGCTGGGCGGGGGGCTGAGCGTCGAGATCGGTCTGCGCCACAACCGCGCCGATATCGTCATGACCGACCTGCTCGGCACCGCGCTTAACGGCCGCCACCGCTTCAGCCGGCTCAATCCGGGGATCGAGTTCGATCTGGCGCTGTCACCCGGGCTGGAACTGCGCGCCGGCTATGCCGAGGCAAACCGCGCGCCGACCCCGGCCGAACTGTCCTGCGCCGATCCCGCCGCGCCGTGCAGTCTTGCCAACTTCTTCATTGCCGATCCGCCGTTGGCCCAGGTCGTCGCGCGCAGTTTCGAACTGGGCGCGCAGGGGCGGGGCCGGGCGGGTGGCTGGCGCTATGAATGGCTGGCCTCGGCCTGGCGCACCACCAGCGCGGACGACATTGTCCACGTGGCTTCGGGCGTGCGCGGGCGCGGCTATTTCCGCAATGCCGGCAGCACCCGCCGCCAGGGCTTTGAAGCGCAGCTCAAGGCCAGCCGGGGCGGCTGGCGGCTGGGGGCCAGCTATGCCTTCAGCGATGCGACCTTTCTCGACACGCTGATCCTGTCCAGCCCGTCCAGTCCCTATGCCGCACCGGACGGCACGATCGCGGTCCGGCCGGGCAATCGTCTGCCCGGCATCCCGCGCCACAGCCTGGCGCTGTCGCTGGACTGGAGCGCCGCCCTGCCCGCTGGGCGCAAACTGGTGCTGGGCGCGGATCTTTCCGCCCGCAGCGGAACCTGGCGGCTGGGGGACGAGGCCAACCGCGACCGGCAAGTGCCCGGCCATGTGCTGGTGAACCTGCGCGGCCAGCTTGAGATTGCGCCCGGCTTCAGCCTGTTCGGCAGTGTCAGCAATCTGTTTGACCGGCGTTACGCCAGCCTTGGCACCTATGCCGAAATCGATGAAGTCGATCTGGCCGAAGTTCCCGGCGCCAGCGACCCGCGCGCCGACGCGCCGGGCGCGCCGCGACGCTGGACGATCGGCATCCGCGCGAAATTCTAGATCGAGGCGTCTTCCAGCACGGCGGCGCGCAGTTCCGGGATGCCCATGCCCTTTTCGCTGCTGGTGACGTGCACCACCGGAAAGGCAGCCGGGTGCTTTCGCGCTTCGGCCTGGGTGGCGGCCAGCACTTCCGCCAGTTCGCTGGCCTTGATCTTGTCGGCCTTGGTCAGGACCAGCCGGTAACCGACCGCGGCCTCGTCCAGCATCTTGAGCATCTCGCGGTCGACGTCCTTCACCCCGTGGCGGCTGTCGATCAGCACCAGGGTGCGCTTCAGTTCGACCCGGCCGCGCAGGTAATCGCGCACCAGCCGCTTCCACGCCTCGACCACCTTGAGCGGGGCCTTGGCATAGCCATAGCCCGGCATGTCGACCAGGCGGATGCGGGTCGGCTCGCCCACTTCGAAGAAGTTGAGTTCCTGCGTGCGGCCCGGCGTGACCGAGGCGCGGGCGATCGACTTGCGCCCGGTCAGCGCGTTGAGCAGCGAGCTCTTGCCGACGTTGGAACGCCCGGCAAAGGCGATCTCGGGCGCGCCGGGATCGGGCAGGAATTTCAGCGCAGGGGCGCTGCGCAGGAATTCCACCCGTCCGGCAAACAGCTTGCGCGCCGCTTCGACCAGGTCTTCGTCGTCAGCCACCCTTTACTTCGCCGTCACTTGGCCCGACCCTTGGCCCGCTTGGCGTCCTCGGCATCCTTTTCGGCCTGGGCCTTGAGCTGGGGATGCTTGGAATAGAGGTAAGCCTGCTGGCCGATGGTCAGCACGTTGGAGGTGATCCAGTAGAGCAGCAGGCCGGCCGCGAAGGGCGCCATGATGAACATCATGATCCACGGCATGATCGCGAAGACCTGTTGCTGCACCGGATCCATCTGCGCCGGGTTCAGCTTGAACTGCAGCCACATGGTGATGCCCAGCAGCAGTGCCAGCACGCCGATGCCCAGGAAGGCCGGAACCTCGAACGGCAGCAGGCCGAACAGGTTGAGGAAGTGCGCCGGATCGGGCGCGGACAGGTCCTTGATCCACAGCGCGAAGGGCTGGTGGCGCATTTCGACCGAAAGGATCAGCACCTTGTAAAGCGCGAAGAACACCGGGATCTGCAGGAAGATCGGCAGACAGCCCGCCAGCGGGTTGACGCCTTCCTTCTTGTACAGCGCCATGATTTCCTGCTGCTGCTTCTGCTTGTCGTCCTTGTAGCGTTCCTGCAGCGCCTTCATCTTGGGCTGGATCGCTTTCATCGCCGCCATGCTGGCGAACTGCTTCTGGGCGATCGGGAACATCACCGCGCGCACGATCAGGGTCAGCAGCATGATCGCCACGCCGAAGTTGCCGACGGCCTCGAACAGCCACTTGAGCAGAGCGAACAGCGGCTTTTCGAACCAGCGGAACCAGCCCCAGTCGATCGCCAGACCGAAGTTGGGAATGCCGCTGTCCTCATACCGGTCGAGAACGTCGGTTTCCTTGGCCCCGGCGAACAGGCGGGTAACGCGCTGGGTCTGCTGGCCCGGCGCGATGGTGGCCTGCGGATAGAACAGGTTGGCCAGGAAGATCCCCCCGCCCAGGCTGCGGAAATCGCTCGCCGCGCCGGGCTTTTCCGGGATCAGCGTGCTCATCCAGTAGATGTCGGTAAAGCCGATCCAGTTGGGGGCACCGGCCATTGCCGTGGTCGGGCTCTCGACCAGCTCGTCATAGTCCGGACCAAACGACACCACTTCGTCGAAGGCCCCGAACGGGCCGGCATGGACGTTGAAGCTGTCGATCGCGGCGGTCTTGTCGGTGCGGTTGATCTGCGCGACCGGCTTGACCGCGACCGGAGCCGCGCCGCCATTGCTGACGCCCTGGGTGACGGTCAGCATGTAATCGGCATCGATCGCATAGGTCAGGGTGAAGGTCACGCCCGCGCCGTTGTTCCAGCTCAGCGTCACCGGGGTCTGCGGGGTCAGCTTTGCGCCGGCCGGGGCGGTCCACAGGGTCTGGGCATTGGGCACGGCCACGGGCGCGCCGCCTTCGCCCGCCGTCCAGCCGAACTGGGCATATTGCTGCGCCGGGGTGCCGGCCGGGGAATAGATGCGCTGCAGGCCCTGGGCCTGGTCGAGCGCGGCAGTGTGGCGGTTGGTGGACAGGTCATCGACCATCCCGCCGACCAGGTTGAGCGAACCGGACAGGCCCGGTGCCTCGATCTTCACCCGGTTGGGCGATGCCAGCGCGGTCTTGATGTCGCGGGCTTCGGTGGCGATGTCGGCCGGGTTGGTCAGCCCGCCCTCGCGGGTGCGGGGCGCGGCTTCGGCGCTTTCGCCGTTGGCGGCAGGCGTCGCGGCCGGGGCGCTGGCCGCAGGCTTGGGCGCATCGGCGTTGGGGTAGAAGTACCGCATCGCCATATCCCAGCCGAGCAGGATCAGCACGGTCAGGACCCCGGCGAGGATCATGTTGCGGGTGTTCTGGTTGTCCACGGAGGCCCCTGCTTGGAATAGATGCGTTCGATGTCAGATGGGGAAGGCGCGCTGCCGTTCAAGGCACCGGGTCATAGCCATGCCCGCCCCACGGGTGGCAGCGCAATAGCCGCTTGAGCGCAAGCCAGCCACCCCTAATTGCGCCATGCTTTTCCAGTGCCTCGATCGCATATTGCGAGCACGAAGGAGCATAGCGGCACGATGGCGGCAGGATCCGCGAAGGACCCAGCTGCCAACCGCGGGCGATCAGGATGAGGAGGCGTTTCATTTGCGATTCCCCGGCCGGCGGCGGGGCGCATCGCCCTTGCCTTCCGCCGCGCGGGACAGGGCCACGGCCAGTTCCTCGCGCAATTTGCCGAAATCGCGCTCAACCCCGCCTTCGCGGCCGATCAGCACGTGATCGTGGCCGGGAAGGCCCGCAGCGGGCAGCGCCTCGCGCAGCAGTTCGCGGAACCGGCGCTTCATCCGGTTGCGGACCACCGCATTGCCGATCTTCTTGGTAACGGTGATGCCATAGCGCATCTCATCAAGGCCATTGGCCCGCGCCAGCAACACAAAACCGGGACGTGCGATGCGCAAGCCCCGGTTTGCTGCTAGAAAATCGGCCCTTCTGGTCAGGACCGACATCTTGGAATGTCCGCTCAGGCCGAGAGCTTCTTGCGGCCGCGGGCGCGGCGGGCGCGCAGGACCTTGCGGCCGCCGACAGTGGCCATGCGGCTGCGGAAGCCGTGGCGACGGGCGCGGACGAGGTTGCTGGGCTGGAACGTGCGCTTCATGGCTAAAACCTTCAAGAATCTGTTTGGTTGCGGGTCAGGCCCGCGATCAGACGCGCGCCGTTACAGGGGGTGCGGGGGCGAGTCAAGGGATTCGGGCCGGATTGCGCCTAATCCAGCCGCACCCATTGGCCCATGTCCTGCGCGGTCAGCCACTTGGCATCGGCATGGGGCACCGAATTGGTCATGGCATAGAATGCGCGGGCCTGGGGCGGGGGGAAGCCCATTTCGACGTAGTAATCTACATAGGCCCGGTTCTCCGGCGCGTCGGCCGGATAGTCGTTGGCCTCGCGCCCGTCCTCGTCGGCCCAGGAGTGGACCGCAAACTCCGCGCCGGGATCGGCGATGCGGCGCTTGCCGGCGAGGAACAGTTCGACCCCGCCCGAGCGAACCGAGCCGCCGGCGGGCACATAGGTGGTGATGCCCTTCGCCCGAATCATCCGTCCCAGCTTCAGGTTGGCGCGATCATCCTCGGTGCCGGGAGCCTCGATCATTTCCAGCATGGTGATGCCGGGATAGGCCGCCAGCATGGCCGCGAACTGCGCCGGGCTGCGCGCATCGGTCACCCCGACCAGCGCGGCGCGGCTGCCATCCAGCACGCGGAACGGACCGAAGCTGGCGATGCCCTGCGGGATTTCCGCCGGCTCGACCCCGACAAACCGTTCCGAGCCGCCGTCGCCGCTGATTTCGACGATCTCGACCGTCTCCTCGATCACGACGACCTCGTCCGCCGCCGCCGGCAGGGCGAACGCGAACAGGGACAGGATCAAGAGGGCGATGCGGCGCATGGCCATGATATCGGCCCCGCGCCATTGCGGGAATGCCAAGGAGGCCGGTTAAGAACCGGTTACCGCCACTTCGGAGCAATTGCCTCGACAAGTGCATGTCTAGCAGGCATCACCCAAGTATTCGTACGAATCCGCATGGGGGTTTTACTTGGTCGCGCTGGTCAGGACTGTGGCTTATCTGGGGCTGGAGGCGCGCAGCGTAGAAGTGCAGTGTCAAATCGCGCCCGGTCTGCCGCGCTTCAATGTGGTCGGTCTGCCGGACAAGGCGGTCAATGAAAGCAAGGAACGGGTCGGCGCGGCGCTCGCCTCGATGGGGCTGTCGCTGCCGCCCAAGCGGATCACCATCAATCTCTCGCCGGCCGATCTGCCCAAGGAAGGATCGCATTACGATCTGCCGATCGCGCTGGCCCTGCTGGCGGCGATGGGCGTGACCGATGCGGAGCAGCTGGGCGATTTCATCGCCGTGGGCGAACTGGCGCTCGATGGCCGGGTAGTCGCCTCCCCCGGGGTGCTGCTGGCGGCGCTCCATGCCAGCGGGGAAGGGCTGGGGCTGATCTGCCCGGCGGTGCAGGGCAGCGAAGCGGCCTGGGCCAGCGGCGTCGCCGTGGTGCCCGCGCCCAACCTGGTCAGCCTGCTCAACCACCTCAAAGGCACGCAGCAACTGCCCCAGCCCCAGCCCGGGCAGGCGGAAGAACCCGGCTTCGGGCCGGACCTGAAGCAGGTCAAGGGCCAGGAAGTGGCCAAGCGCGCGCTGGAAATTGCCGCGGCCGGCGGGCACAATCTGCTGATGATCGGCCCGCCGGGTGCGGGCAAAAGCCTGCTGGCCAGTTGCCTGCCCGGCATCCTGCCGCCGCTGACCCCGGCCGAGGCGCTGGAAGTGTCGATGGTCGCCTCGGTCGCCGGCACGCTGGAGGAAGGGCGGATCAGCCGGACCCGCCCGTTCCGCAGCCCCCACCATTCCGCCTCGATGGCAGCGCTGACCGGCGGGGGGCTGCGGGTCAAACCCGGCGAAGTCAGCCTGGCGCATCTGGGCGTGCTGTTCCTGGATGAACTGCCCGAATTCCAGCGCGCGGTGCTCGATTCGCTGCGCCAGCCGCTCGAAACTGGGGTGGTCGATGTCGCCCGGGCCAATGCCCACGTGACCTTTCCGGCGCGGGTTCAGCTGATCGCGGCGATGAACCCGTGCCGCTGCGGGCACCTGGGCGATCCGGCGCTGGCCTGCAGCCGCGCGCCGCGCTGCGCCGCCGATTATCAAAGCAAGGTTTCCGGGCCGATGCTGGACCGGATCGACCTCCACGTCGAAGTCGATCCTGTCAGCGCCGCCGATCTGGCCCTGCCGCCGCCGACCGAAGGCAGCGCGCAGGTCGCCGCCCGCGTCGCCGCCGCGCGCCGGATCCAGACCGAACGGATGGCCGGCAGCGGCAAGCGCAGCAATGCCGAACTCGACGGCGATCTGCTGGAACAGCACGGCACCCCGGATGAGCCGGGCCGCAAGCTGCTGATGCAGGCGGCCGAAGCCATGCGGCTATCCGCACGCGGCTATACCCGGATGCTGCGCGTGGCGCGGACCATTGCCGATCTGGCGGGCAGCGAAGGCGTAGGCCGGATCCACGTGGCCGAGGCGCTGAGTTACCGTCGGGTGGCACCGCGTGCCTGATATGGCCGGCCCGGATCAGATTGCGCGGTTTGGCCGGGCTATCCTGGCCGGAACCCTTACTGGAGGCGTATCGCTGACGCTCTGGCTTGTGGTCAGTGCGATGTTACATCCTGACATTTCCGGAGATCTAGCGGAACTGCTCATGGCGATCCCGTTGCTCCTCATTCTCTTCACATGCATTGCATTTCCGCTGGTTGTCGCGGCTTCAGTCGGGGTTGGGTTGCCGCTGTCGTTGCTGCTCAATCGCTTCAATCGCGAAAGCAGAGCAGTCTATACGATAATCGGCGCATTTACCGGGGCTGGGGTGCTCGCGCTGGTTATGTATTGGATCCAAGGGCCGCGCTATCCATCCACGAACTCCTTTGGGTTCATTGCGCTAGGCGCACTGAGTGGTGCGGTTACTGGCTGGACCTGGGGATCGACCAGGTACACATTGGCACCACCCGCTGATTGAGGTGCTGACTCAGCGCAGCACGTTCAGCACCGGCCGCACCACGCCGTCGTCGGCCTTGGTGCCGGGCTTGCCGACGTCTTCGGCCATGCGCCATTCGAGATCGAGCGGGCCGAGCACGCGGCCGTCGTGGGCGTGGATGCCGATCGGGGCGATCGGCTGGCCGTCGCGCTCATCGCACAGCACCGGGTTGCTGGGCACACCGCAGCCGTACTTTTCGCCCCACTGGCGCAGGGCCAGCATGGCGGGGAGCAGGTCCAGCCCCTTGGCGGTCAGGCGGTATTCGATCTTGCGGCGATCGTCGGGCATGTGCTCGCGCTTCATGATGCCGTGTTCGACCAGCCGGGCCAGGCGATTCGACAGGATATTGCGGGCGATCCCCAGCGCGCCCAGGAATTCCTCGAAGTGGTGCAGGCCGTTGAAGGCCGCGCGCAGGATCATGAAGGACCAGCGTTCACCCATCACTTCCAGAGCTGCGGGCAGCCCGCAGTTTTCCATGGCGCTCAGCGGTTCTCTCAGCTTGTCCATCTCTTGGTCCCCATACCCTTGATCAGACTAGCGCAATGCGGCTTGGACTCCGACAAAAAAATCTTTGCTGCGATGCACAGTTTTCAGTTGCAACCTAATACCTATCGCATTAGGTAGCCAAAAGCAACGCAAATCGAGTCTCCCCTCCCAGGACCTTTCGATCCCTGCGCGGCCCACAAAACAAGGGATTTGATCATGCTTACCGCACGCAACCGCAGCTTCTCGCGCAATGTCGTTCTCGCCGGTCTGGCTCTCGTCGGCACCGTCGCCAGCTTCTCGGCCACTGTTTCGCCGGCCGAAGCCCAGGGCAGCAACCGCTACACCGCCAAGCTTTCCACCGCGCTCGAATCGCCGGCCCGCAAGGTCGTCAACGGCGTGGTCTGGAACTGCAAGGGCGATACCTGCACCGGCCCGGTCGATGGCGCCAAGCCGCTCAACACCTGCGCCAAGGTCGTGAAAGCCTTTGGTGCGGTCACCACGTTCACCACCCCGAAGGGTGAACTCAGCGCTGAAGATCTTCAGAGCTGCAACGCCGCCGCCTGAGGCAATACCGGGGCCGCCCTTTGGCCCCGCAGGTACCCCTACTTCTCCTAAAACATCCCACTACCAAGGCCCTCGCTTCCCGGCGGGGGCCTTTTTTCATGGGGAGCGGTGGCAAGGATCAGATCAGGCCGCGCGCCCGCAGCTCGGCCTCAAGCCCTGCGGCATCCAGGAAGTGGTGGGCGTGCCAGCCGCAGGCGCGGGCGCTTTCCACATTGGCCAGACTGTCATCCACGAACAGCATGGCCGCGCCGGGCAGGCCGAACCGCGCCTCGGCATGGGCGTAGATCGCCGGGTCCGGCTTGGCCAGCTTCTCCACGCCCGAGACGACGATGTCGCGGAACCGCTCGAACAGCGGGAAGGTCGGGGCAAACCCGGCCCAGGTATCGGCTCCGAAATTGGTGATCGCGTACAGCGGCACTCCGGCCGCATCGAGCGCTTCGACCAGTTCGACCGAGCCGGGGACCGGGCCGGGGATCGTATCGTTGAAGCGGTCCAGCCAGGCCTGGATCAGGTGGGCATGGTCCGGAAACTCGGCACTGCGCGCCGCGATCATCTCGGCCGCATCGCGCCCGGCATCGTGCTCGCCATGCCAGTGCAGCGGAATTACCGTGTCCATGAACCAGGCGCGTTCCTCGGGATCGGGGATCAGCTCGCGGAACGGCAGATCGCGTTCCCACTGCACCAGCACCTTGCCGACATCGAACACCACGGCATCGATTCGCGCGTCCATCCTGCGATCCCCCGAAGCTCAAAACACTTTCGGCCCGCGCTCCGGGTGGGAGGCGGGCCGTCCGATTGCCGGGTCCGGACCTGCCGGACCCGCCCGAAGCCGGGGCTTAGCCCTGGCGCGCCTTGAAGCGGCGGTTGGTCTTGTTGATCACGTAGGTCCGGCCACGACGGCGAATCACGCGGTTGTCCCGGTGACGGCCCTTGAGCGACTTGAGGCTGTTGCGAATCTTCATGGTTTCCTCGGGGGCGGCCAATGCCGCTGAAAATTGAAGTCGGGCCGTTACGGGCGAGTCACTGTGAAGTCAAGGTAAGAGTCTCTGGATTGGTGCGCTGATCGCATCCGCGATCAGCTTGGCCTGGCCGGCCCGCTCCCCCGGCCCAAC
>ERZ761602.3119-NODE-3119-length-24136-cov-5.345625_pt1 | contig 24136 bp, 28 predicted proteins | sample MGYA00512165_ERZ761602 | MGnify/ENA primary metagenome ERZ761602 (study PRJEB28899, sample SAMN02445085) | bioreactor sludge metagenome | biome: EBPR sludge; isolation source: Thorneside wastewater treatment plant | place: Australia: Brisbane, Thorneside...
CCTCTGAACTTTCCTTAGGATTCTGATTTAAGTTCTCAGCAATGGAGGCAAAGAACGGTTGATCCTTCCGATGGATAGTAATGAGAAGTTGCGGCGACAGGAAGATCGCCACTTTGCGGGTTAGATCGGAGGTCGAGTCCGCCTTGCGTTTTGCCTCTAAATCAAAATGTCTTAAAATTGCAAAAACATGTCCGGCGTGGGTTTCCAATTTTGGAAGATGCTTTGGATTGAGGGAATCGCTCAACACCCCGGGAGGCAGGTGAAACTCCGTTGCCAGCTCTGTCAGCTCCTGCTTTTTGGGATCGACAATATCAATCCACTGAAAATTCGGAGATTGAAAGAGCACCCGTCGCATCTTTCCATTTCATAGGAGAAGCTGTTCGAAATCACGATAGTTTTGCTCAATATAATGCTTTCGAGGCGAGTAGCGCTTGATGCCTTTAATAGGGAGACTCTAAACTTGAATGACCTATTGAGGAGGGGACTTTATGGCAAAGAAGAAAATGGAACCCATCATCGTGACCAGCAAAGCAAAAGCGATCTTGAAAAAGTATGGCTGCAATACGGCTGGAGATGCGATGGATGGTTTGAATGGTTGGGCTTACTGGCTGTTAGAGCAAGCTGCGAAGCGCGCTAAGGCCAATGGACGCAAGACCGTTCGAAATTACGATTTTATCGTAATGTGATTTGATGTCCGGGCGACGCACAGTCGCTCGGACCTTTTCCCTCTAACCTAAGTGTAGCGACAAAGCCGCATGACAGGTTTGTGATGAGGGCATGTTGGGAAATCCACTCGGTAATATTCTGCTGGCCGGCATTTTAGGTGCTACGGCGATGGCAGCCTTTCTCTACGCACTCCACTTCGGAAGAATTGCCAATGGAGATTTTGTGCGCGCTATCGGAAGCATAGGAAGTAAAACCGAATACAATTCCATACCGATTGGGCTTGCCATCCATTATGTCACCGGGATTTTGTTTGCCTTTCTTTACGCGCTGCTCGTTGGAATGGTGCCCGATGAAGCCTACGTCACTGCGTTGGTGCTCTGTGGATTCTTTGGATTTTGTCATGGACTTGTCGTTGCGGTCGCTCTCATTTACCTCGTTGGAATCGAGCACCCTTTACGGAGATTCCAAAAAATTGGAGCTGGAGTGGCGGTGGCCTACTGCGTGGCTCACATTGTTTACGGAGTAGTGGTTGGAGCAATCTTAGGATCGGCAGCAGATTATTCCGCGTACAGACCAAGGTTCGGTGCGGAAATTCAAAAACTCGATTTGAATCGTGCTCATGCAACAGATGATAAAAGATCACATGAATTTTGGTGTTGAAACGATTCATCCCACCGACACACTTCGTAACGCAGCGAAAGCGATGAAAAAACTAAATGTGGGCGCCCTTCCTGTGTGTGAGGGCAAGAAGCTCCAAGGAATTCTCACGGATCGCGATATCGTCGTACGGTGTATTGCGAATGGAGAAAATCTGGAAAACGTGCTCGTCAAGGATGTGATGAGTCCTGATGTGATTTGCGCATACTCGGATCAGGACGTGAGCGAAGCCGCCGAACTTATGCGACGTCACCACGTGCGTCGACTTCCGATAATTGATGGCGAAGATCGGTTAGTGGGAATCGTTTCCGTCAACGATTTGTTGCAAGATAACCTGGGAATTTCATCGGGAACGCTTCAAGACATCGTTCGTCCAGAAAGTATATATATTCGCGGCTTTCGCGCTCTTGCAAAGCCAAAGGTGGCAGTCACTTCTGCTGCAGTCGTTGGCGCGCTCGCGGCCGTAGCCGGGGCCTATTATTTTCTAAAAAGGAACGGCTCGGAAGAAAAGACGCCCCCACTCCGCAAGATGAAGAAAATAAAATCTTCCAAAGCTCGTAAAGCTGCGTAGAGGCGGGAGAGCTGATCATGCTCCACTCCTTGCGCTTGCTGAAGGGTAGTCCGCTCGCAGCCAAAGATGGAACAATCGGTAAAGTGCACGATATCTACTTCGACGATTATCGTTGGACAATTCGATATCTCGTGGTTGCGACGGGAAGCTGGCTAGCAGGGCGTGAGTACGTTCTTATTTCTCCTCTCTCCATTGAAAAGGGCTTTCGCTACAATGACGTTCTCATCTCCGTTGATCTCACTCGTGAGCAAATTAAAAATTCTCCTTCTTTCGAGTCTCACCAGCCTGTTTCTCGACAGCTTGAGATCGAGTATTTTAACTACTTTGGTTGGCCCTATTACTGGGCCTTTCCGGGCACATGGGGTTACGGAATTTATCCCTACCATCTCATTGAAGTGCAAAATAATTTGACCCCTCCCGAGCCTGTTGCAAATCAAAAGGAAGATTCGCATTTGCGGTCCGCATTTGAAGTCAAAGGTTACGGCGTTGAATCGCTCGACGGGCGGATGGGAAGCGTGGAAGATTTTCTTCTCGAAGATGAAACTTGGTCTATTCGGTATCTCGTGATCGACACCATTCGATGGTGGCCGAGTAAAAAGGTTCTGATTTCTCCCACGTGGTGCTCCCAAATCAGTTGGATGGACCACGTGATCAAAATAGATCTTACCAAAGATACGATTAAACGGAGTCCCCCTTATGACTCGAAGGCATTTTTAAATCGGTCTTACGAGCAATCCTTGCATGGCCATTATGTGAAAAAACCCTACTGGGACGATATGCATGGCTACTGAGACGATCGTCATGTGTGCGGCCATGGTTAGTGGAGTCATTCAAGTGATCGGCATTAACCTGTTTCAGTAAAAAGTAATCAAACTCACTTAATTAGAGGAGCTTTTATGAAATTGATAATTGGATCCCTTCTTCTCGTTCCAACTCTTGTTTTGGCAGCGGAAGAAAGTGGCGGTATTGAGCATTGGAAACTCATTGGGGTAAATGCTCAGAATGTAAACACCATTCGCAAGGCATTGGAAGATGCTGATGACGTAGATACGGCCACCATCGATGTGAAAACGGGAAATGTGACGTTGAAACCGGATTTGGGATCATCCATGGATGATAAGGATATTATTAACGCCGTTTCCAAAATTCACGGTGTCACCATCGCGAAAGTTACGGATTAGCGAGGAAGAGCGTCGGACAAAGCTTCGTGCGCGCGTGATGCGAGATTATAGCGCGCACGAAGATTTGTCCTTTATGCCGCTTTTTTGCTTTGGGGTTTTTTACGATGGGATTTTTTCCCTTTTTTTGGAATTTTGACACCCGCTTGTCGGGCCTTCGAGAGTCCAATTGCTACGACTTGTTTCTTCGATTTTGCTCCATGTTTTCCTTCTCTCACATGATGCATTTCTTCTCGAACAAATTCTCCCGCCTGCGTTGAGGGTTTTTTACCTTGTCTCTTCAATTTCCTTGCACGTTTGATGGTTCTCTTTTCTGGCATATTGAATCTCCTCTTAAGTAGCGGGACCATTATGAGAAATTATTGGTAACTTGCATCGCACTTTCGATAGCATGGGGCGGGTGAATCAAATCGAATCGCGTCGTTCAAGATGGAAGGCCATCCTTCAAATTGCTTGGCCACTAATCATCGCAAATAGTTTTTGGAATCTTCAGCTCACTATTGATCGAGTCTTCCTTGGGAATTACTCGACGGACGCGCTGGGAGCGGCGATCGCCGTGATGGGTGTCTTTTGGACTCCCATGGCACTTCTGCAGCAAACGGCGTCGTATGTGACGACCTTCGTGGCGCAATATTTTGGCGCGAAGAGGGAATCCGAAATTGGGCCGGCCGTATGGCAGTCTATTTATTTAAGTGTGATCGGAGGTTTGCTCTTTTTGCTTTTCATTCCTTTCACAGGAATTTTTTTCGGTTGGGTGGGTCATACGCCTAGCCTGCAGGTCTTAGAAGTAGAATATTTCAATGCCCTTTGCTACTCCGCGCTGCCCGCTGCGCTTGTGGCAGCGGCGAGTGGATTTTTCACAGGTCTTGGACAAACCAAAACCATCATGTGGATCAATTTTGTAGGATTAGTGGCCAATGCGATGTTGGATTACGTCTTCATCTTCGGAAATTGGGGAATACCTGCGATGGGAATTGCTGGCGCTGGCTATGCTACCGCTTTGGCGAATTGGGCCAGTGCGATTTACGGGCTTTACCTCGTCTTCAAAAGTGAAAATGAACTTTCTTATCGCATTCGATCGGCATGGCAATTTCAGTTTGGAATGATGAAGCGTTTTTTGCGTTATGGATTGCCGAGTGGACTTCAGTGGGCGCTCGAAGGACTGGCCTTCACGGTGTTTCTCATCTTCGTGGGAAGAATGGCCAATGGAAATGCCGCCCTCGCAAGCAGTGGCATCGCTGTGACGGTGATGATGCTCTCCGTCTTACCGGCCCTTGGCCTGGCCCAGGCGGTGATGGTCTTGGTGGGACAAAATTTAGGAGAGAAAAAGCCAGAAGAAGCAGCCGCGTGGACTTGGAGCGGCGTCCAAGTTGCGGCCATGTATATCATTGGAATCGGACTCACCTTTATCGCGTTTCCGAACTTCTATCTGAGTTGGTTTGAGAACTCGAGTGATCCCCTTTTGTGGGCTCAAGTGAAAACAATCGTGCCCTATCTACTGATGTACGTGGCGCTCTTCACTTCTTTTGACAGTATGAATTTGGTTTTCTCATTTGCTTTGAAGGGCGCTGGGGATACGCGCTTTGTCACCGCCGTTGCATTGATCGTGCCTTGGCCGCTTATGGTGCTTCCGACATGGATTTTGAAAGACGCGGAAGGTGCGGTTTATTGGGCATGGGGCGCTGCAAGTCTTTACGGCATTACCCAGGCCCTCATTTTCTGGCGACGATTCGTCGGAGGGAAATGGAAAACCATGAGTGTGATCCACTAATTTTTTTGAACGGGGGAGCTGGCGGGGGTAGGCGAAGCACCCCCGCCGCGTCAGGTAGGGATCACTGAAGTTAGTATTAAATTCCGACGTGGGCTACTTCACGGTGAGGTCGGATAAACTTTACATTGCTTTCAAGCAATCGCTTCAAAAGCTTCTGATGAATCACCACCATAGCCATGGAGTCTTGCGCACAATAAGTGAGAAGATCGATTCGAAGTTGCTCTTTCACTCCCCGAGGGAGTTCATCGCTGAATAATTTGACGAGAGCCGCTTGCGCCTGGCCACCATTCTTGATGGCAAGATTTTCGTACTTCATCTCGGGGGCAAAGAAAGGAAGGACTTTCTTGATGCTCACGGACCCCCCAAAGCTGCGATGATAAAAGTGATGTTGAAAGGCATCTTCGAGGTCCCAGAATCTACTCTCAAGCTCTAATAGAAAATTCGAAGACTCGGGAAAGCTTTGAGCCAGCTCGCGAATCAAGCTGCGCTCAAAGTCGTCGTGATAGGCGACAATGGTTCCCACTTCTTCAAACACCGCCTTCATCGCTTCAATGCATTCCTGACGTGGATCTACTCCTGGATGATTGGAGGCGAGGAATTCACGATGAATGAGTTCCGCTCCTGGTGCACGCTGAATATGACAAGAGAACTGTACAGGAATGCGCTGGTAAGGGCGCATTCCTGTCAGGGAGGGAATCGCTGGTGCGATCGTTTCAAAATCAAAATAATAAATCGGATAGCGAACTTGATTTAGAAATTCGATCAAACCCTCCTCGTTCACGATGGGTTCATCCGTTTTACTTGCTAGAAACTGAACTTGTTGAAAGCGAGTGAGTTCAACTTCGTTTTTAAGATCTTGGATGAGTTTTGGACCCTCGTGATAAAGTTCAAACTTCGTCGGTTTGCGTTTTCGATAGTTATAAAGCTCAAGCGTCGACCCTTTTGGAACGCTGGCCCAGCAACGATCTTTGAATTCACAGCCGTAAGGATTCGAACAATGGCGACCAATGCGTTGCTCGGGTGGTGCGGGGTGCTCAAGGGCGGCGATCAATACTTTTAGTTTCGTTTCGACATAGGGAAGGTGGGCAAGCGCGGCTTCGGTAAGATCGTGGTCCACAAAGAACTCTTCTAAATTTGGAAATCGAACATCGCTGTTGATATGACTCAGAAATACTCTTCGAATCTTTACGCCCGCTTTTTGGCAGACCAAAAGTTGAAAGGCGATGTCATCGAGATGTTCGTCTTTCAGCTCCGTGGTAGATTTGACCTCGATGATGTCCCAGGTTCCGTCCAAGTTATTTCGAAGAATGTCGACTCGAACGAGCAAATTCTCCCAAGCAAAGGCTCCTTCAAAAATGGCAGGAGCATTTACGTCTTTCACGAGGTTCAAGCTTTGATCGAGAGCACTTTGAATCGCGCTTCCGCTGGCGGTAACTAGAACTCCTTCTGCGAATCGATCTCTCGCCATTTTGCCAACGGTTTGGCCTTGCGAGAATCGAAGCTGTACATCATCGCTCGGTGCGGCCGCGGACTCAGATTGGTGTACGAGAAGATACATTCTCTTCGCGCACTGAACTCCTGCGGTGTAATGGGATTTGGTTAGTTGTATGTTCGACATGGCGTCCCTCCTCATTCGATCGAAGTAGAAGTTGCATCCGAAGTCGTAAAAAACTCACTCAATTCAATTGTATCTTGAGAATGCAAAAATCCAGGAAGAAATAATCGCGTATAACCCGCTTTCCATGCGGGTTTCCTCTATTTTAAGTGGATATTGAAATAACCATTTGAGAATGGGAGTGAATCCTTCATACTTAAGACTCATCCCAAAAATTTCCAGAAAAAAAGCGGTTTTTATTTCAGTTCAAAGTTGGCGTACACGATCGTGTGGTCTGACGGTGTCTCTGCCTTTCGAGGCACTAAATCCACGACCACATCCTTACATTGAGCGGCCAATTCGGGCGTTGCCAGAATGTGATCGATTCTCCAGCCCTTATTCGTTTGAAACGAGTTCGCAAAAAAGTCCCAGAAGGTGTAGCCAACCTTTTCCGGATACAAGAGGCGATAGCAATCTACAAATCGACCCTTCACGGTCTCCTCATATTCGCGTTTTGCATCGGCATGATAGCAGGGGTGCTTCAAATGTTTTTCCGGTGAGTGCACATCGAAAGGCGCGGGCGCGACATTCAAATCACCCAGCCAAATCACCGGGCCCTTTGCCTTCAAATGATTGTCGAAATATGTTCTTAGACGTTTAAACCAACCCAATTTGTACTGATATTTGGGGTCATCGATCCTATAACCCTGAGGGACATACGTATTGATGATCTTGATGCCTCGAATCGTCGTTTGAAGCAGTCGAAAGTCCTCAGAGTCAGGTCCAGGATTGAATCCGTGAATGACTTCCGTCGGTTTTTCTAAAGAAAGAGTCGCAACCCCGTTGTAACTTTTCATTCCCCTAAATTCGACGTGGTAGCCAAGGCTTGTGAGTGACTCGAGAGGAAAATCCGCATCGACCACTTTTGTTTCTTGTAGGCAAAGCACATCAGGTTTGTTCTTCATCAGCCATTCTTGAACAATGGGCATGCGCTTTCGAACCGAGTTGCAATTGAAGGTCGCAATTTTAAAAGCGGATTGGGCCATAGACTTACTCCATATTTTCTATCGGGCGCCAAGAGCCTCGACAAGGGCAACGTCATCGAACAAAATTTTAGGTCCTGAATAGCGATCGTACAGGGCGCGATGAAACTGATACGACATCGGGCCTTCTCGCCGATAATACTCACTCACCCAGCTCAATAAGAAAGGGAGATATTTGTCCTGTTCGTCTTTGGAGGGATATTTATGACGTTCCCATCCTCGATTCTGGCAATGCTTGAGACAAACCGCTTCTCCAGGATCTAAAAAGATGAGCATGGGCCGCAAAGAGAAGAGGCTTTCAATGAGTTCTCCGTAGCAGCCCTCGACAATCCAGGATGGGGAATGGGAGTCGGTAAATTGTTTTAGAGCATCCAGAGAGTCAGAAATCTCTCGCCGCTTTTGAATCTGCTTTCGATCCCACGTGATATTGTCGAGTTGCAAGATTGGCGCGCCGGTCTGGGAATGAATTTTTTCGGCTAAGGTGGATTTGCCGGATCCAGAATTTCCGACAATCGCAACCTTTTGGCTAAACTGCACGCCGTGGATCCGTTTCAGCGACTCTAGGTCTATGGGATTGAGCGGCGTGAAACTTCACGAGACTTGGAAATTTTTCGTACGATTGCAGTTCTCGAAATAGCGACCAATCCATGAGCGCGTAGAGACTCATCGAGGGGAAATCCCATTCCTCGAATTTTTCTTTTCCTGCTGCCTCCTCCAAATGGGCGAAGGAGAGCGAAAGTCGATCTCCGTGACTTCGTCCGAGTACAGAGGTGGGGTCTAACTCAATATTGGAGCGTTTCAATAAAAAGCGGTTGATGAGTGAATCCATGGCGCCATCGATGACAGACAATAAATTTTGTCGTTCCCAATTGAGTTGCGGATGAAGGCCACGGTTTACCAATTCATTAAAGATGACACGCGAATCGTAAAGATAGGCTCCATCGATCTCGAGCACAGGAATTTTCATCACGGGCGAAATTTTCTTCAATTTCTCCCGATCAGCCTCATAGATATTCATGGCGACCAAATCAAAGTTGGTGAGAAGTCGAAGTTTCCGAACGTAAGGAGAGGTAAGAGAGCCGTAGAGTTTCATACGGAGGAGTATTCACTTTTTAAAAAGCCCCTTCAAGCCATCAACGACATTTTTGAGACCCTTCTCCAGAAGATCAGGGGACTGTTTCAAGGCGAATGCCGATTTGGCGAGGACTTGGTTTAAAACTTGAGATGCAGCGTCCGCCGCGCTGGCGCCATCCGTGCCACCGATATTCTTCATATCGATCGTGGGAAGAGAGATCTCCATATGTTCCTTTGTGAGGCCCTTTAATTTCACACGAAGTATGGCGTTTTCCACGCGTAACGATCGGATGATGACTTTGCGTGTCGATTGCGTCTCTTTCGAATTCGCACTGGAGCTCAGATTCTTTTCAATTTTTGAGAGATTACTTTCGGAGAGCGATCCTTCCCATGTGATCACGGGTGATTCAATGTCCACGCGATCCAACACGATCGTCGATGTGGTGAGCGAACTCGGCACCACTTTGAGGCTCATTGAAGAAACTTCTACCGCGGAAGGCGATTCATAGCCCTTTGGATTGCCAAGAAAAAAGCCGCGCAGACTCGCCGACCCCGTGAGTGGGTTTAAGTAAACCGCATCGACTCTCGTTTCGACCTCGGTCACCTGCGGCCCAAATTGATTAATGGCGGTTGCGATGAAGCTTCCCGTATTTCTAAAAAGAAGAATGGTAAGGATTGTGACTAGGAAAAGGCTCATTCCGCCAATCCATAACCCGCGACGTGTGAATTGAGATTTCATCTTCATTCCTTCCTCCGCTAAAATTCACTCATGATGGAGTCAATCTTTAAAGAGCTCGCTTAATTCCAATCCGATTTGGAAAGAGGAGCCAGGCCGTGCGCCGCACGCGCTTTATCACAGCGCGAATTCTTTTCACCACCTTCGAACGACGGTTCAAAATCCCTGCAAGGTGATGGTCGATTTTCATAAATTCCGCATTCCACAAGATTCCCCACACGGCCTTGGAGTGCGACGCATCGATTGCCTCGCTTTTCGTTCGTGCCTTTCATGCAGCGAAATTGATCGGATTGCTCCTCGAAAAGGCCTTGGGGCACCGGATGATCGGAGTCGGTGCGTTCGGCCTCTCTCCAATAAAACGAAACTCGAAAGAACGCACAGCAGGCTCCACATGTGAGACATGGATGGGTACGTGCCAAGTTGATTTCCCCTCATCTCCATTACACGCGACCGTCCATTTGTTCGTAAAGAAATGAAAGATTTAAACAGAAATTCCGCGTGGCGCGGAAATGTAGTGCGGATTGTTATTTGTCCAGCGAAGAGTGAGATATCCCGCCATCAAGCGATGACCGACCCAGCGTTCATCGATTACACGCTCTTTTTTCGGCAAATTGAGGAGCAATATTCGCCCCATAAACCGGATCATCTCTACCTCACTTCTCAAAAGAGAGTGGCCGTAGATGTGAAACGATCGACCTGTATGGAAAATACTTATGTCTTCAATGTCAAAGTCTGCGAATGCTTTTTCAAGCTGAGGGAGCTGCGGCTCGATGGCATCGCATCCCATATCGATAAAGGGAATGTGAAATTTCAACTGCCCTTTCACAAGAATTCGGGAGTGAAAGGCGATCTCTTCCTTGGGAAGCAAATTCTTCGCATGACAGGTAAAAATATCTTGGGCGCTGGAAGCTGATGCGTGGAAGACATGCCGACTTTCGGAAATTTCCTGAGGAACATAAATGTACTTGCTAAATTCAAAGTCAAAATCGGTAAGTCCTGAGGTATGAACGAATTCTGTGTAGAGAGGTAGCAGCTCACTGGGATGTTCGTAGGTAAGAATCACGCTGCGTAAAACCTTAAAGGTCTCGCAGAAGCGTGGCAATGACTTGAAGGTTGAGGTTGGCCTGAGCCGCCACAGCAACTTGGGCATTTTGAAGAATTTGAAGGCGAACCAGTTCCGACACTTCCTCGGCGATGTTTAGTCCTACTGCCTCTTCTTTTGCTTCACTTAAAGTGTCTGCTTGGAGGAGATTGTGAGACGCAGCAAATTCCAGCCGGCTGTGAACCGCAGAGAGTTGCGCTCGTTCATTTTGAATGCCCGTAAGAGCCGTATCTAATATTCCGATAAGATTCTGACTCGCTTCCACAGAGTTCACCGTAAGGTTCGATCCGGCGGCCACGGTCTTCGACTTTTGAAGGTAAATATTCATCCAGTTGGACGTCACGTCGAGACTCCCGATGTCTAGAACTCCGTCATTATTAAAGTCTCCAATGAGAGGAGAGCTCGTGTTATTCGGTGTGCCGGCGGCATAGGTTGAAGAGGTGGCAAATACTCCGCCTCCTGTATTGTAGAGGATTCTGCGTCCATTCGTTGCAGCGTTATAGATGATGTCTAAGTAGCCATTTCCATCGAGATCGCCCACAGCGAGCCGAATTTGAGTAGAGTTGGAAGCGGTCGCGGACCATTGACTGACCGCATTGGCAAAGGTGCCAGAGCCGTCGCCCAACAAGGTTGCAATAGACTGCGTTTCATTTCCGAAGCCTGGATAAAATTCAAAGGACCCAGCGATATCGAGTAGCCCGTCGCCATTGAGATCGGCAACTTCAAAACTATTGACGCTCCAATCGCTCGAAAATGGAACGCCTGTGCCATATTCCTTGTCGGAGGCCAAGCTGAAGCCGCCACTTCCATCTCCTAAATAAGTGGAAAAATAGTAATGCACATCAATTCCGTCATCATAGTAGGTGGAAGAGATGAAATCCAAATTTCCATCTCGGTTGACGTCGGCCAACTTGATGTATGCGGCGCTTGAATAAGCATGAGCAAGGGTTGTAGCCGCTGCAAAAGAGCCATCGCCGTTATTGAGATGAGTGAAGAAGCCCAAAGACGATGCCCCCACCATGTCCATGTCCCCATCGTGATCGATATCTCCGACATCAAAGAACGAGTGCGACGCACTTTGGGTGATGGCTGTTTGATAGGTGCCATCGCCATTTGAGAAATAGACAGCGATCTGAGTACCGCCAGTCGTCATCACAAGATCATCCGCATTGTCGCCATTCATATCGAGGACTTTGAGTTGACCGATGGATCCCGCGGCGGCGAACGTGCGTGCGGCATGGAATTTACCGTCGCCTTTTCCTAGCTGAGTAACGACGGTTGCCGCCGCGTACCGGACTAAATCAATAATGCCGTCTCCATTCACATCGCCCTGTTCCCAATTGGTAGAGGCTGTAGTGGACGTCTGCGAAGTGACGAACGTTCCCGTTCCCACTTCATCGGTGAAAGTCTTAGATGCAGAGAGGTTGGGAAGATTTAGACTGAGTGAATCTGTGGAACTACCGCTCAGGAGTGTTTTCACCTCGCTCGAACTTCCATCCAAGAGATGCAAATCGCCAAAAGTCGTCTCATTGGTGATGCGATTGAATTCGGAGAGCAAAGACTGCAGCTGATTGTTCAAATCGCTTCGCTGTTGCGAGGTGAGCGTAGAGCTAGCACCTTGCAAGGCCAGACTGCGCATTTGATTCAAAATATCAAATTGAGTGCCTAGAGCGGAATCCGCCGTTTCAAGCATCCCTTTCATGTCGTTGATGTTGAGCGCTCCCTGACGGAGACCTCGAATCTGAGAATCCAAACTAACGCTCATCGAATAGGCGGCAATGTCATCGCGAGGATCGACCACGCGACGACCAGCGCTTAAGCGCTCCAGAGAGCGTGCGATTGCCTTCTGAGTGCGACTCAGCGAATTGGCAATGGCGACGTTATTAATCGAGCCTATTCTCAATTTCAATCTCCTGCTGCACCGCAGCTGATGCGGCGCAGCAAACTAGCGTACAAAAGTTCTCCTCGCATCGGTCACTTACAACAACCGACTTCAACGTTAGGCATCGGACGCAAGGCCCCAAAAAAATAGAAAATTCAACGACGCGGGGCCGTAAGTATGCAGCGATGTTTAGTTTTTAGGGATTGGTCGGCGCCGCAGCAATTTTCGGGATGAGGACAAGATCGAGCGCCAACCCATTGTTCTTCTTCACGGCGCGGACAGAAATTGCACCGCTATTGGTGATATCCATCGCGTCTCGCAAAATATAAGGAGCATCGGCGGGAAGGAGGGTATTCAGTTCAATCGGCTGTTGATCAATCCAGATTACGGCGATCCATTTTTTCACGGGGTGATAGAGGCTTCCTACTACCGTGCCATGGTCGTCAATGTCCTTCGCCATTCCCATGGTAAATCCTTCAAGGAGAGGGAGGGGGACGCCGTCGCTTCCATTATTCCAAAGCGTGGGCAATCGCTTGGCCGCCGCGATGGTGCCGAGAGTGTAGCTGCGCCCGACGACCATTCCCGATTCATTCATCGAATAGGCGTGAGACTCAGTGCAACCCTTTAGAGGTAACAAAGAGGTGGGTTCGAGTTGTTCATTCCACATCGTGGCGCGTTCTTCGATCCGTTCAGACTTGAGAAGAGCGTAAGAATTTCCAACAATCATTTTGGCCGCTGTGATTCTTAAGGCTTCCGAATTTTTTAATTCGCCAAAGGGCTTTAATTGTTTTTCAATTCCCGCCGCTGATCCCAAAAATCCCCGTTCAAAATCCGAGCTGATAGGTGGCATCGGCGGCGGTTGGGGAATGGTTTCCGTCACGAAGTAATCCCCCACGATCTTTGCGTCAGCATTGATTGAATTGGCCCGTCCATATTGAGTCGTAATGATTTGGGCATTTCCAGAGACCCACATGGTGGGGTAACCCTTTTGGCAATTCGGATTGGTTTTCATCTGAGAGCGTCCCACCATCACGCCATTTTCCTTCGAGCCAATCACCCAACTCTTGTTATCGTCGCTATTTGCGCCGGTGCTACAGTCGGGAAGGGGCAGTGGACTCAGGGCCTTGAGGCGTGTGAGTTCGCCCTTGGTCGAAAGGATCGCGCCTCCTAAGGTTTGATCGGGAATTTTCTCTTTCTTTCCAAAGGTCTGCACCAACATATCGCCATTCTCGCTCAAATGGGTGACGAGCACTTGAACGAGATTGCTTTGAGAAGGATCGACTAGATCTTGCGGATTGATAATTTCAAAGCTGGGAAGGTTAGAAAGAAGGATGAGATTCAAAGCGACATGAAGCATAGGGACCCTCCTTGATCGTCTCTTTAATCTTCGGCAGATTGGGGAGCAAAGGCAATAGATCGATGAGTGATTGGAAAGTGACAAAGGAAGATGTCGAGGAATTTGAACGTTCGGGCCCGCGTTACACAAGCTATCCTACCGCTGCAGTTTGGAACGACCAAATCAACTCGACTCATGTAGAAGAGGCGCTTTCGCGAATTCGAAAGCAAGATGCACTTTCGTTGTATCTGCATCTGCCCTTTTGCGAAAAGCTTTGTCATTTTTGCGCCTGCAACAAAATCATCGATAAAAACCACACCCAGGATCGAATTTATCTAGATGCTCTTAAAAAGGAGATCGAACTCACCCGAAAGTTCATGCAGAGCACGCCGGGAATTATCCAAATCCACTGGGGAGGTGGCACTCCGACTTTTTATTCTCCTAATATGTTGAAGGAGCTCTACGAGTGTTTGGTGAAGTATTTTCCTCCAGAACGAGATGCCGAAATTTCCTTAGAAGTGAATCCTGTGGTGACGACAGCGGATCATGTTCGAACGCTGCGAGCTCTCGGATTTAATCGACTTTCAATGGGCGTGCAGGATTTCGATCCCAATGTTCAAGATGCTATTAATCGATTTCAAACCTTTGAAGAAACGGCAGAACTCGTTCGCATTGGCCGTGAGGAAGGTTATGCGAGCATCAATGTCGATCTGGTCTACGGACTTCCTCGTCAAACGAAGAAAAACTTCGAAAAGACGATGGCTGAGATCGTTCGATTGAAGCCCGATCGGCTGGCCATTTACTCATACGCAAATGTGCCGTGGAAAAATCCATTTCAGCGCAGATTCAAAGACGAAGAACTTCCGAAAGGCATGGAGAAGATCGAACTCTATATGATGGCGAGAGATATCCTTACAGCGGAGGGTTATGAGGCCATTGGAATCGATCACTTTGCATTGCCCGGAGACGAGCTCCTTACCGCTCGGGAAAATAAAACTCTTCATCGAAATTTCATGGGCTACACGACGCATCCCGAAGCCTTCATGTTAGGGATGGGAGTATCGGCCATTTCCTCCTTTCCCAATCTCTATGCTCAAAATACAAAGACGTTAGAATCCTATTTCAAATCAGTAGCTGCGTCTCAGATTCCAGCCGTCCGAGGAATTGAATTGAATCAAGACGATGAATTTCGGCGATATGTAATCAACCAGTTGATGTGTAATTTTGAGGTGACTTTCGAAAAAGTTCGAAACGATTTTGGCATCGAGTGGGATTCTTATTTTGGGCCGGAGATTCTTCAGGGACTCAGGGAATTGGAGAAGAAGCAGTTGCTACGAATCGACGAACAAGGAATTTTCATTATAGGACGAGGGCAGGTCCTGACTCGTAACATTGCAATGCTCTTCGATAAATATCTTCCTGAAACTTCGGGCAAGCCTACTTATTCGAGCACGATCTAACAGAGATCATCGACAACCCTTGGCGATGTCATCAAGATAAAGAGGACATGAATCCAGTCTCTGATCCCATTAGCTATGGGGACGCAATCATTCTCGGCATTATTCAAGGTTTGACTGAGTTTTTTCCAGTGTCGAGCGATGGTCACCTTGTCCTCGGACAACATTTTCTAGGATTCGGAAAACACAATTTGATGTTCGACGTCCTTCTGCACTTCGGAACTCTCGGAGCCATCATTTTGGTCTTTCGCCAAGAAACTGGGCAACTTTATAGCCAAACGAAAGCGATGTTTACGGGCGTTCTCAAAGGACGTTGGAAAATGTGGGAACAGCCAGAGCAAAGAGCCGTACTCTGGATTTGGATCACGACATTTGTGACAGGTCTTTTGGGGTTGATTTTCGAAGATCAAGTGGAGGAAACGTTTTCAAGCGTTCAGGCGGCAGGTATTGGCTTTCTGATTACTTCGACATTCTTGTTTTTGGCATCCTATTTAGGAAAAGGAGATAAAACGCCACAAAACTTAACGGTGTGGTTTCCAATTTTAATTGGAGTTGCTCAAGCTGCGGCCCTGTTGCCAGGGGTTTCTCGCTCAGGAATGACCATTGCAACGGCGCTTATTTTTGGTTGCCGACGTTTTGAATCCGGAAAATATAGCTTCACCGCCGCTATTCCGATTATTGCAATGGCCGTTCTTTATCAGGCGAGGAAATTGATCGGCCACGATATCGCAGATCTTCCCGCCATCCTGCTAGGTGTTGCAGTAAGCTTTCTCGTAGGTATTGCGGCGATTAAAGGGTTAATGGCAATGCTTACGAAGTTTTCGCTCGTCCCATTTGCAGTCTATGCATTTCTCTTGGGTGTCCTCACCATCGGTATGACGATGGGTTAATCCTCAGCGTTTTCGATACGCATCGCAGCTGACGTCACTGAATTGAAAAATCAAAATGGAATCTGATTTGAGAACATTGGCATTGAAGGATTTTTGAAACCCCGTTTCTTCCACCGCCAGTTTGGCTTTGCATGAATCGCTTTGACCTCGGCGACTTAAGCTGCCTTCCGTTGCTTTCATGTGAGTTCCATTAAATTCCGTCACCTTATAGCGAGTCACGATGATGCAGTCCTCAAGGGATCGAGTGTAGACAATTTCTCCATGAGAAATTTCCATCATAAAGTTTTCTTTGGACGAAGAGGACTTGAGGATAGAAGCCGCGGGATCGCAGGAACTCCTATCTAGAGCGACATATTGACCGTCAATGGGAGCGGTAATCTCTAAGCGCGAATCTCCGCAGGAAACAAACACGAGTTGAAAGCTGAAGAGCCCGAAGAGAGCACTTATGGCGGCTAATTTACTCATGGGTGCTTCTGAGTATGAGTGCAAATCACATGCCGAGGCAAAGGCCTTAAGGAAGGTCAAAAAACAGGAACTCCGTGCCCGCCTGGGAGGTAATTTCTGAGGTATTTTCGCCCTGCAAAAAGACCCCATCCCCTGCAAATACTTCATGATTTGAAAGTCGAAGTGAGCCCTTTACCACTTGAATCCAGCCGTTTCTGGAAGACGAGCTTGGCGTCGCGAGAGATCTTCCGGCCTCTAGGTGTCCCAGATAAATCGAAGCATCTTGCCGAATCTGAATGGGCGCGTTTCCTTTTTCTCCTTCGAGTTCGGGACCTACAACATGGTGCATCCGATTCAAGCGATCGCTCAGAGGAAAAGAAAGTTGAGCATAACGCGGCGGTTGTCCAGTGAGTGCGGGGCGAATCCAAATCTGGTACAGATGCACAAGACGATCATTCGAGGCATTGAATTCACTGTGAGTGACGCCCGAGCCCGCACTCATATACTGAATCTCTTCAGGGTGGATGATCGATCCATTACCCATACTGTCTTTATGTTCAAGTAAGCCATCCACGACATAGGTAATGATTTCCATATCGCGGTGCGAGTGGGTGGCGAATCCCTGTCCGGGTTGCACGAAGTCCTCATTTATTACGCGAAGCGCACTAAACCCCATGAACTGGGAATCGTAGTAATCCGCAAAGGAAAAGGTATGAAAGCTCTTCAGCCATCCATGCTCAGCATGACCACGCTCTTTGGAGCGCCGCACTTGGATCATAGTGGCACAATCCTGTCTCGCTTCCTGAGAGAACTCAATTAAAATGAAGTGAGAAAGGTAGGTCTTGTGTCCATCACTACGGAATTGGAACTCGTAAAACTGAAGATCATTGGGAAGATCGTTGCTGACTGCTTACGAGAAATGAGTCGAGCACTTCAGCCAGGTATGAGTACGTTTGAGCTCGATGAAATTGGCCGTGCCTTTTTGGAAAAGCATGGAGCTCGATCCGCTCCTAAGGCGGTTTACAAATTTCCTGGCACCACTTGCATCAGCCTCAATCACGAAGTCGCCCATGGGATTCCTTCGAAAACGAAAATCATCCAGATGGGGGACCTCATCAATATTGATGTATCTGCAGAGAAAGATGGATTTTTTGGAGATACAGGAGGCTCCTTTATCGTTGGCGAAGGAACGTTAGAGCTCCAAAAATTGTGTGCTGCTACGAAACGCGCTTTGGACACCGCAGTGAAATCTGTCAGGGCAGGATTACCTTTGAATACCATTGGTAAGGCGGTTGAATCGGTGGCAAAGGAAGAAGGGTTTACGATTATTCGCAATTTGGGAAGTCACGGGGTTGGCAAAAGTCTGCATGAAGCTCCGGAGTTTATTGCGGGATATTACGATCCCAATGATAAGCGGATTCTCGAGGAAAATATGGTGATCACGATAGAGCCGTTCCTATCGACTGGGGCGACTTGGGTGGAGCAGGACGCTGACGGCTGGACGCTTAAGACGGCGAAAAAATTTTTTAGTGCTCAATATGAACATTCGTTGGTGATAACGAAGGACGAAGCAATCATCCTGACCGCTTGAGAACCTTGAAGCCAAAGTTGGCGCCCCACATCTGTTTCAGAGCCAAGTGAATCCAGAGCATCGCTAAATTTTCAAGCATTGCTGCGGCAGAAAGAGGACCTGCATCGAAGGGTTCAAATCCCGCATCTCTCACAATTTTAAAAACTTGCGGCTTCATCGCATTGTCATCACCGCAAACAAGCATAGAAAGCTTTTGATCATTTCCGTAATCGGGTTTTGCCATGTTCATGGAACCCGTGTGATTAAACGCCTTAAAAACTTTTGCCTGCGGACCCGCCCAGCTGGCAATTTTCTCAGCACCCGAGTTGGCCCCTTGCGTATCAAGACCCGATAAATCGCTTTTAAGTGGGTTGGTACAATCTAAGATTACTTTTCCGGTGAGATCGCCCATCGCCTTTATGGCTTCCTCGGTTTTTGGCCAAGGTGTTGCAAGAATGACAAATTGCGATGCCTTCACGGCATCTGCGACCTTCAGGAGCTTTCCACGACCGCCGAGGTTTTTTCCCAATTGAGCGTACTTGGGATCCTCAGGTTGACGAAGACCCACGAAAATTTCGTTTGCTGGCACCTTGATCAAGGCTTGCGCCAAGGTGCTTCCTACATTTCCTGCTCCGATGACAGCAATTTTCATAAACTAACGCGTTAACATCTCCTGTTCATCAACGAGATAACATCTCGATGAACTGTTCCAGGAGTTTTTGGTCAAATTCATTTCGCATGGTTTGGATCATAAATTTTAGGGCGTCGTAGGGCTTCATGGCTTCAGCGTAAGGCCGCTTCGAAGTGAGCGAATTAAATACGTCAGCGATGCTCACGATTTTTGAAAAGACGTGAATGCCCTTGATGCCGCGAGGATATCCTTTCCCATTCACTCTTTCGTGGTGCTCTACTACAATGCGTTTAGAAAGAATGGGAACTAGTTGCTTATGATCTAAAATTTCCTCACCGAATTTCGGATGCTGACGGACTAAAAGCCATTCGTCATCGTCAAGCTCCCCAGGCTTATTGAGAATTTTTTCGTCGATTTTTGATTTTCCAATATCGTGCAAAAGCGCACCCATTCCCAGCGCGAAAACTTCTTCGTAAGCATTGTAGCTCACGCGTTTTGCAAGGGCGATGGAGTAAGTCGCGACGTGAAGTGAATGCGTGTGTTCCGTGAGCGTTTTCGAGGAAAGCTCGACCAACTCCGGCAACGCGCCTCGATCGTTCAAATACTTGATGCAGTTTTTTACATAACCGCAGGCCGCTTGCATGTTCTCCGCAGACTCGGGCGTGGTGTGAACAGTCGATAAAATCGTATCGGAAAGTTCATAAAGAACTTGGGCTTTCTTGGCCACGGGGACCTGCGGTTTTTCCAAGAGGCTCGCAAGCTTATCCTCTAGGTAGCGATGATGTTCCTTTCGTGATTCAAATTTTACGTAAAGTTCTGATACCCCGAACTCGACGAGCTTCGCGGTGTCGACTTGGGTCCAACCATGACCTTTTGATTTGTAGAGGATGTACTGGCCTTGATAATAAATATAGAGATCCGTCTCGATGTGTTCTTCACCTCGATACAGCTCTATGGGCACTTGATAGTACTCGACCTTAGGACCCGTGACCTCCTTCGGTGCGATATTTGAGTTCCCCTCCACCGATTAAGAATATCAGCATTTGCAGCCTCTCAGGCACTTTGAGGAGTGGAGTGTCAAAGAACGGACACTTCCGAATGATCCTAAGCTGCCGACTTTAGTGGCAAGTGGGATATCTATGGAGAAACCTCAGCTTTACAATCTGCCGACAGTTTTTCGACGTTTTTTGCGAGGCATTCTTTATAAGCCGCTTTCTCGTTTTTAACATCTTGGCAGAGATACATCGTGTCGTCTTTGCAAGCTCGCTTGATGCCGGCTTTTTCAAATGCCTTATTCATCGTGCCACGAAATTTTTTGCACTCTTCGGAAAGTTTCTCTCGGTTGGTTGCGAGGCAGGCGCTGAGGTTTCCGCCGCCTTTTTCCACACCCTCACAGAGCGAGGCTGCATCGGTATCGCACGGCGTGGTGGGAGCCTTTTCGCCTTCGGCAGCTTCACCCGATTCTTTTAAAACCATACTTCCATCATCGGGTTCAGCTTTCGTTTCTGGCGCTTCTTTTTCAGACGGTGCTTCAGAGGGAGCCGATTCCTGAGCGCAGAGAGAAAATGAAATCAAAAGACAACAAATGCCCCAAGAAAATCTCATGTTCATATTCTACTCCCGAAATCAATTTCGTTCGACGGGGTATCCCAGTTCGTTCCAGCGGAGCATGCCGCCCACCATATTAAAAGTCTGAGTAAAGCCCTTTTGAGCACTTAGATCCGTGGCCGAGCCTGAGCGAGCTCCACTTCGGCAGATAAATACGATGGCTGCCTCACGAGGAGTCGACTGCAAAAACTTTTCGAGATCCTCTCCCAGTGTGACGAGGGTCGCTCCTTCAATATGACCCAGCTCTCCGTTAAATTCATCAGGACGCCTTACGTCGATCAATTGGTATTTTTTGGTTTGATCTTTGAGATTCTCAGGCCGGATTTCACCACGAGTCGTTGTCATATATACGACATAATAAGCAGGCCTTGCGTGTCGAGGGCAAGTCATGTGAGCTGACTTCGTGATTTGGTCTTTTCTCCGCAAATTTTTATTTTTGGCGGACGCTGAGAATGTTCATCTTCTCGGCCATCATTTCATTCGATCGGTTCCCAAGTTGGGCTTAAGCGTTTTTACGGGTGGCGCCTCTCCGAGAGCAGAGCCTCTTATACTCTGGGGAAAAAAATTCCGAGGTCCCGTGGGCTTAGCGGCGGGATTCGACAAAAATGCAGAAATTTTAATGCAAATTCCTTCGCTAGGGTTTTCTTTTTGTGAGATTGGAACGGTGACTCCTCATCCTCAAGGAGGAAATGCGAAACCTCGGCTCTTTCGTGACTCTTCTCGCCGCGCCCTTTTTAATCGAATGGGATTCAACAACTTGGGAGCCCACATCGTCTCCGAACGAGTGCGAAAAATGCGTGAAAATCTGCCAGAAAATTTTCGAGTAGGAGTGAATATCGGAAAAAATAAAGACACGTCTTCTGAAAATGCGCATGAGGATTACGGTCAAGCCGCAAAAGCCTTTGAGAATGTTGCAGATTTTTTAGTCATCAACGTGAGTTCACCGAACACTCCGGGCCTCAGAGACTTACAAGCCCTCGAACCACTGAAAAAGATTGTGGAGCGTGTCCTAGCTGAAACGAAGCGCTGGACTTCCAAGACGCCTGTACTTTTAAAATTGGCGCCCGAAATTGAACCTGAAGATTTGGAGAGGACTCTTCGAGAAGGCGATCGATGGGGAATTGAAGGATGGGTACTCACGAACACCTTAAAGGGTGAGCATGAGCAATTGCCTGGAGGATGGAGTGGGGAGCCTTTAAAAGAGATTTCGCGTCAGCGATTGAAGCTCGCTCGCAGTTGGACCAAAAATCCCATTATTTCCGTGGGCGGAATAGATTCGGTAGAAGAAGCTCTCATCAGAAAAAAATTGGGAGCAGATCTTGTCGAACTTTACACGGGCTGGATTTACGCTGGGCCGCGGTTACCTCGTCGCATCGGAAAGGCTTGGTCCTCCGGTTCCTGAGAGAGAGCTTTACGATTATTTTGAGATCAGTTTTGCATCATTTTGTTTAATGATTTGTTCGATCAGCGAAGGCTCCGCAAGTAAGTTTCGAGTAACTTCCAATTTCCAAATGGAAACGCTATCTCCCTTTTGAACTTCAGCTTGTGAATCAATGGATTCGGCGATGCTGATTCCGGAGACTGAAAGCGCTGCCTCACCTTCCGAAAGCGGATTGAGATTGAGAAGAACGGTCAAGGGACCTCGATCGGTAGGGACTTCAATCATGGCTACGTCGGTTTCGTTCAATTTTCGAACGATATATTTTTCGAAAGATTCTTCCAAACTGGCCGCAGTTAAACCTTTGGGAAGTTCTTCTCCATTTAATTTCGCTTGCTCAATATAATCATCAGCCCAAGCGAGGAACATCTCTCTCGCTTGGAGGACTTGAGGTGCTTCCGCCATCCATTGCACTCGAATCATCTTTCGAACCTCTTCTTTCAGGTACTTGAACTTGAGGGACCGAACGAGCCATTCGCCATCTGGAACGTATTGTCTGAAGGTAGCGGAGAAAATTCGCACATTGGCGTCGGACAAGAGGGCTTTTCGTACTGGCAAATTACCGTAATGGGTTGGCTGACTCGTAGGCTGCGTCGCGGGTTGATCTTCCGCGTGAGTTGTCGCTGAAAAAGTAAGTTGAAGAATCGTAAACCCTAGAATTAAAAACCCTAACCTTGCCATGATCGAAGGTCCTTAGCATGGAGTGACTTCCTCTTCAAGGCGTACGGTCCTTTAGGTTCCAGATTTTCTAAATTCCCTGAATTTTCCCGCAATTTCATCGGCAGCTCGATTTGCCGATTCAATCGCTCCGTTCATAAATCCCTGGGAGTTTTCACTCACATGCTCACCTATAAATTGAAGTCGGCCTGAGAGTTCTGTCTTTCCAAGGTCATCGAAGATGGTTGTAAGTTGTCCGACTTTTGCACAGGAATATGACCCCTGACTGAGGAGATGCTCTGGCCACGGCCAACTGATTTTTTCCCCGGTATGTGCGGCTGCCGTCGCTGAGCTAAATTCCGAGAGATCCTTTAGCGCTTGGTCGAGGAGGAATTTTTTTCCGCTGATTCCGTTCGAACCCCCCAGAAAGTTGGTCATGATGCCGGCCTCGCCGGGTTGACCGCGACTTGTCTCCCAAAACTGTTGCGATCTCGCGCTCGTGACAAAATTTCCGGCCATTTTGTCGCGCGTTCTCCAAGGCCTGTCTTTAAAACCCAGCATCCACTTTCGGTTCGTGCCGTAGCCTAGCGATTGAATCGCCCGTTTTTTGATCGGCGAAAGGGATAGCGCTTGAACACCCTCCACTTTTCGAAGAACTGAATAAGGAAGTGCTAGAACGACCTGAGAATAAGACCCTGTGTGCGTACTTCCATGCGATCGCGCAAAATCAAGTGTCAGCTCCCCACCGGATTTTTGTTGAATGCGAGTGAGTGCGTGGCCGAGGTGAATGGATACTCCGTGGCGCTCCAAAACTTCTGCAAGTTTACCGGTGAGGCGGGAATTTCCTCCGCGAATGCGCCAAGACTCGTCGCTATCACCGAAGGGATGAAATTCATCTACATATTTAGGGTTGTAGCAGGTGAGAAGATTAAGGGCGGACTGCTGAACGGCATCGAGTCCAAATTCATTGACATAGGCCACTTCAAAAAGTTCGCGTAACCAAGCGTCGACGCCTTTCAATCGGCTCAAATAGTCTTTCAAGCTCGTTCGATCCAAACGAAAAGCTTTCTCAGTCCACTCTTCATCGCCCGGAGTTACAAGATCTGCCTGATCTTCTTCCATGTAAGCTAAGAATGATGGAAGCGCATTGAGGATGTCTTTCTCTCGATAAAGTTGTCCATGATAAGCAAAGACGAAATTCTCCAGACCTTTGTCGTCGTCGATGATGGAAACGACATCCATTTCCAGTTCCTCAGCGAGTTGGCGTAAGTCTCGATGTGAAGTGTCCACGAACTCCGCACCAAGTTCCACGAATTGGCCAGCTGCGTTAAAATTCCAGGACGTGTGAATTCTTCCTCCGAGTCGAGTGGAGTCCGCTTCAAAAATCTCGGAGGCAATCCCTCGCTGACGGAGACGATAGGCAAGAGTAAGTCCGGCAACTCCTCCTCCGATGATTGCAATGGGATCTCTTGATTGAAGAGGCGGGGCTGCGTGAAGTAGTCCTCGTCGCTTCGTACACGCGGGGAAATTTGTGATGGCAGCGAGAGAAACAGCTCCTTGAGCAGAGATTTTTAAAAAATCGCGTCGTGACCATGTTTTCGAAGGAAGTTTATTGAGCCAACGGACCAGGGGGGTTCGGGGAAGTCGCCGATTCATTGCCTCAACGTACAGGTAAGTTGGGAGGCGTGTTCAAGATCTTTTATGACGGCTCGCATTTTTCATTGCCACTTAGGAGACGAATCTGATCTTCTGGACGGGGGAAAAATTGGGGACAAGATCTCAACGTGAAAGTCATCACTCCTCGTCACAAATCACAATCAAGGCCGTCGAA
>ERZ761602.3120-NODE-3120-length-24130-cov-6.709408_pt1 | contig 24130 bp, 20 predicted proteins | sample MGYA00512165_ERZ761602 | MGnify/ENA primary metagenome ERZ761602 (study PRJEB28899, sample SAMN02445085) | bioreactor sludge metagenome | biome: EBPR sludge; isolation source: Thorneside wastewater treatment plant | place: Australia: Brisbane, Thorneside...
GGATAGGGGATAGGGGATAGGGGATAGACTCCTTACAAGTCCAGAATCCAAAATCGTACAACCTAAATCCCACAACCTAACCCCCAAGCCCTACAACCTACCCTCTACCCGCCAATCTTCCCGCCAGGAACTTGGTCACCCGAACCATCCCCATCAAACCCATCGACTTGCCCATCGAGAGCTCGCGGCCGAAGATCTCGTACACGATCTCTTCAGGGATCCTCGCGGCCATTGCTGGTGGCTCACCGCGCAAGGCATCGCCCAGAATCACCCCCATCGCCATGGCCGAGATCCCCTGAGGGTTTTCGACCGCGAAATCAATGACGAGGCCCCCGTCGGAGTCGGTCTCGACCCAGACGAAGGCTTCGCTCTCGCACCCCGGAACGCGGTGTTCCTCCGGATACGGCTTCGGTCGATCCGGCGCCGAATAGCGGTCGGCGAGCGAGATCAGCGCCTGAATACGCTCTGTCCGTTCGGGGAAGAACGACAGATCGTCGAGGATCGACTGAAGCCGCGGGGGTAAGCCACTCACCGTTCGATGGGAACCCCAACGCTATTGCCCCATTCCGTCCAGCTTCCGTCGTAGTTCCGGACTTGCTCGAACCCGAGAAGGTGCTTCAGGACGAACCAGGTGTGGCTGCTGCGCTCGCCGATCCGGCAATAGACGACGATATCTTCATTGGGCTGGACCCCGGCTTCTTCTAGGTAGAGAGCTCTGAGCTCCTCCGCCGAACGGAATGTTCCATCTTCGGGGTTGACGGCCTTGGCCCAAGGCACGCTCCTTGCCCCGGGGATGTGTCCGCCGCGCAGGGCTCCCTCGTTCGGATACTCCGGCATGTGGAGTCGTTCCCCCGTGAATTCCTGGGGCGAGCGGACGTCGATGAGCTTGCCCTCGGACTGCAAATGCCGCAGGACGTCTTCGCGAAAGGCGCGGTTGCTTTGGTCGTCTCTCTGGACACTCGGGTAGTCACTCGGGGTCAGGCTCGGGGTTTCCCGGGTGAGCGTCCGGCCTTCCTTTTCCCACTTCAGGCGGCCACCGTCCATCAGCTTGACGTTGGTGTGGCCAAAGAGGGTGAAGACCCAGAGGGCGTAGGTTGCCCACCAGTTGCTTCGGTCGCCATAGAACACAACCGTCGTTTCGGGAGTGATTCCCAGACGAGAGCAGAGAGCGCGGAAGGCCTCGGGATCGATGTAGTCCCGCCGGACTGGGTCATTCAGGTCCCGTGTCCAGTCGATCTCCACGGCCCCGGGAATGTGCCCGCTGACGTACAGTAAGGGGTCTTCATTAGATTCCACGATCCGAACGTTGGGGCTGTTCAGATTTTCGGCGACCCAATCCGTGCTGACAAGAATCTCGGCATTCACATAGCCGCGCGTTTCAATCGAAGTCATGTTGGTAAAGGTACCTACGTCCCGCGAACTTTGTGCGTCCTCCTTCCAAGGTGAGCGCGTGCTATTTTTGCGCTGGGGGCGTCAGTATAGAAAGGATGACGTTGGCTTGGGGCTTGTTCTTGGTTGCCGGACTGGGATCGAACGGCACGGTCGATTTGCGGCAGTATGAACTGGGGCTCGCCCTGTATCTGGGTGAATCTGCCGAATCGGTGACTTTTTCCCCCGACGGCAACTTTGTGCTCTTCACCAATTCTGCCGGAGAAGTCCCATATTCGGCGCGATTGGGCGAGGTCGGGGGGCGTGCCCCGGAAAGGCGATTGGTGAACTGCCTCTATCGCGTCAGTTGTGCGGACGGAAAGTTAGAGCTGGTTGCGGGGTTCAAAGAGGGCCAAGAGTTGCGCGGTTTCTCGATCTTGGGAACCGGGGGCGATGTCCTCTATCGGTTGGGGACGCCGGGGTCGCCGACGGAGCGGATGGTCTGGGCGCCCGTCGGGGGAAAGCCGGTGGCGCTCCTCGAGCCCGATCCCGGCCTGCGGGCCGAGGTCTGTTCGGCGCCGGATCGCCGAGGCGGGATGGTGGCCTACAGTCGGCGCGAGTCGGATCGTCCAGCGCCGGTCCGGGTCTTGATTTTGGATGGAACCGGAATGCGAGAGCTCCCGGGAATTCGGGATTGGAGATTTGCTCTCTTTTTGGGGACCTCGACCGAGACCGGGGAAGCCGTCTTTTTTGCCACGAGTGAACCGACTGGCGATGGCAAACAAGGCTGGTTTGCCATCGACTGGACCACGGGAGCGATTAGGCCGACGATCCGGGAGGCTCCTTCAGTCTACGAGGCCGTCAAGGTCAAGCCGGAGCTCGTCCACACCCACCAAGAAACCACCGGCGAGATCACGACCTCGGACGGAACCGTGCAGAAAGTGGTCACCCGAGCGGCGACGCGAATATTGGCCACGGACCCCAGGGGTTACCGTGTGGTTTATCAAACCGCCGAGGGAGCCTTCTTGAGAGAATGGGTGCGAAAAAAGGCCTGATTGCGGTCTAGTCCGCGGCCCGACAGCGCGCGAAGAGCGAGCCCAATCCCAGCAGCGCGAACATCAGCACGTAGGGTGAGACCAAAAAATCGGCCATTCCGCCGGGGCTTGGGCTTTGGGCAAACGAATCCCGCAGATCTTGCCAAAAGCTCGAGAATCCCGAGAGGTCATTGAGCTGTTCAGCCGGCGCAAAAGGAACCCCTCCCTCAGAACTGCGAAAGACGCTCTGCCGGAGATCTTGAAGGCTAAATTCGACCGAATGCACCAGCCAGTCGCTTGGACCAGTGCTGGCGAGGACCGGCCCGCGTTTTTCCAGCGGGACCCCCGTCACGTCCAGAGCGCTCCACGAGATGGAGAACCCCAAGATCAAAATTGCGAAGCCAAGAAAGTAACGGAGCATCGTTGCCACGTCCCAGAAGCCCAAAAATAGAACGGCGTCCAGAATTTAGTCTACAACGATATCGAGAGAATCCAACCGCGAATGTGACAATCTGGCAAAAACTGGTGGGCCCGGTGGGGATCGAACCCACGACCAAGCGGTTATGAGCCGCCCGCTCTAACCCCTGAGCTACAGGCCCGTAGAACAACAAAAGGGTACCAGCTAGCTGGTGGCCCGATATAATAGACCCAAAGAGAACCGACAATGACGTCTGTGAGCACCGCCACTCCACCGCTGACCGGCGGCCAATTTTTGGCCCAAGCCCCCGACCAGATCTTTACCGTCGAAGACTTTGGGTCCGACGAAAACCTGATGATCCAGGCCGCCGACGACTTTAGTCGAGGCGAGATCCTGCCAATCCAGGACCGCATCGACGCCCAAGAGCCGGGGCTGATGCCCAAGTTGATTCGGCAAGCGGGCGAGCTCGGATTCTGCGGCGCCGACACCCCCGAACCTTATGGCGGGCTGGGCCTGCCCAAAAACCTGGCCGCGCGGATGCTCGAATTTCTCTCGCTCAATGCCTCTTTTTCGGTCACGGTCGGCATCACTAGCGGGATCAGCCAGGTCGGACTCACCCTCTTTGGCACCGAAGAACTCAAGAAGAAGTATCTCCCCCGGCTCACCAGCGGGGAGCAGATCGGGGCCTATTGTCTGAGCGAGCCCAACAGCGGAACCGACGCCCTCAGCATGACCACCCGGGCCGACGAAAAGGATGGCAAATGGATCCTGAATGGCACCAAGATGTGGATCAGCAATGCGCAGTGGGCCGACCAGTTCCTGGTGATGGGCAAGATCGGGGGCGAAAAGGTCACCGCCTTTCTCGTCGAGCGTGATTTTCCTGGTGTTTCGATCAGCCGGGAAGAGCACAAGCTCGGTCTCAAGGGATCCTCGACCGCGCGGGTTTTGCTAGAGAACTGCGAAGTCCCGATGGAGAACATCGTTCATGAGCCCGGCCGGGGCCACATCGTCGCCTTCAACGCCCTGAACCTTGGGCGGTTCAAGCTCGCGTCGATGAGCATCGGACCAGCCCGCCAGGCGCTGATCTATGCCAATGCCTATGCCCAAGACCGGCGGCAGTTTGGCGCGCCGATCAGCAGCTTTGGCTTGATCGAAGAGAAGTTTGCCCGGATGGCGGCGCACTTTTATGCCAGTGAATCGGCGATCTATCGCACCGGGGCGCTGATCGATGAGGCCTTTGACCGCGCCCATGCCGACACCTCGCTCAACCCGGTTCAGCGCAACCTGCGTGGGGCCGAAGAGTTTGCGATCGAGTGCAGCTTGGTCAAGGTGCTCAGCACCGAGGCCGAGGCCCTGATCGTGGACGACGCCTTGCAGGTTTATGGCGGATATGGGTTCACCGAAGAGTTCCCGATCGCGCGGATCTATCGCGACTGCCGGGTCAGCCGGATCTATGAGGGGACCAACGAGATCAACCGTTTCTTCATCGCCGACCGGGTATTGCGCAAGCACCGAGAGGGGTTGTTTGCCTCGGCCCAGCCCGATAGCTGGGTCGGCGAGCTGGCGCTGGAGGCGCTGCGGCGCGTCGCGGCCATGGAAAATCCGCACCAGAGCGTGCTGGGGGCGCTGGCCGACCTGCTGATCTTCTCTTATGCCGAGCAGAGCGCGCGGCTGCGGTCTTCGCGTCGCCCGGATGTCTACGTTCCGCTGGCGCGGATGTATGCGGCAATGATCCAGCCCCGCGCCGCGGCGGCGTTCCAGGTGGTCACCGGCGAGGCGGTCTCGCTCCCAGCGCCGGAGGCGTACTCCATTCGCGACATCGCCGCATGGGTCTACCAGACCTGGCGGTGATGAATAGGTACGTCAGACGAGCGGATCGTTGCTTTCTAGTACCTTCAATAGTCGTAGAAAAACATAGACGTCGGTATTCATCTTATCGCCACCCCATTGCATAAGAGGCAAGAGCGTGTTGAGAGTCACCTTTGTTAGAGTCTCTAGACTCTGACTGCGTTCAATGAACTTTTGCCAAACAGGTTTGTTTCTTGGGAAGCCGTTGGCTAGTTCAGCCGTTGTAAGCTTCTTTTCGAGCCAACAGACACTCGCAAAAGTTGCAAGGACAATATTCTCATTGCGCATTTCGCTATGTGACGCAATCAGGGCACTCACTTGCTCAATTTGCCTAATAGTCAATTCGAAGCAAAGGGAGAGCTGTGCGAGTTCTGACATCAGTTCGGGTCTCAGATTGTACTCTAGGTGTGCTTTCCAGAAGTTTTGATACCGCCTTAACGAAATCTCAATGTCGCTCGTCTCGAGTTGGTGCCAATAGTTGACGAACTTCGTCAGGTACAACTCGGATCCTCCCGACCAGCCATACTGTTGGTAAATCGACTGAGAGAGAGCGCTTCTGTCTGCAAAAACAGCGACCATGATCGAACTGGAGTCATCGCCCAGTACCAGCCGCAAGCGTTCAAGGAACCTGACTGCAAAGTCAGGTCGGCAACGGTCGAGTTCATCCACGATTAGCAGTCTCCTCTGATCACCTCCCAATCTCTCGATTTTTGAGACCTCATGTCGAAGTTCTTTGATGTTCGCTTGGTGTTGCCTGTAAGCGTTTATCTGCTCTTCCCAGTACTCCCTTTCACGATTGGAAAACTCCTTGATCAGATCGCTTGTAGCCGCTCCAATGGCTCCGAGTCCACTTGCTGTAGTAGCGGCTGCGACCAGTGCAGGCGCAAGGTTCAAGAAGTCCCTTGGATTAAGGCCCCTAACGACGTTGGTACCTTTCTCAATGATGGACTTCGCTTGGGTCTCGACTGCGAACTCAGACAAAGCGCCTATGATGATGGTGATTGGGTCTTCAACTAGTTCCCATTCATGCGCCGAGATTTGATGATACTTCTTGGCAGGTTCGGCACTCGATTCCTTGCTTTCGTCATCTCGATCCTCAGATTGGCTATTGTTTATCTTGGCGATCCACTTGTTTGCCGTCCAGGTTTTCCCAGTTCCCCAAGCTCCATCCACCCCCACGATCAGGGTCCCCCCATCTCTCTTTCTATCCGCTTCTAGTGCACCGAGCAGACTATGTCGTTGCCCGGTTAAATCGCCAGGTATTGGGCTTGGAGAAGGCATATTCGGAGTCTAGCACCTGTTGGACGGCTCTCCGAGCACGCTCGGACGGTTTTCGTCTATCGTTGGCCTGTTCGCTGGGATCCCAGGTAACTTCCGGGGTGTGGTGCAGCGTGAACCCATCGTCAGCGTGATCGGCCCGGGTGAGGCCGTGCAGTTTATGGAATCCATGGCCTTTGACGTCGGGCGGGGGCTGGCCGAACTCGGCATCACCCTGGTCTGCGGCGGGGGGAGCGGCGTGATGGAGGCCGCCTGTCGCGGGGCCCGCGAATATGGCGGGCGGACGATCGGGATCTTGCCCGGGGCCGACCCCGAAGAGGCCAATCCTTACGTCGATATCGCCATCCCGACCGGCCTGGGCGAGGCCCGGAACCCCTTGGTCGTGAGTTCTGGCCAGCTGGTCATCGCCATCGGCGAAGGGTATGGGACCCTTAGCGAGGTGGCCTACGCGCTTCGGCTGCGCAAGCACGTGATCGGCCTCGGGACTTGGGCGATCCCAGGGATCGACGAGGCGGTTTCGCCGGCGGACGCGCTGGAAAAGGCCTCGGCCGCCCTCGGGCTTTCGATCTAGCGGCTCCCCGCCCCGGCCCAAGGCCGCGCCCTGGCTTCGGCTATCGCCTCAGCCCTGCCCCGGGGCGGGACGTTTCTCGTTACAGTTCTTGAGGGCCGCAGAGCGAGCGCCGCCCGGGGGCGTCAGGGTGGGCGACGCGAAGCGTCGGGGTCCCACCCTGGGGATTGGCCTACGGGCCGGGCGGCGCGGATCGATCTAGTTGCGGATGCGGGGGCGAATCTTGCCTGGTTGCAGCCAGTTCAGGCGGATCTTTTGCTGAACGACCGGCTCTTCGCCGTCGCGCAGCTGGAGCTTGATCTCCGGGTCGTCCATGTTCCAGTCGATGGTCAGATACCCAAAGTTGTTGCCATAGACCATCCCGGCGACGCGGTGGCGGTTCGGCTCGGGCATTCGGAAGTCGAGGCTGCTGCGGTTGAAGGCGCTGGCCGTCAAGTCATAGAGCGGATAGCCCAGCCCCACGTCCATCACCGAGAGGTCGCCCAGGTGCCGGTCTCCGCTCAGGATGATCACCCCGGCGGCTTTGGTCTTGTTCAGGACGCCAAACAGCTTTTCGCGCTCGCGCGGAAAGTTGGCCCACTTTTCAAAGATGTGCTCCTCGCTGGCGACCTGGATGCTGCTGATCAGCAGCCGGACCTCGGCCGGTTCTTGCAGTGTCTTTTCGAGCCACGCCCACTGGGCGTCGCCCAAGACCGTCTTGTCGGCCGAATCGTCGGGGACATAGCCTCGGGCATTTTCACCCTCCGCCCGTTTCAGCGAGCTGCGGAAGCTGCGGGTATCGAGCATGATGAACTGGATCCGCTTGCCCTCGGGGCCGAGGATGACGGAATCGTAATTGCCGTCGCGCTTGGCTCGCTCGCTGGTCTCGGCGATCCCGAAGAATCGGTTGAAGGCGGCTTTGGCTTCCTTCTTCTTTTCGAACTCGACCCCGGCATCGTTACGGCCAAAGTCGTGGTCATCCCAAACGCCGAGGATCGTCGGGGTCTGCTTCTTCAGGGCGGCATACCCCGAATCCGCGTTCATCTTGGCGTATTCTTCGTCAAAGTCCAGCGTGGTCCAGGTCCCGTCCGATTCGCGTCGGTCGGCGTAGACGTTGTCGCCCAGAAAGAGGAAAGCCTCGGGCTTGAGGGCATTCACGGCATCCCAAAGGGGCATCGGTTGGTCTTGATTGAAGCAACTCGCCATCGCGATCCGCGAGATCGGCTCGGCCTGGGTCGTCCAGAGCGTACTGGCCAGAAGAAGTACGGTGATCATCCCCCCGATTGTACGCCCCCGATTGTTAAGAAATCAGATATCGACAACGTTGTCGTAGCTGCGGATCTCGGTGCGGAAGAGCAGCCAGATCACCAAGCCAGCTAGCGCGAGAGCCGCGAGAAATCCGACAAGGCCGACGGGGCCGCCAAACTGGAGCAGAGCGATCACCGCCACCAGCAGGGCCGCTCCAATCAACACCCAACTGACCAAGAGTCGCCCCGTGAACTGGGCCTTGAGGTTCTTTCCACGGAATTGCTCGACCAGATAGGGAGCCTGGCACCGCTGGCAGCTCAGCGTCCCGACTGGGTTCATATAGCCGCATTTGCACTTGATGGGTTGGCCGCGCTTGGGGTCTGTGTAGCGACGCTTCCATTGGTTCATCCGATACTCTTCCTCTTTATAGAGGTCGCGCGGACTCCGGTTTCTCAGCGGGTCGAGGTTCTGGCTCAACCCATTCAACGTGTTCTCGGCAATGACGATGGCGTGTCCATCGAGGCCGAGGTTATACAGGGCCTCGGCCAGTTGAAAGTAGGCGGGGACGGCTTCGGGCCGCTCATACACGGCTTGGTAGGCGCGCTCGAGCTTTTGGACGTCGATGGCGTGGAAGTCGGCCCGCGCGAGTTGCCCCTGGGCATAGGGCATAAGGGCAAACAGCGTGATCGCGATCGCGATCATGGCGATGGCCACCGTATCGCTGGGGACAATCAGGAAGAAGATCCAATACCCGACCAGGGCGCCCATCGCGAGCAACCCCTGCCAGAGCTCCACCTCTCCGAGCAAAAGCCAATGGATGCACTTGAGAATCCCCAAACCAAAGAGGGGAATCGTGATCAGGGTCAGAAAGAAACGCGGGATCGCATCGAGATTCGCGTAACTGGCTTGCAAGAACTCCATGGGATCAATCCCCTAGACGGATTTGCGCGCTCGTTTGGTTTTGCGTGCCGTCTCTCCAAAGGCGTGTCGGAACACCTCGGCGGCTTCTCGAACGAAGTGGACCTCCAACTGATCGCGGATCTCGCCGGGGATCTCTTCCCAGTAGTCCTTGCGATTTTCTTCGGGCAGCAGCACGACGCGGACTCCCGCACGGTGGGCGGCCAGGACTTTCTCCTTGATCCCTCCGACGGGCAAAACTTGGCCAGTGAGGGTCATCTCGCCGGTCATCGCGAGCTTGGGCCGAATCGTCTTGCCGGTATAGAGGCTGCAGAGGGCGGTGAACATCGTGACTCCCGCGCTGGGTCCATCTTTGGGTACGGCCCCGGCCGGCACGTGGACGTGGACCTCTTGCTTTTCCCAAGCCTCGGGGGCGATCCCATAGGCTTCGCTGTGAGTCCGGAGGTAGCTCATGGCCGTCATCACGCTCTCGCGCATGACGTCGCCGAGTTGGCCGGTCAGGGTGAGCTTGCGCTCTCCGGGCATCAGACTCGATTCGATGAAGACGACGTCGCCTCCGACCGGGGTCCAGACCAGGCCGACGGCAATTCCCGGCTTGAGCAGGCGCTCTTCGACCTCGTCGTGCAGGTAGCGCGGGGCACCCAGGGCTTCTTGGATGAAGGCATTGTTGATGGTGATCTTGGAAGTCCGCCCCTCGGCTACCTTGAGGGTCGCCTTGCGCAGAACCCCCGCCACCTCACGCTCCAGGTTGCGGACGCCGGCCTCACGGGTGTAGTGCCGCACAAGAGAACGCAGGGCGTCTTGCTTCCAGGCGATTTTGCTGGGCTTGAGGCCGTGTTCTTCGATCTGCTTCGGGATCAAGTGCCTCCGTGCGATCTCGGCCTTTTCTTCCTCGGTATAGCCGCCAAGCTCGATGATTTCCATCCGGTCTCGGAGCGGAGCGGGGATGGTGTCCAGCCGGTTCGCGGTCGTGATGAAGAAGACACGGCTTAGATCGAACGGTGTATCGAGGTAGTGATCGCGGAAGCTGTTGTTCTGCTCCGGATCCAGGACCTCTAGAAGGGCCGACGCGGGGTCTCCGCGGAAGTCGCTCCCGAGCTTGTCGATCTCATCGAGAACGAAGACTGGGTTGTGGCTCTCCGCGCGGCGCAGGCCTTGCATGATCTGGCCGGGGAGGGCGCCGATGTAGGTCCGGCGGTGGCCCCGGATCTCTGCCTCGTCTCGCATTCCTCCCAACGAGATGCGCACAAACTTGCGGCCCATCGCGGTGGCAATACTCCGTCCGAGGGAGGTCTTCCCAACGCCTGGAGGGCCGGCAAAGCAGAGGATCGGCTGCCGCACGCTGGCCGTGCCCTTCACTTTTCGGACGGCGAGAAACTCGACGATCCGCTGCTTGATCTTTTCGAGTCCGAAGTGCTCCTCATCCAGGACTCGGCGGACTTCGTCGAGTTCCAGGTGGTCCTCGGTGCTGAGGTTCCAGGGTAGGTTGGCCATGGTGTCCACATAGGTCCGGGCTACGGTGTATTCGGGCGAGCCGGGATTCATCCGGCGCAGGCGGTCATATTCGCGATCGACCTCTCTGAGGGCTTCCGCGGGGAGCTTGGCCGCGTCGATCTTTCGCCGCAGATCTTCGAGCTCTTCGGCCCGGTCGTCGCTCTCGCCGAGTTCTCGCTGGATGGCCTTGAGTTGTTCTCGCAGATAGTATTCGCGTTGGCTCTTGCTGAGCTCGGCGCTGACCTCGCTGTGGACTTTGGTCGTGAGTTCCAGCACCCGTACCTCTCGGCTGAGCATCTCGAGCAGAAGCCGCATCCGGGGGATGATTTCCAGGGTCTCTAGTACCCGCTGTTTGTCCTCTACGGAGAGGTTCATGTGAGCCGCGACGAGGTCGGCCATGACGTTGACTTCGGTGACGGCTGATGTCAGAGTGCGCAGCTCTTCGGGAAGATTGGGGCTGAGGCGGACGGCTTGCTCGAACATCGCCGAGACTGACCGCTTGAGGGCCTCAATCTCTTCGCCTTTGTCGGCGGGAAGTTCAGGCTCCTCAATCAGTTCGATCCGGGCCTTGAGATACGGCTCATTTTGGACCCACTCGACGACTCGGAACCGGCTGACCCCCTGGACGATGAGCCGAACCGCGTCGGGCATCTTGACCAAGGTCCGGATGATGACGGCGCAACCCCAGTCGAAGAGGTCCTCTTGGCCGGGCTGATCGATGTGAGGCTTGCGTTGGGCCAGGACGCCGATGACGCGGACTCCTTCACCGACACTATCGTCGATGAGTTGGACGCTGGACTCCCGTGCCACGCTGAGCGGGGCGATCAACATCGGATAGATGACCGAATCCCGGAGTGGGAGAAGGCTGAGGATTTCGGGGATATCGGGCTTGGATTCGACGTCGTCGTCTTCAGGAAGAATCGGATCGGACGGCGTCTCTAGTTGGACCTCATCCTCAGGTAACTCCAGCGTGGGTTTGTAATCGCTCATTTAAATCTTTTGAATCTTTATGGTTCGACGCACTGCAAAGGAGGACTGTGCGCCGACCTTGGGCAAAACGATCGTCAGAAGGCCGTCACGGCACTCCGCCGTCATGTTTTCGAGGTCCCATTCTCTTTCCGGAAGTTCGATACTCCGCTCAAAATCACCATAGAAGATTTCGAGCAGGTGGGCGCCGCGGGGCTTTTCGAGTCGAATGGGATTGGGGCGTTTTCCTTTGAGGGCGAGGGTGTTTCGCTCAGCATCCACCGTGATGCGGAGCTCTTCGGGGCGCACCCCGGCCAGCTCGACGCGCAGCAAAAGGAGATCCTCACTTTCCAGCAAATCTACGTTGGGCTCCCACCCCCGGTTGCGGGCGACCTTTGGGGCGTTGGGCAATATCTCTTCACTGAGCTTTTGGAGCTCAGCGCCAACCTGCCAAAGCCATTGGTCGAGATCACGGCGAGCCATAGTGCTGAAGGAGCTTGTACCCCGAAAAGACAAAGAGCCGACCGAGGTCGGCTCTTGCTTCGAATCTTCTGGAGCGGGAGACGAGATTCGAACCCGCGACCCTCTCGTTGGCAACGAGATGCTCTACCACTGAGCTACTCCCGCGAGTAGGGAGGTTATACCACGTTTGTTCGGCGTTGACAAGATGGGTCTAGCTCGCGGCAAAAAACCATGCGCACCAGATGAAAAGATAGGCCGCGCAGCCGAACCAGCAGGCCCGAGTCGCGAACCTTTGGTTGGTCGGATAGTGCTTGGCGATGAGGAGCCAAGCTAGCCCTAGGGTCATTCCCTTGACGGCGGCGAAGAGCCATTCGCTGGCCTCGATGATCGGCCGCATGAGGGGGTTCAGTTCGACGATGAGCCCGTGGTGATGGAGAACTGCAGTCGAAACCAAGTCGACGAACCCGATCAGAAGGAGCACCGCGAGGGCCGGGGTAGGGAAGAGTTCGCGCAGGGTGGGGACTCGGAGTCGGATCGTTACTTCTCTGTTCACGGGGTCTTGGCTCCTTCGATTAACCCCACTATCTTATCAATCCATTCGCGCTGCGCCAAGGCCGTAGCCCCGCTATTGTTAACAAGAATCGCGAAAACCCGCAATCTTCCCGAAGCATCTGTGACATACCCGGTAAGTGTTGTGACTCGGCGCAGAGTTCCGGTTTTTCCGTGGATGGAGGAGCCCGCCAGTCGGGTGCGGAGAGTGCCTTCGCCGGGTTCGGCCAAAGCCTTGCGGTACTCCTCGGCCCAGGGCTGACTCCGGGCCCAGACGAGGCAGTCGACGAGTCCCCGTGCGGTCACGAGGTTGCCCCGGCTCAGGCCACTCCCGTCCTCGACCTTAGCTGGCGGTCCCTGCCAGCGGACGACTTCCTGCAGAAACTTCTCGGCCTGGTCGCTGGCATAAGTCCACGGGGATTCACTCGGTAACTCGCCGTCCCGATTGGCCCCCATCAGCAACAAGTTCTCGGCGAAGAGGTTGTCGCTGGGTTCCAAGCACCGCTTGGCCAGATCCATCATTCGCGGGCCGACTTGGATATGGTCGGGCGTGCGGGTGGGGGTGTGGAACTCGGGGACGTGGAGCCGGCCCAAAAATCGCGCGGCGGCTTTGTGGGGTTCTCGGAGGGCGAAGGCTTCAATCAATCCGTCTTGGGCCGGAGGCTTTCCCGTCACCCGAACCCGTGAACCCCAGTAGTTGTACTGGGCTCGGGCCGCCCGCTCGTTGGCCGTCAGCAAGAGCTCGACGCCAAGCTCTTCTGGCAAGGGTTCGACTTGGCCCCCTTTGGCTCGGACCTCGAAGCTGCCTCGGTCGAGGGTGAAGGCGCTCACCGGAGCGGCGTATCGGTTCGGAAGATCGCCGACTTCCCAACTCGGATGGGTGCCCGGGTTATAGGCTTGGCGCAGATGCACAACCTCGGCTTGGCCGCCGAGCTTGTCACGAATCTCGCGCAAGAGGGCGGTCGTGAAGGTCGGATCGCCTGGCGCGTCGATCGTCACTGAATCCTTGTCGCGCCAAAAGCGGGTTTGGGGTTGGTGATTGGGCCCCAGTCGCCACAGCGCATAGAGCGTTGCGATCACCTTTTGGGTGCTCGCGGGGATCAGTCGGCGCTCGGGGTTGAATTCAAAGACCGGATTGCCGCCGTCATCGGCAACAAGGATGCCCACGCTGGCCCCCTGAAGGATGGGGTCCTTTAGGTGCGCCTCGATTCGGGTCTGAAGGCCGGCATCGGGAGCCTGCATGCCGAGGATGAGAAGGGCGGAGGTCAACATCATGGGCGCTTCGGACGTTCTTACCTCAAAATCGTCTGCCCTCCCGAGACGGTGGGTCACAGCTTGGGTAGTACCGCGCGCGGCTTACACTGCCACGGACGGTGTGCTTTCTAAGGTGAGCTTCTAGCCCCTAACCCCTAACCCCTAACCCCTAACCCTCTTCGGGGAAGAAGGGGTCGGCGACGTGATCGGTATCGCCGGCGGCCACGTCTCGCGACATCGCCGCGCAATACTCGCGGAGCACCGGCTCGGGATCGGCAGTCGAGGCTTCCGTCAGCATGGCAACGATGCGCTCCCGCTGTTCGGGCATCCACTCGGCCAGATGGAAGCTGGCATGATAGGCCGCTCGGCGGCCAATCCGGCTGGGCGCGGAGAAGCAGGCCAGCAGGGCCTCCGCGGCCTCGAGGGTGCAGACATGCCCGCCAAGGACCACCCCGGCTTTGTAGATCGCCCGAGCGTAGTCGTCCTCGGCATCCCAGATCAGGCCGCGCATCGCCTCGATACTCGCCGTCATCTGGGCGCTGCTGGCGCAGAAAGACGGCAGATCCTCAAACATATCGAGCACTGCCCACTGGGCGGCTCGGCGCATCGGGTGGCGGCGGTCCTCGAGGATGGCCACCAAACTAGGACCAAACAGGTGCGGGTTGGAGTGACTCTCGATCACCGTGATCGCCTCGTGACCGATGCTCCGATCAGCCGCATAGAGCAGTTGGAGCAATTGCAGCGGTTCCAGCTCTGAGATCAGGCCATCAAAGCGCCCCGGTTGCTCGATCAAGCTACCGATTTGGTGTCGGCGAAGGACCCATGGGTCGGCCATGTGGATCAGCTTTTCGCGGACCTCTTCCACCGTTTGGGCCCGGGCCTCGTGCCAAAGCCGGTCGACGCGTCCGAAGACGCCATAGGGAGTCTCGGCGATCTTGGTCGGGAACCGCTCACCATCGATCACGATCAGTTCGGATTCTTGAAACTGCCCAGGCAAGACGTTGAACTCCAGACTAGGAGCCCTGGGTGGCCAGTGCCAAGGAGACATGTGGCCGGGGGCGATTGCGGTCGTGCCTCCGAACCGGGCCACCGCCCGATCGATGCTCTCGATCAGGCGGTCACGAATCTGCTCGGCTTGGACCTGCTGGGTGATCATCGAGGGAGGAGTCCGAAATCGCCGAACGGGAAGGGAAGCCCGCCGCCATCTCCGCCGCCGAAGTCGCCTTCGAGGATCTCTCGATCATTGAATCGCTCGATTGCGTCGGCCATTGCCTTCAGGTGAGCCTTGGTCATCCCGTCGGCCTTCTTGTCGAGGGCTTCTTCCAGCAGAGCGGCAACCTTTTCCAACTCTAGCGAGGCCACGGCGCGAGTCTCCGGGTGAATCGCCCCATCCGGTGCTCCGGCTTGTTCTATCAAGGCAGTGACTGCGAACCGTTGCAGGTCTCGGCGGAGCGGTGCGATGGACTCGGCTTCGCCGACTTCGGAGAAGACCGCTTCCACCAGGTCCGCATAGTGCTTGGCCAGGGTGAAGCTCGCCATCCGGCTGGACTTGAACTCGTTCTCGATCATCCGATCGGCCATGTCCGCGCTCATGAGCGACGCGAGCAAAGCGGTTTGCTCACCAGAGATCGCGGCCCGAATCGGTGCCGTCCAACTGGCGGCTCGCTCACTGTCGTAGTCCACGCTCATGCTCTGCAGAACGCTTTCGGGAATGTCCAGCGAACGGATCGAGAGGCCTTGATCGATGACTAGCTTTGCGGCCGCAGCCTGAAGGGTGGGGTCGACTGGCTGGAGGGTCGGTCGAGCACCAGAATCACCGCGGAAGGCGCGGCTCCCCTGAACTCCACCGACGTAGCGAGCAACCGTGGCCAGCGCACCAAACTGCTGACCGACGGAGCTGAGAATGACCTGATTTCGCTCGGCAAAGCTCTGACCAGCGAGGGGCATGCGGGCAATCGCGTGCTTGCGGGTTCGCTGGGCGAGATCTACCTGGATCTTGGCCATCGGGATCGTGTCACGGCCGAGGTCGAACCGCTGGACGAAGGGGTCAAACCCATCCGCGTTCTCATCGGTCATGTATTCCAGTCCGCGCTCCGAGGTTCGGCTCGCGATCTGGGCGAGCATGCGGCGTTCAACATCCGGGTTGCGGGCGGGCGAGTAGCCATAGGCAATGGCCAACTCGTCGTAGGGCCCGGGCATCCAGGTGTTAAAGACCCCCCGGCCTCGACTGATGGCGACGAAGTTGGTCGGGACGTAGTCCATCACGCTGGCCGAAGTGCCGACTCGCGAAAGGAGTTCGGTATTCGCCAATTGGTTCGTGTCCAGATTGGTGCTGGCGACGAAGTTATGCCGCAGTCCCAAGCAGTGGCCGATCTCGTGGGAAATAGTGGTTGCGACGACCTCTTCGGTGAAACGCTTTCGGTCGATCTCGATCCCGCTGGCCTCGATGTTGCGCATGGCCATCAGGGCTTGCTGGCCGAGCTTGGCCCCGTAGTTGCACTTGTGCCCCTTGAGGCCGTGGTGTTCGCACGCTTTGGAAAGGTGATCCTGCACTGGGTCGGCTTTCTTCCAGAGATAGTTGAAGCGCTGGGCACCGTGGGGGTCTTCTTTTCGGCGAGTAAGGAGTGATTTGGCGAATCGCTGGCGGTCGGCATTGGCGTACCACAGTCCTTCATGCTCCATCTTGCCGACAAAGAGCCAGGTCATGTCGCTGTTGACGCTGGCATTGAGCACCTCGCCAGTGAAGGGGTCGGTCCGGAAGAGGGCGATGGCTCCATCAAATCCGTTCGTGATCGTGAAGCGGATCACGTTATGTCGGCCATCAGCGTGATCGTAATCGGGTCCGAGCTCTTCGGCATCCTTCACCTGCAAGGCGTTGGAGAACCCGATCTTTTCGAAGGCCGGATTCCAAGCCAAAACACCCATGCGGACGGCTTCGCGCCACTCCTTGGGAATCGACTTATCCAGGACCCAAACGATCGGCTTCACCGGGTCGCTGACCGGAGCTTCGGGGTTCTTCTTCTGCAGGTTCCAGCGGAGGATCAGGCGGCTTGTACGGTCTCGTTCAAGAATTCTGTCGATGTTGAAGAAGTCTTGGGTGAAGTAACCGATACGCGGGTCGGCGGGGCGCGGCCGGTAGTCGGTCTTCGGCTGCCAATACATGTTGTAGGTCAGCTTGACTGGGGCCGAGAGCGGGTCTTCGAGTTGATTGCTGCCGCCGCCCAGGAGGGCAAGGAGTGCGGCTAGGGGGTTGCCACCCGCGTTTCGGCTGCCCTGGTAGTGCAGGCTCATCCGGACGGAGGCGCCATCCGGGTGCCCGGTGACTTTTTCGGCGAGGACCTTTTCACCATCCAGCGAATAGCTGCGCCCGAGAGCCATCTGCAGCATCTGGGGGAGGTCATAAAGATCGCCGCGGAAGAGGTTGCTGACGTTGACGAGGAGTCGCTTCTTCTCGGGGTCGGTCTGCTCGATGCGGTAGTCGCCGAGAATGGCTTCGGGAAAGGCCATTCGGCTGGCTTCGGCGTAGGGCGAATCCTTGTCCCAACGCATCCGGAGGTTCGGGCGGACCATGTGGAGCCGGTCATCGCCGAAGCGCTGGAATCGGAACGCATCGACGCCGAACCCGTCCCAGCTCTTCTGGATCGGGAAACCGAACTGGGTCATGGTGCTCAGGCCGGTGTGGAAGGCGGCCTGGAGGTACCAAAGCTGACCGAGCCGCTCTTCGGGGAGTTCGAGCAGGATCTCTCGGTTGCGGCGGACATAGAGGGTGAAGCCGCCTTCGAACTTGGGCAGATCCTTGATCGCTTTTTCGTATTCCAGCGATTTGGGATCGCGCTTGGGCTCTTCCTTCTTTTCCTCCTTCTTTTCTTCTGGTTTTGGGGGAGTGGATTCTTGCGCCCAGGCGATGGGGGCCGAGGCGAAGAGGATGAATCCGGCGAGAAGCGCGAGTGAGTTCTTCATGGCAGGCATATCGGGAGGGACGACGTCGTCCGTTACCCCTAGTTATAGCCTAAAACGCCGGAGTCCCTGACAAGGTTGCTGTCCTATTGCGCCCGGTTCGTTCGAGGTTCGGAACGGATTTGCGCGCTCGGGAGGGGGCGGGACCCAGGGCGACGCGGAGCGTCGGGGCCCCTGGGTCGGGATTGGCCCCGGGCCCTCCCGCAACAGTTATCTTGGCTAGAGCTTGCTCCTAGGCCCCCTGAAGGTCGAAGTTGTCGCTCAGGATGATGGAGTCGAAGAGCGGCGCGGCTGTCGAACAACCGGTCGCCTACTCCAGTGTCAAACACGATGCTCTTGAGCATCAGGTTTTCGAACTCGCGCACCTTGAATGACGCCGGCGAGCAAAGCGATGCAGGCTAACCATAGCACGCCATCCCCGACGACTTGGGCGATTCGGGGTTTCCGGGTGGGCCGGATGTTGGCCGTGGTCTGGGTGTCACCGGCGCCGAGAACGGCGATGATTCGGCCCCATTCGTCAACCGCCATGCTCCAGCCAAAGGCATCGGTTCGGACGATGGGTACGCCGGACTCGGCGGCGCGAAACGGTTGATATGCAGCGTGGAGAGCGGAGACCACGCCGTGCGGGGAGGCGGGATCGAGAGTGGGCACGTAGAGGATGTTTACGTCGGATTGAGCCACCGACGCGCGCACGATGCTCGGGTAGCAGGTGTCGAAGCAGATGAGGAGGCCCGCCACGGTCGAGCCTTCACGGCTTGATGCCGAGCGATTCCCCGGCGAATGCACGGACTTTTCGCTTGCAAACAGCTTTTGTTTGTCGTACGTGGCGAGGACCGTACCTTGACGCAATACAAACAACCGGTTCCTCGGCGGACTCGTGCCCGCCCATGCGGCACTCGTGACGAGGGTCATGTCGTACTCTGCGCTCAATGACGTCAGGCCGGACAGATCAGTGCCCGACACGAGTCCAGATCCAGCCAACTCTGGCAGCAGCGCGACTTGTGCATCCTCACGCCCGATCTAGACTGCTCGTGATGGTCTCGACGGTAGGTTCGGCAAACTGGCAGAGCGCAACACGCAGGGTGCCCTCGGTGCCCGGTCCTGCAGGAATCGAGAACGCGGCGACTATCAGCCCCAGCAGCCCGAGCACCGGCCACCGGCGGTCGGTGATCGCACCGGCGATCAGCCCGTTCATGAGCCAGACCAGGCCGCTGACTAGCCAAATTCCGCCCAGGCTCGCGAAGCCGAGCATTGCCCCACTTTGATACTGCGATAACGCAGCGTGCACCGGGATCTCGACGAGCGTTAGTCCCTCGCACACGACCGCCCCGCACGCGACTTGCCAGACCGGCATCCCTCGAGAAATGAGCACGAAAACGACGCCGTTGACGAGTCCGAAGAGGCTAAACAACAGGAGGAGCCATCCCGCTGACTCGCTTGGAACCCGCTCCGAATAGAACCAGCCCTCGCTTGAGATGAATGCGGCGACCAGCCCGAGCATGATGCCGGAAACGAGGGCCACGGACGACCGATGTCCGCGAAGGGCCAGCCAGACCGGGACGAGATACAACCATCCTAAGATGTGGAAACGGGCCGGCGGCATGCTCGCCACCAGCAACACGGCCGAGGCAACAATTGCGAATACAAGCCACGCGAACCGAACCATTTGAGCTATGGACTCGAACGGGTTGCGGATGGTTCTTTGTTACTTTTTGATTCGACTAAGGAGGGTGTTGGGGCTGCCTTGGATCCCGATATGGGGAGGTAAGTCGCCACCCAATGAGCTTTCATGTGCTACGGGGTGGCGACTGTTGTAAGATTCGGCAGGCCTGTGGCCGGAAGGTGGGCGCTGCCTAGTCCCCCTGACGATCGAAATTGTCGCTCAGGATGATGTAGTCGAAGATCGAGACCAGTTGGTCGCCGTCGAGGTCGGCATTGGGATTCCAGTTCGCGTCGAGCGGACCCGAGTCGAAGGCGTTGGAGATCTCGATGTAGTCAAAGATCGTCACCGCGTTGTCTCCATCGCAGTCCCCATTGATCAGCGTCATGTTCAGCGGAGTGACGGCGTTGGCGGTCAGGGTCAGATTTCCGGACCGTTCGGCCAGCCACGTTCGGCCCTTGATGCGCACTTGGGCGACTCCGGCCACGGGGCTTGCCACCGAATAGGAACCATTGACCCCTAGCACGGCGGTGGTGGTGTGGACCAGGTTGGAATTTTGGTACAGCTCCACCGTGACCTCCTCACCATTTTCGTCGGGCTGATAGTCCTCAAGCGTGACCGTTCCCTGGAGGATCGTGGGGGCCGCGCCCAAGAAGAGATCAAAGATGTATCCGGCTCCGCTGAACTCGTTGCCAAAGGCGTTGGTGGCGGCTTCGGCCAAGACCCGATAGGTGCCCGGGTTCAGAGTTCCGGACTGATTGAACCGGCCCTGGCCGGTGGGGAGAAAGAGACTGTAAAACGGGGCCGCCTGCCACGTAAATCCATCGAAGAACTGCAGAGCGACCAGGCAACCGACATCGTTGTAGGTCGTTTGCCCCGAGATGTTGTAGTTCTGCACCGAGGAGACGGTGAACGTCAGGATGAGCTGGTTTCCTGGGGCGGAGCACAGAAGCTGGGCCGTCCCCAGGCCGGTGGCGCTGGTATAGGCGCTATTGGACCCCCAACCCCGGATGCGGGAAAAGTTGTTCAGGGGACCTGTCACCTCATAGCCGTGAAAGGCACTTTGGCGAACGGTCGCGGTGTATGCAATTTGGTTGGGACAAATCCCGCTGGTCGCCCCGGAGAGCGGTTGACTGATGGAGGAAGCATTGACGAGCGAGAAGTCTTCCTTGGGAATCACGCCCGAGTTGCTATCCGCGCATGCGCCATAGGTGTACGAGATGTTCAACTTGGACGACCGACTGGTTAAGTTCTGGGCGGAGACCCAACCCGGCGAACAACTGATTAAAGCCATCAGGAGTAGTGATGCTTTCTTTCCCATTTTTCCCTCAAAATTCTGCCTGCTTGGGCGGAATCAGGGAACAGAATACAACAGAATTCTGGAAAACGGTCAGATTTCCGGCATAAATGCCGGACGCAGTGTCGAAGCGTAAGTCCCGCCCCGGCCCAAGGCCGCGCCCTGGCTTCGCTAACGCTCGGCCCTGCCCCGGGGCGGGTCATGAGGTAGTCGGTGGGGATCTCGACTCGCCCAGACCGCAGACCTCACCAAAGTACTTCTAGTCCCCCTGAAGTCCAAAGTTCTGACTCAGGATGATGTAGTCGAAGATGGTGACTGCCCGGTCCCCGTCAAGGTCAGCGTTGGGGTTCCAGTTGGAGGCAGTCGGTTCGGTGTCAAAGGCATTCGAAATCTCGATGTAATCGAAAATCGTGATCTCGTTATCCCCGTCGCAGTCTCCGTTTATCAAAGAGACCGACAGGTTTGGATTGCCGGTTGCTGTATTGACTGGAATCGCCTTAGCCAACCAGTGACTGACCTTGATACGGACCCTCGCCGGACCGAATGGGAATGGGCACCACGTCGAAAAACCACCATTTGGGGCAGCCGTTACTTGTTGCCGTCTGATCACTCGCGATTGGGCGTTCAGCCACTCGACGACCACTGGTTGCGAGGGGAACTGTGTGGGTATGTAGTCGTTAAGGGTGACGATTCCACTGAGACCCTTGGTGACCATCACGACGGCTTGACCAGTGGCCGCGAACGGGTCCTCGGCGGTCCCAAGCATATATCGAAAGGAGTCTAGGCCATAGAAACCGGAGCGAGGTGTGTAGGAGAAGCTCACGCTATTCAAGATTGGGACTACCTCACCATTTTGTGGCTGACTCAGGACGATTCCTCTGGTCATGGTATAGGGTCCAACTACAAAGGGGACCAGTATCCTCGGATCCCCGTCATTCACAATTTCTCGGTGGATTGCGGTTGACCCCCATCTCCAAGCACCTAACCGTAGATCGGGCGTCATCGGGGTGCGAAAAACTGGTGACGAGACGCCCGGACGTCCATTTTCTCCTTTGTTGCCTGGAGCCGTCGTTTGCCCGCCGGCCAATCCGGCTCCGCCGGCGGCCCCAGTGCCCACAATAAAGAGGGCGCCCGCACCGATGGGCAGATCCGATAGAGCTGTATAGAGCAAGCCAATGGAGCTTCCACCGTTGCCTCCGGCTCCTCCTCCGCTAGTGCCTCCAAGGCCGCCCCGTGCGCCATCGGCTCCGTCACCGGCGTTGGGCTTTCCTTCTCCCTCGCCGCCTTGTCCACCAATGCCGCCGGCGCTGCCAAAGCCACCGGGCCCGGCAAGGGCTCCATTACTCGTAAAGATCAGATTTGTTGAAGTGAAGCTAGGAAGAAGTTGGCCAGACCAGATCCAGGGTTCGGTAATCCAAATCCCGATCGAACTTCCTCCGGACATTCCTCCTTTGCCCGGGGTGGCACCTTTGCCGCCGAATCCGCCCTGACCACCTCCGCCGCCATCATTCATGAAGAAAACCCCGTCGTTCCCGCCCCCACCTCCTCCGCCCCCTTGGCCGCCTTCCTGGCCCGGGGTTCCGTCGCCACCAAAGGGCATCAGGGGCGCGCTCGCAAGCCCCCCGGTCCCATGGGCTCCGTGTCCGCCGTTGGTTCCCTCAAAGCCATTACCGCCTCCCGAACTACCCCGCTTGCCTCCCGCGCCTCCCAGCGGCGGAAGGCCCGGAGCCCCGTTGAATCCGGCAATGAAGCCGAAGCTGAGGACCCCACCATTTCCCCCTCTGCCCGGGGTTCCCGGTTCTCCGCCGCCAGAACTGTTGCTGCCTGGCTTGCCAGCTGCCCCCGCCGCTCCAGGGGAACCCCACTCGCCCGGAGATCCTGCGGCCCCTTGCGGGACTTCGAGAACAATCGCGTCAAAAGTGAGCGGAGAGTGCCTCGGGTACCGCTCAATGACGATTCCGACCGAAGATTGTCCCGCTGACGGTATTGTAGATGGCGGGACGAACCGCAGATTTGAGACGAGTGTAGGCAAAGACTCATCCACAACACCTAACCCTCGGAAAAGGGCCCCGCCCGACCTACTGGACTTGATAATCGCAGGGTTGGCGGTGCGGGCCCACGTAACCGGGTGATAGCCCCCCACGATAGAGGCATAGTAGGGAAGATCTACCGTCTCGTGGTACATCCCATCCGTACCGGTTCGTTGCGAAAAGGCAACAAGGATCTGCCCCCGGCCACTCAGCCAACTGGCCCAAGCTCCGGAAGTGATTGTCCGCTTTGGGAGATCGATGGTCCCCGGCCAAGAATCGTTCCCGGTGTCGAGACTCACAAAGACGCTCGCCAAAATGTCACCGTCGATCCCGTCGCCGTTGGCATCGATCCCGTCTCCAGCAAAGTCCGTGTTGAAGGGCGGATAGAAGGGATCAGCCAAGGCAGAGCTCACCGAGAGCAGAGCCAGCGACAGTACTTTGGTGAATTTCATTGAGTGATAATACAACACCTTCGCTCGAACACCAAAGGCACGAGTTCTCTTTAGTGGAAGAGACCTGCCGTTTTTGCGGCGACCCTCCCCCCCGCCCCGGGGCGGGACTGAGCGTTAGCGAGCAGGGGTATGGCACATCGAACGGGCCAATCTGAAGAGGGGAATCACGCCCGAACCGAGAGGGCTTCTTTGATCAATCCGGCGACGTCGCTGGTCTTGTCCGCTACTTTGGCTCCGGCGCTGAGGAGGGCGTCGACCTTGCTCTGCGGGGTGCCGGTTTTGCCGCTGATGATGGCGCCGGCGTGGCCCATTCGCTTGCCCGGAGGAGCGGTGCGTCCGCTGATAAAGCTCACGACGGGCTTCTTCATCGTCCGGATGAATTCGGCCGCAGCTTCCTCATCGCTTCCGCCAATTTCGCCGATCATGACCACGGCCTGGGTGGCGGGGTCGGCTTCGAACATCTCCATGACCTCGATAAAGCGGGTCCCAGGGATCGGGTCGCCGCCGATGCCGACGCAGGTCGTTTGGCCGAGGTCCGCGCGGGTTAATTCCCAGGCAACCTCGTAGGTCAGGGTTCCGCTGCGGCTGACCATCCCGACCGGCCCCGCCTTAAAGATGTGGCCGGGCATGATGCCCATCTTGCATTCGCCGGGGGTGATGATGCCGGCGCAGTTGCCGCCCAGCAGTCGGGTCGTGCCGTTGGCGCGGACCTTGCTGACGACGTGCAGCATGTCCTGGATGGGCACGCCCTCGGTGATCAGGGTGACGAAGGGGATCCCGGCGGCTTCACATTCCAAGACGCTATCGGCGGCGAAGGGGGCAGGGACAAAGATGATGGCCGCGTCGGCCCCCGTCTTAGCGACGGCCTCGGCGGCGGTGTCAAAAACGGGTCGGTCGAGGTGGGTCGTGCCGCCCTTTCCGGGGGTGATTCCGCCCACGACATTGGTTCCGTACTCGATCATTTGGCCAGCGTGGAAGGTGCCTTCTTTTCCGGTCATTCCACAGACGAGAACCTTGGTATCGCGATTGACGAGGACGGACATAGCTGGTGTCAATGGTACCTCTGTCAGGCGCTGGATTCATTTCTGACTCTGCATTATCAATCCCCCGGCCCGGGTCTTGATGTGTCCCTGAGGGATTCGACCGGGGATTCCAGTTAAATCTCCAGCATCAGGAACGAAAACCCGAGAATTCGTTGTAATATAGAGATGTCGCTCGTAAGGAGCGGACGTTTAATCAGACCCGTGAGGGTTTGAACGGGGGAACCAACCGTAGGGGTGTATGGACGCAAGTCCTAGGGTAACTCTTGGCCCGAACCCGGCAGCTAACCTCGTAGACGCAGCGAGAGTC
>ERZ761602.3121-NODE-3121-length-24127-cov-4.787554_pt1 | contig 24127 bp, 22 predicted proteins | sample MGYA00512165_ERZ761602 | MGnify/ENA primary metagenome ERZ761602 (study PRJEB28899, sample SAMN02445085) | bioreactor sludge metagenome | biome: EBPR sludge; isolation source: Thorneside wastewater treatment plant | place: Australia: Brisbane, Thorneside...
GGGCGAGCCGTTCGAGAGGATCGCGAGCCGCACGCCGCCGTCCTTGAGCCGCGCCAGCACGCCCGGGACGTCCGGGAACGGATCGATGTTGCGGTAGCAATCCATGAGGTCGTCGCGCAGCGTCGGGTCGGCAAACCCGAGTGTCCGCATCGCCACGTCGAGCGCCTCGCCGGTGACCTGCCAGAACGGGACATAGGCGCCCATCAGGCTGCGCAGCCAGCTGTACTGGAGCTGCTTCTGGCGCCACAGCGCCGACAGCTCGTCGGCCTTGCCGCCGAGCCGCGCGCGGCAACGCGCCGCCGCCGAGTTGAAATCGTAAAGCGTGCCGTAGGCGTCGAAGACGCAGGCGGAAATGTTCGCGAACGCGGTCATGGAGGAATCTCCGGCGGCGCCGCTTTATAGCGCAGTGCCCTCCCGCTTTCACTGGCAACCGTACCGCGGGCGTGGCCGATCCGCGGCCGCTGTCGGGCCGCGGCGGCGTCAGCAGGACGGCCAGGCGTTCCGGTTGTCGGCCTTCGCCTTGCGCAGAACCGGTATCTGGTCCGGCTTCTTGCCGCCCTCGAGGCCCTTGTTGGCCTTGCCCTCGTCCGCCGCCCCGATCCGCAGGCCGTTGTCGGCGGCGATCGGCACGGCGGCATGCGCGTCGCGCTCCTCTTTCACGAGCAGCGCGTTGCACAAGGCGGGGTCGGCCACCGGCGCCTGCCAGTGCGCGGCGAGGCGCGGCAGGTCCACCCGGTCGCCGAGCCGCAGCCGGTAGACGGCGAGGTTCTCCAGCACCAGCTTGGTGTAGAGGCGCGTCTCCTCGAACGGGATCAGCTCGATCCAGTCCGGCCACTCGACCTTGCCCTTGCGCGGATCGCCGTGCAGCGCGAGCCAGCGGTCGACGCGGCCGGCGCCGGCATTGTACGCGGCGATCATCAACGGATAGGAGCCCTGGTAGAGGACGCGCAGCCGCTGCAGATGCTGTGTGCCGAGCAGCATGTTGTAGACCGGGTCGCTGGTGAGGCGGTTGAGCACGTAGGGCATGTGCGCGTCGCGCGCCTCGGTCCGGGCGGTGAACGGCATCAGCTGCATCAGGCCGCGCGCGCCGGCATGGCTCTTCGCGCCGGCCATGAATTCGCTTTCCTGCCGGATCACGGCATAGACGAGCGCCGGCTCGACTGCATTCGCCTCGGGCAGGTCGAGCGTCGGGAAGCCGTAGGCGGTGACGGCCGCGCCGTCGCGCGCCGCGAGCTTCGCGAAGCGCACTTCGCTCTGCGTGCGCAGGTCGGGGGGCGTGAGATCGAGCGCGAACTTCGCCAGGTAGGCGTGCTGCGCCGCGGACCAGCCGCCGCCGTTCCAGGCCGCGCGCACCGCGAAAGCGCGCGCGCCGCGCGCATCGCCGGCCGCGCGCAGCAGGTGCGCGGCGCGAACCAACTCGTCGCCCCAGAATTTCTCGTCCGGCGCGCCGGGCGCGGCGGCATCGAGCTTCAGCTCCTTGAGCCCGAGGCGCTGCGCGGCCAGCTGGCCGTGAAACGTCGAGGCGGCGGCGGCGGCGCGCACGAGGAACGCGCGCGCCTTGGCCGCGTCGCCGCGCGCCTCGGCGGCGCGCCCGCGCCAGTAGTCGAGCCGCGCCGCCTCCCAGCCCCAGTGCTTCACCTTGGCCGCGGCGGCAAAGTGCGCCTCGCCGGCGTCGGCGCGGCCGAGCAGCCTCAGCGCGATGAAGCCGGCGAGGAACTCGGCCTCGGCCAGGCTCTCGCCCTCGCGCTGGCGGTGGTTCTTGGCGAGGTCGTAGGCGGCCTGATACTGCCGCCGCCCGACGGCGTCGCGGATCAGGATGTCGAACTCCTTCCACCAATGCTCGGGATCGTGGAGCCGGGCGGGCAGGCCCGCGGCGACCGCGAGCGCCTGCGCGGGCCGGTTGCCGCGGCGGTGCCAGCGCATCAGGTCGTAGAGGAAGCTCTCGCTCTGCCGCGCCGCAGCCGGTGCCTCCGCGATCGCGGCCTCGACGGCGGCCGGCTGCCAGCGCAGCGCCTCGTCGCGCAGCTTGAAGCGCGCCTCGACCGTGGCGCGATCGATCTTGCCGAGCGGCACCTTCTTCAGAAGCTGCTGCGCGAGCCGCTTCTGGCCGAGCGAGACGAGATGCGCGATGCGCTCGGCGTGGTCTTCGGAACGCAGCTCGGCGCCGTGCCGCCGCATGATCTCGGCTTCCTCGACGTCGGTCAGCCGGATGCGCGTCCACGACCGGCGTAAGAGATCGAGCGATTCCTTCTCCTTGCCCTGCGACTTCAGCGCAGCGACCGCCTCCATGAGGCCTTCGCCGGTTTCCGGAAGACGGTCGGCGAACCAGGCGAGCAGCAGGTCGGCGCGCGTTTTGGCGGTGATCGAGCGGTCGGCGGTGCGCGCGACGTGGTCCATCGCCGGCCAATGCGCGTTTTCCTTGAGGAATGCAGCGACCTCGGCGAAATCCGCGCGCGCATCCTTGCGCACGAACGCGTGCCACGCGATCACCTTGCGCGCGGCGGGGTCTTGCGCCTGCGCGCGAAGCGCGAGCGCCGCCGCGATAGTGCCGCCGGACAGCGCGCGCAACGCGTTGCCGACGACGGCGGCGTCGGCGGGATTGAAGCCCTTCGTCTGCGCCGCGGCCGGAACGGCGGCGAGCGCGCCGAGGATCAGCGCGGCGGCAAGCCCGCGATGGCGGTAGCGACCCGGTTCTCCCACCAATCCGTCCCCGTCGTGCCGGTTGGATGCCCGCCGGCATCGTAATGGCCGCCGCGGGGCGAGGCCATACGAATCGCCGCGGCGTCGGACTTGGTTAAGGCTCGGGCGGAAGCTCCGGTGCGGGCTTCAGCGCGTCGCCCTCGTGCGGCCGCCACAGCGCTCCGGGCTGGGCCGCCAGCGATTTCAGGCCGGCGCGGTGCCGATAGATCGCGAGATTCTCCAGAACCCGGTGCACGTAGTTACGGGTTTCCTCGAACGGAATCGACTCGATCCAGTCGACGAGGTCGACGCTGCCCCGGCGCGGATCGCCGAAGCGGGCGAGCCACTTGTTGAGATTGCCGGGGCCGGCGTTGTAGGCGGCGGCGGCGAGCGGATAGAGCCCGCCGTAGCGCGCGACGAGGTCGCCGAGAAAATCCGTGCCGAGGCGAAGATTGTAGCTCTCGTCGGTGGTCAGCCGGCCGAGGTCGAAGCGCAGCTTGAGCCGCCGGGCCTGCTCGCGCGCGGTGGCGGGCATGAGCTGCATGAGGCCGCGCGCGCCGGCGGAGCTGCGCGCGGCGACGTGGAACTCGCTCTCCTGGCGGACGATGGCGAGCGCGAAATGCGGCTCGACCTTGCTCTCGGCGGGCAGGTCGAGCGTCGGAAAGCCGGGCCCGAACAGCGGCACGCCGCGCACCGACGCGCGGCGCGCGGCGCGCACCGCCACCTCGCGTCGCTTCGCGCCGTTCGCGGCGAAATCGGCCACCGCGGCCCAGCGCTCCGGCGTATCGGCGTCCATGGCGAGATGACTCAGCAGCAGATACGCGGATTCCTCGTCGCCGAGCGCCGCGAACAGCATGCCGGCACGCGCCCGCTCGTCGTCGGCCACCGCTTTGCGCGCGGATTCGGGCACGAACAGGTCGGCGGGCAGGGCAAGCCGCTCGCGGCCCAGCGCCGCGGCCGCGAGCTGGCCGTAGAAGACGTGCGGATAGCCGGCGGCCTGGATCAGCCAGCGCCGCTCCGCCTCCGTGTCGCCGGCGCCGGCGGCGGCGCGCGCGGCCCAATAGGCGCCGCGCCCGCGCGTGATCGCGGCGCCGGATTTCTCGTAGAGCCGCGCGAAATGCGCGAGCGCGTCGGTGGGCCTGCCGCGCTTCCGCAGCGCGATCCAGCCGGCGAGGAACTCCATCGTCGCCCAAGTCTCGCCGCCGGCGGCGGCGGCCAGCCCGGCGGCGGCGCGATAGGCGGCGTCGTGGCTGCCGGCGTCGACCAGCTCGCGCACGATGCGGCTGCCGGCAAGGCGCCAGCGGCGCGAATCGCCTTCTTCGAGGGCGGGCTTCTCGAGCAGCCTGCCCGCGGCCTCGAAGCGCTCGCCGCGCTGGTTCCAGCTCAGCTCGTCGAAGCGGAAATCGGAGTCTTCTCGGATCGCCTCGGGCAGCTTCGCGATCGCCGGCTCGATCTCGTGCGGCGCCGCGGCGCGCGTCTGCATCGCGACGCGCAGCGCGATCGCGGCCTTGTCCTCGGCCGGCAGCGTCGCCCGCTCCCACAGCGCCTGCGCCTGCGCGGTGCGGCGCGCGCGGAGCAGTGCGAGGATGCGCGCGCGATCGTCCTCGGGCGCGATGTATTTGCCGAAGCGCCGCTGAAACGCGATCTCTTCCGGCGCCGCCATGAGCAGCGCGACCCAGGCCCGCTTGGCCGCATCGCGCGCCTCGGCGTCCCGGCCCGCACGGGCGAGCGTGGCGATGTAGGTGCTCCAGCCCTTGGCGCCGCGCGGCGGCGACTCCTTGAACCAGGCAAGGACCGCTTCGGCGGTGTCGCCGTTGCCGATCGTCTCGTCGGCGCGCTCGGCAATGCGCGGCGCGCCCGGCCAGTCCTTCACGCCGCGATGGATTTCTGCAAGCTCGGCGAAGGCGTAGGGGATCTCTTTCATCTGCGCGAAGCGCCAGCGCAGCGCCTTGCGCTGCAGCGGATCCTTGAGCGCCTCGGCGAGCGCCCGGGCCTTCGCGTAGTCCTTCTTCTCGAGCGCGGCGAGGGCGTCCTTGGCCGGCGCGAGATCGTCTTGCGCCGTCTGCGCCAACGCGCCGCCGGCGGCGGTCAGCGCGAGCAGGCCTGCCGCGACGGCCCGCCGAAGACGAAAGCTTGCGATCATGCCGCCACAGGGCCAGGACATTGCGGCAAAATTCGCTTGAGACGGCATGCGCGTCAACGTATCCGTCCGCGCGCCCCCTCCCGGCAGGGGCCCGGCGCGCCTTGCCGCTGCGGGACGGCGCCGGTAAGATGTTATGTTCAAACAATAACTTGTTCCGAGACAGTGCCATGTTCAAAGGCTCGATCACGGCCCTCATCACGCCGTTCAAGAACGGCAAGGTCGATCGCGACGCCTTCGCCCGCCTCGTCGATTGGCAGATCAAGGAGGGCACCAGCGCGCTCGTGCCGGTCGGCACGACCGGCGAATCGCCGACGCTGTCGCACGAGGAGCACAAGGCGGTCGTCGAGATCTGTATCGAGGCGGCGAAGAAGCGCGTTCCGGTCATCGCCGGGACCGGCTCCAACTGCACCGCCGAGGCGATCGATTTCGCCAAGCACGCGAAGAAGGCGGGCGCCGACGCGCAGCTCGTCGTCACGCCCTATTACAACAAGCCCACGCAAGAGGGCCTCTATCAGCATTACAAGGCGCTGCACGACGCGGTGGATCTGCCGATCGTCATCTACAACATCCCGCCGCGCTCGGTGATCGACATGACGGTCGAGACGATGGCGCGCATCGCGAAGCTGCCGCGCATCGTCGGCGTGAAGGACGCGACCGGCGATCTCACGCGGCCGCTCAAGACGCGCCTCGCCTGCGGGCCGAAATTCGCGATTCTCTCGGGCGACGACGGCGTGGCGCTGGCGACGCGCGCCCAGAGCGGCGACGGCTGCATCTCGGTCACGTCGAACGTGGCGCCGCGGCTCTGCGCCGACATGCACAAGGCCTGGGAGAAGGGCGACTTCGCCGCCGCGCGCAGGATCAACGAGCTGCTGATGCCGCTGCACGAAGCGCTGTTCGTCGAGACCAGCCCGGCGCCGGTGAAGTTCGCCGCCAGCCTGCTCGGGCTCGCGACGGCGGAGGTGCGCCTGCCGATGGTCCATGCCAGCGAGAACGCGCAGAAGCGCGTGCGCGCCGCGATGGAGCATGTCGGCCTGCTGCCCGCCAAGAAAGCCGCCGCGGCGGAGTAGGCCGCAATCCCCGACCCGTCATGCTGAGCGCCCCTTAGCGCGAAGCATCTCTCGGCAGCAGTGCGGTGCGTTGCCGCCGAGGTGCCTGCGCGGAGAGATTCTTCGGCCGCAAGGGCGGCCTCAGAATGACGGCTTATGGAGGCGCATCGCAATGAGCATAGAGCAGCGCTAATGGCAAAGAAGGAAGCGCCGGAGCGCAAATACGCCGCGCAGAACCGTAAGGCGCGGCACAATTATTTCATCGACGAGGTGCTCGAGGCCGGCATCATGCTTGCCGGCACCGAGGTGAAATCGCTGCGCCAGGGCAAGGCCAACATCGGCGACGCCTACGCCACCGACAAGGATGGCGAGATCTGGCTCTACAACATGAACATCCCCGAATACGATTCGGGCGGCTATTCGCGGCACGAAGAGAAGCGCGCGCGCAAGCTCCTGCTCAAGAAGCGCGAGATCAACAAGCTGCTCGGCGCGGTGCAGCGCGAGGGCATGACGCTCGTGCCGCTCTCGATTTACTTCAACCCGCGCGGGATCGCCAAGGTCGAGCTCGGCCTCGCGCGCGGCAAGAAGAACTACGACAAGCGCGAAACCGTGAAGAAGCGCGAGTGGAACAAGCAGCAGGCACGGCTGATGCGCGAGCGGGGATGACCCACCGTTGCTCGCGCGAGGCGAGCGGGCTCACGCCGCCGGCCCGCCCTTCCATTTCGGCGGGGTCTTCCGCCGCTTGCCGTCGTCGGTGCGTTTGACTCCGGGCTCGTCGAGATCGAGGCGGTCCCAGAGCTTGCACGTCACCTGCTTGTGCTTCTGGTCGAGGCCCTCGCAGTAGTTCGTGAACTCGCAGGCGCGCACCTCGGCGCCGCGGCCGAGCCGCACCTTGAGGAACCAGTCGGGATCGGCGAGCGCCTGGCGCGCCGAGCCGATGAGGTCGGCGTCGCCGCGCTCCAGTATCTCCTCGGCCTGGCGGAAGCCGTGGATGCCGCCGGTGACGATCACGGGTGTTGCGAAGCCCGCGGCGTTCACGGCTTTCTTGATCGCGGCGCCCGGCTTCACGTTGCGGCCGAACGGCCCGAACTTGTCGGAGAGCGCGGCGGGCATGCACTCGTAGCCGCTGCGGCCGGTATAGGGGTAGGCGGCCTCGCCGACGCCGGGCTGCTTCGCGTCTTCGAAGCGGCCGCCGCGCGAGAGCGACAGGAAATCCATGCCGGCGCGCGCGAACTCGACCGCGTAATAGGCCGAATCCTCGACCGTGCTGCCGCCCTCGATGCAGTCCTCGGCGAGGAACCGGCAGCCGACCGCGTAGTCGGCGCCGACGGCCTCGCGCACGCGGCGAAACACTTCGAGCGGCAGGCGCACGCGCGCCTCCTTGGAGCCGCCATAGCCGTCGGTGCGGTCGTTGGTGCGCGAGAGGAACGAGGCCATCGTGTAGGCGTGCGCGTAGTGCAGTTCCACGCCGTCGATGCCGGCCTCGCGCGCGCGGCGCGCCGCGGCTGCGAAGAGTTCGGGCATGACCTTAGGCAGATCGCGCACATGCGGCAGGTGGAGATCGGTCACGCGCTCGCGATAGCCCATGCGCAGGCCCTCGAGCTCGCGCGCATCGAGCACGGCGTCGAGCTCCTTGTCGGGCATCGCGGCGAGATGCTCGCGGATCTTCGCTTCGGGCCAGGTCTCCGCGCCGAGCGCCTTCCGGTGCGCGTCGGTGATGCGCAGGAAGCGCTGGAAATACTTGTCCGGCTCGGGCCGCCGTCGGATCGAGAGGAAGTCGATGCACTGGATGAAGAGGCGCGTGTGCCCGCCGCTCGCGCGCTTGACGGCCTCGGCGAGCTTCTTGAGGCCGGGGACGAAGCGGTCATGGCCGATGCGGAGCAGGGGGCCGCTCGGCACGTCGCGGATGCCGGTCGCTTCGATGACGAGCCCGCCCGGGCGCCCCTCGGCGAAGCGCGCGTACCAGTCCAGCACGTCGTCGGTGACGAAGCCCTCGTCGTTCGAGCGCCAGGGCACCATCGCCGGCACCCAGGTACGCTGCTCGAGCGCGAGCGGGCCGATCTTCACCGCGCTGAACCAGCGCGAGCGCGCGGCCTCCTCGGCGGTGGGCCAGCGCCCGGGGTTCGGCTCGAACTTGATCCGCTCGGGCGGCTTCCACATGCTCTCGGTCCTTTAGTTTAGGTGTAAATATTTTATGTCTAAAGCATTTGCCGTCAAGCGGGTCGCGGCAGCGCGCCGTTGAGGAAGTAGCCGGCGAAGCGGGCGGCGAGGCGCGCGATCTCGCGCGGCGGCTTGTTCTCGGTGGCGTGGACGGCGCCGTTGCAGAGCGCGAGCAGGGCCAGGGCCGCCGCGCGGCAGTCGAAATCGCGCGGCAGCTCGCGCGCGCCGATGCCGGCGCGGAAGACGCGCTCCCAGAGGCGCTGGTAGAGGCGGCCGAGCGCGCGCAGGTCGCGCCAGCCGGGCAGCGCGCGCTCGCTCATCGCGATCGTCGAGACGAGGTCGGCGCGGTTGTGCAGCATGTGCTGCAAGACGCCGGCGCGCACGCGGTCTTCCAGCGAGCCGGGCGCCGCCAGGATCCCCGCGAGGCGCGCGTTGAAGCCTTCGCCGCGCCGCCGGCACACTTCGGCGAACGCCGCCTCTTTCGACTCGACGTAGTAGTAGAGGCTGCCGGGCAGGAGGCCGAGCCGGTCCGCGATGTCGCGCGTCGTCGCATCGTGGAAGCCCTTGGCCGCGAACACGGCGGCGGCCGCGTCCAGGACCTCGTCGCGGCGCCGGTCCTGCTTCTTCGCCAGATGCGGGGATTTCGCGCGGAGAGCGGCCCGGTTCGCCATGCCGCATTATTTCTAACGTCATTCGAAAATTCAAATGGAATTTGAAAAATCGCCCTGCTAGTATCGGCCGTCTTCGCACCCCGGACGAGCCGGCCGGGAAGACGATCGAGGGAAGAGGCGGCCATGGCCCGCAAGTCGAATCCGGTCGCATACGGCGACGAGCTCGAGGCAGCGCGCTGGGCGCTCGGCTTGCCGAAGAGCCAGCGCGAGATCGACGCGATCCACCGCGCGAAGAAGCGGCTCGCGCTCGCGCGCGCGCAGAAGTCGAGGTTCCTCGCCAAACGCGTGGCCGGCATCGATCCGCGGAAGATCGACGACCCGCACGAGTGGGGAAAGATTCCGGTCCTGACGAAGGACGAGCTGCGCAAGCTTTCGACCGAGGAGTTCTATCGCGATTTCTGCATCGCGGGGTTCGAGAAGGCGGTCGAGTTCTGGCGCTCGGGCGGGGCCACCGGCAAGCCGCTGTTCTATCCGCGCTCGGCCGAGGACATGCGCTACATGCTCGGCGTCGCATTTCGCCGCATCTGGCCGTGCATCGGCGCCACGGCCGGGGACACGCTGCACGTCTCGTTCCCGCTCGGCATCCATCCGGTCGGACAGCTGGCGCCGCGCGCCGCCGAGATGGAGGGCATCGCGACGATCTGGGCCGGGGCCGGCACCACGACGCCGTCGGAGGTTCAGCTCGATCTGATCCTGAGCCTGAAGCCCACCATCGTCGCTGCCATGCCGAGCTACGCCTTGCATCTCGCCAACGTCGCCGAGGCGCGCGGCATCGATCTCGCCTCGTCGAGCGTCGCGAAGCTGCTCGTCAGCGCCGAGCCGCTGACCGACGCCAAGCGCGCGAAGCTGGCGCGAAGCTGGGGCGCCGAGGTCTACAACAGCTTCGGCATGACCGAGGGCGCGATGACGTCGGTCGAGCGGCACGGGCTCGGCGCAATGGTGGCGTTCACCGATCTCTTCTTCCTCGAAGTCGTCGACGGCGCGAGCGGAAGGCCGGTCGCGCCGGGCGAGACCGGGGCGCTCGTCATGACGCCGCTGTGGTCGAACACGATCACGCCGTTCCTGCGCTGGTTCACCGGCGACATCGTGCGCATGGCGCCCCAGAAAAAGAACAAAGATCCGTTCTCGGTGTTCCCGACCCTGGAGCACGCGCTTCGCACCGAGGGGTTCTTCAAGATCCGCGGCGTGAACATCAACCACGGCGACCTCGAAGACTTCATGTTCCAGCAGGCCGCCGTGCAGGACTTCAAGGGCGAGGCCGTCACCGACCCGCAGGGGCAGGACCGGCTGCGCCTGCTCGTCGAGCTGCGCCGCGGCGCCGACGCGGCCGCGACCGGCCGCGCGCTCGTCGCCGCCGTGAAGCGGAAATTCGAGCAGACCTGCGAGGTGACGGTGCTGCCCGCCGGCACGATCGCGCAGGAATTCGAGAAGTCCGTCAAGGCTCCGCGCTTCGTAGACAGACGATGATAGCGTAGGGGCGCGCTGCGCGCGCCCGCTTGGTGCACGTCCGCACGACATCTACCAGTGGAAAAAGGGCGCGCAACGCGCCCCTACGAAGGAGACGACATGACGACCTGCCCCGTTTGCCGCGCCGATCACATCGGCAGCCTGATGCGTCCGAAGGCGCTGCGCGACGCGCACAAGGCGCATGCCGCCGGCCGCATGTCCGACGCCGATTTCGCGAAGGCGCAGGACGACGCCGTGCGCGGCGCGATCGCGATGCAGGAGGCGGCGGGCCTCGGCGCCGTCACCGACGGCGAGTTCCGCCGCCGGTCATGGTTCGCGGGCTTCGTCGACGCGGTCCAGGGCCTCACGCACAAGGACACCGAGTTCAACTTCATGGAAGAGGGCGAGGCGGCAATCTCGGTGCCGGTGCCGCACGCGGAGGCGCCGATCCGCCGCACGAAGGGCATCACGACGCACGAGCTGGCCTTCGCGCAGAAAGTGGCCAAAGCGCCGGTGAAAATCACGATGCCGGCGCCGTCGGTCATCCATTTCTTCCGCGGCCCCGACGGCATCGACAAGTCGGTCTATCCCGACATCGAGAAATTCTGGACCGACCTCGTCGCCGTCTACCGCGCCGAGATCGCCGAGCTCGGCAAGATGGGCCTCAAATACCTGCAGCTCGACGACGTGCCGCCGGCGCTGCTGTGCGACGTGAAGATCCAGCAGCGCATCGCGCAATGGGGCTGGGACTGGCAGAAGCTGCTCGACAAGTACATCTGGGCCAACAACGAAGTGCTGCGCGATCTGCCGAAGGGCATGACCGCCGGCATCCATCTCTGCCGCGGCAATTTCCGCGGCCACTGGATCGGCTCGGGCGGCTACGAGCCGGTGGCCGAGAAATTCTTCGGCCAGGTGAACGCGAACGCGTTCTTGCTCGAATACGACAGCGAACGCGCCGGCGATTTCCGCCCGCTGCGCCACCTGCCGAAGGAGAAGTGCGTCGTGCTCGGCCTCGTCAGCAGCAAGACGCCGGAGCTCGAGAGCGGCGCCGATCTGCGCCGCCGCATCGACGACGCGGCGAAGTTCGTGGACTTCCAGCGCCTCGCGATCAGCCCGCAATGCGGCTTCGGCACCACGGTCGGCGGCGCGCCGATGACCGAGGACGACCAGAAGAAGAAGCTGGAGCTGGTGAGCTGGGTCGCGCGCGCGGTGTGGGGGTAACGAACCGCGTGACCGCGGGCCTGACGGCCCGTGGTCACGGAGCTTGGGGCGCTTGACTATCCGTTAGCTATTGCTTACCGTTAGCTATGGCTTACGGAATAGCTTTGACCGCCTTGGCCGATCCGACGCGGCGCCTCGTGTTCGAGCGGCTGCGCGACCGCGCGCGGCCGGTCGGCGCGCTCGCGGCCGGGCTGCCGGTGAGCCGCCCGGCGGTCTCGCAGCACTTGAAGGTGCTGAAAGAGGCGGGGTTGGTGCGCGAGGAGCGCGACGGCACGCGCCGGATCTATTCCATCGATCCGGCCGGCCTCGGCGCGCTGCGCCGATGGCTCGACGGATTCTGGGATACGGCGCTCGACGCCTTCGCGGCCGAAGTCGCGGCGGACGCCAAGCGGAGAGGGAAGCGATGAGTGCCAGGATCGCGATGGAGCCGGTGCGGAAAGCGATTCGCGTGAAGGCCGCGCGCGAGCGCGCGTTCGAGATCTTCACGCAATGGCGCTGGTGGCCGAAGGAGCACTCGCTGCTGAAATCGAAGTCGCCGCAGGTTTCGGTGACGACCGAGCCGCGCGTCGGCGGTCGCTGGTACGAGCGCGCGGCCGACGGCTCGGAATGCGACTGGGGCAGGGTGTTGGTGTGGGAGCCGCCCGCGCGCATCGTGATGACGTGGCAGCTCGACGGCCGCTTCGAGATCGACCCGAACCTGCACACCGAGGTGGAAGTGCGCTTCGTCGCCGACGGCGATCACACGCGCGTCGAGCTGGAGCATCGCCACCTCGAGCGCGCCGGCGAGACCGCGCAGATGATGCGCGACGCGATCGATTCGCCGGGCGGCTGGGGCGGCCTGCTGGCGCAGTACGCGGCCGCCGCGAACGCCGGATAGCCCGATCGCGCTCGCCGCCGCCTAGTCGCTCCGGCCGAGCCGCGCCGCGAGTGCGGCGAACACGCTCTCGAACATGGCCGGCGTCAGCACGCCCGTGTTCGTGTTGTAGCGCGAGCAGTGATAGCTGTCGGCGAGCGCCAGCTTCGCGAGGCGGTGCAGCGCGCCGTGTCGGAACGGGAACGCGGCGCGGCGTTCGCCCAGCACCTTCAGCACTTCGTTGTGCGCGATCTGCCCGAGCGCGACGATCGCCGCGAGCTTCGGCATCGCCGCGATCTCGGCGGCGAGGAAGCTCTCGCGGCAGGTGCGCGCCTCGGCCGGCGTCGGCTTGTTCTCGGGCGGCACGCAGCGCACCGCGTTGGTGATGCGGCAATCGACGAGCGCGAAGCCGTCGTCGATGCGGCGGTCGTAGGCTCCGCGTGCGAAGCCGAATTTCGGCAGCGTTGCGTAGAGCAGGTCGCCGGCGCAATCGCCGGTGAACGGCCGCCCGGTGCGGTTGGCGCCCTTCAGGCCGGGCGCCAGGCCGACGATCAGCACGCGCGCGTCGAGCGGCCCGAAGGCCGGGACCGGCGCGTTGAAGAAGCCGGAATGGGCCTTGCGGTTCGCGGCCCGGAACGCGGCGAGGCGCGGGCACAGCGCGCAATCGCGCGGCGGCTCGGCAAAACGGGCGGGCGGCGCCGGCAATTTCGCTGACGCGAGGCTGCGTCAGCCCCGGTCGTCGTCGCCGGGCGCCATCGCCGGCGCGGCTTCGCGCGGCGCGCTCTCGCGATGGTTTTCGCGCGGCTCGCGCGGAACGCGGCCGGGCTGGTGGGCGCGGGCGATGTGCGGCGCGAGGTCGCCGAGATCGACGAAGATGTCGGCCTGGCGGCGCAGCTCGTCGGCCACCATCGGCGGCTGGGTCTTGATCGAGCTGACGACGGTGACGCGCACGCCCTTCTTCTGGACCGCCTCGACAAGGCGGCGGAAATCGCCGTCGCCCGAGAACAGCACGATGTGGTCGACGTGCTCGCCCATCTCCATCACGTCGACGGCGAGCTCGACGTCCATGTTGCCCTTCACCTTGCGGCGGCCCATGGCGTCGGTGAATTCCTTGGTCGGCTTGGTGACGAGCGTGTAGCCGTTGTAGTCGAGCCAATCGACCAGCGGCCGCAGCGGCGAGTAGTCCTGATCCTCGACGATGGCGGTGTAGTAGAACGCGCGGATCAGCCGGGCGCGGTCGGCGAAGAATTCCAGCAGCTTCCGGTAATCGATATCGAAGCCCAGCGTCTTGGCCGCGTTGTAGAGATTGGCGCCGTCGATGAAGATCGCGAGCTTCTCTTCCTTGTAGAGCTTATGCGCATTGGCCATGGTGATCCCCCAATACCGATTCAAACATGAAAGGCCGTCCTGGGCGCGCCGGGCCGAAATGCCCCGCGCTTGCCCCTCGTCCCCCTCCGTACGGCGCCCATAATATCGGCAACGCCGCCAAGAAGAAACACGATCGGCATGAGCATCTACATCGCCTTGGGCGCCAACCTGCCGGGCCCGGCCGGCCCGCCGCGCGCGACGCTCGAAGCGGCGCTGGTGCGGCTCGCGGCCGCCGGAATCCGGATCGTGCGGCGCTCGCGTTGGTATCGCTCGCCGGCCTGGCCCGACCCGGCCGATCCCGAGTTCGTCAACGCCGTGGCCGAGGTGGAAACGGCGCTGCCGCCGGCGGCGCTGCTCGCCCTGCTGCACGAAATCGAGGCGGCGCTCGGCCGGACGCGCGCGGCCGCCAACGCGCCGCGCGCGCTCGACCTCGACCTCATCGACTATCATGGCGCGGTCGAGGCGGGGCCGCCGGCGCTGCCGCATCCCCGGCTGCACCGGCGCGCCTTCGTTTTGCTGCCGCTGGCCGAGATCGCGCCCGGCTGGCGCCACCCGGTCAGCCGCCGCGCGATCGGCGACCTCGTCGCCGCGCTCGGCCCCGAAACGGCCGCCAAGCCCTTCGATTAGGCCGGGAATCGGCCCGGCTCCGGCCCCTTCGCCGCACCCGGCTCGGGTTGCATTCGGATGGTCCTGCCCATATATAGGTCGTTTCCAAGAACGGTTCCGAAATAGCTCTGGAGCGAGCGTTCAATGGCGCGCGTCACTGTCGAAGATTGTGTCCTCAAGGTCCCGAACCGGTTCGACCTCGTCATGCTGGCGTCGCAGCGGGCGCGCGACATCGCGTCGGGCGCGCCGGAGACGGTCGCGCGCGACAACGACAAGAACCCTGTGATCGCGCTGCGCGAGATCGCGGACGACACGCTGAAGCTGGGCGACCTCCAGGAAAAGCTCGTACTCGGCCTGCAGAAGGAGAAGCCGCAGGACGATCTCGAGGAAGACACCGAGGCGCTCGACGCGCTCAAGGAAGAGTCGGCGATCCTGGCGACGGTCGAGTCGCTTCAGGCCGCCGCGCGCGAGACCAAGGAAAGCCGCGAAGAGGCCGACGCGGAAGACGCCGCGGCCGCCGCCGCCCAGGGCACGGCGGAGAACGCGGGCGAGGAATGACGCGCCCCGGCGGTGGCCGCGCTGGCATAGACCGGCGCCCGCTCCGCCGGATCGTTGTCGCGCGCGCCGGCCGAAAGGATCTGGCCCATGCTCCGCCAATATGAGCTGGTGGAGCGGGTCAAGGCGTACGACCCCGACGCGAACGAAGACCTGATCAACCGCGCCTACGTCTATTCGGTGAAGGTGCACGGCTCGCAGCAGCGTGCCAGCGGTGATCCCTATTTCGCGCATCCGGTCGAGGTGGCCGGCATCCTCACGCGCTACCGGCTCGACACGGCCACGATCGTCACCGCGCTGCTGCACGACACGGTGGAGGACACCGCCACCACGATCGACGAGATCGAGAAGGGCTTCGGCGGCGAGGTCGCGAAGCTCGTCGACGGTGTCACGAAGCTCTCGAAGATCGAGCTGCAGTCGCGCGAGGAGAGCCAGGCGGAGAACTTCCGCAAGTTCCTGCTCGCGATGTCGGCCGATCTGCGCGTGCTGCTGGTCAAGCTCGCGGACCGGCTGCACAACATGCGCACGCTGAAATACATCGCGAGCGAGGACAAGCGCCGGCGCATCGCGCGCGAGACGCTGGAGCTCTACGCGCCGCTCGCCGAGCGCATCGGCATGCGCGATTTCCAGGAGGAACTGCAGGACCTCGCCTTCGCCGAGCTGAACCGCGACGCGCGCGATTCGATCGTCAAGCGCCTCGAGTTCCTCGCCGAGCGCGGCGGCGACGTCGTGCCGCGCATCATCGGCACGCTCGAAGAGCTGATGAAGGCCGAGAGCATCGAGGCCAAGATTTCCGGCCGCAAGAAGACGCCGTTCTCGATCTGGAAGAAGATGCAGCAGAAGGCGGTGGAGTTCGAGCAGCTCTCCGACATCATGGCCTTCCGCGTGGTCGTGAAGACCGTCGCCGACTGCTATCGCGCGCTGGGCGCGCTGCACAGCAAGTACCGGGTCGTGCCCGGCCGCTTCAAGGATTACATCAGCCTGCCGAAGCCGAACGGCTACCGCTCGCTGCACACCGGCGTGTTCGGGCCGGGCGGCCACCGCATCGAGGTGCAGATCCGCACCGAGGACATGCACCAGTTCGCCGAGCTCGGCCTCGCCGCGCACTGGCAATACAAGCAGCACGTCGCCGCGAAAGACACCGAGGCCTATCGCTGGCTGCGCGGCCTGCTCGACATCCTGGAGCAGGGCGCCGACGCCGAGGAGTTCCTCGAGCACACGAAGCTCGAGATGTTCCAGGACAAGGCGTTCTGCTTCACGCCGCACGGCGACCTCATCGAGCTGCCGCGCGGCGCCACGCCGGTCGATTTCGCCTACGCGGTGCACTCCGAGATCGGCGATCATTGCGTCGGCGCCAAGATCAACGGCCGCATGGTGCCGCTGCGCACCACGCTCAAGAACGGCGATCAGGTCGAGATCGTCACCTCGAAGGCGCAGACGCCGTCGCCGGAATGGGAGCGTTTCGTCGTCACCGGCAAGGCGCGCGCGCGCATCCGCCGCTTCATCCGCCTGCGCCAGCGCCAGGAGTATCTCGATCTCGGCCAGGCGATGCTGGAAAAGGCGTTCGTCGCGCGCGGCGGCGCGTTCACCGGCAAGGTCGTGGAACCGGTGCTGCGCCAGTTCGGCCAGGCGAGCGTCGAGGACCTCGTCGCCGCGGTCGGGCAGGGCAACGTCAGCGTCGGCGACGTGGCGCGCGCGGTGATCCCCGGCGCCGAGACCGTGCAGGCGCCGCCCAAGAAGAAAAAGGACGACGCCAGGAAGCCGAAGAAGGACGGCAAGGATACGGGCGCGATCCAGCTGAAGGGCCTCATTCCCGGCATGGCCGTGCATTTCGCCGGCTGCTGCCACCCGCTGCCGGGCGAGCGCATCGTCGGCATCGTGACGACGGGCAAGGGCGTCACCGTCCACACGATCGACTGCGACTCGCTCGAGGCCTTCGCCGACATGCCCGAGCGCTGGATCGACGTCGCCTGGCCCGAAGACGGCGACGATCAGACGCGCGTCGGGCGCCTCCACGTCACCGTCTCCAACGAGCCGGGCGCGCTCGGCGCGATCACGACCCTCATCGGCAAGTACGACGGCAACATCCAGAATCTGCGCTTCACCGCGCGCACCACCGATTTCTTCGACATGCTGATCGACATCGCCGTGCGCGACGTGCGCCATCTCACCACGATCATCGCCGCGCTGCGCGGGCAGAAGGTGGTGGCCGCGGTGGAACGGGCGAGAAGCTGATTGTCGCGAGATTTTGGTGCCTCAGCGTCGAGAGATGCTTCGCTTCGCTCAGCATGACGGCGTAATTTGGCCTATAACGTCATCCTGAGCGAAGCCCGCTTCTTGGCGGGTGAAGCGAAGGACCTCTCGACAATCTCGAACGGTGCCCCATGGCTCCCCGCAAGCTCCGCCTCGGCGTCAACATCGATCACGTCGCCACGATCCGCAATGCGCGGGGCGGGCGGCATCCCGATCCGGTGAAGGCCGCGATCGCCGCCGCCCATGCCGGCGCCGACGGCATCACCGCGCATCTCCGCGAAGACCGTCGCCACATCACCGACGGCGACATCGACCGGCTGACGGCCGAGATCGACCTGCCGCTCAACCTCGAGATGGCGGCGACCAGGGAGATGCTGGAGATCGCGCTGCGCCACAAGCCGCACGCGGCCTGCATCGTGCCCGAGAAGCGCGAGGAACGCACGACCGAGGGCGGGCTCGACGTGGTGAAGGGCCGCAGCAATCTCTCGTACTACGTGCGTGCGCTGACCGGCGCCGGCATCCGCGTCTCGCTGTTCATCGAGCCGGACGCGGCCGCGCTCGAGGCGGCCAGGGCGCTCGGCGCGCCGGTCGTCGAATTGCACACCGGCACCTATTGCGAGGCCCACAATCTCGCGCCCACCGGCCCCGAGGTGCAGCGCGAGCTCGCCCGCATCGTCGAGGCGGCGCGCGTGGCCGAAGCGCTCGGCCTCGAATGCCATGCCGGCCACGGGCTGACGTTCGACACGGTGGGGCCGGTCGCTGCGATCCCGACCGTCGTCGAGCTGAACATCGGCCACTTCCTGATCGGCGAGGCGATCTTCAGCGGCCTCGACAGCGCCATCAAGCGCATGCGCGCGCTGATGGACAAGGCGCGCGCCGAATCCGGCGGGGCGAGGAGCGCGTGATTCTCGGCCTCGGCTCCGACCTCGTCGACATCCGGCGCATCGAGAAGACGCTCGGGCGCTGGGGCGAGAAATTCGTCGATCGCTGCTTCACCGAGACGGAGAAGCGCCGCAGCGAGACGCGCTACGGCCGCGCCGCCAGCTATGCAAAGCGCTTCGCGGCCAAGGAGGCGTGCGCCAAGGCGCTCGGCACCGGCTTCAGCAGCGGCGTCTACCATCGCGACATGGGCGTGGTGAACCTGCCCTCGGGGCGGCCGACGATCGCGCTGACCGGCGGGGCCGCCAGGCGCTTGGCGGAACTCGTCCCCGCTGGTATGACGGCGCGCATCGACGTTTCGATCACCGACGAGCCGCCGCTCGCGCAGGTGATCGTCATCATCTCGGCCGTGCCGATTTCGCCGCCTTGATTTCGGCGCGCCGCTCCGCGAAGGTCCGCCGCTCCCGAAGCAGCTCGTAGCGCCGCCGTTCCGGCGGCCGGATAGGCAACGACAGTGGCAAGCAACCGCGACCGGGCCAAGGCGAAAGCCAAGACGAAGGCCAAGGGCCAGGAAAGCTGGATCGAGACGATCAAGACGGTGTTCTGGGCCGTTCTGATCGCGCTGGTCGTGCGCACCTTCGCCTACGAGCCGTTCAGCATTCCGTCGGGCTCGATGCTGCCGGGCCTGCTGATCGGCGACTACCTGTTCGTCTCCAAGTTCTCCTACGGCTATTCGCGCTACTCGTTTCCGTGGTCGCCCAAGCTGTTCTCGGGGCGCATTCTCGCGGGCACGCCCGAGCGCGGCGACGTCGTCGTGTTCCGCCTGCCGAGCGATCCCAAGATCGACTACATCAAGCGCATCGTCGGCCTGCCCGGCGATACGGTGCAGGTGAAGGCCGGGCGGCTCCACATCAACGGCAAGATGGTCGAGCGCCGGCGCACCGGCCAGGTCGTGGTCTACGAGCAGGAGGAGCCGACCGGGCGCTACGCCGAGCGTCTCTATCAGGTCTACCTGGAATCGCTCCCGGCCGGGCCGTCGGGCCAGGGCGTGCGGCAGCACACGATCTACGAGCGCAGCGACACCGAATTCGGCAGCGACAACACGCCGGAATACGTCGTGCCTGCCGGCCATTATTTCATGATGGGCGACAACCGCGACAATTCCTGCGACAGCCGGTTCAGCGCCACCTACAACCCCACCGGCCCCAACGGGCAGCGCTGCGGCCAGATCGTCGGCTTCGTGCCGTTCGAGAACTTCATCGGCCGCGCGGAGTTCATGTTCTTCTCGACCGACGGCTCGGCCGAGCTCTGGGAAGTGTGGAAATGGCCGTTCGCAATCCGCTACGGCCGCCTGCTGATGGGCGTGCGCTGAGCGTGGCGAGGGCGCGCGCGTGAGCGACGATGCACAGCGGCCGGGCGGCGTCGTGCGCTTCGCGCGCGATCTCGTGCGCACGGTCTACGACGTCGCCGTCACGGCCCTCTGGGCCATCGCGTTGGCGCTGCTGATCCGCACCTTCGCGTTCGAGCCGTTCCGCATCCCGTCGCCCTCGATGCTGCCGGGCCTCTGGGTCGGCGACTACCTGTTCGTCTCGAAATACAGCTACGGCTACAGCCGCTACTCGTTTCCCTACGGGGCCAGCACCTCGCCGTGGAACCCGTTCCAGTTCGAGGGGCGCTTCCTCGCCGGCACGCCGCGGCGCGGCGACGTCGCCGTGTTCCGCCAGCCGCGCGATCCGGCGGTGGATTTCATCAAACGCGTTGTTGGCCTGCCCGGCGACCGTATCCAGGTGAAGAACCGCATCGTCTACGTCAACGGCAAGGCGCTGGCGCGGGAGCGCGTCGCCGAGGCGGCGCCGGATCGCAACGGCGGCGGCCTCGGCGAGCCCGGCCATCCCGGCAATGCCGAGGGGATCGAGGCCTTCCGCGAGACGACGCCGGAGGGGCGGTCCTATCTCGTCTGGCAACAGCGCGGCAGCGAGAACAGCCTCGTCAACAACACCGAGGAATACGTCGTCCCGCCCGGCCACTATTTCATGATGGGCGACAATCGCGACGACTCGACCGACAGCCGCAACCTGCTCGCCGTCGGCTACGTGCCGGTCCAGAATCTGGTCGGGCGCGCCGAGTTCCTGTTCTTCTCCACCGATCACCGCGCCGAGTTGTGGGAGGTGCATCGCTGGGTCGACAGTATTAGATTTGGAAGATTTTTTAAGGAAATTCAGTAGATTGATAGTGAATCATAACATTTCGAGCGAGTTTGGCGGCTGACCCCGGCTTAGACTTATCTTAACCACCCTGTGGTCGAGTGCCGGCGCGCCGAGCCAGGCGGCGCGTCGGGCGCCCGGCACCGCGAAAGCGGGAAGGTCCGGCCGCGCGAAATTCGCATTGCATCGCGCCGCGCGCGGGACGAAGTAGAGGGAAAATGTCGTGAGTATCGTGCAGCGGCGGTTCGCCAAGCTCTACATCGCCCTCGGCCATAGCTTCGTGCGGCCCGAGCTGCTCGAGGAGGCGTTGACGCATGCCAGCGCGTCCGCGGCCGGCGGCGCGACGGTCGGCGGCCTCGCCGCGAACTACGAGCGCATGGAGTTCCTCGGCGACCGCGTGCTGAACCTCGTGGTCGCCCAGCACCTCCTGAAGCGCTATCCCGACGAGAAGGTCGGCCAGCTCGCGCGGCGCCATGCGGCGCTGGTGCGCGAAGAGGCGCTGGCCGACGTGGCGCGCCGCGCCGGCATCCTCGAGTTCATCCGCCTGTCGGCGGGCGAGGAGCTTTCGGGCGGGCGCAACAATCCGGCCATCGCCGCCGATTGCTGCGAGGCGGTGATCGCGGCGCTCTATCTGGACGGCGGCTTCGCGGCCGCGGAGCGCTTCATCGCCAAGCTCTGGGCGCCGCTGATCAACCAGACGCCGCGCCCGCCCAAGGATCCCAAGACCGCGCTCCAGGAATGGGCGCAGAGCCGCGGCCTGCCGCTTCCGGTCTACACGACGATGGCGCAGAGCGGGCCCGACCACGACCCCACCTTCACCGTGCGCGTGCAGGTGAGGGGCTATCCGCCGACGACGGCGACCGGCCGTTCGAAACGGCTGGCCGAGCAGATTGCGGCGCAGTTTCTCGTCGCTATGATCTCGGGGCAGAACCCGCAGCCGCATCCGCCCCGCGAGACGCATGGCAACGCCGACAAGCCCACCACCCACTGAGACGCGCGCGGGCTTCGTCGCCCTCATCGGCGCGCCCAATTCCGGCAAGTCGACGCTCCTCAACGCCCTCGTCGGCGCCAAGGTCTCGATCGTCTCGCGCAAGGTGCAGACGACGCGCGCACGCGTGCTCGGCATCGCGGTCGAGGGCGCGGCGCAGATCGCGTTCGTCGACACGCCCGGCATCTTCGCGCCGCGTAAGCGCCTCGACCGCGCGATGGTCGCCGCGGCCTGGCAGGGCGTCGAGGACGCCGATCTCGTGGCGCTGCTGGTCGACGCGCATGCGAGCGCGCGTTCGACCGACGCCGAGACCGAGGCCATCCTCGCCAAGCTCGCGGAGAGCACGCGCAAGGCGGTGCTGGTGCTCAACAAGGTTGATCTCGTCAATCCGCCGCAACTGCTCGGCCTCGCGGAGCGGCTCAACCGGACCGGCCTTTTCACTGACACGTTCATGGTCTCGGCGCTGACCGGCGACGGCGTCGGCGATCTCCGCCGCCATTTCGCGAAGGCGATGCCGGAAGGCCCCTGGCTCTATCCCGAAGACCAGATTTCCGACATGCCGGATCGGCTGCTCGCGGCCGAACTCGTGCGCGAGCAATTGTTCGAGACGCTGCATCAGGAGCTGCCCTACGCGCTCACGGTCGAGACCGAGGCGTGGGAGGAGCGCAAGGACGGCAGCGTCAAGATCGACTGCACGATCTTCGTCGAGCGCGACAGCCAGCGCGCGATCGTGCTGGGCAAGGGCGGCGAGCGCATCAAGGCCGCCGGCGCCGCCGCGCGCAAAGAGCTCGAGGCCTTGTTCGAGCGCCGCGTCCACCTGTTCCTGTTCGTCAAGGTGCGCGACAAGTGGCAGGATGATCCCGAGCGCTATCGCGCGATGGGGCTCGAGTGGGAAGGCTGAGTGCCGGCGGATGTGCCGCTTTATCCTGATATGTCAGGGATATGGCGGACGATGACGGCGGGGAATCGGGCGCGCGAATAGTGTTTTATTTACCAAACCCGCCTATGGTCGGCGCGAGCGGCGGCTTATCGGCAGACGGGGGGATCCGGACCGGGCCGCACCAGGATCGAGGATGAACCGCACCGCGCCCCTGCCGATGACCAAAGCGAGCCGCTGGCGCGTGCGCGCGTTCCTCGCGCTGGTCTGCGGGCTGGCGCTGGCGGGCGTGTGGGCGACGGCGTGGCACGCGGACCGGCGCGAACGCGAAACGCACATTGACGACCTGGCCGCGCGCGTGCGCACCGCCGCGAACGCGTCGGCGCTCGCCGTCGCCGCGCGGCTGCGCATGATCGATCATCTGCTGCTCTATGCGGTGGCCGATTTCGAGCGCGATCCGCCCCGCTTCAAGCTCGACTTCTGGTTCGAGCAATCGGCCTCGATCGCCGCCGCGGCGCCGCAATTCGCGCTGCTCGACAAGGACGGCATCGTTCGCCAGAGCAGCGTCGGCCCCTCGGCGCACGGCGCGGACCTTTCCGCCGCCGAGCCTTTCCGCACGCACAGCACACAGGACACGGAACGCCTGCATGTGAGCCGCGTGACGGTCGATCCCGTAACGAAGCGCCGGGCGATCCACCTGTCGCGCCGCGTCAACGACCGGGTCGGCGTCTTCGCCGGCGTGCTGGTCCTGTCGGTCGATCCCGATTTCTTCTTCGACGTGCTCGACCGCGTGAAGGTCGGCATCCGGGGCGGCGGCGCGATGCGCCGCGAGGGCGGCGACGCGATCCTGCGGCTGACGAGCACCGCCCGCGACGTCGGCGACGGCACGGTCGCCGGCACGGCCGAGCGCCACGAATCGGCGGACGCGGCCTATATGGGGCATCTCTACGACGCCGAGGTGGTGCGCGCGACCCGCGGCCTCGAAGACTACGACGACATCGTCGTCGACGCCGAGGGCAACGTCGCCGAGGCGCTGTCCGAGATCGAGCAGCGGCGGTGGCTGATCTGGGTCGCCGCCGCGGTCGTCACCCTGCTGATCCTGGCGCTGTTCCTCGCGCTCACCTCGGATCTCGCGCGCCTCCGGCGGCTGCGCGGCCAGCTCGAGAACCGCAACCGCGAGCTGATCCTCGCCAACCGCTCGGCGCTCTCGGCCGTCGAGGCGAAATCGCGCTTCCTCGCGAACATGAGCCACGAGTTCCGCACGCCGCTCAACGCGATCCTCGGCTTCTCCGAGGCGCTCAAGAGCGGGCTGTTCGGCCATCTCAACCCGCGCCAGGCCGAATACGCGGCCCACATCCACAGCAGCGGCAATCACCTGCTCGCGCTGATCAACGACGTGCTCGATCTCTCGCGCCTCGACCTCGACGCCTACGTGCTCAATCCCGAGCGCATCGAGCTCGCGGCGGCCGTCGGCGCCGCCGCGCATACGCTGTCGGTCGCGGCCGAGCAGAAGGGCGTGGTCCTGCGCGCCGAGGTGCCGGCCGCGCTGCCGGCGATCATGGCCGACGAGCGCGCCCTCAGGCAGGTGATGCTCAACCTGCTCTCGAACGCGGTGAAGTTCACGCCCGCGGGCGGCATCGTCGCGATCCGCGCCGAGCCCCGCGCCGACGGCGGCGTCGCCGTCGTCGTCTCCGACACCGGCCCCGGCATCGCGCCCGACGATCTTGCGCGCCTGTTCCGGCCGTTCCAGCAGGCCGAGAACACGCGCCGGCACAATCCCGAGGGCACCGGCTTGGGCCTCGTCATCAGCCGCCGCCTCATGGAGAAGCACGGCGGCACGCTTTCGCTCGAAAGCGAGCTCGGCAAGGGCACGCGCGCGATCGCGGCGTTTCCGAAGGACGCGGTGGCACCCGCGCCCGCCCAGCGCCGCACGGCCGCGATGGCCGCATAGCGCAGGCCTCGGTTTGCCAGCGTGAAGGGTTCCGTGCCGTCGCCGCGAGCGCGGGGACGACAAGTTGGAACGGTGTTGCTAAATCTGGCGCCATGGACTGGACCGACCGCGGCATCGTTCTGTCGGCGCGCCGGCACGGCGAAACCTCGCTGATCGTGCAGCTGCTCACCGAAGCGCACGGGCGCCATGCCGGGCTCGTGCGCGGCGGCACGTCGTCGCGCGCGCGC
>ERZ761602.3122-NODE-3122-length-24116-cov-6.087777_pt1 | contig 24116 bp, 19 predicted proteins | sample MGYA00512165_ERZ761602 | MGnify/ENA primary metagenome ERZ761602 (study PRJEB28899, sample SAMN02445085) | bioreactor sludge metagenome | biome: EBPR sludge; isolation source: Thorneside wastewater treatment plant | place: Australia: Brisbane, Thorneside...
GCCGACGACGCGGTGCACGACAAGCTCACCGAGTGGTGGTACTACAGCGGCCACCTGCAAACCGACTCCGGTGAAAAGTATTCGTTTCACCTGGCCAGCTTCCTGCGGCGCGGAACGCTGACGCACACGGTCTTCCACGGCTCGCTCCTCGACCATCGGACCGAGAAGCGATACACCGAGCAGGCGCGTACCGCCGGCAACCCCTCGGATGGGCGCCGGGATGGCTTCAACCTGACCTTCGGCAAATGGCAGCTGCAGGGAAACGGGGAAAAACACCTGGCCAGGATGGCCGGCAAGGACTTTTCGCTCGATCTGCAACTCGATGACCGGAACGCGCCGGTCCTGCACCAGGCGCCGGGAACGCCGGTCGCCGGCCTGCTCGACTTCGCTGCCGCCGGCAAGAGCTATTACACTTCGCGTCCACGCATGACCGCGCATGGGACGCTGACCGTCGAGGGCCAGCGGAAAGCGGTACGCGGCGAAGTGTGGTTCGACCACCAATGGGGTGACTTCGAAGCAGCAAACCTGCGCTGGAACTGGTTCGCCCTGCAACTGACCGACGGTGCCGACATCATGATTTTCGAGCTCTTCGATCGGCAGGGAAAACCGGTCCAGCGCATGGGCACCTACGCGAGGAACGGCACGGTAACGGCCCTCGGCGATGCCGACATTGCGCTTGGCTCAACGGCCAGCTGGATGAGCCCTGAATCCGGAGTGCGCTATCCGCTGGACTGGACCGTCGCGATTCCCTCGCAGGGCCTGCAACTGCAGGTGGACCCGGTCATCCGGGCGAGCGAGTTTGATTCACGCACGACGACGCTGAACGTGTACTGGGAGGGCGCGGTCAAGGTGAGCGGCTCGCACAACGGTGGCGGCTTCATGGAGTTGAGCGGCTACGAGCCGGTGAAGGAGCCGGCAAAGGAACCCGCATCGGCAAAGCGCAAGAAATAGCGCTCGGCACGACCGAACCGGGCGCCAGCGCATCACGCCTTGTCGGCAAGGCGACGCACCAGTTCAGCCTTGTTGTTGACCCCCAGCTTGCGAAAGCAGTGGGCAATATGGTTGCGTACCGTTGCCGGAGAAAGCGACAGGCTCGCGGCGATTGCCGAATAGGTTTCGCCCTGCGCATAGCGCGTGGCAACCTCGCCTTCGCGCGCCGAAAGCTGCGCCAGCGCGCCGTCCGATCGAGCGCTGAGGTAGCGCAGGTGACCGCATGACGCAACGTCCAGAGCCAGCTCGGGCGACACATACGCACGCCCCGTGCGCAGTGAAGCGAGGAGCGGCTCGGGCAGGGCGCTGCCACGCCAGCCCGGCCAGAGCGCACTGACGCGGGAAATGAAGGCCGGTGAAGCCTCACGCAGGAAACCCCGCGCATCGGCCACCGCCCACTCGCGGTTGAAGACGCCGGGAACTCTCAGGAAATGACGCAAGCGCACGGCGCGATGTATCTCCACCAGGTGCGGCATCAGCAGTTCCTTGGTTTGCCGCTCGGTCTCGGAAAAAGGGCGCTTGCGGTCGTGACGCCACAGGGTCAGGAACTCGTATAGCGACGACGTCGGTTCGATGACCAGCGTTCCCAGCGACCATTCGATCCTGAAGCGCCGCCCCAGCTGGCGATACAGTGCTGTGCGCACGTAGCGTGCGCGCGTGGTGAGGTCACTCATGTTGACCGAAATGCCAGGCGAGGCGACCAGGGCCGCGCGAAAGAAATCGCCGTCGACGAAAGGCGGATACGCGTCGACGATGCTTTCATCGCAGTTGTGCAGGAACACTTCGTGCAGCGCCGGAGGATGCGCCGTGGCGTTGCCCCACCACGCCGAATCGAAGTCCACCAGCGAGCGCAGCTGCTCGACTGCCCAGGCCTGGAAACTGCCCAGCGGCACCTCGCGACCGTCGCGATAAAGGTGCAGGATCAGCGCATTCAGAGGGCCAGCGTCGACGTTCGGCATGCGCGCATTGTGCACCAAAAACCCGTTCTCTACCGCTCTCCGCCAATGGTGCAATTGCATCACCCTGGCGCTTTACAAGCGCCCGCGGCACGCTCAGGAAAACTGCCGACCCGTCCCTGCAACGCGCCGCGATGGCTTCCTCAAGCGCTTGAAAAAGCACCGGAAAGCCGCTGCGAGCCACCACCCAACCCTTGCGGGCATAGGACTTGCTTTTAGGACTGACATCAAGTTGCTTTATGTTGCCGGCCGGCGCCGAGTGCTGTCGGCGTTCCGTCCGTGATCAGAGGAGACACCCATGCGCGCCAATCACCCGCTTTCGACAGTCAAGCCAGCCCTTCTTGCCATTCTTCTCGCCTTCCCCGCACAGCAAGCCCTCGCGGCCACCTGCACCTGGAACGTTACCGCCGGCAACTGGGCGACGCCCTCCGACTGGTTGACCTGCGGCGCGGGCAATGGTAATCCGGCGACCACGCCCGGCAGCAGCGACACCGCCAATATCGGCGCCACGGGCGTGGTCACGATCAACACCGGGCAGTCGATTCGGACGCTGAACAACGCCGGCCAGATCAACATCGACGCCTTCGGCCTCAACCTCGTCGGTGGTGGCGGCACCACCAACAGCGGCGTCATCAACGTCGGCGGCGCCTCGACGGCCAATATTGGCGTCTCCGTCGGCCACAACATCAACAACACCGGCGGCACGATCAACATCGATGACGGCAGCGTCGTCAACCAGTTCGGCAGCACCATCACCGGCGGCATTATCGGCACAACGGGTAGCGGCGCGCTGGTGGCATTCAGTAGCCCTTCCAACTACCTGAGCGGCGTCACCCTGAACGGCAACCTCGACATGACCAACACCAACGCCCGGGAACGCGTCATTGGTGGCGGCCTGACGCTCAACGGCACCATTGACATCAACAACAACGGCATCCTCAGCTTCGAGGGCGACGGCGCCCTGAGTGGCAACGGCAGCATCGTGCTTGGGACCACCGGTTCGGGCAACCGCGTGGACCTCGACGGCACCGGAACCACCACCGTCGGGTCGAACATCACCATCCGCGGCGAGAACGGCACCATCGGCAACCAGATCAATATCGGCGGCACGCAGACGCTGGTCAACAACGGCAGAATCTCCGCCGATGTCGCTGGCGGAACGATCACCATCACCGACTCGGCGGTGACCAACAACGGCATCCTGGAAGCCAAGAACGGTGGCACCCTGCTCCTGACCAGCAACGTCGCCGGCGGTGCCAGCGGCCAGATCGTCGCCGGTGCCGGCAGCACCGTGCAACAGAGCGGCGTGGTGATCAGCGGCACGGTCAATACCTCGGGGAGCGGCGTCTTCCGCGCCAACAGCAGCGCTGCCAACTACCTCAGCGGCGTCACCCTGAACGGCAACCTCGACCTCACCGCCACCAACGCCCGCGAACGGGTCATTGGGGGCGGCCTGACGCTCAACGGCACCATTGACATCAACAACAACGGCATCCTCAGCTTCGAGGGCGACGGCGCCCTGAGTGGCAACGGCAGCATCGTGCTTGGGACCACCGGTTCGGGCAACCGCGTGGACCTCGACGGCACCGGAACCACCACCGTCGGGTCGAACATCACCATCCGCGGCGAGAACGGCACCATCGGCAACCAGATCAATATCGGCGGCACGCAGACGCTGGTCAACAACGGCAGAATCTCCGCCGATGTCGCTGGCGGAACGATCACCATCACCGACTCGGCGGTGACCAACAACAGCGTCCTGGAAGCACGCAACGGTGGCACCCTGAACCTGAACAGCAACGTCAACAACACCACCAGCGGCGTGATCCTCGCCGACAACGGTGTCGTTCTCCAGTCGACACAACGGGTCACCGGCGGAGCGATCAATTCAGTCAACGGTGGCGTCTTCCGGGTCACCAGCAGTGCCACCAACTATCTCGATGCAACGACGATCGGCGGCACGCTGGACATGGCCACCCTGGTCAACAGCCGCGAGCGCGCAGTCAATGGGCTGACGGTCAATGGTACGGTCAACATCAACAACAATGGCATACTCAGCCTCGAGGGCGGACAGGCACTCGCCGGAAATGGCTCGATCGTCTTCGGCAACACCGGCGCCGGCAACCGCCTGGACCTGGATGGCAACGGCACGAGCACCATCGGCTCGAACGTCACCATCCGCGGCGAGAATGGCAATATCGGTGGCCAGATCAACATCGGCGGCACACACACGCTGGTGAACAACGGCACGATCAATTCAGACGGCGGTGGCCTGATCCGAGTCAATACCGATGGCACGCTGACCAACCATGGCACCCTGCGTGCGCAAAACGGGACGCTGACGATCGACAACGGCGTCACCGGTAGCGGCACGCTGCAAGTCGATGCGAGCGGCGTGATGAACCTGACCAACGCCGCGAACACGCAGGGCCGGCTGGTCATGGGTGCCGCCGGATCGACGCTCAACATCGGCACCCAGAACCTGACCATCAACAGCGACTACACCAACGTCGCCGCCGGCGCAGGCAACGCCTTCAACCGCCGCGCCGGCGTTTCCGGGCTCGGCCAGATCGTCGCCGGTGGCGATGTCGCGCAGGTGATCACCGGCGCCGGCGTGAGCAACGGCGCCACCACCAACGCGACACTGACGATCAACAACGTGCGCGTCGGTGACACCACGTTCAACTACCAGATCGCCAACAACGGCACCACCGGCCCGGCGCTGCGCGGCGCCGTCCAGACCAGCGTCAACGGCGCCAATCTGAGCGATGCACGTCTCAGTGGCAGCGGCGTCACGGCCGGCAACTACAACACCGGCGCGCCGGGCAACAACACCGGCAACCTCGGCGTGACCTTCAGCGCAGCCAGCGCCGGCGCTCTCGCACCGCTCAGCGGCCAGGTCCTCAACCTGCGCAGCAATTTCGAGAATATCCCCGACCAGAAGCTGAACATCGTGCTGGCCAGCAATGCTGCGGCCTACAACGCGGCCGTCGGCAGCGCCGGCTCACCGGTGCTGGTGGCCAACCAGCGCGTGGGCGGCAGCAACACGGCCACGGTGACGGTCAGCAACACAGCGGCGGCGGGTGCCTTCAGCGAAGACCTCAACGTCAGCGTCGGGGGATCAAGCGGCGCTACCGGCAGCGGCACCATCACCGGGCGGCTTGCCGGCACCAGCAACACGGGCAGCGGCTCGATCACGGTCGGCGGCCTCGACACGAGCACCGCAGGCGCCAAGAGCGGCACCGTGACGCTCGCCTACGAGACCGCGGGCAAGGTCAATGGCGTCAGCAATGGACTGGTCGCAGCCAGCGTCGGCAGTCAGGTGCTCACCGTCTCGGGCGACGTCTACCGCCTGGCGGCCGGCGCAGCCAACCCGACGCCAATCGTCTTCGCCAACCGCCACGTCGGCGATTCCGCGAGTCAGCTGCTGACGGTGCAGAACACCGCCGCCGCCGATGGCTTCTCGGAAAAGCTCAACGCCAGCATCAGCTCCAACGGCGGTCCGGCCACCGCCAGCGGCAGCGTCAACCTGCTCGCGGCACAGGCGACCAACAGCAGCAGCCTGCAGGTCGGCATCGATACCAGCAGCGCCGGCGCCAAGAGCGGCAGCGCGACGATCAGCTACGTCTCCGACGGTACCGGCAGCAGCGGCCTGGCGGCGATTGCCGCAGGCAGCCAGACGATCAACGTCAGCGGCGACGTCTACCGCCTGGCGTCGGCCAACAACCTCGGCGCCGTTGCCTTCGGCAACGTACACGTCGGCGACTTCGTCCAGCAGGCGCTGAGCATCAGCAATACGGCGCTCGCCGACGGCTTCTCGGAAAAACTCAACGCCAGCTTCGGCGCCAGCTCGGACGCGCGCATCACGACCAGCGGCAGCATCAGCCAACTGGCGGCACAGGCGACCAACAGTAGCAGCATGCTCGTCGGCCTGAACACGACCGCCGCGGGCAACGTCAACGGCACGCAGGTGATCAACTTTGCTTCCGACGGCGCCGGCACCAGCGGTCTGGGCATCACCGCGCTGGCGTCGCAGACGATCGGCGTCAGTGGCGACATCACCACCAGCGGCAGTGTCTTCCGCCTGGCCAGCGCCAGCCCGGCGACTCCCAACCCGGTCAACTTCGGTGCTCTGCGCATCGGCAGCACGGCCGAGCAGACCTTGAGCATCACCAACACGGCGGCCAACGACGGCTTCTCCGAAAAGCTCAACGCCAGCATCAGCTCCAACGGCGCGCCAGTCACCGCCAGCGGCGCCTTCAATCTGCTCGCCGCCCAGGCGACCAACGGCAGCGACCTGCGTGTCGGCATCGATACCAGCAGCGCCGGCGCCAAGAGCGGCAGCGCAACGATCGCGCTGGTCTCCGACGGTGACGGCACCAGCGGCCTGGGAACGACGAATCTCGCGCCGCAGACGGTCAACGTCAGCGGTGACGTCTATCGGCTGGCCAACCCGACCCTGAACACTACCGACGTCACCCTCGTGGCACGTCGCGGCGACGCGGCACCGATGGCGGCGATCAGCGTCACCAACGCCAGTCCGGACAGCTTCACCGAAGGGCTCAAGGCCGGCTTCGGCACGCTGGCGGGCGGTTTCTCGGCTAGCGGCGCCATCGCCAACCTGGCAGCGCAAGGCACAGACGCCAGCAGCCTGCAGATTGCGTTGAACACCAGCTCGGCCGGCAACGTCGCCGGCAGCGCGGAAGTGAACTTCGCATCGACCGGGGCCGGCACCACCGGTGCGGCCGACATTTCAGTCGGCAGCCAAGTAGTCAGCCTGGCCGGCAGGGTGTACGAGAAGGCCGTCGCGCAGGTGAATACGGTGCTGGTCGACTTCGGGATCGTCCACAAAGGCGACGTCGTTGCGGCGAAGAACATCTCGGTCACCAACAGCGCGCCGGTGGCGGCCCTCAACGATACGCTGCAGGGCAGCTTCATCAACATGCCCGTCGGTCCCTTCGGCGGCAGTGGCAGCGTCAGCGGCCTGGCCGCCGGACAGACCGACGCCAGCAGCCTGCTGGTCAGCCTCGACACGACCAGTGCCGGGGTGTTCACCCAGGGCGGTGACCGGCTGCAGTTTGCCAGCCACAACCCGGAGATGGCCGACCTTGGCCTCGGCGACACTGCGCTCACCCTGCAGGCGCAGGTCAACAACTACGCCAAGCCGACCTTCTCGAAGACCTCGGGGGCGGGCTCGCTGGGCGGCAGCGGCTTTGATTTCCTGCTCGACTTCGGCACGCTCACCGCGGGCAGCGGCATGGTCAGCGCCTTGCTGCAACTGGCCAACGACGTCGTCGGCCCGGCCGACCTGCTCGATGGCGCTTACAGCTTCGCGCTCAACGAATTCCTGAAGAGCGGCTTCGCTTCCTTTGCCGATCTGCGCGCCGGTGAAGCGCAAGTCGGCCTCGAGATTGCGTTCGATGCCCTGAATGTCGGCAGCTTCAGCGACACCATCGTACTCTCGGCCGTCGGTCACAATGGCAGCGGCTACAGCGCCGCCTTCCAGGACATCCGGCTCACCGTCCAGGCTCGGGTACAGGCGGGCGGCGGCAACCAGATTCCGGAACCTGGCACTCTGCTGCTGCTGACCATCGCCATGGCGATCATTGTTCTCCAGCGTCGCCGCGGAATGTTAGACTAAAGCCGCAAACGGGTTCCTCGGCAGAGGAACCCGTGTCGCCTTTGGCCACCGATCGGCCACCAGTTAACCACTTGTTAGCCGCCCGTTAGCCACGACCATTTCCACCGCCTTCTCTTGTCGCCCTTTTACCCCTGCTAGCCGCCGCAAGGCGCGGTCCTTGAATTTCTTGGGAGTCCTCGATTGACCACTATGCAATATCGTGCCCTGCTCGCCCTGGGCGCTCTGGCGCTGTGCCTGGCGATTGTCAATGCGCTGATGTTCAGCGCCAACCGCCAGGCGCAGAATGAGCTGGCCACACGCGGCCAGTACATCCAGCAGAGCCTGCAGCTGGAACCTCTCTACCAGTCGCTGATCAAGTCGCTGGCCGATCTTGCGGCCCGCGACAATGACACGGCCTTGCGCGACTTGCTGGCCTCGGAGGGAATTACTTTCAGCGCCGGCGGTCAAGCCGCTGCGGCACGGTGAGCGACATGAACGAGCCACAGCAAACGAATTTCTTTCTCCCGGTGCTTTTGATTGCTCTGGCGCTGGTCGTCTGGTTCGGCTTCCAGGCCAGCCAGCTGAACCAGGAGCGGGCCCAGCTGGCGAGCCTGCGCAGCAATCAGGACAGCACCTACACGAACGCCCAGAAGATGCGGGCGCAGCTCGATTCGCTGGCCGCCGGCACGCAGAAGCTGGCCAGCGCCGGTAACAAGAATGCGCAGACGGTGGTCAATGCGCTGCAACAGCGCGGCATCACCATCAACGCGGAAGCCAAGCCGGCTCAAGCCCAGTAGCCCTGACCGGAAGATCGGAGGTGGCGCGACTGACGCCCGCCACCGGCAAGCTCTGTCCGCAGCACGGTCGCCGCCACAAAGGCGTTCTGCTTCCGACCTGCAGGCGCTAAGATGACGGGCTTTGCGCCTGCGCGGCGCCGCCCGGAGCCGCAATGAATCTCCTGAAGACACTCGCCACCGTCAGCAGCATGACCCTGCTGTCGCGTATCCTCGGCTTCGTGCGCGACTTCGTGATTGCCCGGACTTTCGGCGCCGGTCTCCTGACCGACGCATTCTTCGTCGCTTTCAAGCTGCCCAACCTGCTCCGCCGGCTGTTTGCCGAAGGCGCTTTCTCGCAAGCGTTTGTCCCGATTCTCGGCGAATACCGCAACAAGCGCGGCCCGGAAGAAACCCGGCTGCTCGTCGATCGCGTGAGCAGCGCACTTTTTCTCCTCGTCCTGGCGGTGACCGTGCTCGGTATGGCAGGCGCCTCGCTGCTCGTTTACCTCTCGGCGCCGGGCTTTGCCGACGACCCGGAAAAGTTCGCCCTGACCGTCAGTCTGACGCGCATCACCTTCCCCTACATTCTCTTCATGTCGCTGGTCGCACTGGCCGGCGGCGTGCTCAATACCTGGAGTCGGTTTGCCGTTCCGGCTTTCACGCCCGTGCTGCTCAACGTTTCGTTCATTGCCATGGCGCTGTTTGCGGCGCCGCACTTCGAGCCGCCGATCCTGGCGCTGGCCTGGGCCGTTTTCATCGGCGGCGCCGTACAACTGGCCTTCCAGATCCCGGCGCTCAAGCGCATCGGCATGCTGCCCAGATTCTCGCTGCAGCTGCGCGACGAAGGCGTTCGCCGCATCCTGCGGCTGATGGCGCCGGCCTTGCTGGGCGTTTCGGTGGCTCAGGTCAGCCTGCTGCTGAATACCGTTTTCGCCTCGTTCCTGGCCACCGGCAGTGTTTCGTGGCTGTACTATGCCGACCGACTGATGGAGTTTCCGGCAGGGCTGCTCGGCGCGGCCCTGGGTACCATTCTGCTGCCCTCGCTTGCGCGTCACCATGCCGTCGGAGAACACGACGATTACTCGCGGCTTCTCGACTGGGGACTGCGGCTGACCTTCCTCCTCGCCGCGCCGGCAGCGCTGGCGCTGGCGCTGCTGGCGACGCCGCTGATCACGACGCTGTTTTACCACGGCGCGTTCACCGCCCACGATGTCTTGATGACTCGCAACGCGCTGCTCGCCTACAGCATAGGACTGCTCGGCCTGATCCTGGTGAAGGTTCTCGCCCCCGGTTTCTATGCCCGCCAGAACGTGCGCACGCCGGTTCGGATCGCGATCATTTCACTGTGCACGACACAGGTCCTGAACCTGCTGCTGGTCGGCTGGCTGCAGCACGCCGGACTGGCACTGGCCATCAGCCTGGCGGCGATTCTCAACGCCAGCCTGCTCTTTCGCGGTTTGCGGCAGGGCGGCATCTACGCCCCGCAACCCGGCTGGCTACTCTTCTACGCCCGCCTCGTGCTGGCCATGGCGGCCATGGCTGCGGCGCTTTGGTTCACCGTTGACGAAGAGAGCGCCTGGTTGGGCTGGAACCTCAGCCAGCGCCTGCTCCGCCTTTCGCTCCTCGTGAGCTTCGGTGCGAGCGTCTATTTCGCTACACTATGGATTGCAGGTTTTCGCCTGCGCGACTTCAAACGCAGCGCGGCCGAGTAATCAATCAGGAGGATCAACGATGAAATTGAGCAGCAGTAGTTTCACTGACGGGCAAGAGATCCCCGGCGATTTCGCTTTCTGCATTGCCGACCCCGATCACCACGTCTGCCTGGGCAGCAACCGCAACCCGCAGCTGGCGTGGAGCGATGCCCCGGCCGGCACCCAGTCGCTGGCCGTCATCTGCCACGACCCCGACGTTCCGAGCCAGGGCGACGACGTCAATCAGGAGGACCGGACGGTGCCGGCGTCGCTGGCGCGCGTCGATTTCTTCCACTGGGTGCTCTTCGATCTGCCGGCCAGCCTCGACGAGATCGGCGAAGGCGAGTTCTCCAGCGATGTCACGCCACGTGGCAAGCCCGGTCCACACGCGCCACACGACGCACGCCAGGGGATCAACGATTACACCAGCTGGTTTGCCGGCGACAACGACATGCGCGGCGACTACTACGGCTACGACGGCCCCTGCCCGCCGTGGAACGACGAAATCGTCCACCGTTATGTGTATACCGTCTTTGCGCTCGACGTGGCCAAGCTCGATGTCGAAGGTAAAGTGACCGGGCAGCAGGTGCGTGCCGCGATGCACGGGCACATCCTCGCGCAGGCCAGCCTGACCGGCACTTACACGCTGAATCCTGCGCTCAAGTAGAGTCGCCCGCATGGCGGCAGCCAGCGCAGAGGCAACTGGCTGCGCCCTGGCGACCGATCGGGCGCACGCGTAAAAAACGAACGGGCCGCATGACGGCCCGTTCGTTTTTTTTTCGCCAAGCGGACGGCGAGTACAGCGGCAAGCCGCCGCTGCACATGCCGCGACTACATCACACTGACCTCGACGCGACGCGCCTCGGCGCCGTCGCCGGTGCCGGTGGTCAACTCGGGCTTCTTCAGCTCGATACGCTCTTCGGCGATTCCGACCATTTTCAGCGCCTCAGCGACAGCGAGGGCACGGTTCTTCGAAACCTCGGCGTTGGCTTCCGCACTGCCAGTGGCGTCGTGGAAGCCCGAAATACCGAGCCTGGCGCCGGCATTGGCCTTGGCATAGACGACGATGCCTTCAAGCGTCGTCGCGACATCAGCCGGAAGTTCGGCCGAGCCGACTTCGAAGTAGACCGTGGCCATTGGCAGCGCGGCGGCCATCGCCGTAGCTGGAACGGCAGCCGGAGCGGCAGCCGGAGCTTGCGCCGCCGGCATCGGCTTGGCGCCCGCGGCAGGAACCATCAGGGGCACGATCATCAGGGCAACGATGTTGATGATCTTGATCAGCGGGTTCACCGCCGGACCGGCCGTGTCCTTGTACGGATCGCCGACGGTATCGCCGGTCACCGAAGCCTTGTGCGCTTCGGAGCCCTTGCCGCCGAAGTTACCGTCCTCGATGTGTTTCTTGGCGTTGTCCCAGGCACCACCACCGGTGGTCATCGAGATGGCGACAAAGAGGCCGGTGATGATCGTTCCCATCAGCAACCCACCCAGTGCCTGCGGGCCAAGCAGCAGGCCAACGACGACCGGGACGAGCACCGGCAGAAGCGAGGGGATGATCATTTCGCGGATCGCGGCAACGGTCAGCATGCCGACGGCACGGGAGTAATCCGGCTTCGCCTTGCCTTCCATGATGCCCTTGATTTCCCTGAATTGGCGACGCACTTCGACGACCACGGCACCCGCCGCACGACCCACGGCCTCCATCGCCATAGCCGCAAAGACGTAGGGAATCAGACCGCCGAGGAAGAGCCCGATGATCACCATGTGATTGGAGAGATCAAAGCTCAGGGTGGTGCCGAAGTTGGCTTCGAGGGCATGCGTGTAGTCGGCAAAGAGGACCAGCGCGGCCAGCGCGGCAGAGCCGATGGCGTAGCCTTTGGTCACTGCCTTGGTGGTATTGCCAACCGCGTCGAGCGGGTCGGTGACGTCGCGCACCGACGCCGGCAAACCCGCCATTTCGGCAATACCGCCAGCGTTGTCGGTGATCGGCCCATAGGCGTCGAGGGCAACGATGATCCCGGACATCGACAGCATCGCGGTCGCCGCGATGGCGATGCCGTACAGGCCGGCCAGTGCGTGCGTGATGTAGATCGCCGCGCAAACGGAGAGTACCGGCAGGGCACACGATTTCATCGAGACGGCGAGGCCAGCGATGATGTTCGTGCCGTGCCCGGTGGTCGAAGCCTGGGCAACACTCCTGACCGGCGAGAACTCGGTCGCGGTGTAATACTCGGTGATCCACACCAGCAGGCCGGTGAGTATCAGGCCGATGGTCGCCGCCCCGAAGATGCTCCCCGAGCTGATCAGCTTGCCGTCGGCGAGCACCACTCCGTCGCCGAGCAGCATGGTGGTCACCGGGTAGAAGGCGACCAGTGCCAGCCCGCCCGCCACGCCCAGGCCGCGGTACAGCGCATTCATGATCTTGCCGCCATCACTGGCCTTGACGAAGAAACAGCCAATGATCGAGGCAATGATCGAAACGCCCCCCAGGACGAGCGGGTAGATGATCAGGTTGTCGTTGGCGCCAGGGACGCCCTTGAGCATCATCGCACCGAGCACCATCGTCGCGACGACGGTCACCCCGTAGGTCTCGAAGAGGTCGGCAGCCATGCCCGCACAGTCGCCGACGTTGTCACCGACGTTGTCGGCGATGACCGCCGGGTTACGTGGGTCGTCTTCCGGAATTCCGGCCTCGACCTTGCCGACCAGGTCGGCGCCGACGTCCGCTCCCTTGGTGAAGATGCCACCACCCAGGCGGGCGAAGATCGAGATCAGCGAGCCGCCGAAGGCCAGGCCAACCAGCGGTTCGACCGCGTGATGCAGGTCTCCACTCGGGTCTCGGAGGACGGCGTAGTAGCCGGCAACACCGAGCAGACCGAGGCCGACGACCAGCATGCCGGTGATGGCACCCCCCTTGAAGGCGACGTCCAGCGCCGGGGCAATGCCGTTGCGCGCCGCTTCGGCGGTGCGCACGTTGGCGCGGACCGATACGTTCATGCCGATGAAGCCGGTGGCCCCCGAGAGGACGGCGCCGAGCAGGAAGCCGATGGCCATGAGCTTGCCGAGTGCCAGCCAGATGACCACGAAAAGGACCGCACCGACGACGCCGATGGTGGTGTACTGCTTGTTGAGATAGGCAGAAGCGCCCTCCTGAATGGCTTTGGCAATCTCCTGCATTTTCGGATTGCCGGCTGGCAAGCCGAGAATCCATTTGGTCATTGCAGCGCCGTAACCTACTGCAATGAGCGCACATATCAGCGCGAACACCAGATAACCCATATACAACCTCCCTCTCTAAAGTTTCCCAGCTCCCAGGGGAACTCCCCGTGGCTGAAATTTACCCCATAAGCGACTTGAACAACAAAAAACCGATGCTAAACACCGCTTGAACGCTCGCTCGCTGCGGACGCTTCAAGCCGGAGTGGCGGAGAACAGAGTCTTGGCCGCTCCGCAGACGCAACAAACGCCGCAGCAGCGGCGCTGGTGAGACCGCAGTGGCCCCATGCCCGCAATCGGGAAGCGACGGCACTGGCACTGGCGAGTTGCGCAGAAGCGCCCTCCTTGCGATCCACCGTCATCGATGGCGAGGGCTATTGAAGCGCATCGAACGCGGCTCTCTTGATCTCCTCGACGCTGCCGACACCGGCAATCCGCGGGCACTTCGGCGCCCTGGGGTCACCGGTCGCCGCCCACGCGCGGTAGTACTCGAGCAAGGGCTTGGTCTGCGAATGATAGATCTGCAAGCGCTTGCGGACCGTTTCCTCCTGGTCGTCGGCGCGCTGAATCAGCTCGTCTCCCGTCGCATCATCCCGTCCGGCCACGCGCGGCGGGTTGAAGCGCAGATGATAGGTACGACCGGAGGCGGGATGGACGCGGCGGCCGCTCATCCGTTCGATGATTTCCTCGTCAGCGACGTCGATTTCGAGCACGTAGTCGAGCGCCACCCCGGCAGCCTTCATCGCCTCTGCTTGCGGCAAGGTGCGCGGGAATCCGTCGAAGAGGTAGCCCTCCCCGCAGTCGGGTTGTTGCAGGCGATCGTTGACCAGGCCAATGATGATCTCGTCGGAGACCAGGCCCCCCGCATCCATCACCTTCTTGGCGGCCATTCCGAGAGGGGTGCCGGCCTTCACCGCAGCACGCAGCATGTCGCCGGTGGAGATCTGCGGGATGCCGAAGTGCTCACAAATGTACTGCGCCTGGGTGCCTTTTCCAGCCCCTGGCGCACCGAGTAGAATGAGTTTCATGGTTCGCTTTCGTTGATTTTCAAGTCGAGCAAATTGTTCAGAAGTTCAGACACTTGCACTCCAGCCACGGGCCGCCGGCAGCACGTTGTCGTGATCAACACGCCGCAACTTACCCTCAAACCGGCAGACGGTCAAACTTTTTGAACCATGCCTGAACGCGTTGCGCATCCGCGGGGGTATCGACACCGGCAGCCGGCAGCCGGTCGGAAATTGCCACGCTGATGCGAAAGCCGTGCCACAGGGCACGCAACTGCTCGAGCGCTTCGAGAGCTTCCAGTGGGGAAGGCGCCAGGCCGGCATAGGTGCGCAGGAAGCGCGCGTGGTAGGCGTAGAGCCCGACGTGGCGATAGGCGAGCATGTGCGCGGGCAACGTTTCGGCGCCCGCCTCGCGGGCAAAGTGGTCGCGCGCGTAGGGAATCGGCGCCCGCGAAAAATAGAGCGCGTCGCCACTGGCGGCCAGCACCACCTTGACCACATGCGGACTGAAGAAATCGGCGGCGTCTGCGACGGGGTGCGCAACGGTGGCGATGTCGGCACCGCTCTGCGCCAGCTGGGCTGCCGTCCGGGCGATCAGCGCCGGGTCGATCAGTGGTTCGTCGCCTTGCACGTTGACCACCATGGTGTCGTCACTCCAGCCGGCAGCATCGACCACCTCGGCCAGGCGGTCCGTCCCGCTGACGTGATCGGCACGGGTCAACATGGCGCGCAAGCCGTGGCGCTCGACCGCCGCCAGCACTTGCGCATCGTCGGTGGCCACCAGCACTTCATCGGCACCCGACAAGACGGCACGCTCGGCGACGCGCACGACCATCGGCTTGCCGGCCAGGTCGAGCAGAGGCTTGCCCGGCAAGCGGGTCGACGCAAAACGCGCCGGAATGACCACCTTGAACGGCGTCGCGTGCATGTTTGCGCCGCCCGGCACTCAGGCTTCGTCGGTGGTCAGCGGACGGGCTTCATTCTGGAGCATGATCGGGATGCCGTCGCGGACCGGGAAAGCCAGCCGGCAAGGCTTGCACACCAGTTCCGACTGCGCCTTGCGGTATTCGAGGTTGGCCTTGCAGATCGGGCAGACGAGGATATCAAGCAGTCGTGCGTCCATTGAGTTTCTCCAGAATTGTCTCGAAAAGACCAGCCCCCCCCGGCGGGCCGCTGATGACCGCTTCGACCGGCAGTACCCAAGCCTCGCCGCTCACAATCGGCGCACATTTTACCGCATCTTTTTCGGTCATCAGAAGGACGCCGTCGCCAGCAAAGGCCAGGTCGGCGGCAGTATAGGCATGGTGGTCGGCAAAGGGGTGGGCTTCGAAATCGAGCCCCAGCACCTGCAGCTGCGCGAAGAAACGAGCAGGATCGCCGATCCCGGCCAGCGCATAAAGTTTGCGACCGCGCAGAGAAGCCGCGTCGCAACTATCGGCGCGCCGACGGGCGTACTCGCCGACGGCGACGAAGCGCTGGCCCACGAGGCGCATGTCGAACTGCGGACAATCGCCGGCGGCAGCCGCCACGCCAGGTTCGCGGCGACCGTTCCAGACCACTGCGTCCACCCCGGTCAGTCGCCGCAGTGGCTCGCGCAGGGGGCCCGCAGGCAGCAGTCGGCGATTGCCGGCGCCGCGCCCGTCAAAGACCACGATTTCCAGTGTGCGTTGCAGGCGAAAGTGCTGCAGGCCATCGTCGGAGACGATCACGTCGCATTCGGGATGGGCGGCGAGCAGGGTTTCCCCGGCCGCCACCCGGTCGCGACCGACGAAGACCGGAACGCCGCCACGCCGTGCGAGGAGCAGCGGCTCATCGCCAACCAGGGAAGGTGGCGTGCCCGCGGCGACCAAGCGCACGCCCTCGCCGCTGCCACCATGGCCGCGACTGATGATGCCCGGTCGCCAACCGGCTTCGCGCAGACGCTCGACCAACCACAGCACCAGCGGCGTCTTGCCGCTGCCACCCACAGTAAGATTGCCGACGACGATCACCGGCACCGGCAGGCGCTGTGCCAGCGGCACCCCGCAGCGGAACAGCCCGCGCCGCAGCCCGGCAAGCGCGCCGAAGAGCCAGGAGAGGGGCAGCAGTGGCCACAGGGCTGGGGTCAGACGACGCTCATACCAGCGCCGAGAAAGGCTGCCTGCGATGCCGCCAGCGGCCATCAGCGGGGCGATTGCGTGGCGAAGGAAATGCGCGGGTAACCGGCTGCCTGAGCCGCCTGCATGATGTCGACAACGCTCTGGTGCGTTGCCTTGGCGTCGGCGTTGATGACGATCACCGGATCCTTGGCCTCGCCGGCGGCGCGGCGCAGCGCGTCGCTGATCGCCTCGACGCTGACGGCAGCGAGCGGCGTCTTGTTGACCAGCACCTGGCCGGACTGGGTCACGCTCACGCTGACTTCATTGGGCTGCTCGTTCTGCTTGCTGGCGTCGGCCGTCGGCAGGTTGATCTCCAGCCCCGAGAACTTAGCGTAGGTGGTGGTGAGCATCAGGAAGATGATGATCACCAGGAGCACGTCGATGAAGGGAATCAGGTTGATCTCGGGCACGTCGCTGGTGCGACCGCGGCGAAAGTTCATCGTCGGCTCCTAGGACCGGCGCTCGCCGTGCAGAACCTCGACCAGACGCACCGCCTGTTGCTGCATGTCGATGACGAAACCGGAAACCAGGGCACGGAAGTGGCGCCAGAAGATCATGCTCGGAATGGCGATCACCAGGCCGAAGCCGGTGTTGTACAGGGCCACCGAAATCCCGTGCGCCAGTTGCATCGGGTTGCTGCCGCTGGGCGCCTGCGAGGCGAAGATCTCGATCATGCCGACGATGGTGCCGAACAGGCCCATCAAGGGGCTGATCGAGGCAATGGTGCCGAGCGTCGTCAGATAGCGTTCGAGCTCGTGCGAAACGACGGTGCCGGCCTCCTCGATCGACTCCTTCATGATTTCGCGCGAACACCCCTCGTTGCGCAGACCGGCGGCGAGCACGCGACCGAGTGGCGAATGCGCCTCCAGATCGACGACCATCGCCTGTGTCGCACCTCTCTCCCGGAATTCGCTGACCACCCGCTGCAACAGGCCGGGCGGAACGACCTTGGCCCGCCGCAGCGCCACCAGGCGCTCGATGATCAGCGCGACGGCCAGGATCGACGCCAGCAGCAAGGGCCAGATTGGCCAACCAGCGGCCTGAACGATGGCAAACACGGTGCACCCCAGGTGATTTTCAAGGGGAGAACTTTAGCCTGCGCCAGGCTTTGCGGCAAGTGCCGATGCGCTGCCTGCCGCTGCGAAGCGGCGCCAGCCAGGGCGGACGCACTCACCGAGCGCCGGGGAATCCACAGGAACTGTGGATAAGAGTGCTGCCAGGCTGTTGGCAAGCGGCGCAAGTGGCGAACGGGCAAGCTTTTCTTGCCGTGCCTGCCAAGCGAGCAACGAAGCGACGGGGGGACAGCCTGCACGTCAGCCGCAGACTGCCCGGCGGCCGCCAAACGGGGGCGCCAGAACACCGTCGCCGGCAACGCGCGCAGCGAGCCATGTAGAATCCGCGGATGTCAGAGACTTCCCCGGCCAGCAACGCCTTTCCCGCCAGCGCTCCGGTGATCCCGGTGGCCATGCTCAACCGCCTCGCGCGCGAGCGACTTGAGTCCGCTTTTCCGCTGTGCTGGGTCGCCGGCGAGGTCTCCAACCTCAGCCGGGCGCCTTCCGGACATGTCTACTTCTCGCTCAAGGACGCCGCCGCACAGGTGCGCTGCGTGATGTTCCGCAGTCGCGCGCAGCTCCTCGGCTGGCGACTGGAAAACGGCCAGCACATCGAGGCGCGGGTGCTGGTCACCCTCTACGAGGCGCGCGGCGACTTCCAGCTCAACGTCGAAGCCGCGCGGCGCGGCGGCGTCGGAAACCTCTACGAGGAGTTCCTGCGCCTCAAGCAAAAGCTCGACGGCGAAGGGCTCTTCGCCAACGCCGGCAAACGCGCCCTGCCGACGTTTCCGCGCTGCGTCGGCGTCGTCACCTCGCTGCAGGCCGCGGCGCTGCGCGACGTGCTGACGACGCTCACCCGCCGCGCGCCGCAGCTGAGCATCGTCGTCTACCCGACGCCGGTGCAGGGCGACGGCGCCGGCGCGCAGATTGCCGACGCCATTTGCCGCGCCGGCGAGCGCCGCGACTGCGACGTGCTGATCGTCTGTCGTGGCGGTGGCAGCATGGAAGACCTCTGGGCGTTCAATGACGAGCGCGTGGCGCGGGCGATCCGCGCCTGCCCGCTGCCGGTGATCTGTGGAGTCGGCCACGAAACCGATTTCACCCTCGCCGACTTCGCCGCCGATCAGCGTGCGCCGACACCCACGGCGGCGGCCGAGCTCGCCGCCCCCGCGCAGGCAGCCCTGCTCGCCCGTCTCGCTGGCTCGCAGGCCGCCCTGCGCCGGCAGATCGAGCAGCTTCTTGCCCAGCGTGGCCAGCAGGTGGACTGGCTCGCCCGCCGCCTGCAACATCCGGCGCAGTACCTGGCTCAGCACGGCGAGCGGCTGCGCAACCTGCAGCGCCGGCTCGGCGCCGGGCTGCTGCAAGCCAGCGCCCAATCCCGCGCTGAACTGACCCGCCTCAGCCGCCGCCTGCTGCTCAGCCGCCCCGACCCGGCACGCCACGCCGGCCGGCTCGCCGCACTGGCACCACAACTGCGCAGCGCCTGGCACGACGTGCAGCACGGCAGGCGCGCCAACCTCGACCGGCTGGCCACCGGACTCACGCACCTCAATCCGCAGGCGGTCCTGGCGCGCGGCTACAGCGTCGTCACCAGCGCGCAGGGCGAGATCGTCCGCGACGCCCGCAGCCTGGAACCAAGCGCGCGAATCGCTGTCTTGTTGCACCGTGGGCGCCTCGAGGCCGAGGTGACTGCGCTTTTCGAAGATCATGGAGGGCCCGATGGACCGCTCGTTCCACCAGGCGCCATTGCCAGTAGCGCGGGCCGCGAATAGAATTCCGGGGCCACGAAGCCAGGAAGCCAGGAACTCGCGGACCCATGAAATCCATAAAAGCCATGAATACGCGAATGAGCAGAACGCGTTCACCGCATCGCTTCACTGCGCTCCATTTCACCCCATAACAACCTTCACGGAGAACAAACCATGGAACATCAGCTGCCGCAGCTTCCCTTCGCCATCGACGCTCTGGCGCCGCACATGTCGCAGGAAACCCTCGAATACCACCACGGCAAGCACCATCAGGCCTACGTCACCAACCTCAACAACCTGATCAAGGGCAGCGAATACGAAGCGCTTGACCTCGAGGCAATCGTCAAGAAAGCGCCCGCCGGCGGCATCTACAACAACTCGGCGCAGGTCTGGAACCACACTTTCTTCTGGAACTGCCTGAAGCCCGCGGGCGGCGGCGCACCCGGCGGCGCGCTGGCCGCGGCGATCGACGCCAAGTGGGGCTCGTTCGCCGAGTTCGCCAAGGCTTTCCAGGCTTCTGCGGTCGGCAACTTTGGCTCGGGCTGGACGTGGCTGGTCAAGAAGGCCGACGGCTCGGTGGATATCGTCAACATGGGCGCGGCCGGCACGCCGCTGACCACCGGCGACACGGCGCTCCTGTGCATCGATGTCTGGGAGCATGCCTACTACGTCGACTACCGCAACCAGCGTCCCAAGTTCGTCGAGACCTTCCTCGCCCAACTCGCCAACTGGACCTTCGCCGAGAAGAACTTCGCCGGCTGAGCGGCAGCAAGCGACGCAAGACGGGGGCCCAGGCCCCCGTTTTTCATTCTGGCAAGGGTGTGCGGCGTTGCTTAACCGAGCGGCAAACTAAGCGTCACTTCGAGGCCGCCATCCGGCCTGTTGCGTGCCCGCACCTGGCCGCCGTGTGAAAGCAGCGCCCGCCGGGCGATCGCCAGTCCGAGTCCGTAGCCGATCGTGCCCGCGTTGTTGTCGGCACGGTAGAAGGGTTCAAAGATCGCCTCGAGGTCGGCTTCCGGCACGCCGGGACCACGATCGGAAACGACGATTTCGAACACGCCTGACGCTTGGCAGGCGCCCGAAACCCCGGACGTCCGGCCTTCCCCCGCTACCCCCCCGTCGACCAGGCGGCGCGCCGTCACTTCGACGGTGGTACCCGCGGCGGTGTATTTGGCGGCGTTGCGAACGACGTTCTCGACAGCGCGATAGAGCAGCTCACCCTGCACGCTCGCGGTCACTTCGCCGGCACCGCTGAACTGCACGCTGCGACCACTCGCCTCGGCCTCGAAACCGGCGTCGTCGGCGATGCTGGCGACCATTTCCATGAGCTCGATGGTCACCGGTGGCGCACCCGGCGTGCCGGCTTCGAGACGCGACAGGGTGAGCAGCTCGCCGACCAGTTCGTCAAGCCGAACCGACTCGCGTTCGATGCGCCCGAGCGTCGTTTCGAGTTTCTCCGGGCTCTGCCGCGCCAGCCCGATGGCTGCGTGCAGGCGCGCCAGCGGCGAGCGCAACTCGTGCGAAACATCGTGCAGCAGACGCTGTTGGCTATGGATCTGCGCCTGCAGGCGCTGCGCCATGCGGTCGAAGTCGCGCCCGAGATCGGCCAGCTCGTCGCGCCGGCTGCCCATCGAAGGCTGCACGCGGGTCTCCAGATGCCCTTCGGAAACGGCGCGAAAAGCGCCGCGCAGGCTGCGAATCGGCTTGGCCACGTACCATGCCAGCGCGGCGCTGAAGACGAGGCTGGCGAGCAGGCCGGCCATGATCGGCAACGCCGGCGACGGCCGTTCGCCGCGCAGCAGGTGACCACGCCCACCCGGGCGCTCGTAACGGGCGACCAAGGTGTAGGTCTGTCCGTCGTGGGCGTGTACGCGGCGCGCACCGGACATCGGTCCACGCCGGAAATCACCCGAAGCCAGCGCGGCGGTCAGGTCGCCGGGAAGCTCGCGACCGAAGAGGTCGCGGCCGCCTTCGTCGATCACGAAAAGCTGCGCCTTGCCCGGTGCTTCGGCCCATTCGCGCAACACTTCGCGCATCATCTGCGGGCCGCCGCGGCGTAGGAAGACCTCCGCCGCATCGAGCATCACCGCCGCCCGCGGGCCACCCGGCAGGGCCGGCAGCGACTCGAATTCGGCCTCGGCCTGACGGTGCAGCCAGACGACGCTGCCGACGCCGACACCGGCGAGCAACAGCGCCAGCCAGAAGGCAAAGAAGGATTTCCAGAACAGCCGTCCCACGTTCAGGCCTTGACGAACTGGTAACCCTGGCCGCGAACGGTCTGGATCCACGAGTCGCCGTCGGGCCGGGCGCCGAGCTTCTGGCGAATGCTGCTCACATGCACGTCGATGCTCCGGTCGAAGCGCGCCAGCGGGCGCCCCATCGCCAGCTCCGAGAGGTCGCTCTTGCTCACCACCCGGCCAGCGTGGCGGGCCATGACTTCGAGAATACTGAATTCGGTGCTCGTCAATTCGAGCGGCTGCTGCTGCCATTGCGCGCTTCGCCGCTCGGGCCACATGCGCAGGGGACCGACGACGATCGGCCCGTCGGACGTGCTCTCGGCGCTGTTGTCGGCGACCCGGCGCAGGATCGCCCGCAGGCGGGCGACCAGTTCGCGCGGCGAACACGGCTTCGGCACGTAGTCGTCGGCGCCGAGTTCGAGCCCGATGATGCGGTCGATGTCGTCACCCCTGGCGGTGAGCATCAACACCGGCAGGCGGCTGGCGGCGCGGATGCGGCGCAGGACCTCGACGCCGTTGAGCCGCGGCATCATCACGTCGAGCACGGCGATGGCGAAGCGCCCGCTGAGCGCTTCGCGCACACCGCTTTCGCCATCATGCACCGCCTCGGCTTCGAATCCCTCCTGTTCGAGGTACTCACGCAGCATCGAGGCGAGTTCGACATCGTCATCGACCAGCAGTACTCGAGTCATCGTTCCCATCCTTTCCACAGCACTGATAATAAGCGCCGGCAAGGCCTGGTCACGCTTCTTAACGGCTCTTTACCGGCTTTAACGCCCGCTGGCCATCGCCTGCTGCCGCGCGCCGCCCATTTACATGGCTTTACAGACGATTAACCGCGCTTTACCGGCCGCTGCGCGAAAGTTCAGCCAACGGTCGAGGCCACCGATGCCCGACTGGAACCCCCCTTATCAAGGAGCCAAACATGAATACATTCAAACGCACTCTTGCCGTTTTCCTGGCCACCAGCAGCATCGCCCTGGCCGTCCCGCTGGCCGCCAATGCCGGCCCGATGATGGGCGGCGGAATGGAAGGCGGCTGTGGCAAAGGCTGGTCGGAGATGCGCGGCGGCCAGCGCGACGGCGTGCCACCGATGATGAAGAAGCTCAAGCTGACCCCCGAACAGCAAACGACGATCAGCGAGCTACGCAAGCAAGACGCCGCCCTGATCGGCGAAAAGTACCAGAGCATGCGCGACAGCCGTGCGCAGCTGCACGAAATGGCGAAGAAGGGCGAATACGACGAAGCGAAAGTCAAGGCGCTCACCGAGCAGGGAGCCCAGGCCATGGCCGAAATGGCCCAGCTGCGGGCCCGTCAGCACCACCAGATCATGGAGGTGCTCACCCCCGAGCAGCGCGAGAAGCTCGCAGCCCAGCGCGATGCGATGATGAAGCGCTGGGAGAAGAAGCGTGGCGAGCGGCCAGGGCCGGCAGCTTGACCGGACGTCAGGACCCAGGCAGCCTTCGCCAGGCGGGTAGCGTGAGCGCCTGGCGAAGGCTGCAGACGACCGACGAAGCGGCCAACGCCTTCCCTTGATCGATTCCACCTTTGCGGAGCAAATAATGACCACACCCCGTCGCACCCTCGCCATCTTGCTTGCTGCCGGCATTTCGCTGGCTGCGCCACTGACCGTCGAAGCAGGACCGCCAGGCGCGGCCTATGACTGCCTCGGGCCGCAGGCGGCGCAAGGTCATCGCGACGGCGTGCCGCCGCTGATGAAGGGACTGAAGCTGACCGCCGAGCAGCAGGCGCGCATCGCCGAGCTGCGCAAACAGGACGCCGACCTGATGGACGAGAAGTTCAAGCACGTCCGCGACACCCGCATGCAGCTTGACGAAATGCAGATGAAAGGCCAGTACGACGAACTCCAGGTCAAGAAACTGACCGAGGAAGGCGCGCAGGTGATGGCGGAACTGGAACAGATTCGTGCCCGCCAGCAACACCAGATGATGGACATGCTCACCCCAGAGCAGCGCAAGGAGTTCGTGGCACAGAGCCAGCGCATGATGCAGCGCAGGCTTGAACAGCGCGTCCGCCAGTCTGGCGGCTGAGCAGCGGCGTGGGCGGAACGCCCGCCCAGGCCGCGCTACGCGGCCTGCTGCTGCGCCCCTCTCGGCACGGTGGGCTCGAGACGGTTGATGCCGGTGATCAACGCTCGCAGCGACGCGGTAACGATGTTGGTGTCCACCCCGGCGCCGTAGAACTCGCCACCGCCACCAGCCGCCGGCGCGACTTCGATGAAGGCGCAGGCCCTGGCGTTGCCGCCCTCGCCGCTGGGACTCATCGCGCGCTCTTCATAACTGCGCACCTGGATATGGATGCCGACACTCTGGAAGGCATTCACCGCTGCGTCGATCGGGCCGTTTCCGGTACCGGTGAGGACCTGCGACGTGCCGTCGATGTCGACATTGAGGCGGATGCCTTGCCCGTTGCCGCCACCGTGCTCGAACAGATGGTGCTCGCGGTAGCGTACCGGGTCCACGCAGTCGATATAGGTCGCCGAGAAGAGCTGCCAGATGGCAGCAGCACTCATCTCGCCGCCGTGCGCGTCGACGTGCTGCTGGACGACACCCGAGAACTCGACCTGCAAGCGGCGCGGCATGACCACGCCGTATTCGCTTTCCAGCAGGTAGGCAATGCCGCCCTTGCCCGACTGGCTGTTGACGCGGATCACCGAGTCGTAGCTGCGGC
>ERZ761602.3124-NODE-3124-length-24110-cov-5.149782_pt1 | contig 24110 bp, 13 predicted proteins | sample MGYA00512165_ERZ761602 | MGnify/ENA primary metagenome ERZ761602 (study PRJEB28899, sample SAMN02445085) | bioreactor sludge metagenome | biome: EBPR sludge; isolation source: Thorneside wastewater treatment plant | place: Australia: Brisbane, Thorneside...
GCCGAGCGACCCGACGTCACGTGAGCGTCGCCGTCAGGCGACCGAACCATCGAACAGCACGCGTCCTGCGAAACCCTACGGATTCGGAGACGACGCGCTCGCGCGTCGGCGCCGAACCTCCGCGGGTTTCGCGGGGCGTGTCCGGTTCGGCGCACACGCGTCCAAGACGCCCAACGCCCAACACGACCCAACACGAACCGCCGCGCCCACGAAGCAAAAGCCAATCACGACCCAACACGAACCGCCGCGCCCAAGAAGCAAAGGCCAATCACGACCCCACACGAACCGTCCGCGTCCAAGAAGCCAAGCGCCAAGAAGAAACGCCCGCTTCGTCACACGAAGCGGGCGTTTTCACCGTCGAGGCGCCGCGAACGTCACGCGTCGATCGTGATGCCCAGCTTCTGCCGCAACTGCAGGTACTCCGGGCTCACCGCGAACAGATAGAGCTCCTTCAGCCGCTCCTTCTGCGTCGCCGCGTCGTCCGGGCTCGCCTTCACCAGCGCGACCGCGATCTCCAGATCGTTCGCCATCACGAAGCCCACGCGGTCCGCGGTCATGTCCACCGCCGCCACCCAGCGCTTCATGTCCAGCTCCGGCGCCGCCGCGAGCAGCCGCGTCACCAGCGTCGTCACCTCGCCCTGCGCGGCCGCGTCCAGGTGCTGCCGCAGCGCCTGCAGGTGCTCGTCCACCTTGTCCTTCAGCGACGCGGGCACCGGGAACTGCGGCGTCGCCAGCTTGATCGCCGCGAGCAACCACGCGCGAAGCCCGCTGCCGCTCGGCACCAGGTGCCGCAGGTAGTAGCCCGGCCGGAAGTACGCGAGCTGCCGCGCCGCCACGAACGCGAGCGCCTGCGCGGGGCCACCCGCGAGGGCGGCCTTGCCCACGCCGATCGCCGGCGGATCCGCGAAGACCACGCTCAACCCGCCCTGATCTTCCGGCAGGTAGTAGACGTTCGGCAGATCGATCTGCGTCACGCCCGCCACGTAGTGCAGCGTCCGCACCATCACGGACTCGTCGTTCTCCGGGTTGCGCTTCTGCTTCTCGTTGAGCTTGTACGCCGCGAGCGTCTGCGAGCGCGTCGCCACCACCGCAGGGGTGATCGCCGCGAAGATCCCGGTCAGAAGCGGGTCCTGATCGGGGTGCGTGACGTGATTGAACCACACGTCCTCGTCGAAGAACTGCTGCGCCGCCGCCGGGTGCTTGCTGCGGTGCTTCTTGAAGAAGCTCTCTTCGTCCGGCCCCGCCATCGCGAGCGACTTCAGCGCCTGACACACGCACCACGACTCGTCGGCGCGCTTGGCCTCCGTGTAGAGCTCCCGCAGCGCGCGGTAGCTCTCCATGCGGTAGGGGCTCGTCCGCAGGAGCTGCGCGTGCACGTCGACCGCCTTGCGGAAGAAGCGCTTCGGATCCGAGCCGAAGATCTCCGCCAGCTTCTCCAGCCGACGACGACCCTCCGGATCGAGCTCCTGCGCGTGCTCGTAGGCCTCGGTGGCCTTCGCGAGATCCTCGATCTTCGTCTCGTAGACCGCCGCGATCGCGTCCCAGAGCTTCGCGCGCTCCTCCGGCGAGCCGCCGCGCCGCCGCTCGAGCTGCGCGGTGTACGCCTCCGCCAGGTCTTCCCAACGCTCGGCCTGCTCGAGGCAGGCCACGAGGCCCGCGAAGGCCTTCTCGAGCGAGGGATCGTTCTCCAGCGCCTGCGCGTAGTAGTCGGCCGCCTCGTCGACGCGCGAGAGCTCGCCGCGCGCGATCGACGCTGCGGTCAGGTAGTACTTCGCCTGCTGCGCGGGCTCGTCGATCAGCTCGGCGATGCGGAGGATGACCTCGACGAGACGCGACCAGTCCTTCGTCTCCGAGTAGACCGCCATCAGCTTGGTCAGCAGGTTGCGGTCGTCGGGCACGATCTCGAGCGCGGCCACGAAGCTCTTCGAGGCCTTCTCGCGATCCTTGAGCTCCTTGAGGAAGACGTCGCCGACCTCGACGAGGAGGTCGAAACGCTCCTGATCGCCCGCGTGCTCCATGCGCTCGCGCAGGACACGCACGACCTCGGTCCACTCCTTCTTGTCCGCGTGCAGATCGCGGAGCGCGCGGAGCGGCGCCGGATCCTCGGGGCGAAGCTCCGCCGCCTCGAGGAGCAGGGGCTTGGCCTCGTCGAGGTGGCCCGCGCGTCGGAGCGCGTCACCCTGACGAAGGACCGCCTGGCCGCGATCGCCGGGCTCGAGCGCGCTGCCGTGCTCGGCCAAGAAACCACGATAGAGCTCCGCCGCTTCGTCCCACTCTTCGGCACAGAACGTGGCGTCCGCGAGGCGCTCGAGCACCTGACGATCCTTGGGCGCGTAGGCCTTCGCGTTCGTGTAGGCGCGCTGCGCCTTGCTCCAATCGCCGAGCTTCCCGAAGGCCTCGCCGCAGCGGAGGCTCACGGACTTGGCGTCCTCCACGCTCATCTGCCCGGTGCGGGCGAGGAGCGGCTCGTACTTCTCGGCCGCGGTGGCGAAGTCGCCTTCGGCAAACGCGAGATCGCCGAGCCCACGCGCGGCCGGCGTGCAGGTGCCGTCGAGCTCGAGCGCCTTCTCGAAGGACGCCTTGGCGCGCGTCGGATCTTCGAGGCGACCCACGTAGAGCTGACCGAGCTCGGCGTGGAGCTGGGCCTTGCGGCTCTTGCCCTCCGCGACCTCGATCTCGCGCAGGAGGAGCTCCGCCGCGCCGTGCGCGTCACCGCGCGAGGCATACAGACGACGAAGCGCCTCCGCCGCGCTGCTGCTCTCGTCGAGATCCAGAGCGCGCTTGTAACGCTCGATCGCGCGATCGCGATCGCCCGCGTCCTCGAGCATCTTCGCGGCTTCCACGAAACGCTCGGCCTTCTTCTTGGGATCCGACTCGCCCTCGGCGAGCTTCTCCACCGCTTCCACCGCGGCGGTCGCGTCACCCGTCTGGGCACGCAGGCGCGCGATCAGCGTGAGCGCGTCCGAGTGGCTCGGATCGACCGCGAGGACCCGCTCCGCGAAGCCGATCGCGCGGTCCGGCGCGCCGACGTCGACGAGCAGCGTCTTGGCCGCCTGCAAGAGCAGGTCGGTCTTGCGCTGGGCGTCGTCGGACGCGCGCGCGTGGCGCTCGAGGGTCGTGACGAGCTCGTCGTAGCGACCCTTCTGCCGGTAGAGGCGCGCGAGCGCGGGGTTCGCGCCCTCGTGGCCGGGATCGAGCGCGACGACCTGCTCGTAGGAGCCGATCGCGGCGTCGAGGTCGAGGAGCTCCTCTTCTTGGATCGCGCCGATCTGCTCGAGCACGCCGACCTTCTGGCGCGGGGTCGCGATGAGCTCGAGCTGCTGCCGCAGCACGTCGAGGAGGCGCGGGTAGTTGCTCGTGCGCGCGAAGATGCGCTCGAGGCCCTTGAGCGCGTCGAGGCCGCGCGGGTCGATCGCGAGCACGGCCTCGTACTGCACGATGGCGTCCTCGGTGCGGCTCAGGCGATCGTCCTGGATCTCGGCGAGCTCGAGGAGCGCGTCGATCTTCGCGCTGCCCTGGACGAGGCGCGCGCGGCGCTGCAGGAGCTCCGCGAGCTGCGCCCACTCCTCGCGCTGACGGTGCAGCGTGGCGAGCGCGTCGAGCGCGGTCGGGTGCGCGGGGTCGTCGGCGAGGATCGCCTCGAACATCGTGACCGCGCGGTCTTGATCGGAGAGCCGACGCAGCACGACGTCCGCCGCCTTCGCGCGGTGATCGCGCGCCGCCGCCGGGTTGGTGGTCGCCGCCGCGCGCGACTCGAGCACCTGCACGAGCTCGGGCCAGGACTTCGCGCGCTCGAAGAGGGCGATCGAACCCTCGTAGGCGGCGTCGCAGGTCGCGTCGAGCTCGATCGCCTTGCCGAAGCAGGGCAACGCGAAGTCCGGGCGCTGGAGCTGATCGCCGTACCAACGGCCGAGGCGCACGTAGAGACCGACCGCGTGCGGATCGTCCCCGAGCTCCTGCACGGACTCGTTGAGCGACTCGAGCACGGTGCCCCAACGTGCGGTGTCGTTGCCGCAGAGGCGCTCGATCGCGCGCGCGGTCTTGTCGTCGTCCGGATCGTCCGAGAGCGCCTGCGCGTACGCGACGAGCGCGTTCTCCGGATCGTCGAGCCGCTCTTCGTAGAGCGCGCCGATCTCGCGCAGCACGCGCGCGCGCTCTTCGCCGTCCTCGATCAGCTCGAGGCGCTCGAGCAGGAGCTCCGCGAGTCCGTCGTGATCGCCCGCTTCGCGCTTGAGCTCTTCGAGCCCGCTGCGCGCGATCGCGTCACTCGCGTCGAGGTCCAAGATCGCGCGGAAGGTCTTCCCCGCCGCCTCACGATCGCGGATCTCGGCCGCTTGGATGCGCGCGGCGCGGAAGAGCAGCGCCTTCTTCGCCGAGGCGTCGTCGATCTTGCCGGCCACCTCCGCGAAGAGCGCAGCGGCCTTCTCCCACGCGTCCGCGGGCGCGACGATCTCTTCGACGAGCGCCGCGGCTTCTCCGTCCGCAGGCGATCCCTCGAGGACCTTCGCGGCCTCCGCGAACGACTCCTCGTCGAGCGCTTCCTTCTTCGCCTTCGCACGGGCGAGCTGCTCGATCGCGTCGAGGAGATCGCGCGCCGACGCGTAGCGTTCCTTCGGGTCCTTCGCGAGCGCCTTGAGCACGAGGACGTCGAGGTCCTTGCTGACCCAACCCTTCGGCGCGACCTGCGAGGGCGGCTCGGGCGGCGTCGCGAGGTGCTTGGCCACGACCTCGAACGCGCTCGCGCCGACGAAGGGCACGCGCCCGGTGAGCAGCTCGTAGAGCATCACGCCCGCCGCGTAGACGTCGCTCGCGGGGCCGATGGGCTCGCCGCGCGCCATCTCGGGCGCGATCGCGTGCGCGTTGCCGAAGACGCGCAGCGCGCCGATGGTGTCGGCCTGACGCGCGCCCGCCGCGAGGAGGCGATGCGCGCCCGCGTCGACGAGCATGCCCGTCGGCTCACCGCGCGATCCGTCGGCGCGCTCGGGGCGCACGACGAAGACGTTGCCCGACTTCACGTCGGCGTGGACCAGACCGCGGTCGTGCAGCTTCTGCAGCGCGCCGAGCACGCCACGAAGGATCGGGCGCGCCTCGTTCATGTGCATCGGGCCGACGCGCTGCAGGCGCGCGGAGAGGGTCTGCCCCTCGATGTACTCGGTGGCGACCCAGGGGCGGCCGTCGTCGAGCACGCCGCACGCGTAGATCTTCGCGAGGCCTTCGACGTTCACGCGACGCAGCGCGCGCTGACCGGTGAGGAAGCGGGCGACCGCGCTCGGATCGCGCGAGAGGCTCATGCGTACGAGCTTGATCGCCGCGCGCTCTTTCTTGCCGTCGATCTCGCGCTCGGCGAGGTAGAGGCGACCGAGGCCTCCGTCCGCGAGCTGCTTGAGCACCTTGAAGCCGCCGAGCTCTTCGCCGGCTTCGAGGGCGCGACCCGCGCGCACGTCGAAGAGCTTGCTGACGTCGGGAGACTTGCCGAAGAGGCGCATCGCGTCCGCGAGCGCTTCGAGCGCGCTGTCGGCCACGCAACGCTCCACGAGCGCGCGGGCGAACGCGCCCTTTCCGTCGGTTCCACCGAGCTGTCCTGGCTCGTAGCCGAGCAGCTCCGAAGAAAGCTCCGTCATCTCGTCGAGCTCGAAGAGTCGTTCCAGCTCGCCGCGCAAAAGGTCGTAAGTCTCGCTCATCAGGGGTTCCAGCTCCGCGCCCCCCGGCGGGGAGGCGGGTACCCTACCCGCCCGAGGCCCGCGACGGAATGCCTCCTGCTTCGCACGTGACCTGGGGGTGAGGTCACGCACGCGCGGCGCCGCACCGAACGGAGCGTCGATGCGAGCGTTGGGTGGACTTCACGGCGGACGGTTCTCGCGCGGGGTCTCGAGGGCACCCAAGACCACCGCGGCCGCGTCGAAGCACGGCCTCGCGGACTCGTCGCGGCTTCGGCGGCTCCGCTCAGGCGCGGCCGGCGGGCGTCTTCGGCTTCAACACCGAGAGCGACACCCGCACGACGTCGCCGAGCTCCTGCACCGCCACGCCCGCACGGTGCAAGATGCCGAGGCCGTTGAGGGTCGCGGTCAGGTGGCGCGCGGTGGCCGCGGTGTCGAGCGTCTCGATCTCGCCCTTGCGGACTGCGTTGTCGAGCGCGTTCCGGAACGCGGCGACGGTGCGATCGAAGAAGTAGTGCACGCGGGCCGCGACCTCCGGGTCGGCCGCGCCGAGCTCCATGCAGCTCCGGCCGATGAGGCAGGCCTCGGGGTGCGTCTCGGCCGCGCCGCAGCTCCCCTTCTGGGCTGCGTTTTGCCCGAGGCGCTCGAAGAATCCGAAGACCTCCGCGAGGCTCGCGTCCTCGTGCTCGAGGTCACCGAGCATCTCGCGCGCCCGCAGGTCCGCGTAGCGATCGAGGGCAGCCAGGAAGAGGCGGCGCTTGTCGCCGAAGGTGTTGTAGAGGCTCTGTCGGCTGATCCCCATGTGGGTCAGCAGCGCCTGCAGCGAGGTCGCGGCGTAGCCATCGCGCCAGAAGAGCTCGAGCGCTCGCTCGAGAACGGCTTCTTCATCGAATTCGCGGGGACGGCTCATGCGGCGACTCGAACTGCGGAGGTCTTCACGGTCACGGTCCGTCGACGACCTCTGACCCCGTGGAGGGTCTACCCTCGAGGAAGTCGAAAGAATGCGGGCAGGCCGAGCGAGCGTCAAACCCGAGGCTCACCGACCCCGCATCGAAGTCGTCGGGATTCACCTGGAACGCGTTACTTCCCGAGGTCCTCGTCCGGGAAGCGCCGGACGCCGTGGAGGACGATCGATCCGAGGGAGCAGATCACGCGTAGCCCCCGACCCGGTTGCCGTCGGCACGATGCCATCGAGGCGCTTCGCCACGGTCGACCGGAGTTTCGAGGGAGGATGACCGTGAAAGCACGACTGCATTGGAAACGCTTCGGGGTGCTCGCGTGCGCGCTGACGATCGCGGGCGCGACCGGGTGTGGGGACGACGACGCACCGACCGAGGACGCGGGGACCGAGGTGGACTCCGGCTCGGATCCCATGGACTCCGGGCTCGACGCGGGGGAAGAAGAGCCCGACGCGGGCGAGATCGATCCCGACGCGGGCGAGCTCGATCCCGACGGCGGCGGCACCGACGCGGGCCCCCCGCCGGAGCCGGTGCTCGAAGCGTTCGCGATCCGCGACGGCACCGAGCTCGTGCGCATCGAGGTCGACTCCGCGGACGGCGTGAGCGAGACGGTGATCGGCGACGTCGCGGGGCTCGAGGTCGGAGAGACGATCGTGGGGCTCGACCTGCGGCCGGCGTCGGACTTCGAGCTGCTCTACGCGCTCACCGATGCCGGACGGCTGCTGACGGTCGATCCGACCGACGCGAGCTCGGCGGAGATCAACGCGGCGGTGGCGACGCTTCCGGACGGACGGCGCATCGGGATGGACTTCAACCCGGCCGCCAACGCGCTGCGCATCGTGGCGGACGACGGAACGAACCTGCGGGTGCCGACCGCGCTCGACGTGCCGGCGCTCGTCGACGGAGCGTTCGGCTACCACCAGAGCGGAACCGCCACCGCGTACTCGAACGCGCGACCCGGCGCGACCGGGACGATGATGTGGGTGCTCGACGTCACGAACAATCGTTTGATGCTGCAAGATCCGCCGAACGACGGGCCGCAGACCTCGCGCGGATCCCTCGTGGCAGCGGGCGCGATCACGGGCGCGAACGGCTACGACATCCTCGCGCTCGGCGACACCAACGAACATTGGGCGATCTTGTCGGTCGGTGACGTGCTCGGGATGTACCGCATCACGCCAGGCGCGGACGCGGACGCGACGAACGTCGCCGAGCGTCGCTTCGAGATCACGCCCACCGCGGGGAGCGTGATCGTGGGGCTCACGGTGCTCGAAGATCCGCGCGCGTTGACCGCCGCGGGCAACCGCATCGCGGTGCTGCTCGAGCGTGTCGGCGAAGGGGCCTCCGCGACGAACGCGCTGCGCTTCCTCCTCTTCTCCACCACGGGCGGCACGAACACCGACTTCGGTCGGCGTCCGCTCGTCACGGCGGAGGGTGCGATCCGCGATCTCGTGGGGATGGACACGCGCACGACGAGCCTCGTCGCGGAGGTGCTCGATCACACGTACGCGGTCGGTGCGGACGGCACGATCTACGACCTCGGCGATCTCAGCGAGCAGGTCACGAGCACGCTGCCGACCACGCCGCCGAACACGGTGTCGGGCTCGCTCACCGTCACGGAGGTGGCGACGCTCTCGACGCTGCCCGACGGCACGAGCTTCGGGGTCGACTTCAACCCGCGCGCGGATCTGCTCCGCGTGGTGAGCGACACCGGCCAGAACCTCCGCATCAACCTCCAAGAGGGCCGCGAGCTCGAGACGATGGCGCGCGCAGCCGGCTTCGCGTTCGTGGATGGCGATCAGAAGTCGCTCTCCGCCCCGCGGCCTCAGCCGGTGGCGACGGCCTATCGGGCCGCGCCGAGCACGCCGCCGGGTCCGCGCTTCGCGGCAGGGAACTTCCAGTTCATCCTCGACGCGCGAGACAGCTCGCTCGGGGCCGTGCTGGTGCCGAACGCGGGCCTCATCCGCCGCGTGGGCCCGCTCTTCTCGGAGGGTCCGGCGCTCCCGACGAACGGCGCGGGTGCGGCGGCGCAATCGCTCGACATCGTCGGCGAGGGGGACGCGCATGCGATCGCCGCGATGCGCCGCGAAGGCGAGACGACGTCGAGCCTCTACCGGATCGATCTCACGACCGGCGCGGCGACGCTCCTGTCGGAGCTCGAAGCGCCGATCGAGGCGATGGCGGTGCGGGTGATCCCCGAGTGATCCGGGATTGATCGCTGCGTCACCGACGCAAGAAAGATCGTGTCGAACGCCGTCCTTCGGGGCGGCGTTCGACATTTGTCTCCGTCGATGACGCCGCGGATGCAGCTCGACGTCAGCGCAGCGCGCGGAACTTCAGCGGCTCGGCCACGTTCTTCACCTTCGCTTCGCGCGGCGGGCCGAAGGCGTCGTCGTCCGCGTAGGCCGCCACGAACTCCTCCATGCAGAGGATCTCGTCGCAGGTCGCGACGCCTTGGAGGCGCGCGGTGTTGTTCATGCCGCTCGAGAACGCGGTGTAGTCCTCGTCGGGGCCGAAGAGGCCGACGCTCGCGCGGGTCCAGTTCAGGCCGGTGGCGACGCCGACCGGAGGGGTGACGCCCGCGAGCTCGGGCACGAGGTTGCCTTCGTTGAGGGTGCGCGTGAGGTCGCGGATGCGGCGGGCGGCGCTTGCGGCGCGGCGGCAGGCGTCGCTCGGCGAGAGGTCGTCGAAGGGTGGACCCCAGAACGCGATCACGCAGTCGCCGACCATCTTGTCGAAGACGCCGCCTTCGTCCCAGACGATCTCCACCACCTCGCGACCCCAGCGGTTGATGAGATCGCCGACCTTCGCGGGCTCCTTGAGCACCTGCTCGCTGATGCGCGTGAAGCCGCTCAGATCCGTGAAGAGGATCGCGGTCATCGTCTCGCGCGGCTTGAGGTAACGCTCGACGTAGTCCTCCGCCTCGAGGAGGCGCCGCACGTGGGCGGCGGAGAAGATCTGCGTGAGCTGCTTCCACTCGCGGTTGAAGTCGACGATGCGCTGGCGGAGGTAGTCCGCGAAGAGCTCGAGCAGGTCGCGATCGAAGGTCGCGAACTCGCCGAGGTGGCTCGTGACGACCACGCGGCCGACCACGCGCCGATCGCGCACGCCCGCGATCAGCACCTCCTCGCGACCGTGGTCGAGGCCGAAGCGCGTGAGGAGCGCGCGCGATTCGCCGCGGAGCAGCGGCGCGGCGTGGGTGCGCAGGAACTCGTCGACCTCCATGTCCGGCGTGCGCGAGTCGTGCGTGACCTTGCCGTGCTGGATGATCTTGTAGTGCAGGCTCGCGCCGCGGACGTCGTCCTCGTGGCGGAAGACGAGGAGCATGTCGTCGAAGTCGACGTGACGACGCAGCACGTCGATCGCGCGCTGCACGCCGACGTCCACGAGCGGCTCGCGCAGCGCCTCGCTGAGCTGCGTGGTGACGCGGTGCTTCTTGCGCGAGAGCGCGATCGCCGCGAGGTAGTTGTCGAGCTCTTCACACCAGGTGTTCAGGAGCGAGCGGTAGAGCGGCGTGCGTTCGGCGGCGAAGCGCGCGGCGTCGAAGACGATCGCGGCCGCGCCGAAGCTCTCGCCCGCGACGTCGAGCCGCTGCGCGATCACGTGCTGGTCGCCGACGCGCCGGCTGAGCACCTCGCCTTCGCTCGTGGCGGCCACGAGCTCTTCGCCCGAGAAGGGCATGCGCCCGCCGAAGGAGAAGTCGCGGAGCTGGAGCGACTCGTCGTAGGTGCGGATCCACGCGCTGCTCGCGTTGGTGTGCGAGCAGAGGATCGGCAGCACGGAGTCGAGGGTGCGCTCGAGCGGCAGCCGGTCGCGCTGCGCCATCTCGAGCGCCTCGTCGGTCGCGTCGTTGAGCTTCTGGCGCGCTTCGAGCGCGTCGAGGCGCTCGCGCAGACGAGGGTCGTCGGTCATCGAGGGAGACTCTACGCGGACTCGCGTCGTCGGTGGGAGCCGACACGTCGGGAGTTGGCCCACGCGGTCGCTCACGAGCGTCGGTCGCTCACGAGCTTGTCGCTCACGAGCTTCGGTCGCTCACGAGCAGGTCGCTCACGAGCAGGTCGAAGGGCGCTCAGCGGCCGAGCAGGTCGCTCACGAAGGCTTCGTTCGAGGCGAACGCGAGGCCCATCGAGACGAGCAGACCGATCGTCACGTAGAGCAGGTCCTTGCCCGCCATGCGGAACGCGGTGCGGAAGCCGCCCTCGTTCGTGCGCTGGATCGCCATCGCGATCTCGCGGCCCGCGAGCAGACCGACGAAGACCCAGGTCGTGCTCATCGGCACCGTCGAGTAGGTCTTGAAGACGTAGAGGATGAGCGAGTAGACGAGGTCGACCACGGTGGCCGCGCGCACGTCGACGACGCGCGACTTCTCGTCGACGACCTTCTGCACGCGCTCGCCGCCGAGCTTGAAGAGCAGGCCGAGGCCGAAGAACATCACCGCGAGGAACGCGCCGAGCTCGAGGACGGAGAGGCTGCGCGGCAGGTAGACCGCGACGTTCGCCGCGTCCTGCATGAGCCAGGTCATCCAGAGCAGGCCGGTCGTGAACCACTGCGCGATCGTCCACGCGGGGTGCGCGGGGCCGCTCTCTTCCCAGCGGCGCAGGGCCTTGCTCACCACGAACCACACGCCGAACGCACACGCGAAGGCGACGCCGTAACCCGCGAAGCTCTTGGTCGCGATCGACACCACGCTCGAGACCTCGGTCGCGAAGCAGCTCAGAAGGAGGAAGGTGGTCGAGACGGGAATGCCCGCGCGCGTGAGCAGGAGCAGGACGACGGGCGCCGCGACCTGTAGGTACGTGAACGCGACGGGGGTGGTCTCGAAACCCTTGCTGGCGAGGCGCGCGTAGCTGACGTCGCCGTCGTACGCGAACCACGAGTAGATCGCGGTCGCGAGGAAGATGCCGCCCATGAAGAGCCACTGGAGCCACCAGGGCTGCTTGCGGTTCGAAGCGATGAAGGTGCCGAGCGTCTGGACGCTGTCGTTGGCGACCGCGGAGTAGCCGGCGAGCGCGAAGCCGAACCAGCGCGCGAGCTCGGCGTGCGGGTAGACGAGGCCGGTCGCGATGAGCGCGGTGGCGATGAGCGCGAGGAAGACCCGCTCCTTCTCCACCAAGAGCACGAAGAAACGCCCGCGGCGCGAGAGGCCTTCGGTGCTCGCGGACGCGGGCGCGGACGGAGCGAGGGCGGACGGGGAGTTCACGCCGCGAACGGTGCGTGGCTGGCGTGGATCCTCGGCAACGCGATTGTGACGTTCCGGTGACGGGCCCTGTGAGGACGCAGAGGGTCGGGCCGGGGGAGGCAAGCAGAAAGTACAATGAATGCGAAACGTTACGCGTACGTTCCGTCGAGGTGACGGGTTCGCTCCTCCTGTCACGCGACGCGAAGACGTGACACGCGCGCGCTCGGTACGAGGCACCACACCGAGGGCGACGCGATCGGTCGTGAGGCGTGGGTCAGGGCGCGCCGTGAGGTGCCGTGAACCGTGGAGGCGCCGTGAGGGGGCGCTGTGAGGGGGAACCGCACACGTTTCGCGCGGCGGAGGGTGGCGGACTATCCTCGGCGTGTGAGGCACGCACTGTTCTCTCTCGCGCTCGCGCTCGGGGGCGCGACGCTCTCTGCGCACGCGCAGGCCCAAGCACCCGCCACGGAACCGTCGTCGAGCGACGCGCAGCTCACCGACGAGGAGCGCGACGAACAAGGTCGTCAGCTCTTCCTCGCGGGTGCGACCGCCTACGAAGGGGGGCGCTACGACGTCGCGCTCGCGAACTTCCAGGCGGCGTACGAGCTCACGAACCGCGGCGCGCTGCTCTACAACGTCGCGCTCGCGCACGATCGGCTGCGGCACGACGCGGAGGCGTTGACGGCGTACCGAACCTATTTGGTCGAGGTCCCCGACAACCCGCACCGCGTGCAGGTGGAGGCGCGCATCGAGGCGCTCGAGCGCGTCGAGGCCGAGCGGGCCGAACAAGCGGCCGCGCTGGAGCGCGAACGCCAGGCCGCAGCGGAGCGCGAGGCGCGCGAGGCGGAGCTCGAACGCGAGCTCGCGCAGGCGCGGACCGAGGTGAGCGAAGAGAAGAAGTCGCGCTGGTGGATCGGGCTCGTGGTGGGCGCGGTGGTCGCGATCGGGGTCGGCGTGGGGCTCGGGATCGCGCTCTCGGACGACGGCCCGCAGTACGACCGAGGGGACTTCGGCGGCGTGACCTTCACGCTCGGAGGCGGACGATGAGCGCGCGGGAGATGCGGCACGAAGTGTCGGTGGCTCGGAGGGACGACGCGATCGCTCGGACGATCGCGCGTACGAGCGTTTCGAGGCTGCGTTCGAGCGTGGTGCTCGCGCTCGCGGCGCTCTCGACGGTCGCCGCATGCGGTGGCGACCCGGTCACGCAGATCCTGGTGGAGATCGACGCCGCGGACGACGTGAAGGCGCGCGCATCCTTCGTGCGGCTGCGCATCGAAGCGGCCGCGGCGGGTGGGACCTTCGCGCCGGTGAGCGAGCTCGGCGACGTGACCATCCCGGTGGCGAGCGCAGACTGGCCGCGCGTGCACGTGCTCGCGCCCGTCGAGGGCGACGCGACGCGGATCTACCGCGTGACCGCGCGCGCGCTCGACACCGACTTTCGCACCGTCGCGGAGGCGCGACGTCAGAGCGGCTACGTGGCCCGGGAGACGCGCGTGCTGCGGGTGTTCATCCCGGGTGGCGCGTGCCTCGACGTGACGTGCCCCGACGATCGAACGTGCGACCAGGGCCTCTGCCTCGAGGTGCCGATGATCCCGCCGGAGCTGCTGCCCCGGCCGGGCGACGACGTCGACGGTGGCACCGACGCAGGGATGGAAGACGGCGGCGGCGACGGCGGCACCTGCGATCCGACGTCGATCGAATGCGAGGCGGAGGGCGCGTGCGAGACCGCGGAGGTCTCGTGCGAGAGCGGCGAGCCGGTCTGCGTGCGGACGCCGCGCAGCGCGGACACCGTGTGTCGAGCGGCGGCGGGCGAGTGCGACGCCGAAGAGCTGTGCGACGGCACCTCGCCGGTGTGTCCGGCCGACGCGGCGGTGCCGTTCGGGACCGAGTGCGCGACGGGCTTCTGCTTCGGACAGACGTGTGGCACCTGCACCCCCGGAGGATCGTGCGACACCGGCAACCCGTGCGAGGTGGGCGAGATCGAGTGCGGCGAGGACGGAACGCCGACGTGCACCCCGATGCGCGCGGCCGATCCGGGCACGGTGTGTCGCGAGTCGCTCGGCGCGTGCGACATGGCGGAGACCTGCCAGGACACCACGTGCCCGCCGGACGCGCGCGTGGCGGCCGGCGAGACGTGTCGCGGCGCGACGGGGCCCTGCGACGCCGCCGAGACGTGCGACGGGACGAGCCCGCTCTGCCCGACGGATGCGTTCCGCCCTGCGAGCACGGAGTGTCGTGCGTCGCAGGGCGCGTGCGATCCGGCGGAGACGTGCAGCGGCTCGGGACCGACGTGTCCGGCGGATACGATCTCGCCCCTCGGGACGGTGTGTCGAAGCGCGGGTGACAACACGTGCGACGTCTCGGAGGTCTGCGACGGAAGCGCGCGTTCTTGTCCGACCAACGTGTTCGCACCGTTCGGGACTTCGTGCGGCTTCAATCCCAGTTTCGTGTGCGACGGTGCGGGAAACTGTGCGGAATCCTCGTGCGGCGCGACCTGCGACACGGGGCGTCCGTGCGAGGTCGGCGTGATCGAGTGTATGGATTCGGGGCCCGTGTGCGTGAGCAAGGGCTTCCGCGATCGTGGCGAGGTGTGCCGTCCAGCGAACGGATCGTGCGACGTGGCGGAGACGTGCACCGGTGACTCGCTCGATTGTCCGAGCGACGGCTTCGCGCCCTCGACCACCCAGTGTCGCCCGGCCGCGGGTGCCTGCGACGCGCCCGAGAGCTGCAGCGGCACGAGCCCGAACTGCCCCGCCGATCAGCTCCGCCCGTCCACGCACGTCTGTCGCGCGGCGACCCCTGGGAGCTGCGATCGCGCGGAGCTCTGCTCGGGCAGCTCGATCGCGTGCCCGAACGACACCTTCCTCCCGAACGGCTCTGTCTGTCGTCCGGCGAGCGCCGAGTGCGATCTGCCGGAGGTCTGCTCGGGGACGAGCGCCGCCTGTCCGACCGACCAGCTCCGACCCACGGGCGCGCTCTGCCGCCCGGGCACTCACCCGAGCTGCGACTACCCCGAGGAGTGCACCGGCGTATCGGCCACCTGCCCCACGAACGTCGCCGTCGAAGCGGGCGAGAGCTGCATGCGGCCCGCGGGTTACGGCGGCGTCTGCTCGGGCTTCACGAGCTCGTCCGACGGAAGCCCGTACCGGTGCATGGACCTCGTGATCAGCGAGGTGCGGCTCGGCTCGGCGGGCTTCGTCGAGCTGTACAACCGATTCTGTGAGCCCATCGCGCTCAACCGCTGCACGCTCGGCATCGAGACGCCGCGGGCGGAGCCGTCGACCGTCGATCTGTCGGGGACGATCCCCGGCGGGGGCTTCTTCCTGATCGGAATGGGCCTCACGAGCGGGGATGTCGACGCCGGCGCCACTCTCGGCACGTCGCTTTCGGGAGAGACCGAGGTGCGCTTCATCCTCGACTGCCGGGGAAGCACGCTGGACGTGGTCGAGATGTCATCCGTCGCGATCGGCGGCGCGCCACAACCGGGCGACCCGAGGTTCTGCACCGGCTTCTTCGGGAACCTGCTCACGCCCGCCTCGGCGGAGCGCAAGGCGATCGCGAGCTCGACCTCGATGACGATGGCCGCGGGGGGGATGCACGCGCTCGTCGGAAACGCGTACCAAACCGGCACCTCGGCCATCGACCTCGTGTGCCAAGGAACCGCGGTCCCGCAGAGCACGCGCTCTCCGGTCGAGGCGATGGGCTGTCGCTGATCGATGGGCTGTCGCTGATCGATCGCAGACGCGCGTGCGGTGAACACCCATCCACGCTCGGGCGTCGTACCCTTCACCCATGCGCTCTTCGATTGCCCTCGCCCTCGCGCTGGCCGGCACGTCGCTCGCGATCCCCGTCCACGCGCAGTCCCCGAACGTCGACGAGGCTCGCAGCCGCGCCATGCGCGAGGTGACCTGCCTCGAACGCGTGCAGCGCGAGGTGACGACGCAAGTGCAGCTCCTGCGGGAAGCACACGAGCAGCTCTCGGCGCCCTACGAGGACGTTCGCAACGACGCGGCGCGCGCGGTGGAGGCGATCGAGCAGCGCCTCGACGAGCTCGCGGAGGCGATGCGCGCGTGTCTTCCGCGCGCCTCTCGGCTGGAGCAGCGCGAGGTGGTGCGGGAGCCAACGGGCAGCGCGGCCGCGGTCGCGGTGCCGAACCCGGCGACCGAGGTGGTCGAGCAGGACGTGCAGCTCAGCGGCTACCTCACGGTGCGCGTCGGCGAACGCGTGGACGGCTTCGGGCGCCTGCCCGCGAGCGCGGTGCAGTCGATGGTCCGCGGCGCCGCGGGGCGCATCGCGCAGTGCTACGGCGACTTCGTGGAGCGCGAGGCGCTCGAGACGGGGACGATCATCCTCGCGTGGACGGTCGACGCGTCGGGGCGGATCCAGCGGGTGACGATCGAGCAGCAGCAGATCGGCGACGTCGCGTTCGCGCGGTGCGTGGAGCGCGCGGCGAGCACGATGCGAGGCACGCGCCCGAGCGGCGGCGACGTGCGCTACGCGTACACGCTTCGCTTCGGGCCGTGAGCGGATCGCTCGCGTTTGGCGGGTGATTCGCGGGTCGCTCGTGGATGCGAGGGCACGCGAGGACAGCAGAGCGCGCGAGGGCGAGTCGCCTCGTTGACCTCGCCGATCACGTCGCCGATCACGTCGCCGACCACGACCACGACCACGTCCACGTCCACGTCCACGGTGAGGTCGTGCGGCGCTCAATCGTCGTCGTCGTCGTCGCGACGCATCGCGCGGGGGCGACGCGGCGGGCGTTCGGCGAGGAGCGCGCGCCACGCGTCGGCGCGACCGCCCGCGCGACGGAGCGCCTCGATGAAGTCGGGCGGAGGCTCGAGCAGGAAGTGGCGCGGCGCGCCGCCCCCTCCCTCGTCGTCTCCGTGGTCGCCGGGGTGCACGAAGCCGAGCTCGGCCGCGTGGAGCAGCGGGCGAGCGGCCTCCACGCGGGGGCCTTGGTAGTCGCGGATGTAGACGTTCTCGCCGACCAAGGGATGACCCGCCTCCGCGAGGTGGATGCGGATCTGATGTTGGCGCCCCGTCTCGAGGCGCACCGCGACGAGCGACACGCCCTTGAGCGGGAGCACCGCATCGACGTGGGTGATCGCGCGGCGCGCGTCCGGCGGCGGCTTGCCCTTGCCGGGACGGAATCGCCCGAAGGTGCCGCGCAATCCGTCGCCACGGTTCGCGACGAGGATCGTGTCGTGGGTGGCGCGCGAGGGGACGCCGTGCACGAGCGCGAGGTAGGTGCGCTGTACGGTGTGCGCGCGGAACTGTTGGCCGAGGTGGCGCTTGGCGGCGACGGTGCGCGTGAAGACGAGCAGACCCGAGGTGCCCTTGTCGAGGCGGTGCACGACGCCGACCTCGGGATCGTAGCGCTTGCCCGCGCGGGCCTTGTCGCGACGGCGCAGCGCGGCGCGGAGCTGATCGACGAGGGTGTCGCGATCGTTGGCGTCGTAGGGGACGGTGAGCAGGCCCGCGGGCTTGGCGACCACGACGACCTGGCGATCGACGTGCACGAGCGCGTCCTCGGGGAGCACACCGCGTCGAATGCGCGGCGCCTCGAGATCGACGGTCACCACGCCCGGGCTCACACGCTGCGCGGGATCGGTGATCTGCTCGCCCGCGACGAACGCGCGCCCGCTGCGCACGAGGTCGCGCGCGGCGCTCCAGGTCGTGCCTTCGCCGAGGCGCTCGCGCACGACCGCTGCGAGGGTCGGCTCGGTGGGCTCGGTGACGGCGGGTGTGCGCGCGCCAGAACGTGCGGGTCGGGCGCCGGAGCGAGAGCTCTTGGGGCGCGTGTCCTGGCGAGGGCTCTCGGACCGCGAGCCTTCGCTGCGCTTGCCGTCGCTCGGCTTGCCTTCGGGGCGTGCCGCATCGGCCTTCTTCGCAGGACGTCCGCCTCGCGTCGCAGAGGTCCGCTTCGATCCGGGTCGCGCGCTCATCGCGCGGTCGTGCGCCGACGCGCGGCCTCGGTCAAGGACGGCGAGGACCTCGAGTGGTCGCGCGCGCGCGCTCAATGCGTCGCGCGGCGGCCCACGAACGACACGCGTAGGCCCGCGTTGGTCTGGAACGCGAACGCGAAGGGGCGCGACTCGTAGCGTTCGTCGACGAGGACGCGCGTTTTGAGGCCGTAGAACGTGACGTTGAAGCTGAGCGCGAAGAGCTGCGTGAGCTGGATCTTCACGTCGAAGAGGCCCTGCACGAGGTGGCGGTTGCGGCCGCCGGGATCGCTCGCGAACCAGTCGACGGTGAGCTGCGCGGTCAGGGTGCGTGGCGCCGCGCCGAGGAGGATCCAGGGATCGACGATCAACTGCGCGCCGTAGCCGCCGAGCGCGACGCGCAGATCGTCGTCGAGCGCGTCGAGGAGCTCGAGACCGCCGAGCGCGCGCACGCGGAGCTGCGGGCGCAGACGCCACTGCAGCCCCCCGGTGAAGCGCACGGTGAGGAAGTGCGCGACGGGCTGGGTCTCCATCGTTCCGTCGTCGAGGGTGACGACGCGGGGATCTTGTTTCGTGAGCTCGGTGCGGAGCAGACCTTCCGCGAAGAGATCGGGCACGTAGAGCGCGTCGCGGCGATCGCGGAAGCCGCGGTAGTTGCCGCTCGTCCGGTAGAGGATCTGATCGGTGCCTTCGTCGAAGCCATCCGTCGTCGCGGTCGCGGCGAGGGTGTACGTGGTGTTGACGGTGTTCTCCCACGCGGCGCGGGGGTGCAGGGCGTTCCACGCGAGCTGGGTCGCGAGGCCGAACTGGAGCTGGCGCGCGTTGACGAGGGGGCCTTCGCGGTAGTCGCCCGCGTCGCGGATCGCGGAGCCGGTGAAGGTGAGATCGACCTGCGCGCGGAGCTGCCACTCGACGCGCTGGGAAGGATCGACGAGCGCGTCGCGTGGGTCGTCGTCGCGTGGCTCGGAGAGGAACTCGAGCACGCTCTGCCGCACCCCGGGCCCGCGGACTGGCTCCCACTCGGTCCCAGGCGGCAGCGCGGGGAGCAGCGCGTCGCCGCCACGCGCGAGGAAACGGTTGGTGACCACGCGGTAGCTCGCGGCGAGCTCGAGCGGTCGGCCGTGCACGCGCACGGGGAGCGCAGGCGTCGCGGGCTCGAGGCCGAGCGTGACGAGGTTCGCGTTGCCGGCGCGCACTCCGGCGAGCGCGGCGATCCACGCGCCCGGGACGGTCGCGGCGACGAGCGGCTCGTCGTAACGGATCGCGACGTTCACGTCGCTCGCACTGAGCGCGTCGTTGCGCGACGGATGCCAGCGCCGATCGATCGTCGGCAAGTTGAGGACCGCGACGTCGGCGTTCGCGCGCTCGCGGAGCACTCCTGCGGCGAGGGTCGCCATGGCTTCGGCGTCGAGGGTGCGGGTCGCGTCGAGGCGCGCGCCCGGCAGCGGTGCGCCGAGCGCGTCGCAGTAGTCGACGCCCACGTGCTCGACGAGCTCCGCGAAGGGCAGCGCGGTGACGGACTTCTCGCTCGGGATGGCGAGCACGTCGAGGCCCTCGGTGATCGTGTCGCGGCGGATGCGCAGCTCGACCGCGCCGCGGTAGGGCGCGGAGACGACGGCCGGGCGAAAGGTCGCGGGGCGCGCGAAGAGCGGGTTGCCGCCCGCCTCGGACGAGAAGACCAAGTCGGGCTTGGCGTCGTCGTCGAGCGCGGAGACGAGCTCGAGCACTTGCGCGGCCCCCGTCGCGCCGGAGCCGAGGTCGATCGACGCGAGCACCAACGTCGCGCCACGGGCACGCGCCGCGCGGACGTCACGCGAGAGGGCCGCCGCGATCGGCTCGATGCGCAGACCCGCCACGCGATCGTCGGCCATGCGGCTGGTCGCGCGTGGATCCAGGTACGCGAAGAAGGCCACGCGCTCGGCGCCGCGCGTGGCAAGTGGGACGCCGTCGGAGCCGTCGAGGAGCGCGTTGCAGACGTCGGACGCGGCGGCGCTGCAGCGCAGGTTCGAGGCGACCATCGGGATGCCGGCGCGACGGAGGGCGCGCGCGCGCGTGAGGAGCAGCGCGCGCTCGTCGCCGAGGTCGGCCTGGCTGACCGCGAGCGCGTGGTAGCCGAGCGCGCGTGCGAGTCGGGCGAGCTCGGTGGGGCGGTGCTCGGCGAGCCAGCGCGAGACGCCGTGACGCGCGAAGAGGCCGCCGGTGTCGACGACCAAGACGTCGTCGCCGAGGCCACCCCACACGTCGCGGGTGGCGAGCTCCGACGGGTCGAGCGTGAGCTCGGAGTCGCAGACGGCGGTGGCGATTTCGCCGCTGACGCCGCCCGTGGCGACGATGGTCATCGCCTCGCGCAGGGAGCGGCCGGTGACGGACGCCATCGCGTCGTTCGCTCCCGCACCTTCGTTCGTGTCTTCGCTCTCGGCCGTGCTCGACTCCGCGCGTTCGTTCGAGCTCGGGTCGTTCGCGCTCGCGTCGATTCCTTCCGCGTCGTTCGCGCTCGCGTCGTTCGCGCTCGCGTCGTTCGCGCTCGCGGCGTTCGTGCTCGCGTCGTTCGCGCTCGCGTCGTTCGCGCTCGCGTCGTTCGCGCTCGAGTCGTTCGTGCGCGCGGCGCTTCCGCCTTCGTTCGGCGCTTGTGCGGAGGCCGCCGCCGCGACGAGCGCGATCACGATCGCGCCGACGAGTCGAAGCCCGGCATCACGATCACCCACACGCGTGTCGCGAACGCCCGCGTCGCGAGCACCCGCGTCGCGAGCACCCGCGTCGCGAGCACCCGCGTCGCGCGCTGGGACCGCTCGCAGTCTCAGTTGTTGTTCTTCACCGGCCGGAACGGGTGAAGGAACGCGGCGAGGCTGTTGGCGTTGCGCGTGGACATCCACAGGCGACCCTGACCTTCGAAGCGACACACCAGACCTTCACCGCCGAGGAAGAGCGACTTGAGGCCGCCGACCTTCGTCACCGTGTAGTTGAGACCGCTGGTGAAGCCGACGATGTGGCCGTTGTCGCAGATGTAGCCGCCAGGGCCGACGTCGACCGCGTGGATGCCGCCGTACGAGCTGAAGAAGAGCGGGCCGTGGCCGCTGCACTTGAGGAGGAAGAGGCCCGCGCCGAAGAAGCCCTTCGCGCCGCCCCATTTGGTGTCGAGGGTCACGCTCGGCGACGCGGCGAGGTAGGCGCCGCTGTTGAGCATCACCTCGTAGGTGCCGTTCATGTCGAGCGCGAGCACGTCGCCTTCGGCGCTCGGCGCGAGCCAGAGCTCTTGGCCCGGCTGCGTCGCGGTGAAGGTGTTCTGGAAGAGGCTCTCGCCGCCGAGCATCTTGCGCTTGGCCGCGGCCAGGATGCCGCCCTGGAGCTGTGTCTTCATCTCGATCGCCGAGTGTCGCGCGACCATGGCGGACGACTCGACGAGGAGCTGCTCGCCGGGCTGATCGAAGCCCACGCGAACCATACCGAAATCGGGTTTGTCGAGGAGCTCGTAGCGCATGATTTCACCCCTGCCGCGGCGGCAACATGCGACCCACGGTCGTGCCGTACTCTTGTGGGTTTCGCGTTTGAATCCAGATGCGCCCTTGGCCTCGGAAGTGACAGACGAGGCCTTCGCCGCTGAAGAAGCTCGCGAGCCAACCGTCCGCGCTCTTGCCGACGCTGTACTCGAGGGTCGCGTCCCAGGCGACGAGGTGACCGGTGTCGATCACCATGTTTCCGTCGCAGAGGAGCTCCTGGATGCCTCCGAAGGCGCCGACCAGCACCTGCCCCGGCTGGGGCGAGGTGGCCTTGAGCACGAACACCCCTTCACCGGCGAAGAAGCTGCGGAAGCCGCCGATCTTGGTGTCGCATTGAACCCAAGGAGAGCTCGCGATGTAGCTCGCGCTCTGGATGAAGTACCCCGCTTGGGTCATCTCCAGCGGGACGATGTCGCCACAGAGCGAGTGCGCGAGGAGCACCTCGCCGGCGCCGCCTTGGGCGGTGAAGGTGTTCTGGAAGAAGGACTCTCCTCCGAACATACGCTTCAAACCGCTCATGATGCCACCGGTCGCGCCGGTCTGCATCTGAACGTTGGTGGACATGCCCACCATCGCGCCCGACTCGGCGCGGATGGACTCACCCGGCGCGAGGATCACGCGCGCCATGGCTTGAGCGGGACGGTATGCGACGTCGATCTGCATGGTTCGACTCCTTCGGCTCGCGGCGTTCGCTCAGGAGGGGAGGAGCGGCGAGAGCCACCCGACGAGGGAGCCGAGGTTGCGCGACTGCACGTACACGCGCCCTTGCCCGTTGAACTCGCAGACGAGGCCTTCGCCCGAGGCGAGGAAACCCATCGCGCCGCCACCCGCAGAGCGGATGGTGTAGGTGAGGTTTCCTTCGAAGCCGACGAGGTGTCCGTTGTCGATCATGAACGGACCGTTGACGTCGATCGCGTGGATGCCGCCGTAGCTGTTGAACCAGAGGTCGCCGTGGCCGCTGACCTGGAGGAAGAACGCGCCCTCCTTCGCGAGCAGGCTCTTGAGGCCCCCGAACTTCAGCGAGGTCTCGAGCGGACCGGAGCTCGCGAGGAACGCGCCGGTGGAGAGCGTGAGCGTCTCGCCCTGCATGCGCCGGTGGGAGATCGCGCCCGCCATCGTCGGGGCGACCCAGACCGAGCCGCCCTGCGCGGCGGAGAAGTGGTTCACGAAGAAGGTCTCACCGCCGACGATCTTGCGAATGAAGGCGATGAAGAACGCTTTGATCTTCTGCCACAGACCGGCCGAGGGCGAAGCGTTCATCTTCACCTCCATGTGCACGTTCGAGTGGCGCGCGACCATCGAGCCGGCCTCGGCGACGATCGTCTGCCCGGGCTGGAGGTCGACGCGGAGCATCGCGAACGAAGGTCCGTGCGTGATCTGGTGGGCGGGCGTCGGCCCGGCACCCATCGGCGCTTGCGGCGCCGCGGGCGGCATCGGCTGCATCGGGGCTTGCTGGGGTTGCTGCATGGCCATCCCTTTCCGTGGACCGCGAGCTAACCGAAAGGACCGTTGCGAAGCAAGTCGCGACGAAGGGAGCGCGACGTCGGCGCGACCGAAGCGCTCACGCAGAGCGGCGGCGGGCGTCGGATGGGGTACGCGGCGCCCGCATCCGACACCCGTGCTCGGAGCCGCGTCGCGGCGTCGCGTCGTGGTTCGCGGCCGTTCAGCGAGCCGGGATGTCGGCGCGGAAACGACCGACCACCGCCGGTCCGTCGCCCTCCGCGACAGCTCTCCGCAGACGTGGTGAATGCGAAGGTCGCGAGCGCGCGACACCCGTCGCGGGTACCACGACGCCCCGCGTCTCCGGAGTTCGCTCGGTGCTCACTCGGTGCTCGGGTTCGCACCGGAGGTCCGGGATTCGAAGGGTCCGCGACGTCCAGCGGCGATTCGTCATCCCGGAACCCGAGAACGTCTCGTCCTCGACGATTCGGCACGTCGAAAATCGACGCGATCTACCCCGTTTGGAGGATGTGCGTCGGTCGCGTAGCTGCCAGCCTGTCCGGATGCGGAACCTCGCCCGAGTCCTTCCGATCGCCCTCGCGCTCGCCCTCCCGCTCGCGGCGTGCACCGACGGAGCCGCCGTACCTCCGCCGAGCCGACCGGACCCCACGCCGACCGAACCACCCCTCACACCGCAGCCCGAGCCCGAGCCCGCGCCCCGCGACCTCCGCCCGGCGTTGCCGATCTTCGGCGGTCACGGGCTCGTCGCGAACGGCTACGTCTACATGGCGGATCCGGAGCGCGACATGCTGTTCCGATTCCACGAGGTCGAAGCGACGTTGATCGAGGGAGCGCGCCAGAGCCTTCCACTCGGGAGCATGCCGTTTCGCGTCGCAGCGGTCGGCTCACCGTCGGGCGACATCCACGTGACCCTCCGCGGGACGGGAGCGGTCGCGCGCGTGTCCGCCAACCTCACGAACGTCGAAGGTTTCTACCATCCGTGCGCCGCGCCCCGCGGGATCGCCTGGGACGTCCGCCGCGATCGCGTGCTCGTCGCCTGCGCGGGGGGTGAGCTCGTGGCGTTCACGCCTTCGGGCGCGGAGCTCCAACGCGTGGTCTTGGAGCCGGATCTGCGCGACGTCGTCGTCGACGAGACGGGCACGATCTTCGTCAGCGTGTTCCGTGCGGCGGAGGTGCTCGAGCTCGACGCAGCGCTCGTCGTTCGCGCGCGTCACGCGCTGCCCGACGAGCAGGCGACCGATCCGGCGGAGCTCGACCTCGTGAGCGAGGACCGCGTGGCGAACACCGCGTGGCGCATGCGCGCAGCCGAGGGCGGCGGGGTGGACGTGCTCTACCAGCTCTCGACCCGCGTGGCCGTCGCGCCCTCGCCGACCGATCCGAGCGATCCGATGGACCCGCCCCCCGAGCCCGCGCCG
>ERZ761602.3125-NODE-3125-length-24109-cov-4.043361_pt1 | contig 24109 bp, 19 predicted proteins | sample MGYA00512165_ERZ761602 | MGnify/ENA primary metagenome ERZ761602 (study PRJEB28899, sample SAMN02445085) | bioreactor sludge metagenome | biome: EBPR sludge; isolation source: Thorneside wastewater treatment plant | place: Australia: Brisbane, Thorneside...
AACTCGCCACACGCTGTGCTCGCGAAACTTGTCCCTCGCCGGCGAGAGACCGGCCCGGAACTAGCGGCGCGGCGCCGCGCCCTGCCAGGCGTGCTTCGCGCCCGGCCACAGCCAATCGAACAGCGGCACCAGCGGCGTGAGCAGGAAGAGGGCCCAGACCGGGCCATTGGTCTCGAACAGCAGGAACTGCCAGACGAAGGCGAAAGCGGCCACCAGCGCCGCATAGACGAGCCTCGGCGCGCGGCGGTTGGGCGTCGTCATCGGGTCGCTGATCATGAAGAACGTGAACAGCAGCAGCGCGCCGCCGCTGAGCTGATGGATCAGCACCGCGGGCGGCTGCCCCAGGATCAGCATGCGCGCCGCCAGCAGTGCGGCATAGCAGCCGAGGAACGCCCACGCGACGCCGAGCCGCTTCGCGCTGGTCGTCACCGTGACGCCGAGGCACACGAACCAGAGGCCGATCAGCACGTCGGACCCCCACTGGCCGGGCGAGGCCCAGGCCCCCGGCACCGCGGCGATCGCGAGGATCACCGCGAGGTTGGCCGGATTGAACACGTGCTTGCCGCGGATGCGGATCGCGAATTTCGACGACATCGCGACGGCGGCGAGCAGCGGATGCACCCAGAGCGAATCCGCGCGCACCAGGATGCTGGTGCCGAGGCAGGTGACGAGCGCCGAGAGATAGCCGGCGTTGCGCAGGCCGAGCGCCCTGATCCAGAACGCCTGCGCGGCGAGGCCGGCGGCGAAGGCGAGCGCCACCTGCTCCCAGCGCAACGCGAAATCCCGCAGCAGCGCGCCGAACAGCAGCAGCGAGCCGAGGAATAGTATCTGGAACAGGCGCACGTCGAGCCGGCGCCAGGCCTGCCAGGCGCGCGCGGCCGGGCGCGGCGCCGGCGCGGCGGAAGCGACGGCGCCTCCGCCCGCGCCGGCAACGGCGATCGCGGGCATGTCTAGCGGCTCTGCCGGCGGCGGATGTCGGCGATGTCCCAGCCGGTGAGACTCGCGAGCTGCTGCGCCGCGCGCTCCTCGCGCTCGGCCACCGAGCCGCGATAGCGCCAATAGGCATCGAGCGCGCCGACGCACTGGAAGACGCTGCCCTGCCACGGATGGCGCAGCACGTAGCGCGTCTGGAAGTTCTCGCGGTCCTTGGTCTCGTGCAGCACGAGGTCTTCGGGGAAAGTCTCCTTCGTGTAGCGGACGTGGAGCCGCGTCAGCACGACCGGCTGCGCGCCCGGGCCGCGCCGGCCGCCGTCATCGGCCGCCCAGGTGACGCCCGCTTCGCGCAGCTCCGCGGCGGTCAGCGGATTCGCCGCGCAGGGATCGCACCACGCCATGTCCCAGAAATACTCGGTGAACACGACGCTGTGCTTCTCGCGTCCCGCCTGGCGGTCGAACATCGCGCGGTAGAAGCGCGTGAACTCGCCGGGCTGCTTCAGGAAGGTGGGCAGCTCCATGTTCGCGGGCAGCTTGACCGTGCGGTAGTTCGTCGATTCGACGCGGCCGACGCGCGAGAGCACGTAGACGATGAGGTCTTGCGGCCCCTGCGCGTTGATCATGCCGAGCCGCACCGGCAGCATGAAGCGCGCGCTTTCGAAGCGGAACTGCAGCGGGCGCAGATGGGAGTAGCCGATCTTCGCCTGCTCCTTCAGATTCACCTTGGCGACGAAGAACTTCATGTTCTGCTGGATGTAGGGGCGCAGCGCGCGCGCGGCGCCGGCGGGAATGCGGTAGCCGTTCTGCACGAGCCAAGTCTCGAGCCCGTCGGACTGCGAGGCCGAGAGGATCACGATGTCGTACTCGCCAACCGTGTAGCGGGCCTCGACCTCGACGCCGAGCGCCTTCTCCTGCGAGCCGGAGCGCCCCGCGGTCGGGCGCGGCGCGGATTCGACGCGCATGCGGTCGTAGAGGCGCCGGTCGCACGGGTTCGCGTCGTAGTATTCGGCGAGGCGCGGCGCGGAATAGGCGTCGATCCGGTCGAACACCGCCTTGTCGGCCACGCGGATGTCGTCGCGCTTCAGCACCACCGGCACCGGCACCACCAGCGCGAATTCGGTGAGCGCGCCCTTGTAGTCGTTGAGCATGGTCAGCGTGGTCTTGCCGCCGTCGCGGACCATGACGACCTGCGACGCTTCGTTGAACAGCGAGGCGTCGGCCTTGCCGACGAAGAAGCCGCAGAACGCAGCGGCGGGCGGAGCAAACGCGGCGGCGGACAACGCGGCGAGCGCCGCGGCGGCTGTGATGCGCATGATGAACCTCCTCAGGACCAGTCCTCAGGAGGCCGAGACCAATCGGCAATTGCGGCGCGGCGCGGGCGCCGCCGCGGCGCGCTCGCGCCGGTTCGCGTGAATCAGCGCGGCGCCGTTCCCGTAATCGGCGCGCCGCGAAGGCGCCGGAGCGGGCTTTGCGGCACGGCGCTCCCGCGTTCGGCGGCGGCTCACCTGATCAAGGGCGCGGCGCCACCGTGCGGCTCGGGCGCGCGGCGGGTGCCACGGTGCCGAGGGACAGATAGGCGCCGTCGACGCGCTCGCCCATCTCGCACAGCGAGGCGCAGACACTCGGCAAGAGATTCGGTTTCATAGCTCTCACTCCCGGCTTTGGGCATGGCGGATTGCGCGGAAATACCGGCGACCGGCAACGCCGAGTTTCGGCGCCCCGCTCTCTTGAAAACGCGCGAGCGCGCGATGCGTTCGGGAGAAAGCGGCGAGAGGGTGCGGGGCCGGCCGCGCGCCGCTCCGCCTACATCTCGAGCAGCAGCCGCTGCGGGTCTTCGATGTTTTCCTTGACGCGCACGAGGAATGTCACCGCCTCGCGGCCGTCGATGATGCGGTGGTCGTAGGAAAGCGCCAGGTACATCATCGGGCGGATCTCGACCTTGCCGTCGACCGCGACCGGCCGCGGCTGGGTCTTGTGCATGCCGAGGATGCCGGATTGCGGCGGGTTGAGAATCGGCGTGGACATCAAGGAGCCGTAGACGCCGCCGTTCGAGATCGTGAACGTGCCGCCGGTGAGGTCTTCGATCGTGAGCTTGCCGTCGCGCGCCTTGCGGCCGAGATCGCCGATCGTCTTCTCGATCTCGGCGAAGCCCATGCGGTCGGCGTTGCGCAGCACGGGCACGACGAGCCCCTGCTCGGTGCCGACCGCGACGCCGATGTCGTAGTGGTTCTTGTAGACGAGGTCGTCGCCGTCGATCTCGCCGTTGACGGCGGGAATCTCCTTGAGCGCCTGGATGCAGGCCTTGACGAAGAAGCTCATGAAGCCGAGGCGCACGCCGTGCTTCTTCTCGAACCCGTCCTTGAACTGCTCGCGCAGCTTCAGGATCGCGCTCATGTCGACCTCGTTGAAGGTCGTGAGCATCGCAGCGGTGTTCTGCGCGGACTTGAGGCGCTCGGCGATGCGTTTCCGGAGCCGCGTCATGCGCACGCGCTGCTCGCGCTCCGCCGGCGGGCGCGGCGCTTCCGGCGCGTAGGCCGGCGCCGCCGGCTCGGGCGCGCGCTGCGTCATGCCGCTGCGCGCGGCCGGCTTTTCCATGAAGGCGAGCACGTCGCCCTTGGTGAGGCGGCCGTCCTTGCCGGTGCCGGGAATGGCGGCGGGCTGCAGCTCGTTCTCGGCGACGAGTTTGCGCACCGCCGGCGAGAGCGGCGCGGCGGCGGCCGGCGCGGCGGCCGCGGGCGCCGGGGCCGGCGCCGGCTTCGCGGCAGCGGCGGGTTTCGCGGCGGCGGAAACCGCGCCCTCGGCGATCACGCCCAGAATCTGGCCGATCTCGACATTGGCGCCTTCGCCGGCGCGGATTTCCTGGAGCGTGCCGGCGGCCGGCGCGTTGACCTCGAGCGTCACCTTGTCGGTCTCGAGCTCGCAAAGCGGCTCGTCCTTGGCGACCGCATCGCCGACCTGCTTCATCCACTTCGCGACGGTGGCTTCGCTGACCGATTCGCCGAGGGCGGGAACTTTGATCTCAATCATGACCGATCTTTCGAACGAGAGCCTCTGCGATCGTAGGGGCGCACGGCTGTGCGCCCCCTCGCCGCCCCCATGATGCTGGGACAGGGCGCACAGCCGTGCGCCCCTACAACGACAACGCTTCGTCGATGAGCTTCGCCTGCTCCTTGGCATGGCGGCTGGCGAGGCCGGTGGCCGGCGACGCTGCCGCCGCGCGGCCCGCGTAGCGCGGACGGCCGCCCATGCGCAGCTTGCCCATGACCTCCTCGATCAGCGGCGCCACGAAGAACCAGGCGCCCATGTTGGCCGGCTCTTCCTGGCACCAGACGATCTCGGCCTGCCGGAAGCGCCCGAGATCGTCGGCCAGCGACTGCGCCGGGAACGGATAGAGCTGCTCGAGCCGGATGATGACCACGTCGTCGTTGAGCTTGCGCTCGTCGCGCGCCTCGAGCAGGTCGTAATAGACCTTGCCGGAGCAGAGCACGACGCGCTTGATCGTGTCGTCCGGGCCGATCCCGCTGCCGTCGAACAGGACGCGGTGGAACGACGAGCCTGGCCCGAAATCGTCGAGCCGCGAGATCGCGAGCTTGTGGCGCAGCAGCGATTTCGGCGTCATTACGACGAGCGGCTTCCTGATCTTGCGCCGCATCTGGCGGCGCAGGACGTGGAAATAGTTCGCCGGCGTCGTGCAGTTCACGACCTGCATGTTGTCTTCGGCGCAGAGCTGCAGATAGCGCTCGAGCCGCGCCGAGCTGTGCTCCGGCCCCTGGCCCTCGTAGCCGTGCGGCAGCAGCATCACGAGGCCCGACATGCGCAGCCACTTCGATTCGCCGGCGGCGATGAACTGGTCGATGATCACCTGCGCGCCGTTCGCGAAGTCGCCGAACTGCGCTTCCCACAGCACGAGGCAATGCGGCTCGGCGAGCGAGTAGCCGTATTCGAAGCCGAGCACGGAGGCCTCGGCCAGCGGCGAATCGATGATCTCGAAGTTCGCCTGCCCCGGCTTGACGTTCGCGAGCGGGATGTGTTTCCGCTCGCTCTCCTGGTCGACGAGCACCGCGTGGCGCTGAGAGAACGTGCCGCGCCCGCAATCCTGGCCCGAGAGGCGCACCGGCGTGCCTTCGGCGAGCAGCGTGCCGAAGGCGAGCGCCTCGCCCGTGGCCCAGTCGATGCCCTCACCGCTTTCGATCGCCTTGCGCTTGGCCTCGAGCTGGCGCGCGATCTTGCGGTTGAGGTTGAAATCGCCCGGCACTTCGGTGAGGCGCCGGCCGACGAGCTGCAGGGCCTCCGCCGGCACGCCGGTTTCGCCGCGGATGTATTCGCCGCGCGCGGCCTCGAGGCCGGTCCAGGCGCCTTCGAGCCAATCCGCCTTGTTGGGGCGGAAATTCTTCGCCACCTCGAAATCCTGCTCGAGCTGCTTCTCGAACGAGGCGATGAGGCCGTCACCGTCTTCCTTCGTGACGACGTTCTCGGCGGCGAGCTTCTGCGCGTAGACCGTGCGCGTCGTCGGCTGCTTCGCGATCGCGCGGTACATGAGCGGCTGCGTGAAGGCCGGCTCGTCGCTTTCGTTGTGGCCGTGGCGCCGGTAGCACCACAGGTCGATGACGACGTCTTTCTGGAATTCGTGGCGGAACTCGGTGGCCACGCGCGCGACGTGGACCACGGCCTCGGGATCGTCGCCGTTGACGTGGAAGATCGGCGCCTGCACGGCCTTGGCCACGTCGGTGCAATAGGGGCCGGGCCGCGAGTAGGTGGGGTTGGTCGTGAAGCCGATCTGGTTGTTGACGATGAAATGGATCGTGCCGCCGGTGCGGTAGCCCTTGAGCTCCGACAGCGCGAGCGTTTCCGGCACCAGGCCCTGGCCGGCGAAGGCCGCGTCGCCGTGCAGCAGCAGGCCCATCACTTCCTTGCGCGCGCGTTCCAGATCGCCGCGCTGCATCTGCTTCGCGCGTACCTTGCCGACGACGACGGGGTTCACCGCCTCGAGATGCGAGGGGTTCGCGGTCAGCGAGAGATGCACGATGTTGCCGTCGAAATCGCGGTCCGACGACGTGCCGAGGTGGTACTTCACGTCGCCCGAGCCCTGCACGTCCTCGGGGTTGGCGGGATTGCCGCTGAACTCCGAGAAGATCGCGCGGAACGGCTTGCCCATCATGTTCGCGAGCACGTTGAGCCGGCCGCGATGCGGCATGCCGATGACGATCTCCTTCGTGCCGAGCTGGCCGCCGCGCTTGATGATCTGCTCGAGCGCCGGGATCGTCGCCTCGCCGCCCTCGAGGCCGAAGCGCTTCGTGCCGGTGTATTTCTTGTCGAGGAAGCGCTCGAACGTCTCGGCCGCGGTGAGGCGCTCGAGGATCGCGCGCTTGCCGTTGACCGTGAAATCGGTGTGGTTCTCGATGCGCTCGATGCGCTCCTGGATCCAGAGCCGCTGCGCCGGCTCCATGATGTACATGTATTCGACGCCGATGCTGCCGCAATAGGTGTGCACGAGGCGGTCGATGATCTGCTGCAGCGTGGCCGTCTCGCCGAAGCCCAGGATGCTGTTGATGAAGATCGGCCGGTCGAGATCGGCCTCGGTGAAGCCGTAGCTGCGGTAGTCGAGATCCTTGTGATAGGTGCGCTCGGCGATGCCGAGCGGATCGAGATTGGCGATCAGATGGCCCCGCGAACGGTAGGTGCGGATCAGCATGAACGCGCGGATCGAGGCGAGCGCCGCCGCGCGCAGCTGCTCGGCCGAAGCCGCCGGCGCGGCGGCCGCGCCGTTGCCCTTGGCCGGCTTGGCCGGCGCGGCGCCGCCGTCGGCGCCGATCACGCGCGTCGTTCGGGGCGCCCAGGCGGGGCCGGCGAGCTCGGCGAGCGCCGCGCGCTCGTCCTCGCCGAGCGCGCCGAAGAACGCGCGCCAGCCGGAATCGACCGCGCCCGGATCCTTGAGGAACTGCTCGTAGAGCTGCGAGACGAAAACCGCGTTGCCCGCGTAGAGGAACGAATCGGCGATCCGTTCGCGGCGGGCGCTGCCTTGGGCACCATCCATCGTGACACTCTCCGGGCGGCCGGCCCCTATACGTTTAGACCGTCAGGGGGGGGTCGAACCCTCTCGTGTTCGCCAAACCGCGCCCCTACGCCGGCCGAAGCCGCTGCCGCCGTAGCCTGGTACGTAATTAACGCTTCATCAGTTTCAACATTGCGGAGCCGAGCGAGGCCGGCGAATCGGCCACCGCGATGCCGGCGCTCTTCATCGCCGCCATCTTGTCGCCGGCGGTGCCCTTGCCGCCCGAGATGATGGCACCGGCATGGCCCATGCGGCGGCCCGGCGGCGCGGTGACGCCGGCGATGAAGCCGACGACCGGCTTCTTGACCGTCGAGCGCTTCAGGAAATCGGCGGCCTCTTCCTCGGCGCTGCCGCCGATCTCGCCGATCATCACGATGCCCTCGGTTTCGGGGTCGCCCAGGAACAGGTCGAGGCAATCGATGAAGTTGGTGCCGTTGACCGGGTCGCCGCCGATGCCGATGCAGGTGGATTGGCCGAGGCCAGCGGCCGTCGTCTGCGCCACGGCCTCGTAGGTGAGCGTGCCCGAGCGCGAGACGATGCCGATCTTGCCGCGCTTGTGGATGTGGCCCGGCATGATGCCGATCTTGCACTCGCCCGGCGTGATGATGCCCGGGCAGTTGGGGCCGATCAGGCGCGACTTCGAGCCGGACAGCGCGCGCTTCACCTTCACCATGTCGAGCACCGGAATGCCCTCGGTGATGCAGACGATGAGCGGCAGCTCGGCGGCGATCGCCTCGAGGATCGCGTCGGCCGCGAATGGCGGCGGAACGTAGATCACCGAGGCGTTGGCGCCGGTGGCGGCCACCGCCTCGCCCACCGTGTCGAACACCGGGAGATCGAGGTGCTTGGTGCCGCCCTTGCCGGGCGTTACGCCGCCGACCATCCGCGTGCCGTAGGCGATCGCCTGCTCGGAATGGAACGTGCCCTGGGCGCCGGTGAAGCCCTGGCAGATGACCTTGGTGTTCTTGTCGACGAGAACGGCCATCTCAGGCGGCCTCCTTCACGGCCTTCACCACCTTCTCGGCGGCGTCGGCGAGGTTGTCGGCCGAAAGGATCGGCAGGCCCGATTCGGCGAGGATCTTCTTGCCCAGCTCGACGTTCGTGCCTTCGAGCCGGACCACGAGCGGCACGTGGAGGGCCACTTCGCGCGCGGCGGCGACGACGCCTTCCGCGATCACGTCGCAGCGCATGATGCCGCCGAAGATGTTGACGAGGATGCCCTCGACGTTGGGATCGGAGAGGATGATCTTGAACGCCGCGGTGACGCGCTCCTTGGTGGCGCCGCCGCCGACGTCGAGGAAGTTCGCCGGCTCGCCGCCGTAGAGCTTGATGATGTCCATCGTGGCCATGGCGAGGCCGGCGCCGTTCACCATGCAGCCGATGTTGCCGTCGAGCTTCACATAGTTGAGCGAGTATTTCGCCGCCTCGAGCTCGGTCGGGTCTTCTTCGTCCTCGTCGCGCAGCTGTTCGACGTCCTTGTGCCGGTAGAGCGCGTTGTCGTCGAAGTTCATCTTGGCGTCGAGCGCCACGACCTCGCCCTTGCCGGTGACGATCAGCGGATTGATCTCGAGCAGGCTCGCGTCGAGCTCGTTGAACGCCTTGTAGAGGCCCTGCAGCAGCTTCGCCGCCGACTTCACCTGATCGCCCTCGAGCTTGAGGCCGTAGGCGACGGAGCGGCAGTGATGGCCCTGGAGGCCGGACGCGGGATCGATCGCGATCGTGAGGATCTTCTCGGGGTGCTTCGCCGCCACGTCCTCGATGTCCATGCCGCCTTCGGTCGAGGCGATGATCGTGATGCGGCTCGTCGCGCGGTCGATGAGCATCGAAAGATAGAGCTCGCGCTTGATGTCGGCACCTTCCTCGATGAAGACACGCTTCACTTCCTTGCCCGCCGGGCCGGTCTGCTTCGTGACCAGCGTGTGGCCGAGCATCTTGGCCGCGTTCGACTTGACCTCGTCGATCGATTTCACGACGCGGACGCCGCCCTTGCCGGCGGGGTCGTCCTTGAAGCGCCCGGCGCCGCGGCCGCCGGCGTGGATCTGCGATTTCACGACCCACACCGGGCCGCCCAGTTCCTTCGCCGCCGCTTCGGCCTCGGCCGGCGTATAGGCGACCTTGCCCCGCGGCACGGCCACGCCGAATTTCCGCAGCAGGTCTTTCGCTTGATACTCGTGGATGTTCATGCGCGATCCCCGCCCGGCGCTCAGGCCGCGAGCATTTTCTTGGTGAGATCGACGAGGCCCTTCACGGCGCCGACCGAGTGGTCGAACATCTTCTTCTCGTCGGCGTTGAGCGTGATCTCGACGATCTTCTCGACGCCGCCCGCCCCGATGACGACCGGAACGCCGACATAGAGGCCGTTCACGCCGTACTGCCCGGTGAGATAGGCGGCGCACGGCAGGAGGCGCTTCTTGTCCTTGAGGTAGGATTCCGCCATCGCGATGGCCGAGGCGGCGGGCGCATAGAAGGCCGAGCCGGTCTTGAGCAGGTTTACGATCTCGGCGCCGCCGTCGCGCGTGCGCTTGACGATGGCGTCGAGCTTCTCCTGCGTCGTCCAGCCCATCTTGACGAGATCGGGCAGCGGAATGCCGGCGACCGTGGAGTAGCGCACCAGCGGCACCATCGTGTCGCCGTGGCCGCCGAGCACGAACGCGCTCACGTCTTCCACCGAAACCTCGAACTCGTCGGCGAGGAAGTGGCGGAAGCGCGCCGAATCGAGCACGCCGGCCATGCCGACGACCTTGTTCGGCGCGAAGCCGGTGACGTCCTTCATCGCGCCGACCATCGCGTCGAGCGGATTGGTGATGACGATGACGAACGCGTTCGGCGCGTTCTCCTTGATGCCCTTGCCGACGGCGGCGATGACCTTGGCGTTGATGCCGACGAGGTCGTCGCGGCTCATGCCGGGCTTCCGCGGCACGCCGGCGGTGACGATGCACACGTCGGCGCCCTTGATGTCGGCGTAGTTCGACGTGCCCTTGTAGGCGGCGTCGAAGCCCTCGACGGGCGCTGCCTGCGCGATGTCCAGCGCCTTGCCCTTGGCCAGGCCCTCGGCGTCGGGGATGTCGAGGACGACGATGTCGCCCAGTTCCTTCATGCCGGCGAGCAGCGCGAGCGTGCCGCCGATCTGACCGGCGCCGATGAGGGCGATTTTCTTGCGAGCCATGAGCTTTCCTGGTGCGTGTGGGGTGGTTCGGGAGGGGGTCTGGGGTGCGGCCCCGCGGGGACGAAAAGCCGGCGCTTCGCCGGCGCCGGGCGGGCCTCGGCGCGGCGGGAAACGCGGCCGGAAAAAGCGGTTAGACGGCCGCGCCCTCTAGCGCGAAACGGCCCACCGGGCAAGGGGACATGGGGGCACATAGTGCCGGGGCACAGAGCGCCGGGGCTGAGGGTGCCGGGCGCGCCGGCGCCCGGTCGCGGTCAATAGCCGCGCGCCGGATCGACGACGTTCAGCAGCCTTTCGCCGGCGCGCAGGCGGCGCAGGTTCTCGACGATCTGCGCGGCCGCGGTCTCGGGATTGGTGAGGCCGGCATTGTGCGGCGTGATCCGCACCTTGGGATGCGCCCAGAACGGGTGCTCGGGCGGCAGCGGCTCCTGCCGGAACACGTCGAGCTGCGCGGCCGCCACGTGGCCGCTGTCGAGCGCGGCCAAGAGATCGGCGTCGACGACGTGGCCGCCGCGCGCCGCGTTGACGACGATGGCGCCCTTGGGCAGCGCCGCGAACGCCGCGGCGTTCAGGATGCCCTCGGTTTCGGGCGTGAGCGGCAGCAGGCAGACGGCGATCTCGCTCCTGGCGAGGAACGGCTTGAAGCCCTCGGCCCCGTGGTACGACTCGACGCCCGGCACGAGCTTCGGCGTGCGGCTCCAGCCGGCGAGCCGGAAGCCGAACGGCGCGAGCTTGGCGGCGAGATCGCGCCCGATCTCGCCCAGGCCGAGGATGCCGACGCCGCGGCTGGCGCCGGCCGGCTCGTTGGGCAGCGCCTTCCATTGCCGCGCGCGCTGGAACGCGTCGTAGGCGTCGGCGTTGCGGTGATAGCGCAGCACGGCGAGCGCGCAATACTCGCTCATGCGGTTGACGAGGTCGGGATCGACGAGGCGCACGACCGGCACGCCCTTGGGCAGCGCCGGGTCGGCGAAGACGTGATCGACGCCCATGCCCAGCGAGAGGACGAGGCGGAGGCGCGGCAGCGTGGCGAGGAGGCCGGCCGGCGGCTTCCACACCAGCGCCGCCTCGATGCCGTCGAGCGAGCCCGGGTCGGGCCAGAGGCGCACCTCGATCGAGGGATCGAGCGCTTCCAGCCGCCGCTTCCAGGCGCTCTTGCTGTCGGAATTGCTGACGAACAGCAGGCGGATCGGCGTCACGGCCGAAGGGCGTTCTTGATCAGGAAATCCGCGATCGCGGCGGCGTTGACCTTCACGGCCTTCATCGCCTCGCCGGACACCGCCTGCCCGACGAGGGCCGAGCGCTCGACGTCCATCGGCTTCACCTTGAAGATGCCGCGCGCGCCCCTGATGCCGGGATAATAGGCGGGATCGACAGCGCGCTGCGACGCGGCCAGGCGCGCATAGAGCGCCTCCTCTTCCACCGCCTCCACGTCTTTCTTCTTCACCAGCTTCCAATCGGCATGGCCGGCGACGGCGTTCGCATTCAGGCGCTCGACCGCGGCCTCGGCGGAATCCTCGGCGAGGCCGATCTTGTAGACGTGCTTCGTCAGCCCGTGATCGGCGCCCCATTTCTCGAGGCCCTTGCTCTTGGCGACGAAGACGACCGGCATGGCTATTCTCCCCGCGCCTTCCGCCCGGCGCGGCGCGCGCTTGCCGCACGCGCCGCGGGCGGATAGACGGGGCGAAAATATCTGCCGCCGCCACGGAAAGGAAAGCGTGAAAAATGGCCGAGACGATGCGCGCCGTCTACATCGACGGGCACGGGGGGATCGCTTCCGTCAAGGTGGGAACGCGGCCCAAGCCAGCGCCCGGGCCCGGCGAGGTGCTGATCCGGATCGCGGCCTCGGCCGTCAACCACGTCGATCTCTACATGTGCGGCGACGGCAGCGGCTTCCGCCACGCGCTGCCGCTGACGCTCGGCGTCGACGGCGCCGGCGTGATCGAGGCGGTGGGCGCCAACGTCAGGCACCGCAAGCCCGGCGAGCGCGTCGTGATCTATCCGGCGCGCTTCGGCATCGACGAATTCAGCCGGCGCGGCGACCAGATGCTGTCCTACGCGCGCGCGGTGCCGGGCGAGAACGTCGACGGATGCTTCGCCGACTACATCGCGATGCCCGAGGAATGCGCGTTCCCGATCGCCGCCTCGCTCTCGTTCCGCGACGCGGCCGTGCTGCCCACGGCCTATCTCACCTCGTGGCGCATGGTGACGACGGCCGGCGCGGTGGCCCAGGACGACTGGGTCCTGATCCACGGCATCGGCGGCGGCGCTTCGCTCGCCGCGCTGCAATTCTGCGCGATGCGCCGCGCGCGCGCGATCGTCACATCGTCGTCGGACGAGAAGCTCGCCGTGGCCCGGCGATACGGCGCCGAGGTGCTGATCAACTACCGCCGCCAGAACGTGCTCGACGAGGTGCGCCGCGTCACGAACAAGCGCGGCGTCGACGTCGTGCTCGAGAACGTCGGCGCGGCGACGTGGGACACCTCGCTCAAGGCCTGCACCGGCGGCGGCAAGGTCGTCGTCTGCGGCGCCACGACCGGGCCGAACCCCAAGGCCGATCTCCAGCGCGTGTTCATCCGCCAGCTTTCGATCATCGGCGTCACGATCGGCAATTTCGAGGAGTTCCGAACGCTCATCGACGCCGCCGAGCGCAAGCTGTTCGTGCCGCACGTCGACCGCGTCTACCCGCTCGCCGAGGCGCCCGACGCGCTGCGCTACATGGAGGCCGGGGAGCAGACCGGCAAGATCGGGATCGCGGTGAATCCGGAGTTGGGGCCGTGAACGCGGTGTGCCCCTACGGTGTCGGTCGCCTCAGCCAGTCCAGCGTCGCCGGGATGGCCGTGTCGTAGGGCGTCGTCTGCAAGGGGCCGAGCAGGCGCGCGAGCTTCGCGGCGTCGTAACGGATCGGCTGCAGATAGTGCAGCACCATCGGCAGGAAATCGCGCGCGGCACGGTTGAAGAGGCCGACGATGCGCATGAGGCCGGGGCCGGCCGTGCGCAGCTTCACCGCGCGGCCGAGATGGCGTGCGGCGATCGCCGCGGCGCCGTCGCCGGTGAGCGGCCCGGCGCCGGGAAAGATCCAGCGCTGGCCATAGGCTTCGGGCCGCCGCGCGAGCGCCGCCACCAGCCGCATCGCATCGGGCACGAAGACGTGCTCGCGGGCGAGATCGCGCGGCCCGATCCAGTTCATCGCGCGGCCTCTGGCCGCGTCGGCGAGCGGCTGCTGCAGCGCGCTCGCGGCCACATGCGGCCCGAAGAAATCGGGCAGGTGCACGACCGCGGCGCCGGCCGCCTCGAAGATGTCTTCGGCCGCGCGCCGCGCCGCGATGTAGGCGTTGCCGCCCTGGCGCGGATGCGTCTCGTCGAGCGGCAGGCGCCGCAGCGGCAGATAGGCCCAGAAGCTCGAGACCTGCAGCACGCGCGCGCCCGCGCCTTTCGCAACGGCGACGATATTGCGCGCGGCGATCGCGTGCTCGTGCATCGCGCTCGCCGGCAGGCCGATGCAGTCGACGACGAGGTCGCAACCGGCCACCGCGCGCGCGAGCGCGGCGGCGTCGCGGGCATCGGCCGGAACCTTCTCGATCGCCGCCGACGGGAACAGCCGCGCCAGCGCGTCGGGCCGCCGCGCCACGACGCGGACTCCGACGCCGGCGGCCGCGAGCTCGGCCGCGAGGGCTACGCCGGTGGCGCCGGTGGCGCCGACGATGGCGGCTTTCGCGATCATCCCCCTTTCCCCCTGGGGGAGAGGGGGAATCACGCCCGCACCACGCCGCTCTCGTCGGCCTTGAAGTCGAATGCGGCGGCGAGCAGCGCGCGCGTGTAGGCCTCTTTGGGGCTCGCCAGCACCTCGCCGGTGGGCCCCTGCTCCACCACCTTGCCGTCGCGCATGACGACGACGTGGTGGCTCATCGCGCGGACCACGGCGAGGTCGTGGCTGATGAAGATGTAGGCGAGGTTGTGATCGCGCTGGAGCTTGCGCAGCAGCTCGATCACCTGCACCTGCACCGTGCGGTCGAGCGCCGAGGTGGGCTCGTCGAGGACGATGAGCTTCGGCTTCAAGACGAGCGCGCGCGCGATCGAGATGCGCTGGCGCTGGCCGCCCGAGAATTCGTGCGGATAGCGGTGGCGCGTCTCGGGATCGAGGCCGACTTCCCTGAGCGCGTCCACGACCATCGCGTCGCGCGCGTCGTCGTCGGCGCCGATGCCGTGGATCTTGAGGCCTTCGGCCACGATCTCGCCCACGGTCATGCGCGGCGAAAGGCTGCCGAACGGATCCTGGAACACGATCTGCATCTCGCGCCGGATCGGCCGCAGCTCTGCGTTCTTGAGCGGCTGGATGTCGCGGCCGGCGAACAGGATCGCGCCTTTGCTTTCGACGAGGCGCAGCAGGCCGAAGCCCAGCGACGACTTGCCCGAGCCGCTTTCGCCGACGACGCCGACCGTCTCGCCGGCGCGGACCCGGATCGAGACGTCGTCCACCGCCTTCACGTGATCGACGGTGTGGCGGAAGATGCCGGCCTTGATCGGATACCAGACGCGGAAGCCCTCGGTCGCCATCACCTCGGCGGCGCCGGCCGCGACCGGCGCGGGCGTGCCGCGCGGCTCGGAGCCGAGCAGGCGCTGCGTGTACTCGTGCTGCGGCGCCTTGAACACCTCGGCGACCGGGCCGGTTTCGACGATGCGGCCGCTCTGCATCACGGCGACGCGGTCGCAGGTGTGGCGCACGAGGCCGAGATCGTGCGTGATGAACAGGAGGCCCATGCCGAAGCGCCGCTGGAGCTCCTTGAGCAGCTTCAGAATCTGGGCCTGGATCGTGACGTCGACGGCGGTGGTGGGCTCGTCGGCGATCAGCAGCTCGGGATCGTTGGCGAGCGCCATCGCGATCATCACGCGCTGGCGCTGGCCGCCGGACAGCTCGTGCGGAAACGCGCCGAGCCGCTTCGCGGCGTTGCGGATGCCGACCAGCTCCAGCAGCTCGAGCGTGCGCTGGCGCGCGGCGCCGCGGCCGAGCTTGCGGTGGACGATCAGCACCTCGTTGATCTGCTTCTCGACCGAATGCAGCGGATTGAGCGCCGTCAGCGGCTCCTGGAAGATCATGCCGACGCGGTTGCCCCGGATGCCGCGCAGCACGGGCTCGGGCGCGCCCATCAGCTCGTCGCCCTTGAACCTGATGCTGCCCGAGGGATGGCTCGCCGCCGGATAGGGCAGGAGCTGGAGGATCGACAGCGCGGTGACCGACTTGCCCGACCCGCTCTCGCCGACCAGCGCCAGCGTCTCGCCGCGCTCGATGCGGAACGAGACGCCTTTCACCGCATCGAAGCGCGCGTTGCCGGCGCGAAATTGCACCGCGAGATCCTTGACTTCGAGCAGCGTCGGAGCCGCGGCGTTCATGGGGCCGCTCCCGCGGCGGGCTTCGGCGCCGAAGCGGCGGGCTCCGGCTCGGCGACGGCGCCGGACGATACCGCCGCCTTGCGCGGATCGAACGCGTCGCGCACCGCCTCGCCGATGAACACCAGCAACGAGAGCATGATGGCGACGATGAAGAAGGCTGTGACGCCGATCCACGGCGCGATCGTCGCGAACTCCTTGCCCTGCTTCGCGAGTTCGCCGAGCGAAGCCGAACCGGGCGGCAGGCCGAAGCCGAGATAGTCGAGCGCGGTGAGCGAGCCGATGCTGCCCGAGGTGATGAACGGCATGAACGAGATCGTGGCCACCAGCGCGTTCGGCAGGATGTGCTTGAACATGATCGAGGGCGACGACGCGCCCATCGCGCGCGCGGCGCGCACGTAGTCGAAATTGCGTGCGCGCAGGAACTCGGCGCGCACGACGCCGACGAGGCCCATCCAGCTGAACAGCAGCATGATGCCGAGCAGCCACCAGAAATCCGGCTGGATGAACGCCGAGAGGATGATGAGCAGGTAGAGCACCGGGACCGAATCCCAGATCTCCATGAAGCGCTGGAAGTAGAGATCGACGCGGCCGCCGAAATAGCCCTGCACCGCGCCGGCCACGACCCCGACGACGCTCGACGCGATCGTGAGCGCGAGGCCGAACAGCACCGAGATGCGGAAGCCGTAAATCACACGCGCGAGCACGTCGCGCGCCTGATAGTCGGTGCCGAGCCAGTTCTGCCACGAGGGCGGGGTCGGCGCCGGCCGCGTGAGGTTCTTCACCGGGGTCTTGTAGCTGTAGGGAATCAGCGGCCAGACCATCCACCCCTTCTTCGCGATCTCGTCGCGGATGAAGGGCTCCGACCAGTCGGTATCGCTGGGCAGATCGCCGCCGAACGTCCGCTCGGGATAATCCTTCAGCACCGGCACGTAGAGCCCGCCGTCGTACCAGACGAGGAGCGGCCGGTCGTTGGCGATGAATTCGGCGAACAGCGTGAAGACGAACAGGACCGCGAAGATCCACATCGACCAGTAGCCGCGCCTGTGCGCGCGGAAGTTCGCGAGCCGCCGCGCCGTGACCGGCCGGACGCGCCACCACAGGAACCTGTGCGGGGAGACGGGCTTCATCCGGCGCGGGCCTCGAAATCGATGCGCGGATCGACCAGCACGTACATGAGGTCGGTGACGAGGTGGATCAGCAGGCCGATCAGCGAGAAGACGTAGAGCGCGCCGAACAGCACCGGATAGTCGCGGCCCAGCGCCGCCTCGAAGCTCAGGAGCCCCAGCCCTTCGAGCGAGAACATCGTCTCGATCAGCAGCGAGCCCGAGAACAGGATGCCGATGAACGCGGCGGGGAACCCGGCGATGACGATCAGCATCGCGTTGCGGAACACATGGCCGTAGAGCACGCGCCGTTCGGACAGGCCCTTGGCGCGCGCGGTGATCACGTATTGCTTCCGGATCTCGTCGAGGAAGCTGTTCTTGGTGAGGATCGTCAGAGTCGCGAAGCCGCCGATCATCATCGCCACGATCGGCAGCGCCATGTGCCAGAAATAGTCGACGATCTGCTGGCCGGTGGAAAGATCGGCGAAATTGTCGGAGGTGAGCCCGCGCAGCGGGAACCACTTCACGACGGTGCCGGTGGAGAACACGATGATCAGCAGCAGCGCGAACAGGAAGCTCGGGATCGCGTAGCCGAGGATGACGGCGCCCGACGACCATACGTCGAAGCGCGACCCGTCCCTGACCGCCTTCATGATGCCGAGCGGAATGCAGACGAGATAGGTGAGCAGCGTCGCCCAGAGGCCGAGCGATAGCGAGACCGGCAGCCGCTCGATCACCAGCTCGACGACGTTCTTGCCCTTGAAGAAGCTGTCGCCGAGATCGAAGGTGAGATAGTTGCGCAGCATCAGCACGAGCCGCTCGCCGATCGGCTTGTCGAGGCCGAGCTGCTTGGCGAGCTTCTCCCGCAGCTCCTTCTCGAGGCCGCGCGCGGCGCGCGAATCGCGCCCCTGCTCGGGCGTGCTGCTTTGCACCTCGCGGCCCTCGGCGGCGCCGGTGCGCTCGCCGAGCGAGGGTCCGCCGCGCATCTGCGCGATGATGTTGTCGATCGGCCCGCCCGGGGCCATGTTGATGACGACGAAATTGATGACGAGGATGCCGACCACGGTCGGCACCATCAGCAAGAGGCGGCGGACGATGTAGGCGAACATGCGGCTCAGGTCTGGCTGCGGATGCGCCCTTTGAGCCGCTCCGCCTTGCCCGCATCGTACCACCACGTGATCCAGGACGTTCCACGCCGGTGCGGCGGCGAAACCCCGAACTTGTCCCAATAGATCAGGCGGTCGCTGGCGAGATGCCAGCTCGGCACCACGAAATGATGGTGCAGCAGCACGCGGTCGAGCGCCTTGCAGCGCGCGACGAGCTGCTCGCGGTCCGGCGCGTTGATGACGAGATCGACGAGCGCGTCGATCGCCGCGTCCTTGATGCCGATCGTGTTGCGGCTGCCCGGCGTGTCGGCGGCGCTCGCGGACCAGAAGTTGCGCTGCTCGTTGCCCGGCGATTCGGACTGGCCGAACCCGTCGGTGATCATGTCGAAATCGAAGCTCTCGACGCGCTTCTGGTATTGCACCGGATCGACGAGGCGCAGCTCGGCCACGATGCCGATGCGCTTCAGGTTGGCGATGTAGGGCAGGTAGACGCGCTCGAAGGCGGGCGAACCGCTCAGGATCTCGAAGCGGAACGGCTTGCCGTCCTTGTCGGCGAGGTCGCTGCCCTTGAAGTCGAGGCCCGCCTGCTTGAGCAGCGCGAGGGCCGCGCGCGCACCGTCGCGGATGTTGCCGTCGCCGGCGTAGACCGGCAGCGCGTAGGGCTCCTTGAACACGCCGTCGGGCACGCGGCCCCGGAAGCGTTCGAGGATCGCGAGCTCCGCGCCTTCCGGCAGGCCGGTGGCGGCCATTTCGGAATTCGCGAAATAGCTGTGCGTGCGCTTGTACTGGCCGAAGAACAGGTTCTTGTTCGTCCACTCGAAATCGAACATCAGCGCGAGCGCGCGGCGCACGCGCCAATCCTTGAACTGCGCGCGGCGTGTGTTCATCGCGAAGCACTGCATGCCGGCCGGCCGCTGGTGCGGCACCTCGCTCTTGACGAGTTCGCCCTTGCGCACCGCTTCGGTCTCGTACTGCGTCGCCCAGGCCAGCGCCTGGTTCTCGAAGCGGTAGTCGAACTCGCCGGCCTTGAACGCCTCGCGCGCCACCGTGGCGTCGCGGAAATAGTCGAGCCGGATGACGTCGAAATTGTTGTAGCCGCGATTGGTGGGCAGATCGGCCGCCCAGTAGTCCTTGACGCGCTCGAACACGACGTAGCGCCCGGCGGCGAGGTCGCCGATCCTGTAGGGGCCGTTGCCGAGCGGCCGGTCGAGCGTCACCTGATCGAAGGCGCGGCCCGACCAGTAGGCCTTCGAGATCACCGGCAACTGGCCGACGATCAGCGGAAGCTCGCGGTTGCCGGCGGCGCGGAACGTGAATTTCACCGCGCGCGGGCCGTCGGCCTCGGCCTTCACGACGTCGTAATAGTATTGGCGATAGGCGGGATGCGCCCGGTCGCTGGTCAGCATCTCGAACGTGAAGACGACGTCGGCCGACGTGATCGGCGAGCCGTCGTGGAAGCGCGCCCGCTCGTCGAGCTCGAACCGTACCCAGGCGCGGTCCTTGGGCGTCTCGATCGTCTTGGCGATGAGCGCATACATCGTGAACGGCTCGTCGGACGACGACTTCATCAGCGTGTCGAACACGAAGCCGCTGACGGCCGAAACCGGGGTGCCCTTCAGCACGAACGGGTTGAGGCTGTCGAACGTGCCGCCGGCGACGCCCTGATACATGCTGCCGCCCTTGGGCGCGGCGGCGTTGACGTATTCGAACTGCTTGAAATCCACCGGATATTTGGGCGCGCCGTGCATCGCCATGCCGTGGCCCTTGTAGAGATCGGGCTCGGCGGCCTGCGCGCGCGCGAGCGCGGGCCCGAGGGCCGACACGGCGGCAAGCCCCGCGGCGTTGCGGCCCAAGAGCGTCAGCACGGCGCGGCGAGTCGGCATGGCACTCCCATCGGCCCGGTGGTGGCGACTGTAAACCATCGCCGCGCCGTGGCGAAAGTATGTCCGTTTCCTCGGGAAGTCGCGAGCGGGATCGGGCCGGCGCTCAGGGCATGCTGCGGATCTTGCCCTTGAGCCGCGCCGCCTTCTGGGCGTCGAACCACCAGTAGCGCGTGGACGTGCCGCGCCGATGCGGCTCGGGGACGCCGAACTTGTCCCAATGGAGGATGCGGTCCTTGTCGATGTGCCATTGCGGCACGACGAAGTGATTGTGCAGCAGCACGCGATCGAGCGCCCGGGTGCGCGCCACGAGCTGCTCGCGGTCGGGCGCGCCGACGACGAGCTCGATCAGCTCGTCGATCGCCTTGTCCTTGATGCCGACGTAGTTCTGGCTGCCCTCGAGGTCGGCGGCCGCGCTCGACCACAGGTCGCGCTGCTCGTTGCCCGGCGATTCCGACTGGCCCCAGCTCGCGCTGATCATGTCGAAGTCGAACTTCTCGACGCGCTTCTGGTATTGCGTGGGATCGACGAGGCGTACGGACAGGACGATGCCGAGCCGCGCGAGGTTCTGCGCGTAAGGCAGCACGTAGCGCTCGTCGGCCTGCGAGCCGAGCAGCGCCTCGAAGCGCATCGCGTCGCGGCCCTTGGCGAGCTTGCCGTCCTTGAATTCCCAGCCGGCGTCCTTGAGCAGCGCGAGCGCGTCGCGCAGCCCGGAGCGGATGTTGCCGTCGCCCGAATAGGTGGGCACCGCATAGGGCGCCGTGAACACGCTGTCGGGCACGCGGCCCTTGAAGCGCTCGAGAACCTTGAGCTCCTCGCCCTCGGGCAGCCCCTTCGCGGCCAGCTCGGAGTTCGCGAAATAGCTCGTCGTGCGGACGTATTGGCCGTGGAAGAGGTTCTTGTTCGTCCATTCGAAATCGAACGCCAGCGCCAGCGCGCGGCGCACGCGCCAATCGGCGAACATCGGGCGGCGGGTGTTGAAGATGAAGGCCTGCATGCCTTGCGGCAGCGAGTTCGGCACCGGCCGCCGGATCAGCAGGCCCTCGCGCACCGCAGCCGTGTCGTATTGCGTGGCCCAGGCCAGCGCCTGGTTCTCGTAGTGATAGTCGTATTCGCCGGCCTTGAACGCTTCGCGCGCGACCGTCGTGTCGCGGAAATAGTCGATGCGGACGAGGTCGAAATTGTCGTAGCCGCGCACGGCCGGCAGGTCGGCGGCCCAGTAGTCCTTGACGCGCTCGAACGTGATGAAGCGTCCGGGCTGGAACGCGCCGATCTTGTAGGGGCCGCTGCCGAGCGGCGGCTCGAGCGTCACCTTGTCGAATTCACGCTTTGCCCAATAGGCCTTCGAGAAGATCTGGAACTGGCAGAGGATCAGCGGCAGCTCGCGGTTGCCGGCACCCTTGAACGTAAAGCGCACCGTCGAAGCGCCCGCCTTCTCGGCCTTCACGACGTCCTTGTAGTATTGCCGGTAGCTCGGATGGGCCTTGTCGCTGACCAGCGTCTCGAACGAGAAGATAACGTCGTCGGCGGTGATCGGCGAGCCGTCGTGGAAGCGCGCGCGCTCGTCGAGTTCGAACGCGACCCAGGCGCGGTCCTTCGGCGTTTCGATCGATTTCGCGATCAGCGCGTAATAGCTGAACGGCTCGTCGTCGGAGGCGTGCATCAGAGAATCGAAGACGTAGCTGACGACGCCGCCCGCCGCCGTTCCCTTGAGGATGAACGGATTGAGGCTGTCGAACGTTGCGTCGCCGGCGCCGGTGTAGAGCGCGCCGCCCTTGGGCGCGGCGGGGTTCACATAGGCGAAATGGGCGAAGCCGGGCTTGTACTTCGGCTCGCCGTGCATCGCGAGGCCGGGGCCTTTGAACGTCTCGCCCGCGGTTTCGGCGAGCGCCGGGCGCCAGGCCGACGCCGCGGCTGCGGTGCCGGCGAAGCCGGCGAGAACGTGGCGGCGCGTCAATCGGCGGTGCATGCGGTCCTCGCGCTGTTGGGGCTTCTCGCGCCGCCGCAGTCGAGCACGGGCGCCGCGCCGGGGCTGTGACCCCGTTCACAGCGCCCATCTTCGGCTCAAGCGGCGAGGAGCGCCAGCGCCGCCTTGTGGATTTCGGGGTTGGCGCCGGCGAGGAAGGTTTCGCCCGAACGCGTGGTGAGCGGCGCGCCCATCCAGTCGGTGACGACTCCGCCCGCTTCCTCGACGATCGGCACGAGCGCGAGGAAGTCCCACGGCTTCAGCAGCGCGTCGGCCATGAGATCGACATTGCCGCTGGCGATCATGCCGACCGCGTAGCAATCGACGCCCCAGCGCGTGAACGCGCATTCGGCCGCCAGGCGCGCGTGCTTCGGCGCCTTCCAGCCCTGGAACATTTCGGGCGTCGTCGAGGTGAGGATCGCGTTCTTGAGCGGCACCGGCGGCTTCGCGCGCACCGGCCTGCCGTTGAACAGCGTGCCGTGGCCCTTCAAGCCGATCCACCGCTCGCGCTGGATCGGCTGATCGAGAATGCCGAGGATCGGCCGGCCGTTCTCGCAGAGCGCGATCAGCGTGCCGAACAGCGGCACGCCGCAGAGGAACGCCTTGGTGCCGTCGATGGGATCGATGACCCACTCGTAGGCCGCGTCGGGCCGCGAGCGGCCGTGCTCCTCGCCGTAGAGGCCGTGGTCGGGAAATTCGGCGGCGATGATCGCGCGGATCGCGGCTTCGGACTCGCGGTCGGCCTTGGTGACCGGGCTGCCGTCGCCCTTCAGATCGACGCCGACGCCGGCGCGGAAGTAAGGACGGATCACCGCCCCGCTGGCGTCGGCCAGGCGGTTCGCGAACGCGACGAGGCGCTGCGGATCGAACGCGGTCATGGCCGCCCGCGCCGCGCTGCGGCGAGCCGGGGCGCGACCGGGACGCGGATCAGTTCTTCTTCTCTTCGGCCGGCGCCGCGGGCTTCGGCTCTTCGGCCTTGGGCGGCTCGGCGGCCTTGGGAGCCTCGGCGGGCTTCGGCGCCTCGGCCGGCTTCGGCTCGGCCTTGGCCGGCTCGGGCTTCTTCTCGTCCGGCTTGGCGGGCTCCGCCTTCTTCTCTTCGGGCTTCGGGGCTTCGGTCTTCTTCTCGACCACGGGCAGCGGCTTCGGCGCGTCGCTGAGCGTGCGGAGATAGGCGATCACCTGCGCGCGCTGCTCGGCGCTCGGCATGCGGAACGCCATCTTGCTGCCCGGCACGGTGCCGGCAGGATTGCCGATGTACTTGTAGAGATCCTCGTAGCCCCACTCGCCGCCGGCGTTCTTGAGGCCGTCGGAATAGGAATAGCCGGCGTGGCCTCCCTTCTTCCGGCCGACGATGTCGTAGAGGTTGGGTCCCACGCCGTTGGCGCCGCCCTTGGCCAGCGTGTGGCACGAAGTGCACGCCTTGGCGCGCGACTCGCCGGCCTTGGCGTCGGCCGCCGCGATCAGCTCGGCCGCGGGCTTCTCGGGCTCCTTGGATTCGGGCGTCGTCGGCTGGCTCGATTCGGCGCCCGGCTTGTCGTGCGGCGGGTGGTAGACCGGCACCAGCGTATTGCCGACCTTGCCGATGACCATCACGAGGAGCAGCGTGCCGATGACGGCGCCGGCGATCTTGTTGAATTCCATCGGTCTCTCTCGCAGCCCGTAGATGCGGCGGCGCGCCATCGCGCGCGCGGCCAAACCGTTTTCCCTGGAGCGCGGAAGGTTATATGGTCCGCGTCCCCCAGCGTCATCCGTGAAGCCGCGTGGGGAAACAAGAGCTTCACGCGGCATAGTGTCGCAAATTTCGGGCAGTATCGGCAAGCCGTGGCCGCGCAAAACCCCATCGTTCTCGTTCCCGCGCGCCTCGCGGCGACGCGCCTTCCCAACAAACCGCTGGCCGACATCCACGGCGCGCCGATGATCGTCCATGTCTGGCGCCGCGCGATGGAAGCGCGGTGCGGGCCGGTGGTGGTGGCGGCCGGCGACCCTGCGATCGCCGAGGCCGTCGAGCGCGCGGGCGGACGCGCGATCCTGACTGGCGCGCAGCACCCCTCCGGCACCGACCGCATCTTCGAGGCGCTCGGCAAGGCCGATCCGGCCGGCGCGCACGACGTGATCGTGAACCTGCAGGGCGACCTGCCGGCGATCGACCCCGCCGACGTGCGCGCGGTGCTTTCGCCGCTCGCCGATCCCGCGGTCGACATCGCGACGCTGGTCGCCGAGTGCCGCGAGGACTACGAGCGGCGCGAGCCCAGCGTCGTCAAATGCGTGACCGCCTTCGCGCCGGGCCGCCGCGTCGCGCGCGCGCTCTATTTCTCGCGTGCGCCGGTGCCCGCGGGCGACGGGCCGCTCTATCACCACGTCGGCATATACGCCTTCCGCCGCGCCGCGCTGGCGCGTTTCGTGGCGCTGCCGCCGAGCGCGCTCGAGATGCGCGAGCGGCTCGAGCAGTTGCGCGCGCTCGAGGCCGGCATGCGCATCGACGCGGCACTCATCGACAAGGTGCCGTTCGGCGTCGACA
>ERZ761602.3126-NODE-3126-length-24108-cov-47.833035_pt1 | contig 24108 bp, 20 predicted proteins | sample MGYA00512165_ERZ761602 | MGnify/ENA primary metagenome ERZ761602 (study PRJEB28899, sample SAMN02445085) | bioreactor sludge metagenome | biome: EBPR sludge; isolation source: Thorneside wastewater treatment plant | place: Australia: Brisbane, Thorneside...
TGAGGCCAAATAAAGGATTTTCGGAGCTTTTTTTCAACCCTTGATTCGCATTAGTTATAAAAAGCAGGGATTTTTGAGGCCAGTCTCAATATTCTCCTTTTAGGATCCATCGGTCATTTTCTAATGGCAATTTAAGTTTAGTCAATTTCAATAAATAATTACTATATGTTATTCTGTGATACAATCGGTGGACGATGTAGAAGTACGATTTGATTCTAAAATCGACAGGATGGATTATTCTTCACTCATATTTTAAGTATATATTTGCTGAATAATAAAATTAATATCAATTGAACCCAATATTGGATAGTAAGGGAAGTAATTTAAACAAAGATGATGTCCAGGTAGAAAAGGCGCTCAGACCTAAAGACCTCATCCAGTTTAAAGGGCAGAAAAGGCTTGTTGAAAATCTGTATATTTTCATACAGGCTGCAAAAATGAGGGGCGAAGCCCTGGATCACGTGCTTTTCAACGGACCTCCGGGGTTGGGAAAGACGACCTTATCTTACATTATTGCCAACGAACTTGGTGCAAATATCAAAATGACCTCTGGTCCAGTACTCGAAAAACCCGGGGATCTGGCAGGTCTATTGACCAATCTCCAGACAAACGATGTTTTGTTCATAGATGAAATCCATCGACTTAATAATGTGGTCGAAGAGTATCTCTATTCTGCCATGGAGGATTTTAAGATCGATATCATGATCGACTCCGGCCCGAATGCTCGGAGTGTTCAGATCAGCCTCGAACCATTTACCCTGGTAGGGGCAACCACCCGTATGGGCTTATTGACTGCACCGATGAGGGCAAGATTTGGAATCACTTTTCACCTTGATTATTATGATGTAGAAACACTTAAATCCATAGTTTTCAGGAGTGCTGCCATATTGAAACTGGATATTACAGATGATGGCGCTTACGAAATTGCCCGGAGAAGCAGAGGTACACCCAGAATTGCCAATGCATTGCTTCGTCGTATCCGTGACTTTGCTCAGATAAAAGGAGATGGGAGAATTGACAAGGAAATTGCGGTTTTTGGCTTAAGAGCGCTCAACGTAGATGAATATGGACTGGATGAAATGGATAATAAAATTTTGGGAACCATCATCCAAAAATTTAAAGGAGGTCCGGTGGGCATCAGTACAATCGCAACAGCAGTCGGTGAAGAAGCTGGAACTATAGAAGAAGTTTATGAGCCATTTCTTATCATGGAAGGATTTTTACAAAGAACTCCACGCGGAAGGGAAGCTACGGAGAAAGCGTATAAACATCTCAAAATACCGGGTTACAAGCGGGATCAAACTTTATTTGATGTTTGAAAAAATTGCAAAAAAATGACAGGGATCATCGTCTCATCAGGCCGGAATAACCGGATCAAATGTTCATAAACAGGCTCACTTATTTGCATTGAGGATCAATTCCCAGCACATATTTCCTGACCACGCCAATTTCACTGGCCGTATTTGAACCCTTAAAACCGGAAATCAAATCATCCTTCAGGTGGATTTCTGCTGCTTTTATATAGATTTTGGATAGGGGAAGATAGCTCCAGTGCCATTTTTCTTCTTCATAGCCATCTGGTCGAATGGTTCCCTTGGCAGTATATGGCTGATAAAAACCGAATTTGCCGGCATGCTCTATGAGCCATTTATAAAGTTTTTGACCTTCCGGAGAGCCAAACCACTGATTGTCCACACTGTTGAGATCTATGTCTGTTCCCCAATGATGTCTGGAAGTTCCAGGCATGGAACTGTATTGCAGGATTTCCATGGCCATTTCTTTTTCATCCTTTCTTCCATTGGCTTCAAGCGCCTGCCATTTACGCTCCCAAATTCTTTTTTGAGCGTCAAAATTGCGTGTGGCAGAGCGAATGATCAATTGAATACCGTCTTTGGCTGCCGCTTCCCGCATTTTCAGGAATTGGCTGTAAACTTCCTTCTGAAGATAAATTCCTGTTTTATCCGTATGTGATGGATCAATTTTTACAAAATCCGGCTGATTGGCCGGATCAAATTTTCCGGTTAAAAATTCAATGGAAATTTCCGGCTCGGCCTCAGCAGGTAGGGTATCCTTTTGAATTGATAGTTGGCTGGTTTTAATATTATCGGCTTCTTTTTTTTGGCTTTCGCAGGAAATTGTGCAACATATAGCCAATAAAAAGACGATTGATCTTAGCATGCTGGTCAATTTTTTAATAGGTGATTGAAATCATTTCAGTTTAGAAAAGATGGCATTTTTTCTTCAGCCAGGTCTTTTCTATTGCATCCAAACCATCAGAAAGTATTTCATATACTTTTTTGTGGTAATCATTCAACCACTCAATCTCCGGTTTGTTCAGAATACTTGTTTCGATCAATCCGGCGTCCAATGGAAACAGGGTCAGTGACTCATGACCAAGGAATTTGCCGAATGGAGTTGTTTTTACCTCTCTTGTCAAAATAAGGTTTTCGATCCTGATGCCATAAGCGCCTTCAAGATATACGCCGGGTTCGTTAGAAGTGAACATGCCGGGTTGAAGCGGAGTTTTTGATCTCTCGCTCAAAACAAAACTGATACCATGTGGCCCTTCATGAACATTGAGAAAATATCCCACACCATGACCGGTTCCATGAAAATAATTCAGGCCTTCGGACCAGAGAAATTGCCTGGCTAAAAGATCGACCTGGTAACCACTGATCCCTTGCGGGAAAACCAGCCTTTCAACCGCAATATGACCTTTTAACACCAGCGTAAAATGTAGTTTTTGTTCAGCCGTTGCATCTCCCAGACTAATGGTACGGGTAATATCGGTTGTGCCGTCTTCATATTGTCCTCCCGAATCGACCAGTAAAATGCCATTTTCCTCAATCATGGCACTGGAATCAGGATGTGCTGTATAATGAACGATGGCGCCATTGGATTTATAACCTACTATGGGTTCAAAACTTTCCCCATGGTATCCTGGCTGCAAACTCCTGAAATACCCGATTTTTTCACCAAATTCATATTCAGAAACCGTCCGGCTTTTCAGTTCATTTTCAAGCCACATGAACGCTTTAACAAGGGCGATGCCGTCTTTTTTCATCGCCTGGCGGATATTTGATACTTCCTTTTCGTTTTTGATGGCTTTCATCAGGGAAATCAATGAACCACCATCGGAGACTTTGCAGGAAAGACATGAGTAAATCTGCTCATTGGCAAGATTTCCTGCAAGATACAGGCTGGTGGTTTCAGGAAGTTCTTCCAGATAGGATTTAATTTGGGTATATGGCTGAACTGAAATATTGTCTTCCATTAATTTGGAAATCAGATCGTTATTGGTTTTAACAGGATCTACAAAAAGTACAGCATCGTGTTCCCTAATGATGGCGTATGAAATAAAAACCGGATTGCAGTCAATATCATTTCCACGCAAATTGAATAGCCAGGCTATTTCATCCAGGGCGGTGATGAGGTATTCAGTGCAATGATTATCTTTCATTTTGCTCCTTACCTTATCGAGTTTTGTGCTTGTACATTCACCTACAAAACCATCCGCATGGATCATTACTTTATTTTGGGGGACAGGCGGTCTGTCTTTCCATATCATTCCGATAAAATCATACCTTGTTTCCAGGGTCATACCTGATCCCTGGAACTCAGTCCGGTATCCGACTGCTTCTGAGTGAGAAATTACCCATGCATCGCAAGCAATCACTGAACCCGGTTGCAGATTTTGCTGAAGGAATTGTATATAATCAGGATTGTAATTATAAACTTTATGCAATTCAAATTCACTGTCAGCCAATTCCTTTTCTGCCTGAATGTAATACCTTGAATCTGTCCATACGCCTGCATGATCCATCGTGATCACAGCGGTGCCGGCAGAACCGGTGAAACCAGAAATCCATTCTCTGGTTTTCCAGTGATTTGCAACATATTCGCTCAGGTGAGCATCACTTGAAGGAACGATGAGTGCATCGACCAGGTATTGTTTCATCAAGGTCCGAAGCGCTGTTAATTTTTGATTTACTGTCATGATTACATTTTTTTTTCGGCTATAAATATAGTATTATTGAATGGAAATTAATTGAACAAGCTTGTTAAATTTAGTTCTAATCATCCGGCCTGACTTGAAATACCCATTTTGAATAATTGTGTATGTGAAAAGTTATGATGAGGACGAAGTAATTTTTTTTGGCATCCTTTTAATAAAATGGAATAAAAGTATTTATTTTGTATTTAAAATATTGCAAATCAGTAAAGTATAAATGTATTAGTTATATTATTAATATTTATATATCAGAAAATAAGTAGATAGTATATTAAGAATTTAAATTATATGTATATTTGTTCTTCAGTTAGTCTGAATTAATTGCTAAACGTCTGTGAGATAAAACTTTATTTTTCGGGCGATTGTTATTTAGATGTGTCGAAATTCAAATGTTTGATTCATCGGAATGAACGGAAACAGTGTGTTGCACTATCTTTGGTGTGCCTGTATTAGAGTAGAATGAATGTCAATTTGAATTTTTAGGAATAATCGGAACGTATGCTAAAACAGAATTTAAGTCAGAAACTTTTACAAAAACTTTCCCCTCAACAGATCCAGTTGATGAAGCTGATTCAGTTGCCTACGGCATCTTTGGAGCAACGGATCGAGGAAGAACTGGAGTCTAATCCGGCTTTGGAAGAATCGACGGATTACAAGGAGGTTTTTGACCTGAATGAAAGTGATTCAGATGATGACAACGAGTTCGAAAAAGAAGAAGTATTTGAATTGGATGATTACATCAATGAATACATAGAAGAAGACCCGATTTCTTATAAGTTGAATGGTGAATATGGCCAGGAAACTGAAGAGGAATATATGCCTCAGGGATCGAGTATAAGTTTTGGAGAATTCTTGTTGGATCAGGTCGGGTTGCTCGATCTCGACCCTGTTGAGCATATGATCGCTGAGCAACTGATCGGAACTTTGGATAATGACGGCTACCTTCGGAGAGAAGTTGAAGAGTTAATGGACGATATATTGTTTTCACAAAACATTGAAGTGACCAAAGAACAAATTGAAAAGATGATTTTGGTAGTGCAGGATCTGGAACCACCCGGAATTTGTGCCAGGGATCTTCAGGAAAGTCTGGTCATCCAAATGAAAAAAAGAATAGACCAATCCGAACCACCTGTCAATAAAGGCAAGGTGTTGGCGCTGAAAATTTTGTCTAATTATTTTGATGAATTTTCAAAAAAGCATTTTACAAAATTAGAAAAGAATTTATTTATATCTTCCTCTGAATTGAGAGATGCAATGGATGAGATCGTTAAACTCAATCCAAAGCCTTCAAGTGCGTTTATTTCTACAAAACAGCAGCATGTGAAGTACATCGTTCCGGATTATTTCATAGCAAACAGGGACGGAGAACTTGAATTGATATTGAATAATAAAAATGCTCCTGATTTACATATCAACGATAATTATTTAAACATCCTGAAGCGTTACAAGGAGCATAGAAGTTCTTCGAGGGAAGAGAAAAAAGCTGTACTTTTTGTCAAGCAAAAAATTGATTCGGCTAAATGGTTCATCGATGCCATCCTCCAGCGTCAGCATACTTTGTATAAAACGATGTATGCCATTATGCAATACCAGTACAAATATTTTTTGACCGGTGATGAGCGAAGCATTAAACCGATGATCCTCAAAGACATTTCTGATATGACAGGTTTGGATATTTCTACGGTATCGAGAGTCGCAAGCACCAAATTTGTTCAGACAGAGTTCGGCACCAAAAGACTTAAAGATTTCTTTTCCGAATCTATTCAAAAAGAGGATGGGGAAGAAGTATCAACACTGGAAGTTAAAAATATACTCAAAGAGATCATCGAGGCAGAGAACAAACGAAAACCTCATTCTGACGAGAAGTTAAAAGATATGCTCGCAGATGCCGGTTATAATATTGCAAGAAGAACGGTTGCCAAATACAGGGAACAGTTGAATATCCCGGTTGCACGGCTGCGAAAAGAAATCTGATGAAACAGTTGATTTCCAGATGGTATGATGCACTTAATTTTCTTTCCAAATTAAATTTCAAAAGGCTTTGGAATCTGACATGTTTGATTGGTTCATACCAGTTGTCAAGGATTTTCAATAGACAATGGCATGTCGGTAAGCCATTTACCATGTCATTTGAGCCTACCACTGCCTGCAATCTGGCTTGCCCTGAATGTCCGAGCGGTTTAAAAATTTTTACGCGGCCAACAGGTAAAATGGACCTTCAGTTTTTTAAAGAAACACTGGACCAGGTTTCTGATACCCTGATGTACGGCATTTTCTATTTTCAGGGTGAACCCTACCTGCATCCTGATTTTACTGAAATGATACGATATGCTTCAAAAAAGAAAATATATTCCATCACTTCTACAAACGCCCATTTTCTCACGGATGAACGGGCGAAAAAAACCATAGAATCAGGTCTGGACAGGCTGATCATCTCTCTTGACGGCACAACACAGGAAGTATACGAGTCATACAGGAGAAACGGACACATCGACAAAGTCCTGGAAGGCGCTAGAAGGATCGTAGCATGGAAAAAAAAGCTGAAAAGTAATAAACCTTATGTTTTGTTTCAGTTTCTGGTGGTCAGACCGAATGAACATCAGATCGATGTTGTGAAAACATTGGCAAAAGAAATTGGAGTCGATGGCGTACTATTTAAATCCGCCCAGCTCTATGACTATAAAAACGGCCATCCGCTGATGCCAATCAATCAAAAATACTCCAGATATGTGCCTCAGAAAGATGGAACGTACGTTATCAAAAACATACTTGACAACTACTGCTGGAAGATGTGGCACTCCAATGTCATTACCTGGGATGGACAAGTCATCCCTTGTTGTTTTGACAAAGATGCAAAATACCCGATGGGCGATCTGAAGGAAGAAAAATTCGACCTGATCTGGAAGGGAAAACCCTATGAAGATTTTCGCCAGGCCCTTTCAAAGCACAGAAAAAATATAGATATCTGCAAGAATTGTACGGAAGGAACGAGGGTGTGGTTGTGATATAAACTATTCTTCCGTTTCGATTCCCTTTACTGTCATCAGGAGAAAATCCAGACTTTTTCCGTAATCCAGATGATGATATTCAAGTCCAAGTTTCCTGATATTCTGATAATAGTCAATGATATTTTTATAATAATTCTTTTCCAGCTGTATAGCAACTGCTTTTCGACCAATTTTCTGCATTAAAAACCACTTTTCGAGCAATCTTGCAGTCCGTCCGTTGCCGTCCTGAAAAGGATGAATTTTTACGAACACAAGATGAATCAAGGCAGCAAAATAAAAAATCTCATAAGCGTCAGATTCTTTGTTTAATAGTAGGTCTATATCGTCAAAAAGCTTCTCAATTTCTGTCTTTACTATATTTGGTTCCGCAGCAACATATTCAATCTTATCATCGTTGTTGATCACAAACATTGGGTTTGTCCGGATGGATCCTTGCTGACTGGCTGGCAGAATATTAGCAGTTATAATTGAATGTGGTTTGCGGACGTTCGTCAGGTTTATTTCATTTTCATCAATGAAGTCATAAGCTGCATTCAAATCATCTGTTTTCCGGGTGTAGTCAGGCTTGAATTGAACACCCATGAATTTATGTTTGAAAAAACTGTCAAACTCAATGTCTTCCCCTTCGATCCGTGATGAATAAACTGATGACACAGATTTATAAAATTGGAAATAGTCAACGGGCATATCATACTTCTTCATCTTATCCAATTTTTCAAGCGGTGATTCGTTCAGCGCTTTTCTGTATTGGTCAAGCAGTTCAGAGCTTAGTATTTTAAATCCCATTCGCCGTTGTTTTTCCCAAAGATAGTTTTTTTGATGTACTTTGAGTCAATTTAATCCATGTTTAATGTCACGATTAACACACTGTCATTTAATGTATTACCCTCAACAATAATAAAAAGGATTAGTATCGGTAAGTTAAAAAACTCTGACTGCACGAACTGCCATGGTTCTGGATTTTTGCATAACGTTAATTGCGGGAGTATTAATAGAAAGAGACAGGAATTTTGCAGTGATAATACTATCCTCTGTCGAAGACCATAATGGTATTTCGGGAGGTATGGTAAAAGGATTATTATCATTGATCAGTGCAAAATGGATATTCATTAAATAGGGGAGGAATGATTTCAATTCGTGGATTGCAGGTAAATACCAATCAGAAAATACACCTGTGCCATAATCTTCATTCACATAGTCAATACAGAGTTGAGCTGCACTATACATATGTCCGGGTTGAGCTATGATTGCCACTGAATTTGCTCTTCCATCGTACCACCATCTCGCCTGGCCTCCGACTTCCATAAGATTATTATTACTCCATTCCTGCGATGTACTCAGGTCAATAGCGCTCAGGATCAATCCATGGTTTCCGGATTTGTTGACCCAGGCGACTACTCCGCCACCGTACATATCCCCAACTTTGATGCTTCCAACAGTTTTGGTGCCCGCATTACCGGTTACTTCTCCACTGGATACGGTTAACGCCTGCTGGGCACTGATCCCGGAAATGCATAACATCGTTATAAATAATGTATTACGGATTGAAAATAAATAAATGTACATGGTTATGTAATTGAAATAGTTATAACAAAATCTGCTTAATGAAGACTTCATAGGAAATCCAATCATGGTTGTTTTAAGATATTGCAATATTTTAGTTGTGACGGTTTGGTATGGGATATACATCTGATCATTGTCTTGTTGTCTGTATATCATACAATTATAATTTAATTATTTTTATATTAGAGTTAAAAAGCCCTGACAGCGCGAACTCCCATTTTTCTATACTTGTTGACTTCATAATCATTGCCATCATCAAGATTAAGAGAAAACAGCCTTGCAGTGAATGTAATGCCTTCGGTTGAAGACCAAATGGGTACCTTTGGAGGAGTCGTCGCCGGATTATTGTCATTGATGAGGGCAAAATGAATATCCATATAATTAGGTAGAAATGATTTCAATTCCTGGATGGCGGGTAAATACCAGTCTGAAAATACGCCTGTGCCGTAATCTTCATTAACATAATCCAGGCAGAGTTTTGCAGCGCTGTCAAGATGACCCGGTTGAGTTATAATAGCCTCAGAATTCGCTTTTCCATCGAACTTCCATCTGGAAGGATCGTTAATATCCCGTTCGACATTACTCCATACCTGCTCAGTGCTCAATTCAATAGCGCTCAGGATCAATCCATGCATCCCGGATTCATCTACCCATGCTACCACTCCGCCACCGTACATATCGCCGACGTGTATGCTTATCGTATTGTCAGAAACCATAAATTCATCAGCCTTAATGCCGGATTCAGTTAATACCTGTTGGGAACGAATCCCGGGAAAGCAAAATATAATAATAATAAAAGCACTTAATAATTTTTGTAAATTATTATTCATGATATTAGTATTTGACATTTAGAGTTCAGCCCGATACATAACACTCGCTGATAGATCTGTTTCTTATTTAAGTATAAAACCTTTATGAACTTTTTTTTAGCAGTTTGGAAGTTTATCAAGATTGAGATTCTAAAATTAAGAGATATTTGTATTTTTCTGCATTATATTCATAAATTCTTAACAATTCTTTATTTTCCCGTTATTCAAGTCTATTAAACAGATTATTGTTTCTAATTTTGCATGAAAAGTAGATTAGTAACAGTTTTATTTTTACTTAAGCTTTCAACTTTTTGCATAACTAACAATACAGATGAAACACACCACCGATATTTTAGTCATCGGCTCCGGGATAGGAGGTTTGACATTCGCAATAAAAATGGCCACTGCAAGACCTGATCTTAAGATCACCGTTTTGACCAAAGCCTCTGAAACAGAAAGCAATACAAAATACGCTCAGGGTGGCATCGCAGCTGTCTGGGATGAAAATAATGATAATTTTACCAAGCACGAAGATGATACTATGGATGCCGGCGCTGGGCTGAATGATCCTGAAATCGTCAAAATGGTGGTCAAGGAGGGCCCGCAAAGGGTCAAAGAGATCATCGATTGGGGCGCCAGATTCGATAAAGATAAAGACAATGAGTACCAGCTTGGCAGGGAAGGCGGACATTCATCCAACCGGGTGTTACACTTCAAAGACCTGACCGGATGGGAAATTCAACGGGCATTGGCTGAAAAATGCAACGATTTGCCAAATATCAGGATCCTTGAACATTATTTTGTGCTTGATTTGATCACACAGCATCATTTGGGTAGGATAGTCACCCGCGTTACGCCCGATATTACCTGTTACGGCGCGTATGCTTTGAACAAAAAAAGCAAGGAAATAGAAACCTACCTGGCTAAAATCACTTTTCTGGCAACAGGTGGAGCAGGGCAGGTCTATAAAAGCACGACCAATCCCGTGATCGCGACAGGTGACGGAATTGCAATGGTTTACCGGGCAAAAGGCAGGATCGCCAACATGGAATTTGTGCAATTTCACCCGACGGCTTTATTCGACGCAAGAAGGCGGAATTCTCCTGACTTTTTGGTTTCTGAAGCGGTCAGAGGACACGGTGGCATACTCAAAACAAGAGATGGGGAGCAATTTATGGACAAGTATGACAAAAGAAAATCTCTTGCTCCCAGAGACATCGTTGCCAGAGCGATAGACCATGAAATGAAAGTCCGGGGTGAAGAATCTATGTTTCTGGATGTGAGGCATTTTGAACCGGGCGATTTTGCCACAAGTTTTCCAACCATTAATGAAGCCTGCCTGGAAGCAGGCATTGATCCGTTGACCCAGATGATCCCGGTGGTGCCTGCTGCTCACTATATTTGCGGAGGTGTTGTGATAGATCACAAAGGTGCAACATCGATCAGAAATCTGTATGCTGCCGGAGAAGTTACATATAGTGGTCTTCATGGAGCCAACCGACTGGCTTCCAATTCATTATTGGAAGCATTGGTTTTTGCTGACAATGCGAGTGAAGCAGTTGGAAGCATGATTGATCAGGTGAAACCAGAGACTGGAATTCCTTTATGGAATGCCAAAGGTACCACCGAACCGGATGAAATGATCCTCATTACTCAAAGTACCAAAGAACTGAAAGAGATCATGAGTAGTTATGTAGGGATCGTGCGAACCAACATCCGTCTGAAACGGGCAATTGACAGGATCAATCTTTTAAATTTAGAAACGGAAGAACTGTATAAATCGACCATAGTTTCACCGCAATTGTTTGAGTTGCGGAATCTGATAAAAATTGGCTATCTGATCACTTCCAGTGCACAAATGCGCAGAGAAAGCATCGGGTTGCATTTTAATACGGACTATCCTGATAAACTCGGATTCAGAGAGATAACCTATAAATGACCTGGTCAGGTGAACAGTTGAATTGTAATATATGGATAAACCGGATAAAAATTTCACTTCACAACGAGAGCAGCAATTGGCTAAAATCCGGCATTTTTGTGCCTACAGAGACAGATGTCATGCTGAGGTAAGGTCCAAATTGTTGGAAATGAAGGTTTATGGGGATGAACTGGAAGAAATGATGGCGGAACTGATCACGGATGGATTTTTAAATGAAGAACGATATGCGAGGTCTTACGTCAGGGGCAAATTCAGGATCAATGGTTGGGGAAGAAATAAAATAATTCCGGCTTTGAAGTTAAAAAAAATTCATTCATCACTCATCAAACAAGCTTTGAATGAGATTGATGAAGATGAATACCTGGAACACATCAAGCAAGTTATTGACAAAAAATATGCTTCAATGACAGACGGATCGGGATACGAAAAAAGGCAAAAACTTATCCGTTTTGCAATGCTAAAGGGTTTTGAATTGGATATTATCGAACAGTTGATCGATGAAATAAGTGATTAAACCTCACAGGCATCACCCATACAGTTAGGTCTTTCTTTTGGCTCAGGAATGATTTTGGTTTTCAATAATAACTTATAGATCCAGCATCCCACACAGATCCCAAATGCCATTTCAAGATATATCAATAACAGGCATATAATGCAAAGCATGCATACCGGCTGAAAATATTGAACGTCATTAAGCAGGTAAAAACTAAGAATAAAAATCGTCAGGGATAAAGCTATTCCCATAGACCAGGCAAATCTTTTCTGCACAGCACCGATATACAATGGAGATTGTTTTCTGACTAAAAATGAACCTATGATCATGCTTGGAGTGAATTTCGGATTGACCAATACGCCAATCAGGAAATTCAAAAGCAGAAACCCTGAAATATATGGTATCACAATATAATTGTCCAACATAAATCCGTTGATAGAGCCAAACAATCCTATGAGAAAAAGAATGCCAGCACTGGCTCGTATCTGTCTCTCGTCCAATACTTTGTATTTAATATCGCCTTTGTATTCTCCAAAAGTAAATATACTCATTTGTTAATTCTTTATTGGTAATTTAACGGTTGTGATAAAATTAAATTGCATTGTTCATATTAGGCAAATATTAATTTTTGATTGTAAAATAATAAGTTGATATTGGACTTCATGCTGCTTTAAAATAATGGATAACATAAAATTCCTAATCCAAATTAATCATTTCCAAACGATTTCCCTTACATTAATATCAAAAAAGCAGTTGTAAAAAACTTACAACTGCTTCATTCTGTGGGCCCACCAGGATTTGAACCTGGGACCACCTGATTATGAGTCAGGTGCTCTAACCAACTGAGCTATAGGCCCGACGCCCTAAAGGCGAGGCAAATGTACGAAAAATTTTATTTTTTCAAACATATTTTAATAAAATTCCTTATGTAAATTTGGCCCGGATTTTTTGACTTTTGTTTATGGATACGATCTTTGGATTCCTTTTGAACGCATGTTAATCGGGTCTCTTTTCGATTATTAACTTAACTTTGTCTTGTTTTGGAATGCAGTTGTCTGATTTTTTAGCACCACAAAACATTGATGTTTAAATTTGTAAGAAAAAATGCAGGAACGCAAGTATTATTTTCAGGATTCAGGTAGTCTGAACAAAGCCTGGATCGGTTTATTGTTCATGGGGATTTTAATCTTCCTCATATTTTTATTGCTCAAAAGTCTTTATAAAATACTTTGGATTGCAAGTCCGGTGCTGATCATAGCCACCCTCATCATAGATCGCCAGGTGATTTTCAGGTATTTAAGAATGGTAAAAAGGTTGATCAGCCGCAATTTTTTAACAGGTCTGATACTTGTTATACTCAGTATTTTAGTATTTCCCTTTTTATCTGTGGGCATGCTGGCCAATGCAATTCTGAACAGGAAAATCAGGTCGAAAGCCAAAGAATTTGGTCAGGTAAGTCCTCATGAAGAATTTTCCGCATATGAAGAAATGGATATTGATTTACCCAAAGTAAAGGAAACAGAGAAAGAATATGATATACTATTCAGGGATCAAAATGGAGCGAAATAATGATTCCAGCCGAATCGGGATTGATTCTTTATAGTTTATAAGGTGTTGATATGCAAAGTATGATACCTTATTGGTCTTTGTTTTCATTATTCATTACGCTGATTTATGGTGGCCTCATACTTTTATACCGATACTTTTGGCTGAAGATACCAAATTTAGACCATGGGAGCAAAAGTGAATCGGGAACATTCGTTTCAGTTGTAATTGTTGGCAGGAATGAGGCTAAGAACATGCCGACATGTCTCAATAGCATTATTGGCAATAGTTATCCGGCACACCTTTTTGAGATCATTTACGTTGATGACCATTCTGAAGATGAAAGTGTCGCTATTCTTCAAAAATTAGGAATGCCTGGCCTGAAACTGATCGAGCTTAAGCATTTCATCCGTTCCGAATTCAGTCAATCGTTTAAAAAAATGGGGATTGAAGCGGCTTTGCAGCAAGCAAAGGGTGAACTCATACTCCAAACCGACGCTGATTGCAAGGTAGCAAATCACTGGATACAGGATCACGTTCTGATGTTTGATCATAATAAAGCAGTTTTTACTGCCGGCCCGGTATTTATTGATGGATCCGGTAATTGGCTGACATCTTTTCAGAAAGTCGACTTTTTAGTAAACATGGGACTGACAGGTGCGGGCATGTACTCAGGGTGGCATTATATGGGAAATGGTGCCAATATGAGCTATTCGAAAAATGCATATCTCAAAGCGGATTTGGAAGGAACAAAAATGGTGGCATCCGGAGATGATATGTTTTTGGTGCAGGCTTTGGCTAAAGCAAATGCTAAAAATATTCATTTTTTGAAATCCTGTGATTCTTATGTATTGACCAAACCGGAAAAGACCTTTAAAGAGTTTTTCTGGCAGAGGATTCGTTGGGCTTCCAAAACCCCCAAATACAAAAATCCTTCTTTGCTGTTCACGGCAGCTTTCGTTTTTTTGGTCAACCTAATGCTTGTGTTTAATTTCTTTTTTGCAATCTGGCATGTAGCTTTTTTGTATTTGGTTTCAATGGTTTTGTTCATCAAACTGACTGTGGATTATAGCTTTATAAAAAGTATCAGCAATTTTTACAGGCAAAAGATCGGGCCAGGCCAATTCCTTTTTTCCAGCTTGCTTTACCCTTTTTATTTCTTGCTGATAGGCATGTTGTCGTTAACGTTCAGGAAATATCAATGGAAAGAAAGAAAGATCGGTTGACCAGTTCTCTCATTTTTCACAACCAAAACAGCGTTTAGTCCTAATTTACCTATAGAAAGAGTCAGAATATTATTTCTTTTATGGCTCTATGTTGAATCGCGTGGGTATAACTTATCAATTAATTGTAGCCACATAAATAACCAAGATCTTATCTTGATTTTTTTAGGAATGTAAGATTTTTCAACGAAGCATTGCTTGGAAAGTTTCATTACCAGCGATAGTGAACGAAGGGCTGGAATTGCGTTAACCGGACGAGCCACTACTGAACTTAAGATTGGATTCCTTTCATTGGTTCCAGCAAGATACCAAAATAAAACTACCTCTACCGGTTAAAAAAGCATGCAAGCCCGGGAGTGAGCGGTGCCTTGGCAATCGCCTTAATGAAACTTGATTTTTTGGTCCTTTTTTATCAAGAAAAAAGGACGAAATCCAAAAAATATTATGCCTGAACACTTCAATTTTATATCCGAAAATCCAAAGTCAAATATTTAAGTTGTTTTTTTTACCCATACTGAACGACATAGCGCCTCTTTTTTTTTAATAATAAATATAATAATCTGTTGATTAATTATTGATTATTTTTATTTCCAAAAAATTTAAGGGGACGCATTTTATTTTTTGTTTTGGAAGAAAAACAATTTTGAACAAGACCTGTGACAAATTGTTTACTAATCAAAATAAACATCATGATCTTCAGAATTATCTTTCTTTTAGCCGGATTGGGAATTGCCTATTTATTATTTACATCCAATTCAGGCGGACCTCAGAGTCCTTTGACCGGCGCTCCGGGAGAAACCGGCACTTCATGTAATATGTGTCACGGTACCGGAAATTACGTCACTACAGTAGATATCGACCTGATGACCCAGGATTCATTGATCGTAAGTACCTATCAGCCTAGCCAAACCTATATCGTCAGGCTTAGGGTCAGCGGAACCAATACCCCTAAAGGATATGGTTTCCAGCTGGTTTGTCTTGATGAGTTGACGAATTCCAATATGGGTGTCTGGTCAAAGCTACCTTCCAATATCAGGGAGATCAATATGTTGTCCAGAAAATACCTGGTTCACTCAAGCCCATCTACATCAGGACTTTACTATTTTCACTGGAATTCACCGGCATCCGACAAAGGCAATATCAAGTTTTACATTGCCGGTCTTTCAGCCAATTTGAATGGTACCACCACAGGTGATAAACATGGAACCCTGGTTAAAACGTTACCATTTAACAATACAACTTCGACCGATGATACCGGAGATCAAATAGCTAAGGTCATTGTTTTCCCAAACCCGGCTCATAACTTCATTCAAACAAATGCTGAAAATGTAGAAAGGATCATGGTTTTTGACCTGGCAGGAAAACTTCAGCTTGAAGTTAAAGAGTATGTAAAAGGCGAGAAAATTGATGTTTCACAATTGGGAAAAGGTCTTTACAAAGTGATGATCAGCGATTCATCCGGTGAGAAAATTACCAGCCAGTTGATTTACAAAGGGTAATCGATGGTTTAATAAAATTTTGGAAAGGCTGGAATTTTCTTCTTATTTTTTGTGGTGTGCTGACCATCCTGAATTTGTATTGAAAATTTACAAAACTTCCAGGCACAGTTGATTGGATTTGCATAGTTTTTGTATTTTCGGATTCTAAAACTTTAATAATGATGATCACTGGATTCTTTTTATTCACCATAGATTGGGGAATTGTGCTCACTGTCGTTTTGGGAGCGATCAGCGGTTATGTAGCCAGTCGCATTTTGGGAGGAGATGGGTATGGATTTTTCGGAAATATCTCCATTGGCATATTGGGAGGTCTATTAGGAACCTGGTTGGTTGAGAAAGCAAATATTCCGATACCTGGAGGATTGTTGGGGCGTTTTATCAGTGCTGTTGGTGGTGCAATCATACTTATTTTTCTTCTGGAGATCATTCGGTTCATTCAAAGAGTAAATAAAAAACCGGTTCAAAAACGCAGGACAAGGAAGTAGATGAAGATGGGATAATTAATTTTTGAGTATACTCCGAAAAGTCTTTGCCCCCTAAATCCCTACTGACGTTTTCAGTCAGCATAAGCACTGACATATACAGTCAGTACACGCCTAAAAGAGGACTTTTAATTTGTTGATATTCAATCGTTTCCCTTTAGTCTTGTGCTCATCTTTGACGTCAGTAGGTCGGGGCAAAAAACGAATGAAAATCAACAAATTGGACTTTTCGGAACTGACTCATTTCTTAAATATTTCCTTCCATTTTTGTTGATCATCCGGAGTTCATCGACAAGCCAGAACCAGTAAAGAAATTGATTAAGAACCCCGAGCCGCTACATAACGGGGTGAACAAGGAACACCGATTTACGATTTCAGATCAAGTGTTTTAGTACAAAAATCATAAATCGTTCATCCTTTTTTACCCTAGGAGCCTGCTCGTATGGGCTTGTCCGTAGGAGCCTGTCCGTAGGAGCCTGCCCGTAGGAGCCTGTCCGTAGGAGCCTGCCCGTATGGGCCTGTCCGTAGGAGCCTGTCCGTATAGGCCTGCCCGTATGGGCTTGCCCGTATGAGCCTGTCCGTAGGAGCCTGCCCTTAGGGATTCGATATTCTAAACAATTTTTTTAGTATGATGACCTGGATATGTCAAATTGCACAAAGAAAACATCAACTTGAACTGTAAGACAACTTCCTATTTCGTCAGCAACACCGCCTTATTATACTCAAAATTCATCCTCGCTATATTCAAAACTGAGATCTCCTGTGGACATTCCATTTCACAGGCTTCCGTATTGGTGCAACTTCCAAATCCTTCGAGATCCATAGCTTCCACCATGCGGATGACCCTTGTTTCTCGCTCTTCCTGACCCTGAGGTAAAGTTACCAGATGTGTTATCTTGGCACTCGTAAACAAGGCGGCACTTGAGTTTTTACAGGTGGCAATGCAGGTACCGCAACCAATGCAGGCTGCAGATTTGAAAGCGTCTTCAGCCCTCAATTTACCGATAGGCAAAACATTCGCGTCAGGGGCTGAACCTGTATGTACAGAAACGAATCCGCCCGCCTGCACGATCCTGTCCATACTACTCCGGTCGACTTTCAGGTCTTTTAACACCTTGAATGCCCTTGCCCTGAAAGGCTCTACAACAATTGAATCACCGTCCTTAAAGTGCCTCATGTGCAACTGACAGGTAGTCGAAGCGGTAAAGTGACCGTTTGCCCTGCCATTGATGGTCAATCCACACTGCCCGCAGATTCCTTCCCGGCAATCAGAGTCAAATTCTACCGGAATTTTATCTTCAGAAAGCAATTTTTCATTCAAAACATCCAGCATTTCCAAAAAGGACATGTCCGGATTTAAATTGGAGAGATCGTATGATTCAAAATGCCCTTGATCGGTTGCATTTTTTTGCCTCCATACTTTCAATTTGATATTCATCTCCTATATTTTTATTTTATTTCCAAATATTATTTTGTCTCTATTTTATTTATAACTTCTGACGCTTGGTTTGACTGTCTCAAAAACCAGATCCTCTTTGTGGAGTTTTGGTTCAGTACCGATTCCATCAAATTCCCAGGCTGAAACATACATAAAATCTTTGTCATTTCTTAATGCTTCACCGTCTTCTGTCTGAAACTCTATCCTGAAATGAGCGCCACAGGACTCATCTCTGTCATGTGCATCGTAAGCCATCAATTCTGCCAGCTCCAGATAATCAGCAACTCTTCCGGCTTTTTCGATTTCACTGTTGACTTCCTCATTGGTTCCAGTCACTTTCAGATTTTTCCAGAAATCATCACGGAGTTCTCTGATCAGCTCAATTCCCTTTGCGGTACCTTCTTTACTTCTGTCAAGCCCTACATAATCAAATAAAATTTTGCCGAGTCTCTTATGGTATGCTTCCGCGCTGGTGGTTCCGTTGATGGACAAAAACTGATCGATCCTGTTAACAACGGAGTCCTCAGCTTCTTTAAATGCAGGATGATCAGTTGAGATTTTTCCTGTTTTGATGTGATCAGCCAGATAATTTCCGATGGTCACAGGAAGGATAAAATACCCGTCTACGCTAGCTTGCAGCAATGAATTAGCGCCCAACCGGTTGGCTCCGTGATCTGAAAAATTGGCTTCACCTACAGCAAAAAGCCCCGGAATGGTAGTTTGCAATTCATAATCAACCCACAATCCGCCCATGGTAAAGTGAGCAGCCGGAGAGATCATCATCGGCTCATTGTACGGATTGGCACCTGTGATCTTTTCGTACATCCTGAACAGGTTGCCATATCGGTTGGCAATTTCTTTTTTACCATATTTTTTGATCGCATCCCTGAAATCCAGATAAACTGCATTTTTATTTCCACCAACACCTTTGCCTGCGTCGATCTGTTCTTTTGCTGACCGGCTTGAGATGTCCCTTGGTGCCAGGTTGCCAAAAGAAGGATATTTTCGTTCCAGATAATAATCCCGATCTTCTTCAGGTATATCATTGGCTCGCCGGGTATCAGTACCTGATTTGGGCACCCAGACCCTTCCGTCATTTCTCAGAGCTTCAGACATCAAAGTGAGCTTTGACTGATAATCACCTGATTGAGGAAGACAGGTTGGGTGGAATTGTATCCAGCTAACACCAGCCATCATTGCCCCTTTTTTATAAGCTTTCCATTGTGCTGAAGCGTTTGAACCAATAGCAAGGGTGCTAAGATAATAAATTTTTCCATAACCTCCTGAAGCCAGTACCACTGCATGGGCACTGTGTCTTTCTATCTCTCCCGTGATAAGATTTCGGGCGATGATACCTCTTGCATGACCGTCAATAATAACCAATTCCAACATTTCATGCCGGTTATAAGCTTTGACATTACCAAGTCCGATCTGACGCATCAGAGCACTGTATGCTCCCAAAAGCATTTGCTGCCCGGTTTGCCCCTGAGCATAAAATGTCCTTTTAACCTGCACACCACCAAAAGAACGGTTTGCAAGCACACCACCATATTCTCTGGCAAACGGAACTCCCTGAGCAACAGCCTGATCGATCACCTTGGCAGATAATTCAGCCAGTCTGTAAGTATTTGCTTCCCTGGATCGGAAGTCACCTCCTTTGATGGTATCATAAAAATGTCTGAAAACATTATCACCGTCATTCTGATAGTTTTTGGATGCATTGATACCGCCTTGCGCTGCTACAGAATGCGCTCTTCTGGCTGAATCCTGAAAATAGAATATCTTTACGTTGTAACCCAGTTCTCCCAATGAAGCTGCTGCAGGAGCTCCGGACAAACCTGAACCAATCACGATTATGTCCAACTTCTTTTTATTGGCAGGGTTTACAATTTTGCAGGTATGCTGATAATTGCTCCATTTGTCCTTCAAGGGACCTGCAGGTATTTTTGAATTCAACATAATTATAGATTTTTAATATATATAATGACGGGAATAATCGCATAGGCCAATGGAATCAATATCGCAAATGCGATACCAATGTACTTCATAATGTTTACCCATGTTTTGTGGTATAAGCCCAAAGTCCTGAATCCCGATGCTACACCGTGAGCCAGATGAAACCCGAGACCGATGAAACCCAACAGGTAAATGATGACATACCAGATATTTTTGAAGGATGCAATGACGATGGTATAAAGATCTTTTTGACCCTGTTCGTCCAAAGGCAGTTCACCGAATTTGTAAATATACCAGTAGTCTTTGAGGTGGATCACTAAAAAAATGAGGATCACTACACCCAAAACACCCATGTTTCTGCTGTGCCAGTAACTGACTTTACCCCTTGTGTCTACTTTCAGGTTTCGACCATCAGCCTGCCTGTTTTTGATTGTGATGTATAAAGCATCCAGGATGTGGAGAAGTAAACTCACATAGAGTATTTTAGCCACAATTTCGATTAAAATATTGTGAGACAGGGTAGTGGAATACCAATTATATTGTTCTCTTGCAATTTCAGGATCAAGAAGCAGCTGAAAATTCCCCAGCAAATGGATGATCAGGAAAAATGCCAGAAACAATCCTGTCAGAGACATCAGGATCTTCCTGAATAATGTGGATTGAATAACCTTTAAAAATGCCATATCAAGGCTTAATTTATAGTGAAAAAATCCGCTTCCCGTTTGGAAAACAATTTCGATTCAAAAACACAAAAATAAGGAGCTTTAACTATGTTTTTGATTGATTTCAATCTTTTAGCTTAATTTAAAATGGTAATAAATAGTGATACGCTTTTGGTAAATTTTATGTTTTTTAAAGATTTTTTGCTAAATCGGATCGTACAATGCTAATTTAATTTTGAAACTTGAGTCTACTCCAAAAAGTCTTTGCGCCCTAAATCCCCACTGACGTTTACAGTCAGCACAGGCACTGACGTTTACAGTCAGCACAGGCCTAAATGTGGACTTTTAATTTGTTGATTTTCAATAGTTTTCATTTAGTCTTGTGCTGATCAATGACATCAGTAGACTGGGGCAAAAAAACGAATGAAAATCAACAAATTGGACTTTTAGGAGCAGACTCAACGTTCTCTTGATGAATTATTTTAAAATATGGTTATTTTAAGGAAAAGTGCGGTACTAAATAAATTAGCCCTTTAAACTTTTTTATATTTGTACACATTACTTTTTTTGCCAATGGTAAATGGAATCTATCGGGAAAATATAGGATGATTTTTTAAATCTTAATTGATGAACATTCAGGCTATTTTCGCCAACCAATCTTGAATAGTTTTCATCAAAAATCCATCTGGCAGAAAGGAAAATTGAAACAATACATATGAAATATTTTGTTCAATTCATACTGCTTCTGAATGTATATTTTTCGCCAGTTTTTGGCCAACAGTCATTCAGAATGGTGTTTGAACCTGATATCAGTGAAACCGTCACCGGTGTTCAAATTCCCGGCCAATGTACGGATAGTCTCGATGCGATCATTCAAACGAATAAATTGATCAGTCAACTTCATTCGCGGGGTTATCTGGCTGCTTTTCCCGTCAATTATCAACAGAAGGATAGTTTTTTTTTAGTAAATATTGATAAAGGTCAGCAATTTACCTGGATCAATCTGGAAAATGGAAATGTGCCCGAAGTGATCTTGGCTGAAATTGGGCTTAATCTAACGCTGATGACAAAAAAACCGGTTCATGGAGAAGGCATTTCTGTGCTTATGCAACAAATACTTGAACGGTATGCTGATCTTGGATTTCCATTTGCTCAAATCAAACTGGACAGTCTTGAAATCCATGGAAAAGATGTTTCAGCCCGCCTCTACCTCACCCAAAACAAGAAAATTGTTTTTGACAGCCTGGAAATAGTTTCCAAAACCAATGTGTCGATTGGTTATCTGGAAAAACTTTTGGGAATCCGTCCCGCACAAGTTTTCAATGCATCTAAAGTCAAAGCTATTTCGCAAAAAATTAACCAATTACCTTTTTTGTCCACAAAATCAGCTCCTCAGGTCCTTTTTTCGGGCAATAAAGCAAAGGTCAGGCTTAATCTGGAAGACAAAAAGAACAGCCGTTTTGATGTGTTGATCGGGATTCAACAGGATGAGAAAAAGCCTGGAGGAGTTCGCATTGCCGGGGAAATCGCCGCTGAAATGCAAAACAGACTCGGACAGGGTGAATATTTTGGTTTACAATATAAAAACAGGGCTGCCAATGTACAGGAATTGCACATAAGCATGCAGTATCCATTTTTATTCGACCTGCCTTTTGGTATAAATGCAGGTTTTAAACTGTTTCAGAACGGAGATTCTTTCAGGAATCTGGATTTCAACACAGGTTTGTCCTATCAGCTTGGCGATTATTCCAGTCTGGGTATTTTTTGGCAATCTTCCGGTTCACGGCTTATCTCAATTGATACAGCCAGCCTTTTAACGAACAGAAAGTTGCCTGATCAGTTGGATGTTTCGGTGAATGGATTGGGATTAAACTACCTTTTCGAAAAACTGGACTATCGCTTCAACCCGAGAAAAGGCTGGAAAATCAGCGCAGAAAGTGTGGCAGGCATAAAAAATGTCATTCCCAATATTGAGATCCAAAGTTTAAAAAATGATCTGGTTGATTTTAAGCACAGTTTTGATACCATTCGGGGTGGAACACAATTCAGTTTGTCCTGTCAATTGAGTTACTTTCAGCCTCTTGGCAAGTTGATGACACTAATGATCAGCAATGCTTCCGGTTGGAAATTTGCTCAGAATGGTTTGTTTCGCAACGAAGCATTCCGGATTGGCGGAAATAAATTATTAAGGGGTTTTGATGAAGAAAGTATTTTTGTCAATGCATACTCAGTCATGACGCTCGAACCAAGGCTCATTATCGGAAAAAATTCCTGGTTTTTTGTATTTGGTGAAGTGGCAGCCTTGAACCTGAAAACCAACATCGCAACCAAGATAGATTTTCCCTATAGTTTAGGCACTGGATTGAGTTTTGATACCAAAGCTGGAGTGCTGTTGGTATCAGCGGCTGTAGGCGGCATTCAGGGTGCCGGTTTGGATTTTAACGCGACAAGGGTGCATATCGGCTATGTGAATTTATTTTAGTATGAATAAAATTAAGCCGATATTTTCCTCTCCATGCAACCTGAAAATTCAGTTCAAAAAGTATGAATTAACGGGTGTAATTAGAATGATTTAAGCAAATTCATTAAAACGTATTAAATCAGGATAAGGATATCACAAGGCAAAATTATGGGAATTTATAATGTTGATAATAAATACTTTGCAATATTTATCATAATAAATTCAGTTTTGAGTGTTGCCTGCAAAATATATTGTAAAACTATTTTTAGAATAAATTTCCCTGACCATGAAAAAACTCGAAATCGCCTGCTCCAACATCCAGTCCTGCCTCAACGCTTGGAAGGGTGGGGCAGACCGGATAGAACTGTTTGAAAATCTTCCGGAAGGCGGATGTACACCCTCTTACGGAACCATCAAATATGTGAAAGAGCATATCGGAATACCGGTATATGTGATGATCCGGGCAAGAGGTGGCGATTTTGTTTACAACAGTGAAGAGGAACAGATCATGCTGGCAGACGTTAATATGTGCCTTGAACTGGATGTTGACGGGATTGTTTTTGGCGCTTTAAACCTGGATGGAACAGTTAACCAGGATCTGGCAAATAAAATTCTGGAGACCTGGAAATACCGGCCTGCAACTTTCCACAGGGCATTTGACAGAAGTGTGGATCTGTTTGAAGCTGCCGAAACCATCATTTCCATCGGTTTTGAAAGGATACTGACCAGCGGTGGCAAGGCTACTGTGAACGAAGGAAAGGAAACGATCAGACAACTCAATGAGCATGGCACAGACAGGATCATCATCATGCCGGGAAGCGGCGTGACTCCAATGAATATTCGTTATATAAGCGATTATTGCAATACCGTCGAAATGCATGGAACCTGCAAAGCGACCTTCCAAAACGAAGAAATCATGTTCAACCCAATATTCAATGATCCATATTCGGTCAGCGATCTGAATTGTATCAGACAAATGTTGACTCAATTCAAAAATAATTGAATATTAATATTATAT
>ERZ761602.3128-NODE-3128-length-24103-cov-11.512932_pt1 | contig 24103 bp, 19 predicted proteins | sample MGYA00512165_ERZ761602 | MGnify/ENA primary metagenome ERZ761602 (study PRJEB28899, sample SAMN02445085) | bioreactor sludge metagenome | biome: EBPR sludge; isolation source: Thorneside wastewater treatment plant | place: Australia: Brisbane, Thorneside...
TAAACCATAGCAAGAAATATAGAACTTTGCCAAGATCAATCATTGATCTTCACCAAGTGAAAAAATCCTCGATACGATCTTAATCGTCCCTACGGGGGTCAGACTATCTTCTTAAAACCCATAAATCAATAAAAATATATAAAAATCATATTCTTATTTGACGATTGGCGCGGTGAGCGCAATGATTGTGAGTTAATTGATTTCTCTATATTTTTCATTCGAATGATCTGGTAGTCTCTGGTATCGTCAGAACGGATCGTCAAATTCGTTCGTCCGCGACTTAGCGCCCTAGTACATTCAGCGCCAACGGGCGTAATTCATCTCTTGGATTATCGAGATGCCGCGCCAGTTCGCCGATCTGGGCATGAATGATCTGACGATACGGATGATGTTCACCCTGCCACAAGACAGGTTCCTGCATCAGCGTTTCCCACGCTGCATAGAACTGCCCGCGTCGGCCATCGCGCACCTGGCAAGCCCCATCCGAGCCAGCCTCGAAATCCGCTGGAACGAACCTATGCCATGCCAATCGGAGCACCAATCGATCGACCAGCGGCCGCAATGGTTCCATTAAATCCAGGGCGCACGACGGCTGCCCGCCATCGCTGGCATGAAACACCCCGGCAAACGCATCCAGGCCATAGCCTTGCAACCCGCTACGCAGTTCTCCAAGCAGCAAGGTATAACCCAGCGACAAAAGAGCGTTTATCGGATCGGTGGGGGGCCGCTTGCGTCGCCCTGGAAAGGTAAATGGGGAGCCCGCCAATAACGTAGCAAAAGCGGCGAAATAGCACTTGGCTCCGCTACCCTCCACCCCGCGTAACACCGCTGCGTCCTTTGCGGTTCGCGCCGAGGCGATAAACGGTTCCAACGCGGCGGCGCGCGGCGAATCGTGAGTGCGCAAAAACCAGCGTTGATTACGTAGTTTCGCGGTCACTAGCGCCCGCGCTACTTTCAATGCCATTGCCTCGTCCTCCATCAGCGCGTACTGACGCGCTCGCCGCCGGACTTGTCCGCCGCGCTCTCCCTGCAAATGACCGTGCAACCAGCCCCGGCTACTCAGCAAGGTGGTTGGAACACCCCGCTCCAGCAGGGCATCCAATGCGTCCGTCGTGAGCTGTATTCGCCCATACACCAATACGCGCTCGACCTGCTCAAGCGGAAAACAGCGCTTGCCACCCTCGCGATCCCTGAGCACTAATTGTAAACCTTCGCGTCCTAGTTGGCCTCCCTGCTGATCGAGATACAAAGTACACATGGCTTCACCCTCATTCCACGATGAAAAACGTGACACGCTCCAGCGCCACCGGCGCCGCCCCGGGTCCTTGCGTCTCTGCAGCACCGATCAGAAACAAATCCAGCCGTTCTCCAGCGTCCAAAATCTCCGCACGCAATAATTTCTCCAGTCGCACCTTGCGCCGTCCATCCAACTGGCAGACGAACAACGACTTCTGTACCGGCTCGCCGAAACCTCGCAACAACCGATGCAACCGCAATCGTCGCTTGTCGTCGCTGATGTCATAAGCTACCACCCAAGTCGCCATATCATTTTCTCCTGGAGACTCTATCCTCTTTCTCAATAACGACAACTGTTGCGAAACTTTCAACACGGCCGATTTTAAAAATTTGCCCTTGCGGCGCGTTGAAGGAGAAACAACTTCATTCGCTTATGGAATGCTTGCCCGTATGCCAGTACTTGATACATTACACATTCCCGATGACGTCCGTCTCGACCTGCATACGCTTACCCCGCTTTACACCGGCGGCGTCGGTCAGCACGGCGACCAAATTCATCCCTCTGGTCTACTGGGAGGAATACGACGGTTTTCCTGTTTGCTGGCGGCGGCGATGGGTGATCCGGAGTTCGAATGCGCTGTCTGGGGCACGACCACCGGCGCTGATGACCACTATGCGAAGAGGGTCGGGCTGCGGGTGGATGCCAGAGACCTGAATAAAATCACCTTGCCGCGCCAAATTCATTGGCCACGATCCGACGGCGTGGATCGTAAAGGCTGGTTTTACAACGTCGCTCACGATGGAACTTTGCGTCTCTCCCTGACCCGGCGCGGGATCAGCGACGCCCACTGGCAATTGTTATTGCTCGCACTGCGGATTCAGATTCGCCATGCTGCCTTTGGCAGCCGGGATCAGTGGGGATTAGGAGTGCTGGCCATCGATGATCTCCCCACGGTTGAACCGCTCACCGCGCCAATGGGTAATGTCAATCCGTTGCCCGACCGGCCCGGCCTGCATCACGCCTTCTTTGTTCATGTGACATTTAATGATCCCTTACCACTCGATTGGCGGGCTCGCTTGGAGCAAGGTCTGCGCTGGCGGGAAAAGCTCCGTAACAGTTTCCGTCCTGGAATGCATAATCTGCGCCATTACCTGTTTGGAGAACTCGGCCAGTACGGTAGCGCGATCAATGTTTCAGCACTGTATCCGCACGGTCAGGGTTGTGCCCTGCGAATTTGGGGCGTCATCCCGCATACGACGCCGCCTCAGTTCGATGGCCAGCGCGGCCAAGTTGTGCAAACGCTGCGGCAGGCAATGAATCAGGGACCGGACGAAGTATGGCCAGGGGAACGCGAGATCGTCTGGCAGGACGACGCGGAGCATCAAGCGGATTTAGCAACATGGATCAATCAACGGGCGGGAGTAGTGATATGACCTGTTTCGATGCATTGGCGGATGAAACGTTCCGACCCAAAAAGGATAACGATTGGCTTCAGCAGGGCGCACGGCTACGACGTACCGTTCGCCACGATAAGGATCTGACCACACAGCGCACCACCTTCCTACGTCAACAAGCGATTAGCAACGCTAATCCGATGGGACAGGGTGAAGCGACGATCTATCGTTGCCACAGTCCCGCGCTATTACCCACTGGCTTGAATACCGCTGCCCGTTCCATGGAACAGGCATTGGCCGGATTCCCTCGTTACAGCGCGCGCCTGCTGTTGACGTTTAGCTTGCTGACGCCGTTGCTGACCAAAGACGACGACCCGTTCTACCTCTTCGAAAATCCAGCGCGTAAGGATCACCTGCTCGGGCTGCCGTATCTGTCCGCCGCCAGTCTGAAAGGTCTGTCCGCCGACGCCTATCAGCGGGCGTTCTCCGACAACACCACGCCTTGGGCTGAATTGGGCGAAAATGATCCAGACCGCACCCGCGCTTTTCGCCAAGCGGATCCTTATGCCAAACGCCTGTTCGGCATCGCCGACGATGGCGTGATGATTGAGAACGAGAGTAATCCGAGTGAAAAAGGCCGGCTGCACTTCTCGCCGGTCTGGTTCAACAACCTGCAATTGCTGGTGATGAATCCCGGCAATCCTGAAACCGCGATGGGTACGCTGCCGATCCAATTCGAAGCCGTAGCGCCCGATCAGACCGGCGTCCTGGAGGTGATCTACTTCAATCCGCAGGGCGTGAAGGACAGTGATGAAGCGACAGCGCGCGCGGATCTGGCGCGCTGGCTGGCGGCGGTGGCGACGTGGTGGCCAGTCCTGGGTCTGGGCGCGAAACGGCTGGCCGGGTATGGGGCCATTCAAATCGTTAAGGCGGAATTGCAGGCGGTGGACTGGTCGGGGGTGACCGACCACACCGCCTCCGAGGCAGCATCCAACGCAGACATCCCCGAGTACGTGCGGGAATTTCAGGATGAAGCCGGCGCATTGCTCCCGGAAAGCGAACTGGACAGCCGGCTGGCGCCTGCTGGCGAAGCGGGCGAACAACTCAAGGCGCTCAGTGCGGACAAGGCGCAGTTGCAGGCGCGCAAGCTGGAATTGCAACAAAATCGCCAACAAGCGGGCGCGGACAAAGAGCTCAAGCAGATTAAGAAGGGCATCGAGAAACTGAACAAGCAACTTGAAGTGCTGCGCAAACCCTTGCAACAGGAATTACAGGCGCTCAAGGCCCGCTATCAAAACGCCCGGAAATGGCTAGAGGCTCATCAGGCCGTAGAAACGCCGGTTGCGGCAGACACGCCTGCCGCCTCGACACTGGCCGAACGCAGCGAAACCGGCCCGGATAGCTGGCAGAACTTGGCTTATTGGATCGCAGGAGAACAGCCATGACGGACCTGAAGATGGACGAACGCGCCCGTAACCTGATTCTGGCGGCGGAAATCAGTGGACTTATCCACGACACCGGAAAAGCACGCGAAGAATTTCCCCAGGAGAAACTGAGTGGCCGCTTAGGCTCAAACCAAAGGAAAAAGAAATTTGATGAGCCGACAAAAAAATGCCATCAACGCGAGGCACATGGCGCAATTCTGGAGGAAGGCCGCGCTTATCCGCCTGTGGACGAAGAGATTTGGTTGAAAAAAATCAAGCAGCATGAAGGCTGGGCGGAGGCGTTGCAGTTACCGGAAAATTGGATTAAAGCTAAAACCATTCAAGCCCACGGCTTGGGCGATCCCCTGCGCCAGCACCATGCGACTGGCAGCTTTCCCCTTGATCAGTGTACTCTGTTAGGCGACCTTTACACGCTTGGGGCTGACACTCGCGATTCTGCTTTGGATAAGGGCTCGGGCGGGACCGATTCGGGTAAGCAAAAGTCCGAATATGGTTTTATTGCTGACAGTTTCGGCAATGAACATCAACCTTATCGTCAGGATAAGTTGCGTGAACTGTGGCCCAAGGTTCAGGATGCCCTTGAACAAATACTGTTCAAAGACAGTGGGTGGCAGCATGTTCCCGAAGCCCGTAAAAAACTCCTGGCGCGTATCGAACCGCTTTTTCGCCAGGCGCTGGGCGAAACGCGCCGTCCCACTAACGATGTCACGCTTTGGCACCATAGCTATTCAACTGCCAGCTTGTTCAAAGCAACGGTCGCAGAAGGTGTGCTGCGCCAAGACTTCCAGCATTGGCAAGGGGATGACGGATTATTCGACTTATCCCAAATGGGCCGGATTCGTTTCCGACTTTTAGGGATTCGCTGGGATTGGAGCGCATTGGTAGGCGGCGCGCTACAGCCTGTTGTTTTGACCGCAATGGCTATAAATCGGCAACAAGCCATTGCGAAGCTGCGCCAGCGGTTGGAAGTGGATTACCCCGTGGGTAATCAGGTTTACCAGGATGACAACGGTGCAGTGTTTGTCGTCGGCGGTTTTTATCAGGGTCCACAAGACCCAGACGGTCGGGACGCTGAAGCATTATTCCAACAACATATTCTGGACCCCTTGCAAGCCGGTATCCTGCAAGACCTGGGCTGCTTCTTGCGCGCGGGCGTCGTGGTGCGACTAGCCTGGACTCAACCCCGATTGTATCTGACCGATTACCCGGAAGTCATGACTACCGATTGGACTGCGGATAGCGGGGATCGCCAGCGGCTTTTGCTGGTCGGCGAAGATGAACTGCGTGGACTGTGGGCGCAGCAAACCGGCGAAGGCCAGCAGGTGCAAATCTGTCCACAATGTGGCTTGCGTCCCGGCCACGCGAGGGAATTGGCGCTCAATGAAAGTGGATTAGGTTCTGAGAAGGGCAAGATTCCGCCTGGACTGTGCAATGACTGTCAGACCCTGGCAAGTCTCTCCAATATTAAGAAATTTTCTGAATTTGATCAATTATTAGGGTTTACCCCCAATACTTTTAACTTACAGGATATTTGCAGTGAACGTAACCCACCTGGCAATGCCCGAGTGGTCATGCTGTCCTTACGAGTGAATATCGAAGCCATTGCCAGCGGAGAAACCTTATTAACCCAACTGGCGCGGCCTATGGTGGATTTGAAGGACATGCAAGTTATTCAATCGCTTTCGGCGGAACAAGCCAGTGATGATCTGGAAAGTAAAGTTCTGAAATACTTGCGCGAAGGCGGCGATGAGCAAATGCTTTGCGATCGGATTTCTCCCGAATTGGCCAATGATGCCCGCCTGCTGATTGGTGATGATTACTGGTTGGATTTCCAGAAACAAAAGCGCAAGGTCAAAGGAAATGACGGGCGAGTGATTGGCGCGCCCGCTGAAAAAGCATTACGTCTGCTCGATGAATTCTTCCTCCGCGAATCTATCCCTCCGAATGTCGGCCTTTACCGACATGATGGCGACAAGTTGTTGCTATTTGGGATGCGCAAACACGCCTCGCCGGGCCGGCTGGCGCGCACCTGGGATGACTTGCAAACACTCTGGCAACAAATGCTTTGGGACATCGCCGGCGACACACAACAATGCCTGATGCCGCTCTCGCTGGACGCCAGCGGATTTCGCATCATCGTCGCCGCAAACGACGCGCGCCAGGCGCTCCAGCGCATCCAACAACGGATCAACGAAAAACTGAACAAAGTTCGCGCTGGTTTGGATGTTCACGTCTCAGCACTGGCCTTTCGCGAGAAATTCCCGCTGTACGTTGCCCTGGACGCCCTGCGCCGCATGGAGCGTCGGATTCCCAAGGCTCCTTCCCAAATCTGGACCCTGCAATCGGTGCTGAATCGTGAGGGGATGCTCACTCTTAACTGGGATACCCCCCAAGGCCCCGCACAATGGATGGTAAACCTGCGCACGGGCGATCCTGAACAACTCGACCTCTGGTATCCCCACGCGATTTGCACCTCGCGCCCGGAAGGTCCCGGTCGGCTGGTGCGCCTGGATCAGCTTGAGCCGGGCGAAACCATCCGCTTGCGTCCCTCGACCTTCGATTTCCTGGCGCTGGACGGCACCGCGCGTCGCTACGATTTGCGCTATGACGCACAGGGTCGCCGCCCGCATTTCATTCTGGGCGAATCCGGTCGCCGCCCCTACCTGCTGGAGCAACTGGACGAACTGTTCGCATTGCCCGGCCAGACCGGCTGGAACGCCAGCCAGGTCAAGGGCATTGTGGGTCAGATCGTCGAATGCTATGAAAAATGGGTGCGTGATGTCCCCACCAGCTTGCAGGCACAGGGCCGCGATGCCTGGCAAACCCACTGCGCCGCAATCTTCCGTCGCTACCTCAGCGATCAGCCGGTGGTCCGTGATCGTCTGATCGAGCTGCTCCAGGATGAAGAACGCACCGGCCTGCTCTTTGATGCCTTCGAGTGGAGCGGATTTATTGAAAAAGACGCCCATACGCGCGTTGTAGAAACAGAACCCGCCTGATTATCGAGAGACCCATGAAATCGCATCCTCTTTATCTGTTCGCCCTTGATCCGACCCACATTGGCGCCGGCGGCTACCGGCTGGGCCGCGTGGACAACACTATCTTGCGGGACGCCGCCACCGGCTTGCCAAAAATTCCCGGCAGTTCCATCAATGGCGCAACGCGCGCCGCCGCGATCTATTCCCTGCCTGATGCGGAGCGGGACCAAGCAATTCAGTACGCCAATCACACTCTGCGCAAAAAGGGGCACGAGAAGCGCCCGCACGATGGCGCGAATGATTCAGTCGCCCGCGTCTTCGGCTACGCCGAAGGTGACGACGAGGGACAATCTCGTATCGGTTTAGTCTCTTTCCGCGACGCCGAAATCCTCGCCTTTCCCGTACCCACCATGACCGGGCCACGCTGGATCACCACACCCGCGTTGCTGGAAGCGGCGGGCTGCAACAATGTCCCGACGATCAATGGTCCGACCAGGGTCGTTATTCAAAGCGTCGGCAATCCACCCGCCCGCCTCAATCTCGGCTGGATTCTGCTCGACGCCAACCCCCAAACCATTCCCTTTCCGACATTTCTCGATAAGCAGCCGGGTATGGCGCACGTCAGGGCTAACCTGGCGCTGGTTCACGACAGTCTGTTTCCCAGCCTGGTCAACGCCAATCTGGAGACCCGCACCTCGGTCTCCATCGACTTCGAGACGGGCGCTGGCGCGGAAGGCTTGCTATTCACCTACGAGGCTGCCCCACGCGGGACGCTGTACCGGGGACAGGTCGATTTCGATGACCAGCGCTTTGCCGCACAGTACGCCGATGCGTTCAAGCGGGTGCAACAGGGTTTGACGCTAGCGTGTCAACTCGGCTTGGGCGCGATGACCACGCGCGGTTTTGGCCGGATGCAACCGATGCTGGAGAGCGCGTAACATGATCAATTTGGAACCGCTGGCCGCCAGGGCCGCACAGGGTATGGTCATCCCCAATCAGGCCAAGGATTCCCTCAACCTGATCAACAAGGCGTTGATGGTGTTGGCGGAACAGGGATTATTTGCTTTCGGCCTGTTTCTCAACAGCCGTAAAGACCGGGAAGACGCACAGGCCCGGCAAATTCATTCTGCGGTCAGTCGACTGCTGGAGGATGCCAGCCTGGCCGCCGCTCCGCAACCGGGACAACGCATCGCCGATTACTACAAAGCCCTGACCGAATCGCGTCAGGGCGAACAACCCGCCCAAGCCTTGCAACGGCTGATTCTGACCAAGCAGGTGGTGGAAACGGCGCTCACCTACGGGCGCTATCAGGCCCGGTCGCTGATCTGACGGTGTGCGCCATGTTCTTCACCGGCGTGATTCTCGAACTGGAAACCCCATTGCATATCGGCGCGGGGCGCGGCGGGATGCTCGCGCGCGGCCACGGCTTCGTCCCGGGGCATGTCATCAGTTATGCCCTCACCGCCGCCCTAGGCAAAGCCCGAGGTGGTCAATCCTCCCATTTCACCGACGCCCTACACACCGTCTTGCAGGAGGTGCGCTGTGGTCCCTTTCTGCTGTTCGACCGCGAGACACAGCGTCCCTGGTTACCGCGCCAGGACCGGGAGGCGATTGAGTATACCTATCTGACCGCCCGTAATCAGGTCACGCTCGATCCGTGGTCGTGTAGTGCGGTGGAAGGCGCCCTGTTTGAAGTGGAAAGCATCGCGCACCGGGTTCTACACGGCCCTCAGCGCGGCCAACCCACGCAACTCATTGGCGGCGTCTGGCACCGAGGGCCGCAGTTGGCCAAGCAACCACTCCAGCATTGGTTCCGTTCTGGCCTGTTGTTGGGTGGCGAACTCAAGACCGGACAGGGCCGAGTTCAACTGGCCAAACAGGGTTGGATGCCGAACGCGCCGCACTATGCCCGTAACCCCGACTGGCCGGTGCAGGCACAAGGACTGCACATGGCCCGAGGGCAACGCCTCCCCGGTCCCAGTCTGAATGGAACCCAGGACGCGCCACTGCAACCGTGGCTGGGCCGGCTGTTCGATTCCCGGCAGGGTTTCGGACGACGCTTCAGCCCGCCGGCGCTGGTGCGGCTGGATGGCGTGGTTCAGGACACTGGAACCTTCCTGCCCAGTGATCGGGAAACCGGCCTGGGCTGCTGGACGAAAATCGATGTCCCGACGACTGACTGACTTTCACGGCCTGCGCCTCTACGGCCTCGACTGTACGCTACACAGTCCCCAACCTCTGACCCTGCAAGGTTATTACGGCGGCGCGGCGCGCGGCCTTCTCGGCCGCGCCCTGTTTCTCGGCAACTGCGTCTATCCCGAACCGCGTTGCGCGGAATGCGCTTTGCGCAGCGGCTGTCCCTATCCACAAGTCTTCAAGCCGCACCTGCTACCCGGTGAGGAGGCGCGTCTGCCGCCTTATCTGCTACATGCCTGGCAACGCTTGCCAGAAGGCTTGCGTTTCAGCCTGCTGTTGCTGAATCCCGCCTTGGGTTTCGCCGAAAACTGGTTGCGTCAACTGGATCGCTTCCTGCCGGAACTTGAAGTCAGCGGCCAGTACGGCGTTCGACTCAGCCAAGTCCGTGATCTGGCCAGCGGCCAAATGGCTTTCCATGCCGGTCGATTTATCCCCGGCGCCCGACTCAACCCCCTGCAACCGTCGCTACCTGCCAGCGAGCGCCTCACCGTACAATGGCTCACCCCGCTGGTCAGCAAACACCAGCACACCGATCCACTATGGGGTGCGCTGCGCACTCGATTGCAACGGCTCGTCAACGCCTACGGGGATGGCCAGCCGATAGCCCCACCGGATACCACACCATGGCGGCTTGAAGCTGTCCGCCTGCAACCGCAAACTGTCGTTCAAGGATGCGACTCGCGCCGGGGTATTCGGGGTTTGCGCGGCGAACTGGAATTGGCCGACCTCACCCCGCTAGGCGCGCGATTATTGGCGGTCGGCAGCTATCTGCATGCGGGCGGCGAAGCGACCTTGGGCTTCGGACGCTACCGTTGGCGAGCTGTGGGCGCTTCAGCAGCGTCCCCTACAGAGCCACAATCATGACCACATTGTTGTCGTCACGCCTTTCCTCTCAGCGCACATCTGGCCTATTATCAGGGGCATTTTCAAGCCGTGGATCACCGCCGATGCCTTTATCCCCCGACGACCTTAATGCGCGCTTCGACGACTACTGGAAGCGTCGCCCGGAACTGAGCTCGCACGAATGGACCGAATTCTATCGGCTCGTGCATGACGTTCTAGTGAGTCGAAGCTTTCCTCAAGAACAAGGGTTGCCCGACGATCTCAGGACCCATATTGATGATTTTTTCTTAAAAAAGATTGTGTTGCCGGCAAGGGCAAAAGCTCATTTACGTGACCAACCGCAGCGCGCCTTCTCGTATCTCATCAGGATGTTTAGAAATTACCTATTCGACTTACAGCGCGCCATTGCTTCTCAGAGCAAATGGGAAACCGAACTGCCCGAACCAGACCAAGAAGATAATGAGTTCAGTTATAAAAACGAAAGCATTGAATTGCTTTATAAACACGGTTTTCAGCGCACAACCCTTAAATACGCGGCCCAAGATTTTTTGAGGGCTGCCCCTCCCTGGGAGGGGCTACAGAACGAACTCTGGTGGATTTTCCCGTATTTATCCTGTCACTTTTTTGCCACCGAAGGTGAATCGCTATCCACATTGGCCCGCCGGCTCAATATCCCCTCGTACCATTATAAGGCTCGCAAATTGGGCATCACCTCAGTACGCGGTGGATTTCCCGACCACGATACTTTTGTTAAAGAGACTTACCTCGGCGGATGGATCGCTCATATCGGTGTTGACTTAAATGACGACGACGGGCCAGCTTTGGTGCGCGCCGTGCTGGGTATTCTTGGCGACGTTGCGTTGAACGAACAGGAACTCTGCAACGGCAGTCCGCCCCTGGATTTGCCCACCGCCTCGCCCGAATAATCTGTCACTGGCTCGTCCCCCTCGCGGGGGCAAGGACTCTGAACATGCATAGGCTCTCTCCCTCCCTCGATATCATTGAAGCAAACCTGTTTGCCCCCTCGGACGAACTCATCCAACGCTGGATAGCTAACGACGCCACGCTCTCTCCCGCGACCCGCGCCGCACTGGAGGCTGATCCTGTGGCTTGCGACAAACGCGCATGTTGGGAAGCGCCTTTGGAACCGCCGATGACCCTTCTTATCCCGGAAACCCGGATCGAACCACCCGCCTGGTTGGGGGAATTGATCGAACGGAAAGTGGCCGCGCGCCAGGCGGATTTTGCGCCGGTCCCCACTGCTGGCCAGATCATCCGGGTGGACGAGGCCATTAGTCCCGAGGGACCACTGGGCTACGATCAGCCCTATCCGTTAGCGGTATTGCTCGCCGAGCCGACCGAACATGACCAAATTTGGTATGGCTGGCTGGTCGGATCAGAAACCGATTATGCCAGTGACGCGGACCTGATCTTGGAAGACGATGACGGACCTCGCGATCCCTTGGCCGGGATGGCGCAGCTATGGAACCCCGTTTACGTGTACCTCCCTTCCACCCACGGCGTCTTGGCGCAATTGTCGCCGGAACGACTCGCGGCGGCGCGCGCCCTGGTGCTGGATTTTCTAACGCAACCACCGCCTGACCTGCTGCGCAAACCGGGCATCCTGGTCGAGCGACGCACCTCCCAAGGCCAACGGGTGTTGACCGGCACCCCGCTGGGAGGGTCTGATGATCCTCGACATCGTTACCGAACCTTGTACCGCGCTGCCGCCGACCTGCTGCGCGAACCGGTACGGCTGGCGCAATTGCAACCCACGTTGATCGAACGCCTGCTGGATCACCTGCGCGCGGCCGGCGAGGCGCTGGGTTTGGGATTGACACTGACGCCTGCACCCGTGATGGGTGAACCTGCCGCAACCTATCATCTGGGCGATTGGCTCGAACTAGAACTACATGAACTGCCGGAAACAGCTCACATGGTCAACCTGCGCGTGCGCAATCTTCATACTACCCCCTGTCGCCTTCAAGTGATCCGCCAAGGAACCGTGCGCCGCGAGCACCCGCTGGAAGGTCATCAGACGACTCAGTTGCTGCTCGAAGCTGGGTCGGGTACTGAACTGGCGCTACTGGATGAAACAGGGGAACGGTTGCGTTGGTCGCTGACGAGGTAACCATGTCGGATATACTCGATTTATGGCTCTGGCCAGAACCCGTGCACAAGCCCGAGCGTCTACGGGCATGGACGCCGGACGAGACGGAGACTTTTCCTGAATTGACCGATGCACAACTGGGTGCGCTCAGTTCGCATGATGTCATTAACGGAACGCACACTCTCCCGCTGGAAACCGTCTGGCCGCCGGCGCTGGCCGGCTGGTTCGCGGCGCGGTGGCGCCGATCTGACCGGGTGCAACTGCGCCTGAGCGCCGATCTGCCAGTGCGTTGGCAGCAGCTTCCCTACGAATGGCTGGCTCTGGACGGTCAACCCTTGCAAAATCGCTTGCAAGTCTGGCGAAGCGCGCCGCGGACGGCGGAACCGGCTCCACTCGTGCGGCCCGCGCCAGTGGCAGTGCTGAACCTGTGGCCGGATGATGAACCCATTCATCCGCTCCATCCATTGCCCTTAGCCCCCACCGAGGCGCACTGCTTCGATGGGCGCGGGGAGGTCCAGACCCTGTTGCGCTATCATCAGGAGCTGCGCGTCTACAGCGCCCTGTGTCTAATCGTTCACGGCAGCGAGCGGCTTGACGCCCTACCGTTCCGATTACCGGACCACACGCTTTGGGAATTGCCGCAGACACCCCTACCGCCCCTGGTGATCTTACTGGCCTGTGGTGACTGCGACGGTCATCTGTTGAAGTACGCCACCGCTTTGCTGGAACGCGGCGCGAAGACGGTACTGGCCGCACTGGGTCAATTGGATGCTCGTGACATCAAGGCGCTGTTACCCAGGCTCCTACAAGGTTGGCACGCCGGTGAGCGCATCGGGCAAACTCTGCATACGGTGCAAACCGCGATATCATGGTGGGGTAAAGGCCGGTTGTGTCTATTGGGCGCAGGCGAATTGCGAATGACGGCCGTTGAGGCGCAGGCCGATTGGCCCACCGACCGGTTGGCCGAACGCGCTCGCGCCGGCGATGATGCGGCATTGCAGTCGCTGCCGCCGCGCCTGACCTTGGCGTGCTTTCTCGCCAACGGCACGCCGAGTCAGGCCACCCAACACTTGCGAAAATACCTCAAGGTCGAAGAGCTCGGTGCGTCGACGGAAAATCGGAGGCTACTACACAGACTTTGGCCATTCGCCGATGCATGGCCGACTCTGACTCGGTTGTGGCTGATACCGCTACTCTCCCATCTGGCCGAGCAGCACGATCACGACCAGTTGGATGCGTGCCGCCGATGCTTGGAAGACTTGGCGCTCGCGGATTTTGAATTCACTGGCTTGTACTATGATTGGGCCAAAGCCGAGTACCGGAGTGGTCGCTATGCTCAGGCAACCGCAGTCGCTTTGCGCGGCCTACAGGGTCTGCGTGAGTTTGAGCGCGATCCTACCATCCCTCGTCTGCTGGGTTTGTTGGCCAATACCCTGATTGATCTCGATCTGCCCGAACTGGCGCAAGTCGCCCAGACGCGGCGGCAAAATTTGCTAGCACGGCAAACCGGCGCGGATGAAGAGCGCTTCAAAAGCCTGGACATCGAAGCCCGGTTGGCTTTGCGCAGTGGCGAGCCCAGTTCGGCGCTGATGAGGTTCAAGCGCAAGCGGCGCATCGCCAAAAACGATGGCAAAGATGGCCAGCGGGAGCTGGCCAGTCTGTTATACGCGAGCGCCCTGACGGGACCACATCCTGATGATTCGTCCTGGTTCGAGGAGACCGTCAGTTTGCTGACGGCTCATCCGGAACCCGGTTCTGGCAACGACGACGTGCTGTATCTGTTACGGGCGCTAGCCGCCTGGGTTTGGCGACGCGGCAATGAAGCAGCGGCGCTGCCGCTATTCGCGCACTACCTACCGACGCTACGGGAGCTGCTTGCCAGCAGCCATGACAACGGTCCAGCCGGGTTTACCCTGGTGTTTCTGCATTTGCATCGCCGCGACTGCGTTAATTCACTGGATTTGCCCGGTTGGGCAGACCTCCGGGCCGCCTTGAAAGAGACGCGCTATTTTCTGGAGCTGGCCATCTTTAGCCGACTCTTGGACGAACCGCCAGAGCAGACCGAACATTGGCTACGACACTTTGCAGATGAGCGCGATCATACCCTGCACGGAGAAAGCTGGCCCAAGTGGCTGTCTCCCGATAATCTAACCCAGTGGCTAACACAACGCCGGGAGCGGGAGTGCAATCTGCTGTTGGCCGCCCAACCGCCCGCCTGGGACGATCTCGTTAAGGCGGGCTTACTTCCTTGGTAGTTCGCTTGGCGGCGTCAACAACTTTTCTTTGAGCCACTGCATCAGCCGGATCCGCACCGGATGGTGCAGCACCCCGCGTTCTCTCAGATCAGCGTGGTTTACCCCCTCTACTCGGTGACATAAATAAGAATCGCCTGCATCTGGTCGCGCCTTCTTGGACAGGAAATCCTGAGCAGTCAACCGAAAAAAGTCCCGATTAGACTTCTTGGTGCCTGGCGCCACAAGGTAGGTATCGCCATCCCGTCGTATTGATACTACATACCGCCATTCCACCGGCTCGCCCCGGTCATGGCCGAACCGGAGTTTGCTCTGACGCGCTATATAGCGAAACCCATGTGCCCATGCCTGTTCCAGGAAGAGTTCTCGATCCGGCGGCGGGGGGCGATGCTGAAAGGCGTGTGACATGAAGCTTACTCTCCAGCTTTACCTTAAGTGATTGATAATAAAAGGCTTGTCATTAGAATGGAAAAGCGACTAACCCTTTAGTCTCTCCCACGGCCTCACTCGATTGCTATCGAGGATGTCTTCTCTGACGAGCCTTCTTGGCTCGGATCCGTATCTTTGTGCCCCAGTGCCTCAATACCTCTGCACACCTCTCTCAATCATCGGCTGAACCGATCCCTTCTCATTGGGCACTGCAGGCTATTCGACAAGGCAGATCCTGCGTCACTTACCGCTTGTTGGGCGCCATCGTTAAAAACACGCCCCTAAATGACGTTGGTTGAGTAGGCGCTCTGGAATCCATACTGCCATTCAAATCCCAGCGGGGAAACAGGGACTTCTTGATCACATTCTTTCGCGAAAAACACTGTGGTTTTAAAAAAACCTTGCGGTGGATCGTTTCTATCCGCGAGTGCTTCGAAATTCCTCTCTCTATTTTCAGCGGAAAACCTGCGATGAAACAGCTCAAGCATCTGACCCTGTTCGTAGCTATGTGGTTCGTGACGTTTAGCGTACTCACCATTGAGTTGCACGGTGACTACTTCAAGGCTGGCGGCATCGCCACACTGATCGCACCATTGAAAACCCTCGTGGCCATCGCTCATGGCTGGTTCTGGGATTGGTTTGATTAAGCCTCGGCCCCCCTATCCAGTCTTTTCATATTCTTTATCCACCAAGAATCATTATGCAACACAAAGCGTATCACACATTCCTCGCCCTGGTTATAGCCGCCATACTCGGCGTCCCTGGGGTGGACGCCCAGGCGTTCGGCGGCCTGATGGCCATGCGAGGCATCACGAACGGCGCCAAGGTGGCTCGGAGCGGCCGGGCTGCCTCTGGGACGATGGCAGTGGGTCGAGCGCTGAGGGCTCCTCGCTCACTCCGAGCAACAACATCCTCAAGAAAATTCACTGATGCTGCACGGCGAAGCGCCGTGCGGAAAGCTTGGGCGCAAGAGCACAAGTTGGTCACTATGACAAGCCGGGGAACCCGCAAATGGACACCCGCCGAAAAGCAGCAGCTATTGAAAACGGGCAAAGTCAAAGGCTATGAGGGCCACCATATCAATAGCGTAAAAACCCATCCTCATTTAGCGGGTAAACCAAATAATGTCATGTTTCTGACTGGCCCCGCTAAAAAATATCCCACGTTGGCCAAACCCGGCATGCATCAGCGGGCGCACGCTAGGGCCAAACAACGCTACGGTCATTCATCGACCCGCGGACCATTGATCGATCGGGAAGCCCTCCTCGGCCGTTATCGGATGCTCAATGAAGGCAAGCGCCCACCCCGTTGGGTATCGATACGTCCGTGAGCCATCGACGCCATTCAACGTCTTCCCAGTCATCTAGAGGTCGCTTTAATCATGCACACATTTGCCGCCACTCTCCAAAAGTGTTTCTACCAAGCGGTCGCCAGCTTGGCGCTGTTATTTTTCCTGATCGGAACAACCGTCGTCCACGCGGCTGACAGCTGCGCCATTGTCATGGGGGTCGATAACAGCGGCAGCACCGGGCAAACCGATCCCAACCGACTGCGCGGTGTCGCCGCGCAGCTGATCCTGGATGCTTTGGTGCTGCCTTGTGACGCCATTCAGGTCGGGACGGTCTTCTTCAACTCCCAAGTCACCGGTGACAATGCCTTGGGCGCCGAAAAGGACGCTCGCCAGCGACTGGCCTCCCAATTGGAAGAGACCGGCCATACCGATATGGAAGGTGCGATGATCCAGGCCTTAATGCTCTTGGAGAACTCCAACGCAGCTCACAAAGTTATCGTGTTACTGACCGATGGAACCCCCGACCCGAAAGGCGATGGCCATGATCACGGTCAGATCGACGCGATCCGCAACGATTTAGTATCAATGGCGGAAAGCTTGGGCGTCAAAGTTTTCGCCCTCGGTTTTTCCGATAGTGTGAACCAGAGCTTCCTGGAAGAAATCACCGGCCCCACTGGCGGTCGCATGGTGACGGTCAAGAATGCCCAAGCCATGTTGGAAGCCGCCAAAAAACTGGTCAGCGGCTACAACAATGTTCATCCCGTATTGGAGGAATCGCTGCCTGCCAACCGTTCGGGATTATCTTTTGATCTGTTGCCGGGTCTGGAACGGATGCGCGTGACCGTCGTACTCAAGCAACCTCGCCGTTTCCGACCTGGTCAGATCGCATTCACCCTCACGGGCTGCCCGATGCCGGACAGTGAGCAACTCTACACCACGACAAAAGACGGGATGGAAACCGTCGTGGCCTGGACTGTGTTCCTGAGCAATGCCGGACAGACTCAAAGCTGTACCCTGGAGATGGTCTCCAATAAACCGGGTAGCCCCGGTCACGGCGGCGCCCACGTCCTGATAGAGGGCCGGACGGACCTGCGCAGTGAATTGGCGTGCCGCCCGGACCAGCCGCAATTGACCTTTGGCGCCGAATTGGTCTGCGAGATCACGGTGCGCAACAACAACGGTCCGTTGGATGCGGCTGCCCTGCAACATGGCGCGCGGCTACTCACCCAGGGCGGCAGCGGTCAAGGCAGCGTGGCCGCCACTGTGGCAGGCTCCGAAGTCCGCCTGCAGGTACCCGAAGTACCCGGCCGGCAGACCTTGCAGGTCGAGTCCAGCATTGCTCCCTCGATTCCTCCGGTCAGCGCAGAATACGCTTATCAGGCGGTGACGCCCCAACCGGCTCAACTACACAGTCACCCCGAGCGGTTGGATCTAGGCTTGATCGGCCCCGACCACCCTGAAGCACAAAGTACGCTGGAAGTTTGGGCCGAGTTTCCTTACGGCGATCCCCGCATCCTCCAGATCACGCCCCAGATCCTCAGCCCATTGAAGGACCTGATGACGCTCACCGTAAATAACCGATCGCTCAAAACCGCTGGTACTCAGGTCATTCCGCTAGCGCGGGGTAAACGGCTCCAAATCCAATTCAGCATTTCTCTGAAAAACAAAACCGACGGCCAACTGCTCACCATCCAAGACGGTCGTTATGACGGCACTCTGCGGATCGCGGCCGCCGACGCCGACGCGCCTTTGGAAATCGACTTTGTGATCGAGATCCGCAAACCTCGGCTACTGATCGATGGCCAACAAGATCACAGCCTGTATTGGGATTCGCAACGCCCAAGGGAACTGACCCTGGCTCGCGTTGCGACTGACGGCAACATGGCCGGCGCCTTCACAGTAAAACCCGTTACGCAGTTGGTGCTCGACAACAACGGCATCGTTGTGGGCGAAGTAACGCTGTTACCTGCCGGCCCCGATCCAGCCGGCCAGTATCCCTTGATCCGTGCGGGCACCCTGTTGAAAGCGCGGTATACCCCTGCTCTGGAGGGCGCCGCTCAAATTGTGCATGGTCCGCACCCTGTTCATTTTCGCATCCAGTCACCCTTTGGCGCCGACGAAACCCTGGTGGCGACTTTATGGACCCTGCCGGTGTGGTGGCAGGGCGTGTCCGGGTTAGGGCCACTTTCTCTGCATGGACAGCATCTGCTCCTCTGGTTGCTGATCGGCGGCGGTCTGGTCGTAGTGCTTCGCAAGGCGGGACGTCGGTTACTGGCGCTGGCAGCCTGGCGACGCTTCTCTCCTGGGCAAGCACTGGACGCCAATGACGGTGACCTCGGCATTGGTCAGGGGTATACCGGCTTAGCGTTAGCAAATGACCCAAGCCACCGCCTGGCCGATACCGTGCTGGGCCGGTTGCGGTTCCAGAAGAGCCGCTTGACGCTGATCACCCGGAACTCTTCAGGAGATCTCGCCGTGAATGATCGCCCGATTGCTGGACAGGCCGAGATCCGTCCCGGCGATGTGCTGACGCTTCATGCGGACGGTGTGGATGATCCGTTGTGGGAACTGGAATATCTGGGCCCCGATGCCCAAGGCGGGACTTTTCAAGTCATCCGCAATCCGCTGGGTCTCAGCGTCGGCCAGACCATCAGAGCACTGATCGTAGGTCTGCTCATGCTCGTTGTGTTGCGTCAAGTGCTCTTGTCCGACTGGCTGGCGGAATGTGCCGCGCGGTGGTGGCCTGTCGAAACCCTGTATGTGCTGGGAGCCACTTGGTGGTCAGGTCCTGGCGCGATTTAAAAATTGACTGTCTCCAGGCGTTACAGGATTAGCCCGGCGCGAACGCCGGACCGTAACGCCGAACTTCAAGCGCCATACCGCCCAACCCAGGAGAATCCATGATTAACTTAACTGCCGAGGTCGTCGCCACCTTCATATTGGTCATTTGCCTGGGGGGTACCGGCAAGCAGGTTTTTCGATCTCTGAACGAGATGTTAACCGACCTGAGCGAGACGCTCCCCGAAAATGCCCGCAGCGCCATTCAGCCGTTTTACATCGACGCGGATCGGGTGCCCGACGGACAGGAACGCACTTATCACTGTTACTACACGGATTTCAGTGTCTTCGCAGGGCCCGTTTGGGAAAACTACCGGGCGCAACGTTTCCCCCTCAATCTGGGCAGCAAAATCATCGCTGACAGCCGCTCTGGGGCCGGCGCGGTGCGCGTCTTCGGCAATGCCAGCTTGGCCGCCAGCCGGGATAAGATCCGAGAGTTACTGGAACAAGCCCGCAAGCTAGTTCCCCAGCCATACCAGCGGGTCTTCATCGTAGGCGGCGGCTGTGGCGGTACCGCTAGCAGCCAACTTATCGATCTAGCTGCCTTAATTAAAGAATTCTATCGTAGCTATGGACAAACCGTACCCATCGATATCGTGCTGACCGGACCAGAGATCCAGTATGAAGGCCGTATTCAGGACACGGTCCGCGATCGAATGAAAGCCAATCATTACGCATTGCTCAAAGAGCTGAATCATTACTGTCATCACCCTTTTTCAAGCGCCTACCGATCCATGGATCCGGAACTGCAAATCAATAACACTGCGGGCGGCGAGCGACTGTTCGACTGGGTGTATTACTTCAACGACTGCCGTCCCCAGCGGGAGATCACTTGGTCGATCGCCGAAATGCTGATGCATTTTGGGCTGTCAGCGGTGGGAGGCGATCTGGCCTCCATTTTGCCCAACGAACGGGAAAACCGCGACCTGCTGTATCCATTAGATTTTGTTCACGCCGACCACGAGGAGATCTGCTCATGAACGAAGCGCATAACACCCATCCACTCCAGTCCAAGTCCGATTTCCTCGCCGCCGCCAGTCGCCCGTGCTTTCTGGGTGGCTGTGCGATTCGCACCGTGCGTCTGCCTACAGATGAAATTGGTGAAAAGATTCTTTGTCAGACCACGGTGAAAAGCATTGACTGCTTGATCGATGGTCAGTGGTCCAATTCAAACGACGAACAGGCCTTAGTCGAATACGATCGCTTGCTAGGGATCGAGGCAGGTAACAGCATCAACGCGAACGGCTTGTTGGCGCAATGGAAAATGACACCGGACGGACTCAAAGAAGGGGTGGAGGAAGCCTATCGCAACCACCCGCTCGTTCCAACAATGCCTAAAATCGCCAGCCATACTCACCCGGATGAAATTTTCACACGTTGCCAGGAAGGTTTGCAAGAACTGAACACCATGGTGGACTCGCTGAGGGAAATCGACGCCATTAACCCTGGTGCTTCAAACCCCATTCAGGAACGGATCGAGACACTACAACAAAAAGTGACGAATGGGCTTTGGTCTGCGCTGAATGAGGGTAAGATACGGCAATATTTAGAACTCCTGGCTTGGCATCGCAACCAGCCGCGAGGTTTGCGTTGGCTGAACGGGTTTGTATGGCAAAGTATCGAGTACTGCGAAACCCAAGCCAAGATGTCTAACGCACCGAATCAGCTGGATCAGGTTTGGGAGACCCTGGAAACCTACAGAGCGCAGCTGACTACTGTTGAGCAACAGCTGCGACGAGAAAAGCACTCCTGGTTCGGATGGATGCGCTACATCCGGTCGCTGGTCAAGCAGACTAAGCCTTGCCATTTTTATAAAAAGACCACGGCGAACAAAGTGGCCCGACTGCCTCATGTCTTATTGAGCTTACAGCGCGATATTGAAACTTCTGTCATACAACGCATCGTTCAAACGTTAAAGCATCATTTCTTTAGCCAGGCTGCTCTAGCCTTTGCGAATTACCGCCACACAGTGCTGCAACCGCTGGCCCTGTGCCTAAACAATGCCCGCGACTACGCGAGGCGCTTGGAGCACCAGGCGTCAACCAACTTGCAGTGCTGGCAAGGCTCTCCCACGACTCGACAACTCTACGATGACCGGCTGTTGACGGCGGTGGACCAACACTTCCGCCCGCTTTACGACGGGCCACGGGAAATCCTCCAGGCCCTCGAGGTAGGCATCGTGCTCGGGAGAGAACGCCTGACCCTGCGCAATCTGGGGCATTTTACTCCCCAGCGCTTCTGCGAAATGGTGTACCACCACATTGAGACGGGCAGCCGAGAACAACGGCGCTTTCTTAATCAGGGTTGGCGGCTTCCGGACGCTCAACGGTTACTAAGGGCCAACCTTCCCTGGCTGGAAGCAGCGATGCAGCCACTGATCAACTATGACCGGGACGCGCTGGGTGAGCGCAACGTCCGCGCATTTTTGCTGGTCCCGGAAGGGCTGACTTTATCGCCTCCCCTCGGTGAACGCCTCGGCAATCTGCCGGTGAAACAGTCCGCTAAGCCTCAGTGCGTAACCGTGGTTAGCGTTCTGCACGGCGTGTCTGTTAATGGGTTGCGCGGACTGGAGTCGTGTTATGCCGCTTACGGGCACCGGCTAGGTGATCACCGGGACACTGTCGATTCACAGCGTTTCCCGCTGCATGTGTTCCGGAATGGCCAATACTATGACGAGCCTTACTCCCCCGTCGGTTTACACTTGACGGAGCAAGGATTGCATGAATTGCTGGTGCTGGCGCATCGGCTCGGGTTGACCCACGAGAATATCGTGCGGCTACCGGTCCGACCCTTCACCGCCGATGTAGCGGCGCTTCAGGCGGATCATAATCGGGTCATTGAGCTGAGCCGGGTGATCCTGGATGCGCTGCGCTTTATCGGTCGGCACGACTTAGCGCGCGAGCAGCTATTGACCTCGCCGGCGCTAAAGCCCTTGCGCCAAATGTATTGCGCCGAGAATGGAATGCCGCCCGATGTACCGGCTACAGGCCGTCAGGCCGCTTGAAACGGGCGGTAAAACCACATGAATTTATTCCAAATCGCCGGTCAAGTTTTTCGACTGGCGCTCTGCAGTCACCAGGGTCTTGGCCTTGCCCGTTGCCTCTACCCGAAATGGCCTCTCAAGCAAGGAGTCTGATTGCCCGGATGATGAACGCACGTCTTGTCTACAGGCTGTTTTGCGGGGGGTGTTCAGTAGCAGTTCCGCATCGAAATCTTGAGAGTCAAGGTCGCTATCCCTGTGCACCGATGTCTGTTTTAACCCCGTCAAAGAATACCTTCATCCGATCCATTCTTTTCAGGAATATCATGAATCTTATTAAAACGTTATCTTTTTTATTAGCTTGCCTGCTGTCAGCGCCGGTTACCGCGACCAACATCCTGCTCATTGATTTATCAGGTAGCATGGAAAAGGACCATAAAGCCACTCGGGCATTGGCCGTGGCAAGAGACGTTTTGCCAGAGTTGGTGCAAACCGGTCCCACCGCAGTATGGGCTTTCGGCAGCCCCTCCTGCGGGATGCTACGTTCACGTAGTACCCCCAGTACCGATCTTGTTGCCCAGCAGCGCTTGCTAGCGCAGTTAGGCGGACCTAAAGGTCACACCCCGCTCAGTTGGTCACTCCGCGAGGCGCTCACCGCGCTCAAACATTCCTCAGAACCGCGCAACCTGATCATCGTTAGCGATGGCGCTGATTCTTGTGGGGAAGATCCTTGTCTGACCGCCCGTCAAGCTGGCGCTAAGCAAGCCCATATTACTTTTTACACTGTCGGGGTTGGGATGACGACCCGTAACCGCGATTTCAAAGTCTTGGAATGCGTAGCGGGGGAAGGCGCCGCGAACAGCATTGCGGTGACCGCTGAAGTTAGTCAATTGTCAGCGGTGATTGAAAAAATCAAGGACGATATTCAACGCGAGGCCACACGACAGGCGCAAAGTACACTGCTGGTGAACGTCCAGGATGCGCGGGGCGAGCCTGCACGGCTTCGGTTCACGGTGCGCGATGACCATGGGAACGCACACCAGGGTGAAAGTGGTCGCCCGTTGACCTTACCGCCGGGCCGCTACGCGTTGAGCGACCCGTTGCCGCACACTCAGACGGTGGTGCTGGCACCGGGTGCCCAGAAACAGGTCCTGTTCAAGATACCCCTCGGTCTGTTGAAAACGGTGAGTCGATGTGGAGATGATTTGAGTATCACGGTTTCAGACCCTGAGAATCGAATCGTGGGCACGGGCAACGTCGGTGATGAGGGGCTTGAGCTGCCGCCTGGTGAGTATTGGCTGATGCTCAATCGTTACCCCCAACGAACGCCTCTATCGGTGACCGTGGTGGCCAATCGAATCCAGACAGTGGACTTGGGCGGTTTCGGCCGCGTAACCGTGTCCGCTACCGATGCGCAAGGGCAGTCCCTCAAGTTTCCGCTGGCTTTCTATGATGACCAGGATACCCGAGGAAATCGGGCCACACCGGTCTTAAACGGTGAAACCGGTTTGTCCCTGCAGTTGCCGGCAGGGATTTATAACGTGCAGATCGCGGAAGAGTCAGCACCATCTTCTCTACTACGGGGTGGGGAAAATCTGTCCGTCACCGCTTGCCAAAACCAAGCGGTGACTTTGCATCAGGCCGCGGCGTTGAGAGTGTGCGGCGATGAGGGTTTCGTAGCGCTTCACCACGATGAGACTGGTGATCGGATCCGCATTCCTGTGAATAGCCTGATCCCGGTCGAGCCCGGTGCTGTTTACAACTTGCAGTGGCCCGATGGTCAAGAGCAATGGAATCAAAAGATGGTGCGCGGATTAAACCAGGTGAACTGCCCCACAGGAGGCAAATAAAAATGGCTCAATATGGATTCCAGTCAGTTTGCCCAGTTACGCGACCAGGAGTTCCAAAAGGGGTCTGAGCAAGCCTTTGCCCCGGATGCGGGTGTTATGCACGAACTGAAAGAAGCCCAGGTAGAGCGGCAGTTTCTCTTGTGAGATTCCCCGATGGGGCCGCAACCACGAGCGCAGCAAGGACCAGAATCCCTCAGCGGTATTGACATGGACTTCATAAAAACCGTCACGGTCCTCATCGCGGGCGTATTCCCCCCGGC
>ERZ761602.3129-NODE-3129-length-24094-cov-10.000416_pt1 | contig 24094 bp, 22 predicted proteins | sample MGYA00512165_ERZ761602 | MGnify/ENA primary metagenome ERZ761602 (study PRJEB28899, sample SAMN02445085) | bioreactor sludge metagenome | biome: EBPR sludge; isolation source: Thorneside wastewater treatment plant | place: Australia: Brisbane, Thorneside...
GCGTCCACTGCAAAACCTGCGACATCAAGGATCCGTCGCAGAACATCGTCTGGACCACGCCCGAGGGCGGCGGCGGGCCGAACTATCCGAACATGTAGGTCAGGGCCGCGCCGCCAGCGTCCGTTCGAAGAAGCTCACGATCGCGGTCGTTGAGCGGATCCGGTTTGGCAGCTTCCGCCACCCGTGACCCTCGTCCGGGAACAGCACATATTCGACCGGCACATCGCGCGCCCGCAGGCTGTTGACGATCTGCTCCGCCTCGACCACCGGCACATTGGTGTCATTCGCGCCGTGCAGGATGATCAGGGGCGTCGTCACGATGTCGATCTTGTGGATCGGCGAAAGGGCGCGAAGCATGTCTGCCTCGGTGACGGGATTGCCGTATTCGACGGTCGAGATCGCCGCCATCCACGGCTCGGTCTGGGCGAAGAAGGTCTCGAAATTGACCACGCCGAACAGATTGGCGCCGCCGGCGAACATGTCGGGATATTCGGTGACCCCGGCCATCACCATGTATCCGCCGTAGGACCCCCCCATGATCCCCAGCCGCGCCGGGTCGGCGATCCCGGCGGCGACCAGATGATCGGTGGTGGCCTTGATGTCGCGCACGCCGTCGACGCGCAGGGGGCCGTTGTCGAGATTGACGAACCGTTTGCCGAAGCCGGACGAGCCGCGGACATTGGGCGCGAAGACGGTGATGCCGCGCGCCACCAGCGCCTGGGTCACATCGCTCATCGACGGCCGGGACTGGCCCTCCGGCCCGCCATGATAGTTGGCCACCACTGGCCCGGGACCGGTCGCCCCGACCGGGCGGTACAGCCAGCCAGACAGTTCCTCCCCGTCATGGGCCCGATAGGTGACCAGGGTCGGCCGCACCAGCGTGGCCAGGTCCACGCCGTCATGGGCGCTGCGGGTCAACTGGGCCAGCGTACCCGATCCGATGTCCAGCCGGTGGATGTCGCCCGGTCGGTTCGCGCCAGAGCCCGACAGCGCCAGCGTCTCGCCGTCCCGCGACAGGACGCTACCCGAGACGATGTCCATCGGCAGGGCGGGGCCGGGCGTGACCACGCCGGTCGCCGTGTCCAGCCAGGACAGTTCGCTACGGCCCGAAGCGTTCCAGAACAGGGCCGCGCGCCGTCCGTCATGCGACAGGCTTGCTGACTCGGCCTCGGCGTCCGCCCGCTCGGCGATGATCCGGATCGGACCCGGCGTTCCGTCGGCCGTCAGATCGATTACCCCGAAGGCCTGCCGGTCCCGCCCGCCGTTTGACATGACATGGATGCGCCGCCCGTCCGGGGAAAACTCGCCCCAGCCGAAGGTTGCGGTCTCCGTATGGGGCGTCAGCAGGGTTTCGGTCCCGGACGCCAGATCGACGAGGTACAGGTTGTTGTCGCCGCGGCTGACCAGCCGGGTGATGACCGCATGGCGACCGTCGGGGCTCAGGTCCAACAGTCGGCTGACGCCGGCGCCGTCGCTGACCGGGGTCGCCACGCCCGTGGCGACATCGATCAGCACCGGCTCGAACCGGGCCGGATCGCGCGCGTTCGAGGCCGCCATCAGCCTGCGTCCGTCGTCGGTCCAGCCCGTCAGCGCATTGTTCTCGCGCCCCCCGGCGGTCAGGCGGCGCGCGCCGGAGCCGTCGGGATGGCTGACATAAATCTGGACGTTCAGACCGCCGCCGGGCGCGACGTCCCAGGCGATCTGATCCCCGGCCGGCGACCATTCGACCGACTGAACCGGGTCGTTCAGGTGGGTGATCTGGCGGGCATCGCTGCCATCCGCGGCCATGGTCCAGACCTGGGGGATGCCGCTGGCGGAGGAGATGAAGGCGATCCGCGCGCCGTCGGGCGAGAAACTGGGTCCGCCCGCGAACCGGATGCTGGCGATGGCTTCGACGGTACGCGCCACGTCCGGATCCGCCGTGGACTGCGCCATCGCCGGCGATCCTCCGGTCAGAATGGCGGCAAGAACGACCGAGGCCAGAATGCGCATATCTTTTCCCCCTGATCCTTCGACGCTCCCATGCAGGGTCATTCGGGGCAAGGGTTCGTCGCATCTCCGCGGCGACCCTGCGAATCTGCGACTCGCCCAATTCTTCTTGGGTTGGGCGAGAGGCCTTGTCGCCGCCTCATAAAGCGGGAAGGTTCGCGGTCATGCGCCTTTCCCGACTGTCCCTGCTCCTGACCGCCTGCGCCCTGGCCGCGCTAGCCGTCCCCGCCGCGGCGCAGGACACGCCGATTGTCGTACCGCCGCCGCGCGCCCTTCCGCCCCCTGCAGCCCCGGCGATGATCATCGGGAATGAGGCGGTTGCACCGGCTGCGCCGGTTACGGTCGTCGCCATTCCGGCCGAGTGGTCGCCGATTCCGACCGACGAGATGGGCCGCACCGCCTATGGCCTGTATCTGTCCGGCCGTCTGGCCGCCTTCCGGGGCGACAACGTCCTGGGCGCTGACCTTCTGGCCCAGAGCCAGGCCCTGACGCCGGAGCAACCGGTCGTTGGCGAGGAAGCCTTTCGAACCGGCCTGTTCGCCGGCGATCTGGAGACCCTCGCGGAGCTGGCGCCCTCGATTCAGGACATGCCCCTGCTGGCCGAGGCCGGGCGGCTGGTTGTGATCGTCGACGCCCTGAACGACGGCGACGCGGCGGCGGGGCTCGTCGCCTTGCGGTCCCAGCCCCTGACCGAACCATTCGAAACCATCGGCCAGTACATCCTGCCAACTCTCGCGGCTTCGGCGGGCGACTGGGATCTCGCCCTGGCATCGGTCGACGCGCCGCTGACCGACATCGACGGTCTGGTGCTGCGCCATCAGCGCGTCCGGTTGCTGGAAAGCCGTCGCCGCCATGCCGAGGCCGAGGCCGAATACCGGGTGATTACGGCCTCCCCGCTGGGGTCCCAGCTGTTCATGGTCGACTTCGGCCGGTTCCTTGAGCGCCGCGGACGGCGTGACGAGGCGCTCGCCCTCTATGAATCCTCTCTGACCGGCCCGTCCCCGGACCCGGAAGCCCTGGTCGGCCGCCGACGGGTGCTGGACCGGGCCGCCGCGCCTCCGATCCCGACGATCCGCGAGAACGCCGCCTTCGCCATCAAACTGGCCGCGATCCAGGCCGCCGAGCGCCGCGAACGGGACGTTTCGACCATCTTCCTGCGTCTCGCCGACAGCCTGGGCCGGGATGACGAGGTCGCCCTTCGTCTGGGTCTGGGTCTGGTGTCCCTTGGCCACGAGGAATCCGCCCGTCGGGCTTTCGGGCGTGTGACCACCGACAATCCGATCCTGTACGCCGGGGCCCAGTACGGTCTGGGGCTGAGCTTCCAGCGGGATGAAATGGAGGAGCAGGCGCTGGCGGCATTCCGCCTTGCCGACGCCTCGGCTCCCGGCCAGATCGAAGTGATTTTCCGGCTGAGCCAGCAGCTGATCGCCATGGACCGGGACGAGGAAGCCCTGGCCGTGTTGAACCGGCCCTCGGTCAATGTCGCGGGACAGCCGCCGGAGCTCCGGCTCCTGCGCGGCGCCACGCTGCAGGAGCTCGGGCGGCTGGATGAGGCCGAGAATGAGCTGTGGGCGGCGCTGACGGCGGCGCCGAACGACCCCACCATCCTCAATACGCTCGGCTATATGTGGGTGGATACCGGCAGGCGCGTCGATCAGGGTGCCGAGATGCTGGCCCGCGCCCACGCCGCTGAACCGACGAATGGCAACATCCAGGACTCGCTCGGCTGGGCCCAGTTCCGGCAGGGGCAGTACGACATCGCTGTCGAAACCCTGGAGGGCGCCGTCAGCAAGGAGCCCGCCAATGCCGAGATCAACGACCACCTCGGCGACGCCTATTGGCAGGTCGGCCGGACGCGCGAGGCGCAGTGGCAGTGGAACCGGGTCCTGACGCTGGACCCCGACGCCGAACGTCGCGCCGAAGTCGAGCAGAAGCTGGCCAAGGGTCTGTCGATCGCGCCGCCGGTGGCCGCCGGCCAGTTCTGACCCATGGCCGCGCTCGCCCGGCTCGCGCCCGCCAAGGTCAATCTGTTCCTGCACGTCGGGCCGCTTGAGGCGGACGGCTACCACCCGCTGGCCAGTCTGGTCGCCTTCGCCGATGTCGGTGACGTGCTGACGATCGATCCGGCGGATCGCCTTTCGCTGGCGGTCACCGGGCCTTTCGCCGGTGCGCTGGAAGGCGAGGACGACAATCTGGTCCTGCGGGCGGTCCGCGCGCTGGGTGTGGGGGCGGGGATCGCCGAGCCGGGACTGCGGATCACCCTCGACAAGCAGTTGCCGGTGGCCGCGGGGCTGGGCGGCGGCTCGTCCGACGCCGGAGCGGCGTTGAAGCTGGTCCGCGACACGCTGGAGCTGCCATTCGACGACGAGGCCCTCGCGGAGATAGCCGCCTCTATCGGCGCCGACGGCCCCATGTGCCTGCATGCCCGCGCGGCCTGGGCCAGAGGGCGAGGGGACGTCCTGACCTTTGAGCCTGCCCTGCCGCCGCTCCCCGCCCTGCTGGTCAATCCGGGCGTCCCGTCATCGACCGGAGCCGTCTATCGGGCTTTCGACGCCGGCGCGCCCGGTCTGGCCGACACGCCGCCGCCGCCATTGGACTGGGCGGCGCCGGCGGTCGAGGCCTGGCTGCAGATGCAACACAACGACCTGCAGGCCCCGGCGGTCGCTCTGGCCCCGGCCATCGGCGACGCCCTCGCGGCGACGGAGGCGCTGCCCGGCGCGCGCCTGACCCGGATGTCGGGGTCGGGCGCCACGGTCTTCGCCCTGTTCGACACCAGCGCCGCCGCCGAGGCCGCCGGACAGACCCTGTCAGCCCTGCACCCCGATTGGTGGGTCCGGCCGACCGTCCTGCGATAGGGCCCGTGCGGGGCTTTAACCGTCGGCAAACCCGTGTCTGGCAGAGTGGCAATATGGAAACGCTCTCGCCCGCCCAGATCGCCGCGTTTGAAGCCGTGCTGAACAAGGTCCCGGTCGAGGATCGCGCCCGGCTTCACGCTCTCAAGGACGCCGCCGCCGCCGCCGCCGCCGGCTCCGCCCCGCACTGGGATTTCGACCAGCCGGGCCACCGGGCGGAGGAGCATCTGGCCGAGGCCTTCGGCGCCGGCCTGACCGACGACCATCGCCGGGCTCTTGTCGCCCTGTGGGCGCTGGAGATGCCGGCCCGGGTTCCGGCCGCTGATATGCCCGCCGCGGTGCACGAGCTGTATCCGGAATGGATCCAGCGGCTCGCCGACTTCCTGACCGCCGCCGCCGATCCCTATGACCGCGACTTCTGGGCCAAGGATGTGCGCATCTCGCTGGTCCTCAGCGTGCCCGGCGCCCGCACCCAGATGATCGACCTGTCCTCGCCCATGGGGCCGGGGCAGGTGCTGCGCCACGCCCGCGAGGGCTGGGGCTGGTCGGTGATCCCGGCCTATGCCGCCGCCCAGGCCTGGAAGCCGTGGCTGGAGGTCCATACCGAGAGCCGCGAACTGTCCGACTTCAACGAGGCCGGCTGGGACCGCGCCTGGGCGACGGCCGCCGAGATCTGCAAGCGTCGGCCGGAGATGGCCGGCATGCTGGGCTCGAGCTGGTTCTATGATCCGCCGCTGGAGCAGATCAGTCCCCGCCTCGCCTATCTGCGGCTCAACCTGCTGAAGCACGGCGCCTTCATGGTGCATCAGGGGCCGGGCGAGATTCACACCCAGCGCGCCGCCACCTCCTCGCCGACCCGCGCCGCCCTGATCGAGGCCGGCGAATACACGGCCCGTTCGTGGATCGTGGCCTTCCCGCGCGCCGCCCTGATCAAATGGGCGGATGCGCGCAAGGCGGCGATGCAGTCGGAGACCGCCCGCGCCGCCTGACCCGCGACCGATTTTGACGCAGGGCCGTGCGAGGCTCCGCGCCATGCAAACGACCGGTCCGCACTATGCGCACTATGCGCACGGTGTTTTTGGTGTGCGGAGCGGTCCTTCAGGCTTTCGTGCGCATTGCGGCCCAGGCGACGCCCACCGGCGCGATCTCCAGTCCGACCGTTTTCGCCGCCCTCAGCACCCGGTCCAGATCGGCGGGGGTGCAGCCATAGTCCGTGGGGCGATCCGAGACGTCGTGTCCGTAGGCGGTCAGCCAGCCTTTCGACGCGGCCGCTTCGGCCATCAGGGCTTCGAGGTCGTAGCCGGGGAGGCGGCGGCTTTCGAGGCCGATGCTCTTGATCAGGGCCCGGTCCTCGCGGCCGGCGTTGACGCCGTCGCGGACGCCGCGGGCCATGGCGAAGCGCGTGCGCACCACCCGCTTGGCCGACACCGTCGCGTCCCCGAAGGGCCAGGCGAAGGTGGTCATGCGGTGGCCGTCCAGCCGCTCGGCCACCCAGGCGGCGTTGGCGTCGAGGCTGAGGCGGAGGGCTTCGGCGTCCATACGCAGGGCGCTGGTGTGGCCGAAGGTGTGGCAGCCGACCTCGTGGCCGGCGGCGTGCAGGGCCTGCAGGTGCGGAACCTGGAACTGGTCGCGGTCCATGTTGACGCCGTCGGCGAGGCCGCCGCAGACATAGTAGGTGGCTTTCACGCCGTGGTCGGCGAGGATCGGCCCGGCCTCGGTCCAGGCGCTGGCGGGGAAGTCGTCGAAGCTCAGCGAGAAGACCCCGCGCGCCGGCGCGATCTCCACCGCCTCGATGTCGAGATAGCGCGCGGCCCGCCGGCGCATCTGGTCGATCTGCTTCATGGCGGTGGTCATAGCGCGGGGGCGCTTAAGGAAGGGTTTGGCGGGGCTTCGCCTTGCCGCCAAAGGGCCGCCCGTCTAGGGTCCGCGGCCTTCTTTCCCGGACGAAAAAGCTGCCCGTGACGACCGAACCGCTCGCCTTCCAGGACCTGATCCTGACGCTCCACAAATACTGGGGCGATCAGGGCTGCGCCATTCTGCAGCCCTATGACATCGAGGTCGGGGCGGGGACGCTGCATCCGGCGACGGTGCTGCGGGCGCTGGGGCCGCGCCCGTGGAAGGCGGCCTATGTGCAGCCGTCGCGGCGGCCGGGCGACGGCCGCTATGGCGAAAATCCCAATAGATTACAGCACTATTACCAGTATCAGGTGATCCTGAAGCCGAACCCCGAGAACCTGCAGGCCCTCTATCTGGGTTCGCTGGCGGCGATCGGGATCGATCCGAAACTGCACGACATCCGCTTCGTCGAGGACGACTGGGAGAACCCCACGGTCGGGGCCTGGGGGCTGGGCTGGGAGGTCTGGTGCGACGGGATGGAGGTGACCCAGTTCACCTATTTCCAGGGCGTCGGCGGGATCGAGGTCGATGTGGTCTCGGGCGAGCTGACCTACGGGCTGGAGCGTCTGGCGATGTACGTGCAGGGCGTCGACAACGTCTACGACCTGAAGTTCACGAAAGAGGGGCTGACCTATGGCGAGGTCTTCCTAGAGAACGAGCGCCAGCAGTCGGAGGCCAATTTCCACGGCTATGACGTCGATGGACTGAAACGCCGGTTCGAGGACATGGTCGGCGAGGTCGGGCGGTTGCTGGCCATGAAGGGCCCGCAGGATCAGGCGCTGGTTCTGCCGGCCTATGATCAGGTGCTGAAGGCCAGCCATCTGTTCAACCTGATGGACGCGCGCGGGGCGATCGCGGTGGCGGAACGGCAGAGTTACATCGGGCGGATACGGGACCTCTGCAAGGCTTGCGCGACCGAATGGGTCGAGCAGGAAAGGGGGCGCGTCTGATGGCCCAGCTTCTTCTCGAACTGTTCTCCGAAGAGATCCCGGCCCGCATGCAGGGCGGGGCGGCGCGTGACCTTGAGCGGATGGCGGCGGAGCGGCTGAAGGCCGCGGGGCTGACGTATGAGGCGCTGACGACTTTCGCGGGGCCGCGGCGGCTGACGCTGGTGGTCGAGGGCCTGCCGGCGGCGACGCCGGACCGCGAGGAAGAGGTCAAGGGCCCGCGGGCCAATGCGCCGGAGCAGGCGCTGGAGGGCTTCCTGAGGAAGACCGGCCTGACGAAGGACCAACTGGTCGAGCGCGATGGGGTGTTCTTCGCCGTGCTCAGCAGCAAGGGCCAGGCGACGGCCGCCCTGATCCCGGAGATGGTCGACCAGATCGTGCGGGGTTTCCCCTGGCCCAAGTCGATGCGCTGGGGTTCGGGCACGCTGCGCTGGGTGCGGCCGCTGAAGCGGATCGTGGCCCTGTTCGACGGCCATGTCGTGCCGTTCGAGATCGACGGCATCGTTTCGGGCGCGCTGACCGAGGGGCACCGCTTCCTCGGCTGCGGCCGGCCGTTCGCGGTCAAGGATTTCGCCGACTATCGCGCCAAGCTGGAAAGCGATTTCGTCCTGCTGGACGCGGCCGACCGGCGGCTGAAGATCCTCGAGGCGGCGCAGAAGGTCTGCGCCGACCGCGGGCTGGCTCTCGTCGATGACGACGGTCTGCTGGACGAGGTGGCGGGGCTGGCCGAATGGCCGACGCCCATTCTCGGCGACATGGACCCGGCCTTCCTCAGCCTGCCGCCCGAGGTGGTCCGGCTGTCGATGAAGGTGCACCAGAAATATTTCGCGGTGCGCGATCCGGCGAAACACGGGCTGGCGCCGCATTTCGTGGTGGTGGCCAATGTCGAGGCGACCGACGGCGGCAAGGCGCTGGCCGCCGGCAACAGCCGCGTGCTGTCGGCCCGTCTGGATGACGCCCGCTTCTTCTGGGACGAGGACCTGAAGACCGGCTTCGACGTCTGGGCGAAGAAGCTGGAGGGGGTGACCTTCCATGCGAAGCTGGGGACGCTGGCCGAGCGGGTCGAGCGGATCGCGGCGTTGGCGCGCGAGATCGCGCCGCTGGTGGGGGCTGATCCGGATCAGGCGGAGGCCGCCGCGAAGCTGGCCAAGGCTGACTTGTCGGCCGCCATGGTCGGGGAGTTCCCCGAACTGCAGGGGGTCATGGGCGGCTATTACGCCCGCGCCGCCGGCTATCCGGACGCCGTCGCCGATGCTGTGCGGGACCACTACAAGCCGCAGGGTCCGGCGGACTCCGTGCCGACCGCGCCGCTGACGGTGGCGGTGGCGCTGGCCGACAAGCTGGATACGCTGGTCGGGTTCTTCGCGATTGATGAGAAGCCGACGGGGTCGAAGGATCCGTTTGCTCTGCGGCGGGCGGCGTTGGGGGTCCTCCGCACACTGTTCGCGACCAATGCGCGGATCGCGCTTATGCCATTGCTTACAAAGGCTTCGACGCGGGCCTTCGGCGAATCCGATCCGCAGGATGTCGCGAGCGAACTGACATTCTTCCTGGCGGAAAGACTGAAGGTCTTGTTCCGGGATGAAGGCAAGCGACACGACGTTGCGGCTGCGGTCTTGGCGTACGGCGGCGATGACTACGTCAAACTCCGTTCGCTGATCGAGGCGCTGGACGGCTTCCTGGCCACCGACGACGGGGCCAATCTGCTGGCCGGGTACAAGCGGGCGTCCAACATCCTCAAGGCCGAGGAGAAGAAGGGCGCCGTGCCGACCGGGATGGTGCAGACCGGCCTGCCGGGACAGCCGGAGCAGGAAAGCGCCCTGGCCTTCGCCGCCGCCGCCGCCGCGACCGCCGTGGACGCCGCGCTGGAGACCGAAGACTTCGCCGCCGCCATGACCGCGCTTTCGCGGCTGCGGGCGCCGGTGGACGCCTTCTTCGACAAGGTGATGGTCAACTCGGAGGTGGCCGCCGAGCGGGAGAACCGGCTGAAACTGCTGGGGCAGGTTCGCGCGGTGATGGGCCGGGTGGCGGACTTCGGGATGGTCGGGGGGTAGGTCCCCGTCGCCTTCCTTCCCCCATTTCGGGGGAAGGTGGGCCGCGTAGCGGGTCGGATGGGGGCTCTGTCCGCGCCGCTGTCTGCGCGTGTCGTGCCCGCCGCAACCAGCCCCCATCCGTCAGGCTCCGCCTGCCACCTTCCCCCGAATTGGGGGAAGGGAAGGGCATGGGCTCTCCGCAAAAAATGCCGAAAAGCTGCCTTCTCGCCCCTGCGCGGGCGTGGCCAAGCCGGAGCTGGGCTGTGGGTTCGCCGCGCCTGGGGCGGTCGCGGGGGTGTGGATTGTCAAAGACCGGCGGCGGTCCGGGGACCGACGGGGCCTATTTTACGGGGGCGCCAATCTGCGCTGAGAAGAAAAATTTCGCGGAGGGGCGAGAAGGGAGCTTTGGGGGTCGGAAGGGGACGGAGGATCGGGGGCGGGAAGGGAGGCTTCAGCGGCCGAGCGCGGGCTGGTCCATGAAGGCGGCGTCGAGGCCGTAGACGGCAAAGCGGGCGAGGCGTTCGCGCGCGCGGCCGTGCGCCGCCGGGTCGTCGCCGATGCGGTCGGCCTCGGGCAGGAAGGCGTTCTCGGCGCGGAAGGTCCAGGCGGCGACCCTGAGGCCGGCGGCGTGGGCCTCGGCGATCAGGGCGGTCGGGGCGCCGGGGGTCGGTTCGATCAGGGCCGTGTCGGCGCCGATCCAGTCGGCGTAGCGCGCGATGCCGGCGAGGCCTTCGGGCGTGGTCATGGCGGCGTAGCTGAGGTCCGGGCGGTCGAAGGGGCCGCCGGATGCGGCGACCAGTTGCAGCAGCGGGGCGGCGAGGCGGGCGCGGAGGCGTTGCAGGGCTCCGACCTCGAAACACTGGATCAGGATCGGGGCGTCGGCGCCGGTCAGGCCGCGGCGTTGCAGGGTTGCGACGAAGACCTCCTCCATCGGCAGGCCGAGGGCGGCGAAATACGACGGGTGTTTGAGTTCGGGGGCGACGCCGACGCCGGCCGCTGTGGCGATGTCGAGGACCTCTTCGAAGGTCAGGATCGGGTCCTGGCCGTCGAAGGCGGTGTTGGCGGGACGGAGGTCGGGCAGGCGTTCGCGGGCGCGCAGGGTCTTCAGCTCAGCGAGGGTGAAGTCCTCGGTGAACCAGCCGGTGACGGGCCGTCCGTCGATGGTCTTCGTCGTGTGGCGGTGGGCGAAGGCGGGGTGGGCGGCGACGTCGGTGGTTCCGCCGATCTCGTTCTCGTGGCGCACGATCAGGACGCCGTCGGCGGTCATGACCAGATCGGGTTCGATGACGTCGGCGCCTTGCTGGATGGCGAGGTCATAGGCGGCGCGGGTGTGCTCGGGGCGTTCGCCGGAGGCGCCGCGGTGGGCGATGATGAGGGGGTGGCGGGTCAGGGTGGTGCTCCCTCTTCTGCTGTCGTCATCCTCCGGCGAGCGCAGCGAGACCGGGGGACCCAGCGGCGCCGCGACGGCGGCGAAACACCGGCGAATGCAAACAGCCTATGCCCAAACACTGTGCTCCCGACAGGGTCGCGCTCGGGCGCGCCGCTGGGTCCCCCGGTCTGCGCCGCGAAGGCGCGGCTTGCCGGAGGATGACGAAAGCAAAGAGCTACGCCCCCAGAATCCAGCCTTCTTCCTGCTCGACCTTCGCGATCAGGGCCTCGGTCGCGCCCTTGGGCGGGGCGAAGGCGGCGGAGAGGGTTCCGGCCTCGTCGAGCGCGGCGAAATGTTCGGCGGTGACGCGGACCTGGGCCTGGTCCTTGAACTCGCCTTCGTTCGGTCTGGCGTTGAACATGGACGGGTAGACCTCGACGACGAGGGCCGAGAGGGGCTCGACATCGGCGGCGTCCAGCGCGCGCCAGCCGGTGCCGAAGGGCCAGACGGCGCCCGAGGGGCCGAGCTTCTCGAGCAGGCGGCGAACAGCGGGGACGCCGACGAGGGTCTGGCCGCCGACGGCGCCGGCGCCGTGCATCTGCCAGACGCTCTTGGGCTGGAGCTTGCCCTTGCGGGCCGCGTCCTGCGTCGCGCGGTATTCGGGGATGTCGGCGCCCGAGCCGGCGGGGGGCTTGGTCGTGGTCAGCCAGCGCTGGGCCTGATTGGCCGGGGCGCCCCACATGGGCCAGGCGTTGTCGGTCATGAGGCGGTTGATCTTGGCCGCGACCTGGTAACGGTTGTTGGTGTTGTCGGGCTTGTCGACCACGTTGGAGGCGAGGAATTTCCACATCGCCGACCACGGGGTTCCGGTGAGCTTCAGCCGCTCGGCCGTGCCGGCGGGGAAGCCGAAATTGAAGTCGAAGCCGACCAGGACCCGGTCGCCGCGCTTGCGGTGTTCGGCCAGCAGGGAGGCCAGCAGGGCCTCGCCCTCGGCCCGCGTCGCGACATTGTGGGTCTCGGTATAGAGGCGGAAACGCACATCGCGTTTGGCCACGCCGAGCCAGACGGAGCCCTCGCCGAGCTTCTTGCCCTCGGCGGCGGTCCAGTCAGCGATGATGTAGGCGTCGAACAGGCGGGCCACGGGGGCTCCTCGGGGAACTCGGTCACAGGGAATGGGGGGTTCTAGCGGTCCGGGGGCGGGGGAGGAAGGGCTGCGGGCGCTATCCGTGCTTGGGTTGCCTCGCCTCCCGCTCCTTCGCCCAAGCGAAAGCTGGTTCATCACAAAGGACACGAAGGAATTCACGAAGGACACCAGGGGTCCTGTGAGGAGGATCCAGCTGGCCTCGCCGTCGAGCAGCGAGACGACTCTGGATCGAGGCCAAGGCCTCGATCGGGTCAGGCGGCGAATGCCGCGATCCCATGATCCCCGAAAAGGGAAGCTCCGATCTGGACGCGCACCCGGTTCCTTTGTGCCCTTCGTGAATTCCTTCGTGTCCTTTGTGATGAACCTGCTCGCGAGAAGCCACGCACCGACCGCGGAGCCTAGCCTTTCAGCAGGGCCTCGAGGTGCGAGAGCCAGCGGCGGCCCAGTCTCAGGGCCTCGCCGGGGGAGCCGGTCTGGACGGGGAGGGTGGCGTCCCAGAGGGCCAGTTCGAACTCGGGATGGCGGGCGTCGGCGAACATCAGTCGCAGCACCACCTGTTCGGCGTCGGGGGCCAGAAGATCGAGCGCCTTGCGGGCCTCGCCGCGGCGGACGCGGGCGACGACATGGCCGTCGACGATGATCTCGCCGCCCTCGATCTCCTCGAAGGCATAGACCAGACCGGAGCCGCCCCGGTTCCACAGGACCGCGACCTGGGCGCCGTCAAAGTCGAGACCGGCGGCGCGGCCCTCGGCAGGGGACAGGGCCTCGGCCTCGGGCGTGACGCCGAGCGATTTCAGCAGGGCCCGGCGCATGCGGCGGATCGGCTCCATCCACCAGTTCAGGACCAGGGCGCCCGTGGTCAGGGCCGCCGCCGCCAAGGCCACCAGCAATATGACCCTGAGGACGTCGGCCAAGCTCAGTCCTCCAGCTCGACGACGACGGGGACGTGGTCCGAAGGCTTCTCCATGTCGCGGGCGTCGCGATGGGTCTCGACGCCGACGAAGCGGTCGGCGGCCTGGGGCGAGAGCAGGTGGAAGTCGATGCGGATGCCGTGGTCGCGCTGCCAGGCCCCGGCCTGGTAGTCCCAGAAGGTGAAGGTCCCGGGCGGCTGTTTGCCCAGCGCGCCGGCCTCGGACAGGCCGAGATGGGTCAGGGCCCGGAAGGCGGCGCGACTCTCGGGCTGGAACAGGGCGTCGGTCACCCAGGCGGACGGGTTCTTCGCGTCGTCCGGGGTGGGTATGACGTTGTAGTCGCCGCAGAGGGTGAAGGCCTCTTCCTGCCGCAGCAGGTCCTTCGCATGGGCCTGCAACCGGTCCATCCAGGCCAGTTTGTAGGCGAACTTTTCCGTGCCGATCGGGTTGCCGTTGGGCAGGTAGAGGCAGCCGACGCGGACCGGCCGCGGGCATTCGATCACGGCCTCGATGTAGCGGGCCTGTTCGAACTCGGCCTCGAAGCCCGAGGCGTCGACGCCGGGCAGGCCGCGCCGCACGTCGCTGAGCGGATATTTCGAGAGCAGGGCGACGCCGTTGTAGGTCTTCTGGCCCTGGGTCTCGACATTGTAGCCGAGCGATTCAAAGGCCTCGCGGGGGAATTTCTCGTCGAGACATTTGATCTCCTGGAAGCCGACCACGTCGGGCTGGGCCGCTTCCAGCCACGCCAGCACTGTCGGCAGGCGGGCGTTGACGGAGTTCACGTTCCAGGTGGCGATGCGCATGCGCCATGCTTACGGCGCGTCGGGGCGGTCTGTGAAGAAGGGATCGCCCCGACGACTTTGCCGTCAGGTCGACCAAACTGACGGCAAAGTCGTCCGGAATTATGCTGGAGCGAAATCTGAGCCCCGGCGGACTGCGTCCACCAGGACCGATTTCGCTCTAACGAAAACGCCCCGGAGCGAACTCCGGGGCGTCATCTCGATCGAACCGTGGTCCGCTTACTCGGTCGGCGGCAGGGCCGGGGCCGGGGTGAACCGGCAGCCGCCGCCGATGCGCTGGGCGGTGGCGCAGGGATAGATCTGCTGGGTCACGCCCTCGGCGTTGATGCGGGCGATATAGCCTTCGCCCTCGGCGGCGCATTTGGCTTCATAGAAGCGGCCGTTGGCGTTCTGGCCCATCAGGCGGACCTGGGTGACATCGCAGGCAGCGGCTTCCGTACCGGCCAGTTTGGGCTCGAAGCCGTCGGCCTGTTCCTGGCCGGTGGTGAAGCGGCAGGTACCGCCGACGGACGAGATCTGCAGGCAGTCCTGGAGCTTCCAGCCGGTGCCGACCCTCTCAAGCCAGTAGCCGTCAACACCCGCGCAGCCGACCTCATAGACGATGTTGTCGGCGTCGCTCTTGCCGATGGCCACGGCCTCGTCGACCGTGCAGGTGACACCGGCGTCGCGGGCCCAGCCGCCGATCACGGCCAGACCATTCTGGTTGGCGGGCAGGGTGCACTGCTGGCCGACGTCGGCGGCAGGATCGCGCAGGCGGGCCGTGTAGGCGGTGCCGGCCAGCTCGAGGCAGTTGAAGTTCTGGGGCGGCGTCGACTCGATAAGGATCAGGCCGGGGCCTTCCGAGCAGGCGGCCTCGTAGATTTTCTGCTGTTCGGCGTTCATGCCCGGCTGGGAGGCCTCGGTCACCGTGCAGGCACCGCCGGTGGCGACGACCAGCGCCTGGGCGGCGGCCTTGATTTCCTCGGGCGTCGGGGCGACCGGGGGCGGCGCGGGCCGATTGCGGGTCGCGCGGTTGTCCGGCACGCGGTCGCGACGACCGCCGCCGACGCGGCCGGGCAGCACGCCGTCGCCGCGAATATTGCCGGAGGCCCGGTCCGATTCGGAACGACCGCCTGTCCCGGGGTCCTGGGGGACGTCCTGGGCGAAGGCGGGCTGGGTCGCGACCAGCGCCAGGGCGACGGCGCCGCCCACGAGCGCGAGCAACTTTCTGTGGAACACGAGACTACTCCGAACAGGAAAAATGTTGGCTCAACCCTTGGCGGGCCGATGTGGCGGGGTCAAGGCATGCGCTCGCGAGCGGCTGGACGACGACGGTCGCTTGAGGGTATCAAGGTCATGAGTTTCAATTGGAGACGGACTTGGCGGACGGCGTTGTCCCGGCGGAGATCGATCAGGCGGCGCGGGACGGGCGCGGCCTGACCTATCCGCATCCGGTCCCGCCCGGGTTTGGGGAGGCGATCGAGGTCGCGCCGGGCGTACTGTGGATGCGGCTGTCGATGCCGATCGCCCTGAACCACATCAATGTCTATGCGATCGAGGACGGTGAAGGCTGGGCCCTGATCGACACCGGGCTGAACATTCCCGACTCGCGCGACCGCTGGGACGCACTGCTGGAAGGACCGCTGGGCGGGCGGCCGGTGACGCGGGTCATCTGCACCCATATGCACCCCGACCATATCGGACTGGCGGGCTGGCTGTGCGAGCGGACGGGCGCGCCGCTGGTGATGACGCGGGTGGAATATGTCACCGCGCGGATGCTGCTGGCGGATACCGGACAGCCGGCGCCGGAAGCGGGGGCGGTCCACTATCGCGCCGCGGGCTGGGATGAAGCGCAGATCGAGACGTACCGGCGGGAATACGGCCAGTTCGGCCGGGCGGTATCGCCGATGCCGACCGGCTATGTGCGTATGCGCGAGGGGGACCGGCTGAGCATCGGCGGGCAGGACTGGCGCGTAGTGGTCGGCGAGGGGCACAGCCCGGAGCATGCCTGCCTGTGGCGCGAGGCCGACGGCGTGGTGCTGGGCGGGGACCAGATCCTGCCGCGGATATCTTCGAATGTGTCGGTCTGGCCGACCGAGCCGGACGCGGATCCGCTGGGCGACTGGCTGGACTCGCTGGAGCGGATGAAGGGGATCCTGCCCCACGACGGCCTGATCCTGCCGTCGCATGGCGAGCCTTTCCATGGCGTGCACACGCGGCTGGACGCCCTGATCCGGGGGCATGAGGTTTCGCTGAAGCGGCTGGAGAAGACGTTGCAGACGCCGAAACGGGCCGTCGATGTCTTCGGCGCCCTGTTCGCGCGGGCGGTCGGGGACGGGGTGCGGGGGATGGCCACGGGCGAGGCGATCGCACATCTGAACTATCTGCTGCGTCGGGGCCGGGTCAGCAAGGTCCGCGATGCGGACGGGGTGGACTGGTGGACGATGATCAAACGGGGAGAGGCGGCGTGAGCGACCAAATTCAGACGGAACTGTCGGGCGGCGTCCTGACCGTCACCCTGGCGCGGCCGGAGAAAAAGAACGCCATCACCCAGGCCATGTACGCCGTGCTGGCCGAGGCGACCGTACGGGCGCGGACCGACGACGCCGTACGGGTGCTGGTCTTCAAGGGCCAGGGCGACAGCTTCTCGGCAGGCAACGACATCGCCGACTTCATCGCGCTGGGCTCGCAAGGGCAGCAGCCGGCGCAGATGCCGGTGTTCGACTTCCTCAAGGCGCTGGCTGAGCTGGACAAGCCGGCGGTGGCGGCGGTGCGGGGGCGGGCGGTCGGGATCGGCCTGACGATGCTGCTGCATTGCGACATGGTGGTGGTGGCCGAGGACGCCCTGCTGTCGGTTCCCTTCATCAACCTGGCGCTGGCCCCCGAGGCGGCGTCCTCAATGCTGCTGCCGGCGGTGCTGGGTCATCAGCGGGCGTTCGAGCTGTTCGCGCTCGGCGAGCCCATCGACGGGCGGACGGCGGTGGCCTGGGGACTGGCCAACCGGGCGGTCCCGGCGGATCAGGTCGACGCGGTCGCGGCGGACCTGGCCGGCAAACTGGCCGCGCGGGCGCCCAACTCCATCCGCAAGACCAAGCGGCTGATGCGCGACGCGGAGCGGCTATGGACCCTGATGCAGCGCGAGGGCGAGGCCTTCGGGAGCCAGATGACCAGCCCCGAGGCGATGGAGGCCTTCATGGCCTTCAGCCAGAAGCGCGCCCCCGACTTTTCAAAAGCCGGTTGATTCGCAGGTCGGCGAGCCCTAGTTGCGCGCCCTCATGTTCGACGCCCCCGCCAGACCCGCGCCGCTGCGCATAGAGATCGAAGCCCCCGGCGATGCGGCGGCGGTCGAGGCGCTCGTGCTGGCCGCCTTCGGTCCGGGCCGGTTCGCCAAGACGGCGGAGCGGTTGCGGGAGCGGGCGCGGATCGCGGCCGGGTTCGTGGCGCGCGAGAACGGACAGGTCATCGGCTCGGTGCGGCTGTGGGCCATCACCATCGACGGACAGCCTGCGTTGTTTCTCGGCCCCATCGCGGTTTCGGCGGCCAGCCGCCGGGCCGGACTGGGGGCCGATCTGGTGCAGGCCTGCGTGGATCACGCCGGGGACGCCGGCATCCTGCTGGTCGGTGATCTTCCCTGGTTCGGCCGGTTCGGATTCCGGCCGGCGCCGGATGCGCGGCTGAACGGGCCTGTCGATCAGCGGCGGGTGCTGTGGCGAGGCGATGGCGAGGCGGCGGGAGCGGTGCGACCGGCCTGAGTTCGGTGGTCGACGCCTTTCCGATCCGCCCGACGCGGCCTAAGTCTTGGCCATGGTGGAATCCCCGGACAGCAAGACCGGACTGGCGGGCGTCGCGGCGGCGGCGAAGCAGGCGCCGGGTCGTGGGCTGCCGCCGGTGCATCTGTGGCACCCGGCCCATTGCGGCGAGATCGACATCGTCATTCGCCGCGACGGCCTGTGGATGCATGAGGGCTCGCCGATCGGGCGGGCGGAACTGGTGCGGCTGTTCTCGACCGTGCTGCGCAGGGATGAGGACGGCTATGTGCTGGTCACGCCGGGCGAGAAGCTGTCGATCACGGTCGAGGACCTGCCGTTTCGCGCCGTGAGCGTTGCACAGCGGGGCGAGGCGCTGGTCTTCACCACCGATGTCGGCGACGAGACCGAGGCCGGACCCGAGCATCCGATCCGCGTCGATACGGATGCAGAGACTGGCGAGCCTTCGCCTTCCGTGCACGTCCGCGCCGATCTGTGGGCCCGGATTGTGCGACCGGTCTTCTATGAACTGGTCGAGATGGCGACCGTCGAGAATGGGCGGCTGACGGTGCGGTCGGGCGGCGTGGCGTTCGCGCTCGGTCCGGTCGGGGCGGGCGTTGAATGAGTCTGGCGACCCTGCGCGAGCGTCTGATCGAGCAGCTGGAACCGGCGGGCAGCTGGACAGCGGATCGTGCGCCCGCGCGGTCGGACTTCGACCTGAATCCTGACGCCGAGCGGCCCGTGCGGACGCTCAGGCCTGCCGCGGTTCTCATCCCGGTGATCGCCGGCCCGGAGGGGGCCGTGGTCCTGATGACCCGTCGGTCTGACAGTCTGGCCAGCCACACGGGCCAGATCGCCTTTGCCGGCGGGCGGCTCGATCCCGGCGAGACGGCGGTCGAGGCGGCCTTGCGCGAGGCCTTCGAGGAGGTGGCGCTGGACCCCGCGCTGGTCGAGGTGCTGGGCGTCGGCGACGCCTATGAGACCGGCACCGGCTTTCTGGTGACGCCGGTAATTGGCTGGCTGACCGCCACGCCGGCCACGACCCCGTCGCTGGACGAGGTGGCCGAGGTGTTCGAGGTGCCGTGGGACTATCTGATGGATCCGGCCAACCATCGCCGCGACTCCTATGACCGCGAGGGCCAGCCGCGCCGCTGGTACTGGGCCATCACCCATGAGGAGCGCTACATCTGGGGCGTGACGGCGGGGATCGTGCGGGCGCTGCGGACGCGGCTTTACGGCGAGGATGCCAGCGCCGATGTGGTCGCGGAGGACGCGGCGTGATGCGGCTCGACGACCAGCCCTGGCTGACGGATTCGGCGACCCGCGCCGTCATGGCCGCGCTGGAAGCAGCGGGTGGCCCCGGTTGCGCCCGCTTCGTCGGCGGCTGCGTACGCAACGCCCTGATCGGCGCGCCAGTGGCCGATATCGATATCGCGACGACCTTGAAGCCTGAAGCGACCGACCGGGCCATCCGCACCGCCGGTCTGAAGTCTGTGCCCACCGGCATCGCCCACGGCACGGTGACGGCGGTGTCGGAGCGCCAGCCGTTCGAGATCACCACCCTGCGCCGCGACGTCTCCACCGACGGGCGAAACGCCACCGTGGCCTTCACCGACGACTGGGCCGAGGACGCGGCGCGCCGGGATTTCCGCCTGAACGCCCTGTACGCCGACGGCGAGGGGCGGGTGTTCGATCCGACCGGCGAGGGCGTGGCCGATGCGGCGGCGGGACGGATCGTCTTTGTCGGCGATCCGGAGACGCGCATCCGGGAGGACTATCTGCGCATCCTGCGCTTCTTCCGCTTCTTCGCCTGGTACGGCCGGGGCGAGCCTGACCGGGCGGCGCTGGCGGCCTGTCGGGCGTTGGCGTCCGGGATGACGCGGCTGTCGGCCGAACGGGTCTCCAAGGAGTTGATGACCCTGCTGGCCGCGCCCGATCCCCGCGTCGCCATGGCGGCGATGGCCGAGGCCGGGGTGCTGGCGCAGATCCTGCCGGAGGCGGAGAGGGGTCCGTTGTTCGATGGAGCGGTCAAGACGAGCGTCGATCCCGTCATCCGCCTGATGACATTGATGCCGATCGACGAGCGCCTTGTGAGAGATGTCTCGATACGCCTGCGATTTCCAAACTCAACCCGCGACCGGCTGGCCGATGCGGCTCGCGCCGCGCCCGTCGCAAGCCTGACGATGCGCGATCCCGAGGTCCGGGCCGCCGTCTATCGCCACGGCCAGCGCGCCGTCGCCGATGCCTTGCATCGACGCTGGGCGGAAACCCCCGGAGAGGCGGATGCCGCGCAACGTTTGCTGGCGTTGGCGGAAGGCTGGCGGCGCCCGTCCATGCCGGTCGGGGGCCGGGAACTGGCCCGACTGGGCGTCGAACCGGGGCCGGAGACGGGGCGGCTGCTGAAGGCGTTCGAGGAGCGGTGGATCGCCGAGGACTTTCCGTCAGAGGGTCATGCCGAACGGCTGGCCGCCCTGCTCAATCCGCCGCGCGGGTGATCTCAACCACCACCGGGCGATGGTCCGAACCGGTCGGGCGGCCGAGCCGGCGGCTGACGAAGGCGAGGTCCGGCGAGGCGTAGATCTGGTCGATGGTGATCGCCAGAGCCGAGGGCACGGCGGCGGGCCAAGTCCCGGGAAAGCCCGGCGCAGGACGAAGGCCGATGTCGCGCTGGACCTGTTTGCCGATGCGGGCGGTGGAGACGCTGTTGAAATCGCCGGCGACCACGACGGGACCGTTCAATCCCTCAAGCATCTCATCCAGGGCCATCGTCTGGCTGATCTGCCCCCACGATTCCTCGAAGGGCCACGGTCGGGTCAGATGGATGCTGACGAGATTCAGCGCGCCGAGGGGTGTCGCCGCCCTCGCTCCGACCGCCTCTACCCCGGCCGGCCGGGGGAGCGCGGTGAGCGGATAGCGGGAGGCGATCACCGACCGGACCGCGCCGTTCGGGCGGTGAATCCGGGGGCTTGCGATCCGATGGGGATAATCGCCGACCAGCGCATCCAGATGGGGTGCAGTGGCGTCGCCCAGCTCGATCAGCATGACGACGTCGGCGTCGGCCTGACGGATGGAGGCGGCGATGGCGTCCAGATCGCGGTTCCGGACCCAGAGGTTGGCGGAGTAGAGCCGGATGGTGTCGGCTCCGGCCTCGGGGCGTGAGGCCGTTGGATACCACTGGGGGCCGACGGCGATCAGCAGCAAGGCGGCCGGCACGACCGCCGCGGCGGCCCACCGCCGCTGTTTGACGAACACGAGGAAGAGGCCGAGCCCCACGGTGGCGAACAGGGCGGGCGCCGTGAACTGGGCCAGCAGATCGGCGTACTGGTTCCGCATGCCGGAGAGCGCGACCAGACCCACGAACGTCGGGGTCGCGATCAAACCCGCCAGGGCGAGCCGGACGAGCCACACGAGCCGATTTGCGAACGATGCTTGCCTTTCCGGCTGAACGAGGTTCGTCATGGCGCGTTACGGTCTCGCTTCAGGAGGGCAGAGATGGCCAGACGGTCCGTCGCGGATATCGAGAAGATCTGGTCCAATGTCGAGGGCGTCAAGAAACTGTCCGACCGGGCGGTCGGAATCGGCCCGTTCGGAATCGGGCTGGACGGCCTGCTGACGTGGATACCGGTTGTCGGGTCGGTCTACAGCCTTGGCGCCTCCGGTTGGTTGCTGCTGCAGGCGGTGCGGGCAAGGGCCACCCCGGCGACACTGGCGCAGATGTTCGGCTATCTGGGACTCGACGGCGTGATCACCCTGACTGGCGAGGTCCCGCTGCTGTCGATCGCTCCGGACCTGCTGGACGTCGTCTTCCAGGGCCACCTGCTGGCGGCCAAGGCGCTGCAGAAGGACATTGAGACCACCCACTGGGTCGAGGCCAATGAGCGGGAGGCGCGGGCCTCAGGCGCCTATGAGGGCCATGTCGCCGACATGCGTCGGAACCCGAAGCTGCGGCGCATCGTCTATCTGCACGACTGAACCGCTTGACGAACTCCCGCAGTCACCGCCATTTCCAACCCATGCTTTGCCGGACCACTGAATGAGCGCGATTCTGACCCGAGACGAACTGGCCCAGGCGCTCGGCCGCGCGGGCGAAGGGGACCGCGCCGCCTTCCGCCGCGTCTATGAGGCGACCTCGGCGAAGCTATTGGGCGTGACCCTGCGTATCTTGGCTGACCGACAGCTAGCCGAGGACGTCTTGCAGGACACCTATCTGACCGTATGGAGGAAGGCCGGGAGCTTCGACGCGTCCCGTGCGAGCCCCATCACCTGGCTGGTGACCATCGCCCGCAACCGCGCGATCGACCGGCTGCGGTCGGGCGCTGCGATGCGCAAATCGACGCCGATCGATGAGGCTGTCACGGTCATCGCGGACGACGCCCCTTCTCCGGCGCAGGCGCTGGAGACCGGCGACGACGTGCGGCGTCTGAACGACTGTCTCGGTCAGCTGGACGACAAGACCGGGGGCGCCATCCGCACGGCCTTCATGGAAGGCGTGACCTATGACGCCCTCGCCGTGCGCGAGAATGTGCCGCTGGGGACGATGAAGAGCTGGATCCGGCGCGGATTGATGCGGCTGAGGACGTGTCTCGAATCATGACCGACTCGACCGATATCGGCGGAATGGACGAAGATCAGGCCTTGGCCGGGGAACTGGCCTTGCGCGTTCTTTCGCCAGAGGACGAGGCCGCGGCCCGCGCCCGTGAGGCCGCCGACCCCGCCTTCGCCTCCCATGTGGATGCCTGGAATGAGCGGCTGGGCGGACTGGCCCACGGGATCGCGCCGGTGGAGCCCTCGCCCTGGGTCTGGCCGCGCGTGGAGGCGGGGCTGACGCCGCCGGCCGCCGCCAATGACAATACGGTCGTCTTCTGGCGGCGCTGGGCCATCGGATCGACGGGCCTGCTGGCGGCCAGTCTGGCGGCGGTTGTCATGCTGGCGATGCAGCCGCAGCCTGCCCCGGTCGCCCCCGTAGCTCCGGCGCCCGCAGTCATCCGCGTCGCGACCCTGACGCTGGAGAGCGGCGCGGCGGCGATGACGCTGGCCTATGACGCCGGCACCGGCGAACTCTATCTGGCCCCGACCAACGAAATGGCGGGCGATGCGCGGGTGCCGCACCTGTGGCTGGTCATGCCGGAGGGCGGGGTCCAGCTGGTCGGCGCCATCGACGGCTCGTCTACCTCACGCCACAGCCTTGGCCAGGCGCTGTCCGGCCCCGCCGGATCCGCGAACGCCGTCGCGGTCTCCATGGAGGCTCCCGGCCATACGCCGGCGCCGAACAAGCCGGACGGCCCGGTCGTCGCCCAGGGTGTGTTCCAGCGGCTCTAGGCTGCATCCGCCGGCCATCTGACGCCGTAGCTGTCGTGACGGGTACGATCGCGGTGTCGCGCAAGCGCGCCGCCTGGTCCTGACAGCCTGCGGGCCCGTCGGCGGGGAGGCCGTCCAGCCCTTCCAACTACGGTCTCCCCGCTACCATTTCGCCGATTGTCAGCATATTCCTGCGCATCAGATCGTTGATAATGCGGCGTTTCATGCCGCCGACAGCGTCATCAGCCCGCCTGAGGTAGCCGCCCCTCCAGACTGATCTCCGACACGATTTCGGAGACTTCCATGAGCGACGATCACAGCGCCCGGCTGGCCCTGCCGTATCTGGCGGCCGGGCAGATGCAAAAGCACGTCACCCTGAACGAGGCCCTGACCCGGCTGGACGCGATCGTCCAGACCGTGGTGGTCAGCCGCACGACCACGGCCCAGCCGGGCGCGCCCGATGACGGCGGTCTGTGGATCCTGCCGTCCGGGGCGACGGGCGCGGACTGGAGCACGCGACCGGTAGGGGCGCTGATGCGGGCGGAGGGCGGCGGCTGGACGGTCGTGGAGGCCGGCGACGGCCTGATCGCCCTGGTGGCGGACGCCGACGAGGTCGTGGTGCGGCACGGCGGGGACTGGTCGCCGCTGGGTGCGAGGCTGGGCGTGGCGCAGGCGCTGAGCCGGCTCGGCATCGGGACGACTGCGGACGCAGGCAATCCTTTCGCGGCGCGGCTGAATACCGCCCTGTGGACGGCGCTGGAGGCCTGGGCCGGGGGCACGGGCGATCTGCGGCTGACGCTGAACAAGGAGGCGACCGGCGATGTCCTGTCGCTGCTGTTCCAGAGCGGATGGGGCGGTCGGGCGGAACTGGGTCTGGTCGGGGATGATGACCTGAGGCTCAAGGTCAGCGCCGACGGGTCGAGCTGGCATGACGCCTTCGCCGTCGACCGAGCGACGGGCCGGACGACGTTTGCGCAGGGCGCGGGGCGGCGGGCCGTGGCGGTCCTGACCGCTGATGGAAGCTATGCCGTCCCGGTATGGGCGCGGAGCGTCGAGGCCGTGATGGTCGGAGGCGGCGGTGGTGGGGGAGGCGGGGCCTTCGGCGCGTCCGGCTCTCGCTTCGGCGGGGG
>ERZ761602.3131-NODE-3131-length-24080-cov-4.947638_pt1 | contig 24080 bp, 13 predicted proteins | sample MGYA00512165_ERZ761602 | MGnify/ENA primary metagenome ERZ761602 (study PRJEB28899, sample SAMN02445085) | bioreactor sludge metagenome | biome: EBPR sludge; isolation source: Thorneside wastewater treatment plant | place: Australia: Brisbane, Thorneside...
CGACCGGGGCCTCGTAGGACGGCTCGGGCGCGGCATAGGCCTCGGCGGGCGGGGCGTAGTCCTCGACCGGGGCCTCATAGGACGGCTCTGGCGCGGCATAGTCCTCGACCGGGGCCTCGTAGGACGGCTCGGGCGCGGCATAGGCCTCGGCGGCCGGGGCATAGTCCTCGACCTGGGTCTCGGTGGACGGCTCGGGCGCGGCATAGGCCTCGGCGGGCGGGGCGTAGTCCTCGACCGGCATCTCCGTCGACGGGTCGGGCAGGATCGCGGTCTCGACCGGCGGGGCGCCGCCGTCCGCACTCGGGGCCGCGTCGAGCGGCGCCGTGCCGGGCTCGCTCGCGGGAACGCCCTCGGCCAGGCTGTCCACCGGTGGGGCGGGCTGGGGATCGGACGGCGCGGCCTCGATCATCGGCTCGGGCGCGGGCGGCAGGGCGGGATCGTCCGCGACCGCGCTCGCCGTCTCGGTCTGCTCCGCCGAGATCGCCGCCAGAACCGCGGGATCGTCGGCGATCGGCGTCTCGACCGGGCGATAGACCTCGACGACTCCCGCCCTCCCGCCGGCTTCGCCCGACGGCGCGGCGGAGGCTTCGGCAAGCTCCACCATCTCGACCGGGGTTTCGGCGAGCGCGTTCACCGCCTCGACCGACACGCCGTAGTTATAGACGCGGTTGTCGACGATCGTGACGTTGGTGATGTTGGTGACGTTGTTCACGACCGTCGTGTGGTTGTTGACGATCGTCACGTTCTGGCGCGGCGGCACGACGTGGCGGTCGATGCGCCGGCTGCCGAAGTGGCGGGTCGGGGCGTAGCACCAAGCGTCGCCGAAGGTGATGTGGATGACCGGGCGGCGATAGAAGAAATCGTCGAACGCCGACCCCCACAGATAGGAGGCGGGGATGGGCGCCCAGCCCAGATAGTCGCCGCGGTCCGACCAGGTCACCCAGGCCGGGCCCCAGACATAGCCCGGCACCCAGTACCAGCCGATGCGGCGGTCGTAGTCCCACGATCCGTAGTGATAGGTCGCCCAGCCGAAGGGCTCGTCGCTCACCCACATCCAGCCATAGTCGCGGGTCATCGCCCAGCGGCCGCGCGTGTAGGGCCTCCAGTCGCGCTGGTGGCGCGGCACCCAGACCTGGCCGTAGCGGGCGTGGCGGACCCAGCGTCCGTGGGGCCTCAGCTCGTTGTAGAAGAGGCTGAAGCTGACCGAGACGCGGCTGCGCGCCTCGGCGGCGGGGACGAGGCTGAAGCCGCCCGGCTCGCCAAGCGAGGGGCCGGCGCCGAACAGGGCAAGGCCGGCGACCGCAGCGGCGGCAAGGCCCGTGATGGTCTTCATCGCGAACGATCCTCAAGCGGGCGGGCATCCGTCGCCGGACGCCCGCCGGGTTTCTGGGGCGACCCTGACGGCAGCAAGCTGTATGGCGGCTGAACGGGAGCGCGCGGTCCTGCGGCATTCGGTCCGCCAGGGGCCGGCGGCCCGCGCCATGTTGCCGCCGCAAAGCCTTAGCCCTTATCGTGCGCCTCGCGCGCCGCCCCGGGCTTTGGGTGCGGACCTGCGCGTTTGCCGATTGGGGTCGTCCATGCCGAAGCCTTTGCGCATCTTCATCTCATCGCCCGGCGACGTCTCCGCCGAGCGGCGGCGCTCGGCCCTGGTGGTGGAGAGCCTGAAGAAGGAATTCGCGCGCTTCTTCGACATCACGGCCTATCTGTGGGAGCACGAGGCGATGCTCGCCACGGGGCACTTCCAGGACGTCATCGAGCCGCCCAGCCAGAGCGACATCGTGGTGCTGATCCTGTGGTCGCGGCTGGGTACGCCGCTGCCGGTGAATTCGGGCAAGCGCGAGTATCGCGGCATCGACGGACGCGCGCCGGTGACCGGGACGGAATGGGAATACGAGGACGCGCTCGCCGCCAATCGCGCCAAGGGCGCGCCGGACCTGCTGGTCTACCGCTCGAACCGCGAGCCGCAGATCTCGCTGCGCGACCCGCAGAAGAAGGCGCTGGCGGAGAATCAGTGGTCGGCGCTGGAGAGCTTCTGGTCGCGCTACTTCCAGGCGGGCGGGGTGTTTCTCTCCGCCTATCACGGCTTCGACGATCTGGAAGATTTCGGCGACATGCTGGAGGCGCATCTGCGCCAGCTGATCCGCGCCCGGATCGAAAAGGAGCGCAGCCAGGGCGCGCATGCCGGGGCCGAGGTCAGGGCGACCTGGCTGCAGTCGCCGTTCCGGGGGCTGTCGACCTACGACTTCGAGCATGCCCCGATCTTCTTCGGACGCGGCGCGGCCCAGCTCAAGGCGGTCGAGCAGATCGTCCGCAACGCCAACGAGGGCAAGGCGTTCCTCCTGGTGCTGGGGGCATCGGGCTCGGGCAAGTCCTCGCTCGTGCGGGCAGGCCTCCTGCCCAACCTCTTCGCCCGCGGCGTCGCGGACGGGGCGGGGTTGTGGCGGCGGGCGATCCTCAAGCCGGGCGACGCGGACGGCAATCTGTTCCTCGGCCTCGCCCGGGCGCTGATCGAGGACCGGGTGAAGGACGGCGTCGGCCTGCCGGAAATCCTCGGCGCCGGCGTCACCGTCGAGCAGCTGGAGAACGCGCTGCGCCGTTCGATCGACGATCCTTCGTTCGTCTTTGCGCCGGCGCTGGCGCGCGTCACCGCCGAGGCGCGCGCCTCGGGCCGCATCATGGGCCACGAGAGCGCCAAGCTGGCGCTGGTGCTGGACCAGCTGGAGGAGATCTTCACCGACAGCGCGATCTCGACCGAGGAACGCAATTCCTTCATCCGGCTGATCGGTTCGCTGTCGAAGACCGGCGCGGTCTGGACGGTTGCGACGATGCGCTCGGACTTCTGGCACCGCGCCGCGGCGGCGCCCGAACTCGTGGCGCTGGCCGAGGGCACCGGGCGGATGGACCTGCTGCCGCCGAGCCAGGCGGAACTCGCCGAGATGATCCGGCGCCCGGCGGCGGCGGCCGGCCTGACCTTCGAGGACCATCCGGAGACCAAGATCGGCCTCGATGCGATCATCGCCGAGGAAGCGGCGCGCGATCCCGGCTCGCTGCCGCTGGTCTCGTTCGTGCTCGACGCGCTCTACAAGACGGACGTGGAGAAGGCCAGGGGATCGGTCCTCACCTACGACACCTACGAGGCGCTCGGCGGCATCAAGGGCGCGATCGCCACCCGCGCCGACGAAATCCTCAATGCCCAGACCCCCGACATCCAGGCGGCGCTCGCCTCGGTGCTGCGCGCGCTGGTGACGGTCGATGCCGACAACCGGCAGAACGCGACCGCGCGGATGGCGCCGCTGACCGCCTTTCCGGCGGGTTCGCCGCGCCGCGCGCTGGTCGATGCGTTTCTCGATCCGTCCGCGCGGTTGCTGATCGCCGACGGCGATGGCGGCGAGGCGCGGGTCCGGGTCGCGCACGAATCCCTGCTCAATCACTGGTCGAAGGCCCGCGATCAGATCAATCGCGACCGCCGCGATCTGGAGACCCGCTCGCGCCTGGAGGAAGACGAGTTGCTGTGGCGCGCCGCGCCGCCGGCCGAGAAATCGGCCCGCCTGCTCGAAGGCCTGTCGCTGGAGGAAGGCAAGGACCTCGTCAAGAAGTGGGACGAGGAACTGCCGCAATCGCTGAAGGACTTCATCGCCGAGAGCGCCAAGGCCGCGAACGTCAAGCGCAACCGGCGCATGCGCATCCTTACCGCCGTCGCGGCGGTGATGGCGGTTTTGGCGGTCGGCGCCGGCATCCTTGGCTTCTTCGCGCAGCAGCAGAGCCGGATCGCCCAGGCCGAGAGCGCCCGCGCCCAGGCCGAGAGCGAGCGCGCCAAGTCGGCCGAGGCGCAGGCCGAGGCGCAATTGCGCGAGACCCAGCGCGGCAGCGCCCAGCTGGTCGCCCGCCAGTCCTACCTTGCCTCGAAGGGCGGCTTCTCGGAACTGGCGCTGGCGCTGGCGGTCGAGTCCGTGCGGATCGCCGAGCAGGCGGGCGGCGAACTGCCGCGGGCCTCGCTGGCGGCGCTGCAGCACGCCGCCTCGACCGATACCATCGTCTCGGTCCTGTCGGATTCGGGCGGGCCCTTGGGCGACATCGAATTCGGCGCCGACCCGTCGGTCATCTTCACCGGCGGCGACGGCAAGCTGACCGTCTGGAACACGTTCCTCGGCACAGAGCGCTCGATCTTCGGCTCCTACGAAGACCCCTTCCTCACCAGCGTCGCCGACCGCGGCGGTCATTTCCTTGTGAATCTCTACAAGGACAAGACCATGCAGTTCTTCGACGGCGCGACGTTCGAGCCGGTCGGGACGATGAAGACGTTCGACGCCATGCCGGTGGTCGCGGCGATCGATCGCGACGGCCGCACGGTGGTCGCGACGGACGAGACCGGGGCGGTTCACTTCGTCGATGCGACGACGCAGGAGCCGCTCTATTCGCTTCAAGGCCATGACGGCCGCCCGGTGGCCGCCGCGGTCGCCGACAACATCTCGATCGCCGTCACCGGCGACGATCGCGGCAAGGCGGTGATCTGGGACCTGGCGACGCGCGCCGAGCGGGCGACGATCTGGCACGGTTCGGCCGACAGCCCGGTCGGCATCGTCGATGTCGTCATTTCGCCGGACGGCGGCCAGGTCATCCTGATCGGCGGCGGCTGGGCGTCGGTCTACAGCGGCGCGGGCGACTACCTGGCGCAGATCGACGTGCCGAACGCCTTTCTCTATCGCGTCCTCTACATGCCGGGCGGCGCCAACCTGCTCTATTCGGCCGGCAAGAACATCTACGCGGCCTCGGCCAGCGACTTCAAAGCGTTCAAGACCTTCTCGGGCCACACCTTCGACGTCCGCGGCCTGGAGCTGTCGACGGACGGCCGGCGCATCCTGTCGTCGGCCGGCGACAATACGCTGCGCCTGTGGGACTACGATTCCGCCTCCACGCTGCGCCTCTTCCGTTCGCCCAAGGGCAGCATCTCGGGCCAGGGCCTCAGCCACGACGGCAACTATGTCGCCGCGGTGTTCGACGACGGCAACGCCGTCGTCTGGGCCGTCGAGGGCCTGACGCCGGTCAGCTCGCGGGTCGTCCACACCTGGAACATCAATTCGCTGCAATGGAGCGCCGACGGACAATATGTCCTGACCGCGGCGGGCGACGGGCTCGCCGTTCTGTCCGACGTCCAGACCGGCCATCCGCAGTTCAGCCTGCCGGCGGCCGACGATCCGCTGCCGCGCGCCGCCAGCATCTCGAACGCGTTCTTCACGCCGGACGGATCGCGCATCGTCACCGCCGACGACAGCGGCCGCATCCGGCTGTGGCGCTCGTCGACCGGAGACCCGGTGCGCACGATCGGCAATCTTCCGGAAGGCTATTCGGCGAACTGGGCGGCGCTGACGCCGGACAGCAAGCACGTCGTCGTGGCGCGCTGGAGCGGCGTCGGGGTCTTCGCGTTCGATGCGACGGACGGTTCGGAGCTGCGCTCGTTCAATGCGCCGAACGCCGCCCTGTTCACGGTGGCGGTCAGTCCGGACGGCACGCGGGTTGCCACCGGCGCGGCGGACGGGCGGGTCTTCATCTGGGATTTCGAGACCGGCAAGCTGCTGTTCGAACGGCGCGAGGACAAGAGCCAGATCAACTCCGTCAATTTCTCGCCCGACAGCAAGCACCTCGTCACGGCTTCCAGCGACCGGACGGTGCGCGTATTCAGCGTCGAGACCGGCATTTCCGAAATGCTGCTCTCGGGCCATGACGATCTGGTTCTGTGGGCCGCCTATAGCGGCGATGGCCAGCGCATCGTCTCGGGCGGCTTCGACGCGACGGTCAAGGTCTGGGATGCGGGCTCCGGCGCCGAGCTGATGACCTTCACCGGTCCCGGCAAGCCGTTCCGCGCGGCGCTGATCAGCCCGGACGGCAAGACCCTGGCGGCGGGCGGCGACGATTTCCGGCTCTATCTGTGGACGATGCCCGAGAAGAACTACGCCAACACGCCGACCGCCGGGCCGATCCTGGTCGGCCAGCTGAACGCCGACGACGGCAAGATGCTGAAGGAGCTGATCGCCTGGGCGCCGATGACGGTCTCCAAGCCGCTCAGCGCCTCCGACCGGCGCGACAATTTCCTCACCCCCGATCCGGCGGTGCGGGTGTTCGATCCGGGCGCCGACGCCTGCCACAAGCTGGCGGCCTATCCCTCCGACCCGCAGCGCCTCGCCCCCGGCGTGCGCGATCTCAATCTGTGGGGCTATGACGCCGAGACGGCCTGCCGAAGGGCGCTCGAGGCGGCTCCGGACGACCCGCGACTGCATCTGCAGCTCGGCCGCGCCCTGCTGGCGCAACGCTTCGACTCCTCGCTCGACGAAACGGCGAAGGCCGCACGGATCGCCGAAGGGCTGAAGGAGGTCCAGGTCGCGGTGGACGCCAATTATCCGGGCGGCGTCTACTATCTCGGCTTCTACCTGGTGGCCCTGCGCCAGGCGAACGGCGAGCCGGTGACCGCCGAGGAGCTTCGACTCGGCTTCGACATGGTGCGCAAGGCGGCGGCGATGGGCGTCGCCGACGCCAGCGATCTTCTGGCCGAGAACATGCTCTCGGGCCGCAAGACCGACCAGGGCGAGGAAATCCTGCCGCAGGACGAGAAGGGGGCGATCGAGACCTACAAGTCGGCGTCGCAGCAGGGCTCGTGGTACTCGTCGTTCACGATGGCGCAGAAGTTCGAGTACGGCGAGAACGGCCAGACGCAGGACATGCTGGAAGCGCTGTTCTACTACGGTCTCGCCACCCGCCAGGCCGAGATCGAGGGCCTGATCGACAGCACCGAGGCGCAGCGCGGCAGCTTCCTGTTCGCCCGCCGCGCCTCTCTGACACGGCAATTGGTACGCGACGGCAAGAGCGCCGAAGTGGCGGCGGTCGCCGAACGGATCGCCGCCTGGACGCCGCCGGCGCCGGCCGCCGAGCCCGCCGGTGCGGCGGCGGCCGCCGAGGGGGACGCTGCGGCCCCGGCCCCCGAGGGGGACGCTGCGGCAGCGCCCTGACGGGCCTCAGTCGAGCGCGGCGAGGAAGGCGTCCTCGCCGCCGGCTCTGGGCCGTTCGCCGCGCTCCAGCGGCTTCATGTGCTCGCGCGTCAGAGCGAGCGGCGGCGCCTCGCCCTGCGCGTCGATCCACAGGACCGGCAGGCCGCGCCCCAGGGCGAGCATCATCGTGTCGTAGGCCCCGGCCTTGAGTTCGGTGGGCGCGCCGTCCCAGACCGCGATGAGGGCATCGGCGTTCTCCAGCACGGTGAGACTGGCGGCGGTGTAGCCCAGGGTGTCGTCGGCGAGCGCCAGGCGGTCGGGCGTGCAGACGATCACCTCGGCGGCCTGCATCAGGGTGCGGAAATCGTCGTAGGCGGGGCCCGGCGCGAAGTCGCGGGCATAGTGTCCGGCGGGAAAGGGGATCGGCGCGATCAGGCGCCAGCCGAGCGCCAGCGCCGCCTTGGCGGCCATGGTGTCGGCGCCCTCGGCGATCGAGCAGACGAGGGTCAGCGGTCGCGGGGCGAGACGCGCCTCGATATGCATCAGCGCGCGGCGGATATCGGCGGCGATGATGTCGAGCCGCGCCGGATTGAGCTTGTGGGGCCGGTGGCCGGTGACCCCGACCGCGAAGGCGTCGCTCATGCGGTGGGATCCTCGAGGCCGAGCGTCGCGGCGATGCGGCGGGCCTGGGCCCGGGTGCCCTCGATGCTGCCGGTCAGCCAGGGATAGTCGGCGAAGGACGCCGCATAGGCCGTCTTCGCCTCCCCGGCCCGGCCCGAGATCAGAAGCGCCTCGGCGCGGCTGACGCGGTCGTAATACTCGGCAAGACCCCCATCCTGGGGCTTGAGGTTGGCTGCCGCGAGGGCTGCGTCGCGCTTCTCCATCGCCTCGGCCACCGACCCCGCGATGGCCCGCGCGCCCTCCGCGTCGCCGCGATAGAGCGCCGTCGCGGCGGCGTTCACGCCGAGATAGGCATTGATCTTCTTCCCCTTCTCCCACTGCTTGCGATAGAGCTCGTGGGCCTTGTCGAGGGCTCGGGTCTGGCTGGCGTCGCGGTCCCAGCGGCGCTTGTAGATGCCGCCCGCGATGCCCGCCGTCTCGTCGTCGTCGGGATAGCGCTGCAGCAGGCGCCCGGCCGCGGCGACCGCCTCCTCCAGCTTGCCGGTGCGCGAGAGCACCAGCGCGGCGAGCTGCTGGTGGCGCTGGTCGCTGCCGAACGCCGCGGCGCAGCGCGTGAGCAGGTCGCCGGCCTCGGCCGGATGGCCGCAGGCGATCAGCGACTCGGCGCACAGCATGGCCAGAAAGCGCGAAGAGAGCGCATCGTCGCGGCGGGCCATCAGGCTCTCGGCGGCCCCGGCCTCGCCGTCCTCGATCCGCACCAGCAGGTCGACCAGCGCGACGACCGGCCAGTCGGGATCGATGCGGGCGTCGAGCAGGGCGAGCGCCCCGGCGAACTCGTCGCCGGGGTCGAGACCCTCGTACCAGCGCAACATGGCGCGCACGAGCACCATGGCGAGGCGGGTGTCGTCGAGCGAGGAATCGTCGAGCGTATGGCGCACGCCGTTGCCCATGCGGCGCAGCGTGTGGGCGATCTCCCGGGTTTCAGGAAGCGTGATCAGGCTAGCTCGCGCCCGATCGTGTCGATCAGGCGATGCGCCTCGATGGTCATCAGGTTGGAGAAGATGTTGGGCGAGGGCTTCTGGCCCAGCCGGGCGATGAGGCCGGCGCACATGCCGTCGAGCATGCGGGCGCAGTAGAAGATCACGCCCTCGGGCGCCTCGGCCGGGGGGATGACGGCGAGGCGGCGAACCTGGTCGATGATGACCTTGCGGCCGGCGGAGGAAGCCATGGCGTCCAAGATGGCCGCTGACGCGGGGCGAGACAACCGCCGCCCTGCCGATCCCGGCGGCGGGGGAGTGGCCGGGCGGGCGGAAAATCTGTATGGCAGACGGGCCTGCGCCGCTGCGATGTCGCAATTGTCGCAGAGTTCGGTGCGCCGGGGAGGCTATACTGCCCGCGCTTGCGCGCATCGCCGCGAAATTCCGGCTGCCTGTCCGAGGGGAAGGCGGCGCATTTGGGGAGAGTTATATGGGACTCGTCATCAAGTTCCTGGGGCAGCCCTATCCGGGCCGCGAGATCACCGTCGACGACACCAAGGACCAGGTGAAGTTCGGCCGCGGCATCGACTGCGACGTCGGATTCCCCGAGGACATGGCCATCGTCAGCCGCGATCACTTCGCGCTGCGCCGCGAACTGGGCGGCTACAAGTTCGTCATCAACCGCGAGAAGCCGGTCTTCCTGAACGGCCGGCCGGTCTATGACGACCAGGACCTGCCCAAGACGGCGGAAATCCAGCTCTCCGGCCCGACCGGTCCCAAGCTGCGGCTCGAGCGCACCGAAGGCGGTCCGTCGAACCAGGTGAAGACCGAGATCCTCAAGCCGCAGCAGGACCTCTCGGAGGTCGTCCACCAGACGAAATCGCGCGGCAACCGCACGCTCGGCCTGCTGGCCGGCGTCGCGGCGCTGGTCGCGGTGCTGGGCGGCGGCGGCTATCTCATCGCCCAGAGCCTCCAGGACAAGACGACCGAGCTCGGCACCGACGTCGCCGGCATCAAGCAGGATCTGATCACCGTCAAGGGCGAGATCCCGGCCCTCAAGGCGCAGACCGAGGCGCTCGCCGGCCAGACCCCGGCCAACATCGCGACCATCATCGAGAAGAACAAGACCTCGGTGTACATGGTCTCGATCGAGCTGCCGTCGGGCACCCGCATGGGCGGCGGCACGGCCTCGGTCGTGCTCCTCCCCGACGGCACCAAGGCGCTGGCGACCAACAGCCATGTCGCCGACATCCTCGCCGACATCCAGGGCGATCCGCGTCTGGCCGGCGCCAAGCTGGTGGCGATCCAGCCCAAGGCGCCGGACTACACGACCCTGCAGGTCACGAGCGTCAAGAAGCATCCGGGCTATGACGCGCTCAACGCCTGGCAGCAGCAGTACTTCGTGAAGGCCCAGACCTTCGCGGCCCAGCAGATCGAGTTCGTGCCCGGCTTCGACGTGGCGCTGCTCTATGTCGACGATCCGACCAAGCTGGGCGAGCCGCTGACCTATGCCTCGCGCGAGGAGATGGCGGCGCTGAAGGCCGGCCAGCAGCTGGTCCTCATCGGCTATCCGATGGAGCAGCTGAACGGCACCGACATCACCCGTCCCGAACCCACCTCGCAGACCGGCATCATCACCTCGCTGACCTCGTTCTTCCTGTCGAGCTCGGGGCCGGAAAGCGATCTGCTGATCCAGCACTCGGTGCCCGCCACCGGCGGCGCCTCGGGCAGCCCGATGTTCAACACCAAGGGCGAGGTCGTCGCGTTCCTCAACGCCGGCAACATCATCCTCTACCAGACGCCCGACGGCGGCACGATGCGCCAGCCTTCGGCGGCGCTCGTCAACTACGCCCAGCGCGCCGACCTCCTGCTCGACGTCGCCGAGGGCAAGGCCGACGCCAAGATGCCCGAGTACATGAAGCAGATGGCGGAAGCCGACGCGGCGCTGACCAAGACGCCCGACGCGTTCATCAAGGACCTCGTCCAGCTGTTCGGCCAGGAAATGGGCGACCAGAAGAACGTCACGCTCGTCGCCGAGAAGGAAGCGGCGATGGATACGCCGGTGCCGTGGCTCAACGACCGCCGCGGCGCGGGCGTGGAAGTGACGATCGAGCAGCCCGGCGTCTATGTCTTCGCCGGCGCCTCGCTCGACCGCCGCATCATCCAGACCTCGATCTACGCGGTCCAGCCGGACGGCTCGATCACGCCGATCGACGAGGGCATCGGACTGACGCCCTATTCCTTCGTCGTCTCGCAGGCCGAAGGCCCGGCGAAGATCTTCGTGGTGGTCGCCGACATGACCCCGGTCGAGGAGGGCAAGCCCCTTCCCGAGGCCGGCAAGGCCAAGATCTGGGTCTATCGCGGCGTCCCCGGCGGCGCCGGCGGCTGAACCGCGCGTCCGCGCCAGGCTGTTGGAGAGGCCCGCTCCGGCGGGCCTTTTCTTTGGCCTGAGACGCCGGGCCGCAGACGCGGGGCTTGGCCTTGGCGCAGCTCCGCGCCTAGTTTGTCCGGCCTGAAGGAGACCCGCGATGCCGCTCAAGATCCGCTATCTCAACGGCCCCTATGCCGGACGCGACATCGACATCGAGGATCACGTGGCCGAGGTCCGCTTCGGCCGCGGCCTCGACGCCGAGATCCCGTTCCCGGAGGAGATGACGATCGTCAGCCGCCAGCATTTCGGGCTGCGCAAGGAGTATGGCGGCTACAAGTTCATCATCAACCGCGAGAAGCCGGTCTTTCTCAACGGCCGCCCGGTGTTCGACGACCAGGACCTGCCCAAGTCGGCGGAGATCCAACTCTCCGGCCCGCAAGGCCCGCGGCTGAAGATCGAACGGCTCGACGGCTATGGCTCGAACCAGGCGAAGACCGAAGTGCTGATGGCGACGCCGGATGTCGCCGTCGCGCTGCATCGCCAGCAGGCACAGTCGCGCCGCACCGCCGTCACGCTGGCGCTCGTCGCGCTGGTCGTCGCCCTTGCGGCGGGCGGCGGCTACTGGCTGCTGCAGGGGACGCAGGAGCAGGTCGCCGCGACGGGACAGACCGCCGCCGAGGCCAAGGCCGCCGCGGCGCAGGCGCAGAGCGAGGTCGCCGCCCTGAAGGAGGAGCTGCCCAGCATCAAGGAACAGGTGGACTCGCTCGGGCGCTCGTTCGACTTCACGGCGCTGATCGAGGAGGTGAAGGGCTCGGTCTACCAGGTCGCCGTCGAACGGCCGAGCGGCACGCTGGTCGCCATGGGCACGGCCTGGGTCATCCAGATGCCGGACGGCACCAGGGCGCTGGGCACCAACGCCCACATCGCCGAGATCTTCGACGACGTGAAAGGGCCGGACTGGGGCGGCGCCCGGCTGATCGCCATCGAGCCCAAGGCGCCGGACTACACCCGCGTCGCCATCACCAGCGTCAAGAAGCACCCCGCCTACGACCTCTGGAACGAATTCTCCAACGCCTATTACCAGAAGGCGCAGGCCGGCGCGGTGCGCGACGTGTCGCTGCCCATCGGCTACGACGTCGCGATCATGTTCGTCGACCGGCCGGAGGCGCTCGGCAAGCCGCTCAGGCTCGCCTCGCAGGAGACGATGGAGGCGATGAAGGCGGGCGAGCGGCTGCTGCAGATCGGCTATCCGTCCGAGCATGTGCTGGGCACCGATATCGCCAAGCCCGAGCCCAATTCGAATTCCGGCGCGATCACCGCGATGACCTCGTTCTTCCTCTCGGTCGGCGAGGCCAAGGACCGCCAGTTCATCCAGCACACGGCCTCGGGCGCCGGCGGATCGTCGGGCAGCGCGATGTTCAACACCAAGGGCGAAGTCGTCGGCCTGCACAATTCGGGCAACTACATCTTCATCCAGACCGGGCCCGGCGACGACGACTACGAACGCGTGCCCTCGGGCGGCAACATCAACTATGCCCAGCGGGCGGACCTGCTCGCCGAACTGATGGAGGGCCGGGCCGAGGAGCGCACCGAGAAGATCTACAAGCCGATGTGGGCCGAGGCCGAGCGCCAGTTCTCCAAGGCGAGCGAGGCGATCGTCCAGGACCAGATCGCCAACCTCGCCCGCTATGCCGGCGGCGCCGACAAGGTGAGCGAGTGGAAGGTTTTCGAGGGGGTGATGGAGAACCCCGATCCCTCGCTCGACGGCATGAAGTCGGTCGTCTTCGACATCGATCCGCCGCCGGGCTTTCTCTACCTGTTCCTGGCGAGCGCCGAGGACCAGCGCAATGTCGGCACGGCCCTCTTCCTGGCCGACGGCACGTTCTTCGGCGTCGGCACGCGCGGCGCGTTCCTGTCGAGCTATCTCATCCAGTACGACGTCGCGATGCCGGCCAGGATCGCCGTGTTCGACGATTTCTACGACAAGGACGGCACGGTCGACACGCGGCCGCGCGGCAGGATCAAGCTGACGATCTACAGCGCCCCGATCCCCGGCTATGTCGCGCCGGCGCCGGGCGGCTAGCGCGCCAGAACTAGTGCGGCGGCTTCTGCGCCTCGGCGAGCGCGCGGACCTGTTCGAAGCGGCGGGCCAGCGCCTCGACGTCGCCGGGGCGCTCCTCGGCCGGGGCCAGCATCTCGCGCACCAGCGTCAGGAAGCGCACCTCGGCCTCGGGCCGCTCCTCGCCGCCGCCGCCGCCGAACCAGCCCTTCTTCCTGGGCGCCGGATCGGGCACTGAATCGCGGCCCTTCTCGGGGCGGCTGCCCGAGAACCACTCCCACGCCATGACGCCCAGCGGATAGATGTCGAGCTTGGGATCGGCGCTCTTGGTCGTCGCCTGCTCCGGCGGCGCATAGCCGCGCGTTCCCGCCCCGCCCTTGAAGTTCGGCAGCACGAGGCCGGCCACATGGGCGATGCCGAAATCGATCAGCACCGGCGCGCCGGCATCCGTGACGACGACGTTCTCGGGCTTGAGATCGCGGTGGATGACGCCGCCCTTATGCAGCGCGGCGACGCCGTGGCAGATCAGCGCCATGTAGTGGGCGATGCGGTCGAGGCCCTTGACCGAGCCTTCCGAGACGATGGCGCGCAGCTGGCGGCCCGACACGAATTGCTGGACGATATAGGGGTTGGCCATCGCGTCGCGGCCGATGGCGTAGACCTGGGCGACGCCGGGATGGCGGGCCCGCGCGGCCGCCTCGATTTCGAGGCGCAGCGAATCGAGAAACGTGTCGCGGGTGGCCCGGTCGTAGACGGCATCGAGCTGGATCAGCTTCAGCGCCACATCGCGTCCGCGCTGCAGGTCGAAGGCGCGATAGACGGTGCCGAACGAGCCCGCGCCCAGTTCCTCGCGCAGGAAATAGCCCGACAGCGCCTCGTCCGGCCGCCAGCCGACCGCGCGCCCTGATTCCTCCGAGACGCCTTCCTCGATGCCGTAGCGGGCCATCGCTTCCGACAGCGTGCGCAGATAGCGGGTGAGGCCGCGGGCGCGGCAGCGCTTGACCGCCAGCAGCAGCGCCGCCGAGGCGTCGCCCGTGCGGCCCTGCTCGCGGTAGAGATCGGCGGCGAGCAGGCGGGCCTGAATCTCGGTGTCGGGCAGGTCCATATAGGTCAGCTGGCCGAGCGCCCCTTCGGCCAGCTCCAGGGCGCGCCTGGGGTCTTCGGCGCGCAGCGCCTCGGCCTCGATGAGATCGAGCAGCATGCGCTCGAACTCGGCGCCGCCCGGCGGCAGCAGGGCGCGGGCCTCGCCGACCGCCGTCATCGCCCCCTTGGTGTCGCCCGCCCCGGCCAGCGCGTCGGCGCGGTCCTTCAGGCAGAAGAAGGCGATGCCGGACAACCCGTTGGCGTTCGCCATGGCGAGGCCCTTGTCGAGCTCGGCGAGCGCCTCCTCGGTCTTGCCCTCGGCGGCGAGCACCCGCCCCAGATCGTTCAGCAGCTTCGCCTCGCCGCGCACGTCGCCGATCTGGCGGGCGAGGCGGATGTCGTTGTTGAAGTAGTGACGGGCGTCGCCGTAACGGCCCGCCTGGAAATTCAGGCGCCCGAGATTGCCGAGCGTGATGGCGACGCCGAAGAGATCGCCGAGCACCGTCTTGTCGGCGAGCGAGCGGGCATAGGCGCCCAGCGCCTGATCGACCTGGCCCAGCGTCGCATAGACGGTGCCGAGCGAGTCGCTGACCTGGGAGGTGCCGGCGACCAGGCCGAGCTTCTCGAAGCCGTCGCTGGCCTCCAGCAGGTCCTTGATGGCCGACTGCATGTCGACGCGCCGCATCGCAACGAGGGCGCGCAGATGCAGCGCCCTGAGACGGGCGGCGGGTTCCGTGCCGCCCGTTTCGATCACCGGCTCGATCAGCGCCAGCGCCGCCTTTTCGCCGCCGACCCCGCGCATCTCGCACATCGCCAGCTCCAGCGCCGCCGCGACGCCCAGCCGCGCGTCGGCGAGCAGCGCCTGCAGATCGCCGCGGGCTTCGTTGAAGCGGCCAAGCTGGACGAGCGCCGCGGCGCGGGCGAAGCGCTCGTCGTCGCTGGCCGGCTGGATGGCGGCCAGCTCGGCGAACTTCGCCGCGTGCAGCTTCTCCTCGGCCGGGCCGTCGATGAGATCGACCGTCTTGATCCACATATGCGTCGTTCGCTCCCCGCGCTGTGCGCGTCAATCTGCGCGGTTGGAACGGCCAGTCAATCCCGGCGCCGGCCCTTGCGCCAGAGGACGAACCCGGCGGTGACGAAGACGACCGCCGCCACCACGAGGACGATCACGCCGGACGGGACATCCTCGAACGGCATCGCCGCGACGTCGGAGACGAAGATGACGCTCATGCCGCGTTCGCTTCGTCGAGCGGCGCGACGTCGACCTTGACGTCGACCTCGTGCTCGCCGCCGCCCAGCATGATGCCGCTGATCGGCGAGATATCGGAATAGTCGCGTCCGTAGGCGAGTGTGATGTGCTCGTCATCGGGCAGCATGCCGTTGGTCGGGTCGTAGTCGATCCAGCCGAGCGGCGGGCACCAGACCTGCACCCAGGCATGGCTCTGGTCGGCGCCCTGGAGCTTGGGCCGGCCCGGCGGCGGACGGGTCATCAGGTAGCCGCTGACATAGCGGGCCGAGAGGCCATGGGCGCGCAGGACCGCCAGCATCACATGCGACTGGTCCTGGCAGACGCCGGCCTTCAGCTCGAGCACGCGGTCGACCGGCGTCGAGACGTCGGTGACGCCGGGCTTGTATCGGATCTCGCGGCGCACGCGGTTCATCAGGTCGCGGGCCGCCAGCGCGACCGGGCGGCCGGGAGCGAAGTCGCCGTCCGCCCAGGCGACGAGGTCGTGCGCGGCGCGGGTCCGGGCGGTGTCGAACATGAACTGGGCCGCCTCGATGTCGGCGTCGCTGCGGGCCATGGCGAGATCGTCCGGGATCGTGTCCCAGGCCTGGGTCATCTCGATGTCGCGGGGGCGGCGGCGGGCGACGCGCACGACGCTCTGCGCGTCGATGGTCAGCGCCTCGTGCGGCTCCTCCAGCGTCACGATCTCCATGCGGTTGCCGAAATAGTCGTCGCGCCCGGCGCGGCGGCGGGGCCCCGGCGACATGGCGACTTCCGAACTCGTGCAGACCTGGTTGTCGGTGCGCCGCGGGCGCAGGCGCAGGATGTGCTGCGAGGACAGCACGGTGCGCGTGTACTCGTAGGTCGTCAGGTGGCGCACCCGGTAGAGCATCACGCGGCGCTCCCCCCGCTCGGCGGGCGGTGGCGCGGCGCGGCGCCGGCGCGCTGGCGGCCGACCAGGCGGAAATAGCTCTCGGAATACTCGTTGGAGAGTTCGGCGAGCCTGGTCTGGATGAGATCGACCAGCGTGCGCAGGGCCGGGCGGCCGCCCCTGGCGTCGATGTCGGTCAGGGCGCGCGCGTCGATGCCGCGCAAACGCGCGTGCACCGCCTCGACGATCTCCTTGTCGCGGCCGCGCGACTGCGAGGGCGTGGCGCGGGGCAGGGCGGCGGCGCGGGCCTTCAGCGTCGCGATCTGGTGGGCGATCGAGCGCGGGTTGCTCTCGTCGAGCACCAGGAGGTCGATCACCGGCGCGGTCTCGAAGACGCCCATGTAGCGGGCGCGATAGGTCATGAAGCTGTCGGCGATGTCGAGCGTGAGGGCCAGCGTGTCGGGGCCGAGATCCTCGGGCGCCCCGGTGCCGTCGGCCAGCATCGCCTCGATCAGCCAGGTCGTGTTGTAGGCGCGCTCGATGCGGCGGCCGATCTCGAGGAAGAGCCAGCCCGGACCGCGCGTCATGTTCTCGTTGGCGAGGCCGGAGAAGGCCGCCATGGTGCGGATCAGCTCGTCGAGGTCGCCGCGCGCGAAGCTCATCACCGCGTCGGCCTCGCCCTTGCGCTCGGGCACGCTCAGCGCGTTGAGGGCGCGCCAGGCGTCGAGCGACAGGCGGTCGCGCACCCGCCAGGCGGTGCGCATCGCGCTCTGCAGCAGCGGCTTCAGGCCGCGCCCGTTCCGGGGATCGTAGATGAGCGAATGGAGCTCGGTGACCAGCTGCACGACCTCGCCGGCCGCCGCCATCTCGGCCGCCGATTTCGAGATCTGCTCCATCGGCACCAGAAGCCGGGCGGCGGCGTCGGCGGCGCTGGCGTCGCCCGCGAAGCCCGAGACCTCGCCGAGCCTTGTCAGAAGGGCGCGCAGCGTGCGCACGAAGTCCTCGGCGCGCTCGACGTAGCGGCCGAGCCAGAAGAGATTGTCGGCGGCGCGGCTGGCGATGTCGTCGGGCGTGCGGGTCGGCTGGATCTGCGTGCCGCGCGGCTTCAGCAGGCTGAAGGCCCCGACCTCGGCGTCGCTGAGCACCCAGACGTCCTTGGAGACCGCGCCGCTCTGCAGCGTGATCGCCTGCATCGAGGCGGCGGCGGCGGCGCTCTCGGCGACGCGGGCAAGGCCCCCCGGCATGGCGCGGTAGCCCTCCGGGGTCAGCGCCACGAAGCAGCGCAGCGTGACGGCGCGCGGCTCCAGGCGGCCGCGCTCCTCGACCGGGGTAGAGGAGAGGCGGCCGGGGGCTTCGCCCCAGTAGCGCGCGCCCTGCAGGCGCAGCTTCTCGTCCAGCGTCGCCTCGTCGGCCGCCTTGCCGGCGCGGCGGCCGCGCGGCATCAGCGGCGCGAAGGCGCCGATCTCGGATATGGCGACGCGATCGCGCGCCGCGGCCGCCGCCGCGCGCTGGCGCGGGTCGCCGCACCAATAGGTCTCGACGCTGCGCAGCTTCAGGTCCTCGCCCAGCAGGCGGCGCGAGAGGCCGGGCAGGAACGGCATCAGCGCCCGCGTCTCCACGACGCCGCTGCCCAGCGCATTGGCGACGACGACGTTGCCGGCCCTGACCGCCTCGGCGAGGCCGGGGACGCCAAGTGCGGAGTCGCTGCGCAGTTCCAGCGGGTCGCAGAAGTCGGAGTCCTGGCGGCGCAGGACGAGGTCGACCTTGCGCGCCCCGCCCAGCGTCTTCAGGTAGACGTGGCGCTCGCGCACCGTCAGGTCATCGCCCTCCACCAGCGTGAAGCCGAGATAGCGCGCCAGATAGGCGTGCTCGAAATAGGCCTCGTTGAGCGGCCCCGGCGTCAGCAGCACGGCGAGCGGATGCTCGGCGCCGGTCAGGTCGAAGAGCTTCTGGCGAAAGCCGGAGAAGAAGGCGGCGAGACGCTCCACGCGGCAGTCGCGGAAGAGTTCGGGCAGCATCTGCGAGATGATGATGCGGTTCTCCAGCGCATAGCCGGCGCCCGCCGGCGCTTCGCTGCGGTCGGCCAGCACCGCCCACTCGCCGTCCGGCAGGCGGCCGAGATCGGCGGCGTAGAAGTGCAGGAACGTCCCCCCGGCGGGCACCGCGCCGCGGAAAGGCCGCATGAAGAGCGGGCTGGCGGCGACGAGGGCGGCCGGCAGGTCGCCCGAGCGGAACAGCGCCTGCTCGCCATAGATGTCGGCGGCGATGCGGTCCAGCAGCTGGGCGCGCTGAATGAGACCGGCTTCCAGCCGGCGCCACTCGTCCGCCGCGATGGCGAGCGGCGCGATATCGAGTTCCCAGGGCCGCGGCGGCTCGCCGGGATCGCCGTAGACGTTGTAGGTGATGCCGTTGTCGCGGACCATGCGCAGCGCGGTCGTCTCGAGCCGCCGCAGCTCCTCGCCGCCGAGCGCCGACAGGCCCTCCATCAGCTGGCGCCAGTGCGGCCGCATCTCGCCGTCCCGCCCGACCAGCTCGTCGGCGGCGAGCGGCAGCGGCGCATAGCCCTGGAGCAGCGCTGAAGCGATGCGCATGGCTCAGTCCGTTCCCCGCGCCGTCACGGCGTCTTCAAGCTGCGCGCGCCCCCCGCGCCCGCGATGCGCCACCATCACCGCCTCAGATCGAGCGTCAAGGGGAAGTCGGGATTGGGCGGCGGCTGCCTCGGCGTCACCGGGCCCGTGGTCAGCCCGCGCGGTTCGAAGCGGGCGAGGCGGCGTCCCTCGGCCTCGTAGGAATTGACCGGGAAGGTCTCGTAGTTGCGCCCGCCGGGGTGGGCGACGTGATAGGTGCAGCCGCCGAGCGAGCGATGCGACCAGCTATCGACGATCTCGACCAGCAGCGGCCCGTGCGGCGCGATCGTGGGATGCAGCGAGCGCGGCGCCGCCCAGGCGCGGAAGCGCACGCCGGCGACCATCTCGCCGCGCGTCCCCGTCTCGGTCAGCGGCGCGGCGCGGCCGTTCACCGTGACGATGTGCCGGCCGGGCGTCGCGTTGGCGAGGCGGATCTGCAGCCGCTCGAGCGAGGAGTCGACGAAGCGCACCGTGCCCCCCGCCGCGCCTTCCTCGCCCATCACGTGCCAGGGCTCCAGCGCCTGGCGGAGCTCCAGCTCGACGCCGCCGCGCTCGACGCGGCCATAGACCGGGAAGCGGAACTCGAAATGCGGCGCGAACCACTCGGCCTTCAGCGGATAGCCGTGGGCGTTCATGTCGGCGACGATGTCGTCCAGGTCGGCGCGCACGAAATGCGGCAGCATGAAGCGGTCGTGCAGCGCCGTGCCCCAGCGCACGAAGCCGCCGCGATAGGGCGTCTTCCAGAAGCGCGCGACGAGGGCGCGCAGCAGCAGCCCCTGCGCCAGGCTCATCTCGGGATGGGGCGGCATCTCGAAGCCGCGGAACTCGACGAGGCCGAGCCGCCCGGTCGGACCGTCGGGCGAATAGAGCTTGTCGATGCAGATCTCGGTGCGGTGCGTGTTGCCCGAGGAATCGATCAGCAGATTGCGCAGCAGCCGGTCCACCAGCCAGGGCGGCGGCGGCGCGCCTTCGCCGGGCGCGGGCATCTGGGCGAGGGCGATCTCCAGCTCGTAGAGCGCATCGTGCCGTGCCTCGTCGATGCGCGGCGCCTGGCTGGTCGGGCCGATGAAGAGGCCCGAGAAGAGATAGGAGAGCGCCGGGTGGTTCTGCCAATAGCGGATCAGGCTGCCGAGCAGGTCGGGCCGCCTGAGGAAGGGCGAATCCGCCGCCCGCCGTCCGCCCAGCACGATGTGGTTGCCGCCGCCGGTGCCGGTATGGCGGCCGTCGATCATGAACTTCTCGGCGCCGAGGCGGGTGAGCCTCGCCTCCTCGTAGATCGCCCGCGTGATCTCCACCTGCTCGCGCCAGTTCGTCGCGGGATGGATGTTGACCTCGATGACGCCGGGATCGGGCGTCACCTTGATGACGTTCAGCCGCGCGTCGCCGGGCGGCGTGTAGCCCTCGATCCGGACCGCGAGGTTCAGCTCCGCCGCCGTGTCCTCGATCGCCGCGACCAGTTCCACATAGTCGGCGCCGTTCTCGACGGGGGGCATGAAGACGCAGAGCTTGCCGTCGCGCGGCTCGAAGGCCATCGCGGTGCGCACGGCGCCGGCGACCATGACCTGTTCGTTGGGGTTCTGCCGGGCGGGGTCCACGGCCTGCGGCGCGCCCTGCAGGAAGGGCTGCTGCACAGGTCCGGGCACCGGCAGCGCGCCCTGCTCGGCGAAGGGATCGTCGGTGACGAGGAAGGGATAGGCCGAGGGCGGCACCCAGGGCAGGCTGCCGAGCGGCAGGCGCAGGCCGGCCGGCGAGTCGCCGGGCGCCAGATAGAGCCTGGGCTTGCGCAGCGTCCACTTCTCCGAGCGCCAGCGTCCGGCGGCCTGCGCGTTCCAGCGCTGCACCGGCAGCACGACGCTGACCGGCGTGTCGATGCCGTGCCGGAACACCTTCTTCAGCCGCGCATTGTCTTCCTCGTTCTCGATCTTGGAATCGTCGGGCGTGACGTTGACGGGCAGCGCGTCGGACTTGTCGGCGTAATAGGCCGGGTCCTCGAAGGCGGGCAGCGCGTAGTCGGGATCGATGCCGAGCCGCTTGGCGAGGCCGCCGGCGAAAGCCTGCGCGTCGTCGATGGTCGCGGTGCGGGCCGGCTTCTCGCGGGCCACCAGATCGGCGCTGGTCCACAAGGGCCGGCCGTCGCCGCGCCAGTAGAGCGCGAAGGCCCAGCGCGGCAGGCTCTCGCCCGGATACCATTTGCCCTGGCCGTAATGCAGCAGGCCGCCCGGCGCGAAGCGGTCGCGCAGGCGGCGGATCAGTTCGTCGGCGCGCTCGCGCTTGGTCGGGCCGACCGCGTCGGTCGTCCACTCCGCGCCGTCCATGTCGTCGATCGAGACGAAGGTCGGCTCGCCGCCCATGGTCAGGCGCACGTCGCCGGCGACGAGTTCGGCATCGACCGCCTCGCCCAGCGCGTCGATCTCGGCCCATTGCGCCGGCGCATAGGGCTTGGTGACGCGCGGGTCCTCGTGGATGCGCTCGATCGACATGTCGAAGCCGAACGTGACGTTCGCCGGCTCGACCAGACCGCTGATCGGCGCGGCGTGCTGGGGATCGGCGGCGGCGGCGAGCGGGATATGGCCCTCGCCGGTCAGCAGGCCCGAGGTCGGGTCGAGGCCGACCCAGCCGGCCCCCGGAATGTAGACCTCGCACCAGGCGTGCAGGTCGGTGAAGTCCGCGTCCGCGCCGGAGGGGCCGTCGAGCGCCTTCACGTCGGCCTTCAGCTGGATCAGATAGCCGCTGACGAAACGCGCCGCAAACCCCAGATGGCGCAGGATCTGGACCAGCAGCCAGCCGGTATCGCGGCACGAGCCCGACTTGAGGCGCAGCGTGTCGTCGCAGCTCTGGATGCCTGGCTCCATGCGGATGACGTAGCCGATCTCGGCCTGCAGGCGGGCGTTCAGGGCGACGATGAAGTTGACCGTGTTCTGCGCCCCGCGATCGATCGTCTCCAGATAGGCGAGCAGGCCGGGACCGGCTTCGTGGATACGGCGGAACGGCGCCAGCTCCTCGTCCAGCGCCGGTGCATAGGCGAAGGGAAAGGTCTCGGCTTCCGGCTCGACGAAGAAGTCGAACGGGTTGATCACGTCCATCTCGGCGATCAGCCGCACCTCGACGCTGAAGCGGTCGGTCTTCTCCGGCATCACGACGCGGGCCATCCAGTTGGCCTGCGGGTCCTGCTGCCAGTTGAGGAAGTGCAGCTTCGGCTCGACGGTGAGCTGATAGGCGCTCACCGGCGTGCGGGCATGCGGGGCGGGCCGCAGGCGGATGACCTGGGGGCCGAGCGCGACGGGGCGGTCGTAGCGGTATTCGGTGCGATGGCGGAGGGCGACGCGAATGGTCATGGGGCGAAGGCGATCCCTGCGGCCGCTCGTGTTGCGGCGCAATATGACTCATTAAGGCCGCGCCGCGCCGCCATAACAAGGCGAAACCTTCTGTGCCGGCCGCTTGACGCCGCCGCCGCCCGCCGCCTCAATCGGCCGGCGGCGTTCTGCCGCAAGGAGGCTACGATGGCGCTTCTCGACGATCTGGGCGGACTGCTGGGCGGCAACGCGGCGCTGGGCGGCGCCCTGAAGGACGTGCTGACCCAGTCCGGCGGCCTCGACGGGCTGGTCGCCAGATTCGGCCAGGCCGGCCTCGGCGACGTCATTTCGGGCTGGATTTCGACCGGCCCGAACCCGCCGATCGGCGCGGGCCAGCTGGAACAGGTGCTTGGGTCCGGCGCGGTGCGCGATCTGGCGGCGCGATTCGGGCTTCCGGTCGAGGATCTGCTCGGCGGCCTCTCTGCCGCGCTTCCCCGGGCGGTCGATGGTCTGACGCCGGACGGCGTCGCTCCCCCCGGTGACGATATTTCCGGGGCCCTGGGCGGGCTTCTGGGCCGGATTTTCGGGTAACGGACCTCAGAAACCGCGGAAATCTGCCGCAGGGGGTCGAATCCGCCTTGACGGCGACGCCTTATTTCCTTCGGAATACCAGAAGGTCGCCGTATTCTCGCCCGATCCGGCGGGCATCTTACAGGCCTAGACGGAACGCGGACCTGGGCAACCCGAAACGCCGCGCAGCCCCGTGATGCACAAAGGGAGTCATCCTCAGATGTCGCGCAATACCATGATTTTCGCTGCCGCCCTCGCTCTCGGTTTCGCCGCCTCGGCGCAGGCCGCCGACGCCTCGGCGTTCAGCAACACCACCGCTTTCTCGACCGGCAAGTCGATGCTCGCCACGGGCGACATCAGCGAAGCGGCCGGCGGCTCGTTCTCGAGCTTCGCCTCGCTCTCCTCGCCGAAGGCTTCGGCAGGCGGCAGCCTGTTCTCGACCTCGACGTCGCTGAACGCCGGCGCCGCGCTGACGGATGCGGCGGCCGCCGCGAAGTTCAACTCCATCGGCTCGATGAGCCTCTTGGAGAACGGTTCGAAGCTGAACGCCTCGTTCCGCGCCCAGTAAGCTCCGGCCTCACGGCCTGACAGGACGGCGTGCCCCCGGCGGGGCGCGCCGTCTTCGTTTTCGGCGGCGGACCGCTTTTCGCGGTCGATGTCCGAAAACGGCGAGTCGGCGTCCGGCGGTCTGCTACAAGAACGCCATGGAGCTCGATCCCGCCCTCTGCTACCGCGCGCTGAAGAGCCGCGACGCCCGCTTCGACGGGCGCTTCTTCACCTGCGTGGCGACGACCGGCATCTATTGCCGTCCGGTCTGTCCGGCCCGCCTGCCGCTCGCCCGCAACTGCAGCTTCGTGGCGAGCGCCGCGGCCGCCCAGGCGGCCGGCTTCCGGCCCTGCCTGCGCTGCCGGCCCGAATGCGCTCCGGGGGCGCCCGCCTGGCGCGGCACCGGCGCGGTCGCCGGGCGCGCGCTGAAGCTGATCGCCGAAGGGGCGCTCGACGATGACGGCGTCGATCGCCTCGCCGAGCGGGCCGGTCTGGGGGCGCGCCAGCTGCGACGCCTGATCCGCGCCCATGCGGGGGCCTCGCCGGTCCAGATCGCCCGGGCGCGGCGCATTCTCTTCGCCAAGCGGCTGATCGCCGAGACGGCGCTGAAATTCACCGACATCGCCTATGCCTCGGGCTTCCGCTCGCTGCGCCGCTTCAATGCCGAAATGGCGGCGGCGCTCGGACGCCCGCCGCGCGCGCTGCGCAAGGAGAAGGCGGGGGAGGCCGATACGGCGATACAGGCGGGCGGCGAACTCGTCCTGCCGCTCGCCTACCGGCCTCCCTACGACTGGGACGGGGTTCTCGCCTTTCTGGCGGCGCGCGCCGCGCCGGGCGTGGAGCGCGTGGCGGCCGGC
>ERZ761602.3132-NODE-3132-length-24076-cov-8.443612_pt1 | contig 24076 bp, 23 predicted proteins | sample MGYA00512165_ERZ761602 | MGnify/ENA primary metagenome ERZ761602 (study PRJEB28899, sample SAMN02445085) | bioreactor sludge metagenome | biome: EBPR sludge; isolation source: Thorneside wastewater treatment plant | place: Australia: Brisbane, Thorneside...
AGGCGCACACGTTGGCCGCGAGCATGCACTCCTCGATGAGGCGGTGGGCGTCGTTGCGCTCGACGCGCACGATGCGCTCGATCTTGCCGTGGTCGTCGAAGACCATCTGCGTCTCGACGGAATCGAAGTCGATCGCCCCGCGCTTGCCCCGCGCGCCCAGCAGCGCGCGGAAGACCGCCTCGAGGGTGTGGATCGACGCGTGCAGCGGCGCCGGGATCGGCGGCGCGGGCTCGCCGCAGGCGAGCAGCGCGGCGACCCGCGTGTAGGTGAGGCGCGCGTGGGAGTGGATCACGCCCGGGTAGAAGCGGTAGCCGCGCACCGCCCCGCTCGTGCCGACCTCCATGTCGCAGACCATCACGAGGCGGTCCACCTCGGGCTTGAGGGAGCAGAGCTCGTTCGAGAGCGCCTCGGGCAGCATCGGGATCACGCGGCGCGGAAAGTACACGGAGTTGCCCCGCTCCCGCGAGGCGCGGTCCAGGGCGTCCCCGGGCTTCACGTAGTGCGAGACGTCCGCGATGGCCACGCACAGGCGCCAGCCCTTGCCCTTGCCGAGCGGCTCGCAGCACACGGCGTCGTCGAAGTCCTTCGCCGTCTCGCCGTCGATGGTGACGAAGGGCAGCGCGCGCAGGTCCTCGCGCCCCTTCAGGTCCTTCGCGAGCACCTTCGAGCCGAGCTTCGCGGCCTGGCGCTCGGCATCCGCGTCGAAGACGTGGGGCAGGTCGTGCTTGCGCAGCGCGATCTCGATCTCCATGCCCGGATCGGCGTAGTTGCCCAGGATCTCCACGACCCGGGCGATGGGCTCGGATTCGCGCGTGGGCTGCTGCACGATCTCGGCGACCACGACCTGGCCGCTCTTCGCGCCCATCGCACCGTCCGGAGGCACCAGGAAGTCCTGGGCGATGCGCCGGTCCTCGGCGATGACGAACATCACGCCCTGCTCGACGAAGAGGCGGCCGACGACGCGCTGGTGGGCGCGCTCGAGCACCTCGACGATGGATCCCTCGCGGCGCCCCTTGCGGTCGATGCCGGTCACGCGCGCGAGGACGGTGTCGCCGTGAAGCGCCTTGTGCATCTGCTTGGCGGCGAGGAAGAGGTCGTCGCCGCCGTCCTCGGGCCGGAGGAACCCGAAGCCGTCGGCGTGGCCGATGACGCGGCCCTTCACGAGGCCGGCGCGGTCGGCGACCAGGATCGCGCCGCGGCGGTTCCTCATCACCTGGCCCTCGCGCTCCATGGCGGCGAGTCGCCGGGCGAAGGGCTCGCGCTCGCCCGCCTCGATCGCGAGCAGGGCGGCGAGGCGGTCCTCGTCGAGGGGAACGCCCTCGCGGTCCATGACCTCCAGGATCATCTCCCGGCTGGGCAGGGGGTGGGCGTAGCGGGCGGCCTCCCGTTCGCGGTGGGGGTCGGCGTCACGCAGGTGTCGGGCTTTGCTGGACAAGAAATGGGGTTCCTTCTAGAATTTCGGGTTCGGCCTGCCGGAAATCGGCCAGCCGACCATCGCCCAGATGGCGGAATTGGTAGACGCACCAGTTTCAGGTACTGGCGGGTAACACCGTGGAGGTTCGAGTCCTCTTCTGGGCACCAGGATTATGGGGCGTAAAGGCCGGCGCGAGCCGGCCTTTCGCTTTGGGGGCGCCCTCCGGAGCGAAGCCTCAGCCGAAGGGGTGCGCCAGGACGATGGTCTCGTCGCGGTCCGGGCCCGTCGAGATCAGCACGACCGGGGCGCCGACCAGTTCCTCGAGACGGCGCAGGTAGGCGCGCGCGTTGGCCGGCAGGCCCTCGAGGGTCTTCACGCCCACGGTGCTTTCCTTCCAGCCCGGGAACTCCTCGTAGACCGGTTCGCAGATCGCGAGCGCCTCGGCGCCCACGGGCAGGATGTCGCGCACCTCCCCGCGCACCTTGTAGCCGGTGGCGAGGCGCAGCGTGTCCAGCCCGTCGAGCACGTCGAGCTTGGTGATGCACAGGCCCGAGAGCCCGTTGAGCTGCACCGCGCGCTTGAGGGCGGCGGCGTCGAACCAGCCGCAGCGACGGGGCCGGCCGGTGACCGAACCGTACTCGTTGCCCTTCACGCGCAGGTGCTCGCCCACCTCGTCGTCGAGCTCCGTCGGGAAGGGCCCGCCGCCCACGCGCGTGGCGTAGGCCTTGGCGATGCCCAGCACGTAGTGCAGCTGCTGGGGGCCCACGCCGGCGCCGGCGGAAGCCTGGCCGGCGAGGCAGTTGGACGAGGTGACGAACGGATAGGTGCCGTGGTCGACGTCGAGCAGGGCCGCCTGCGCGCCCTCGAAGAGGATGCTGCCGCCCCCGCGGATGATCGCGTTGATCTCGCCGGAGACGTCGGCCACCATGGGCTTCAGGTCCTCGCCCAGCGCGAGGGTCTCGTCGAGCGTCTTCTGGAAGTCGACGGGCTCCGCCTTGAAATAGTGCTTGAGGACGAAGTTGTGATAGTCGAGGACCTCGCCGAGCTTGGCGGCGAAGCGCTCGCGGGCGTAGAGATCCTGCACGCGGATCGCGCGGCGGGCCACCTTGTCCTCGTAGGCGGGCCCGATGCCGCGGCCCGTCGTGCCGATCTTCGCCTCGCCCTTGGCGCGCTCTCGGGCGGCGTCCAGGGCCACATGGTGCGGCAGGATCAGCGGGCAGGCTTCCGACAGGCGCAGGCGACCGCGCACGTCCAGGCCCGCGGCCTCGAGCTCGCGGATCTCCTTCATGATGGCCTCGGGCGAGACCACGACGCCGTTGCCGATGAAGCACTTCACGCCCGGATGCATGATGCCCGAGGGGATCAGGCGGACGATCGTCTTCTTGCCGCCGATCACCAGCGTGTGCCCCGCGTTGTGGCCGCCCTGGAAGCGCACGACCGCGGCGCAGTGGTCCGTGAGCCAGTCGACGATTTTGCCCTTGCCTTCGTCACCCCACTGGGTGCCGATCACCACGACGTTCTTCGCTGCCATCGCTACTTGCCTTTCAGGGGGACGACCGACCATCGGCCGTCCTTCTTTTCCAGGATGCGGTCGCATCCGAGCTCGGCGCGGTGCGCCTCGTGCCCGGGCAGGTCCGCCACCACGATCTCGCCGGCCGCCCTCAGCGCCGCCACGGCCGCCTCGAGCGTCGCGTCGCCGCCGGCCGGGGCGAGGATCGCCGCGGCCCGGGGCGTGGGCGGCGCGAGCGCCGCGAGGCGCCGCAGGTCCGTCGTGAAGCCCGTGGCCGGACGGGCGCGCCCGAAGGAGCGCCCCACCTCGTCGTAACGACCGCCCCGCGCGAGCGCGTCGGGCGAGCCCGGTGCGAAGGCCGCGAAGACGACGCCGCTCTCGTAGTCGAAACCGCCGAGTTCCGCGAGATCGAAGGAGACCTCCAGGCCCGGTTCGGCGAGCTCGCGGCCGATGCGCTCGAGTTCCGCGATCGCCGCCTCGACCACCGGGCCGGCGGGAAGCACCCGCCGCGCCTCGGCGAGGACCCCGGCGCCGCCGTTCAATCGCGTGAGGGCCGCCACGGCCTTCGCGCGCCCTTCGCCCAGGCGCGAGGCGAAGCTCGCCACCGCCGGCGCGTCCTTGCGCTGGACGGCGTTGAAGAGCTCCTCGGCATCCTCCCGCTCGAGGGGCGCGTCGCCCACGAGGGCGCGGTAGATGCGCGGATGGCCGATGTCGGCGTGCACGCGGGCGTGGCCGGCCGCCGCCAGCACCCGCGCCATGAGACGCATCACCTCGAGGTCGGCCTCGAGCCCCGCGTGGCCGTAGAGCTCGGCGCCGAGCTGGATGGGCTCGCGCGTCGTGGTCATGCCCGCCGGCAGGGTGTGCAGCACGCTGCCGCAGTAGGCGAGGCGCGTCACGCCGCTGCGATTGAGCAGGTGCGCGTCGATGCGCGCCACCTGCGGCGTGTGGTCGGCCCGCAGGCCGAGCTGACGGCCCGAGAGGCGGTCGGCCACGCGAAAGGTGGCGAGGTCGAGGTCGCGGCCCGTCCCGGAGAGCAGCGACTCCGTGTATTCGAGCAAGGGCGGCTGGACGAACTCGTAGCCGTGGCGCTCGACCAGGTCGGCGAGCCGGCGGCGCAGGCCCTCCAGCGTCCGGGCCTCGGCCGGCAGGATGTCCTCGATGTGCTCGGGCAGGAGCCAGCGGCGCATGGCGATGTCCGGCCTCAGGTCGCGAGGAGCAGGAGCACGAGCCCCGCCCCCATCGAGGCGAGGCCCGCGAAGCGCAGCTGGCCGTCGCGCAGGTCCACGAGGCTGCGGAAGGTGTCGCGCCAGAGCTTGGGCGCCACGAAGGGCAGGACGCCCTCGAGCACCAGCATGAGCGCGAACGCCGGCAGCAGCAGGTCCTTCACGGGCGAACGCCTACTTGCCGCGGCCCGGGTTCTTCAGGTACTTGAAGAAATCCGAGGAGGGGTCGAGCACCATCACGTCGCTGCGGTTGCGCAGGCTGGAGCGGTACGCCTCCAGGCTGCGGTAGAAGCTGTAGAACTCCGCGTTGCGGCCGTAGGCCTCGGCGTAGATCCGGGCCGCCTGGGCGTCGCCCTCGCCCTTCAGGCGCTGGGCGTCGCGGTAGGCCTCGGCCACGATCACCTGCTTCTGGCGATCGGCGTCGGCCTTGATCTTCTCGCCCTCGGCCGAGCCGGTCGAGCGCAGCTCGTTCGCCACGCGCTTCCTCTCCGATTCCATCCGGCGGTAGACGTCGCTCGAGATCTCCGGCACGAGGTCCACCCGCTTCAGGCGGACGTCCACGACCTCGACGCCGATGCCCTTCACGTCGGCGTCCACCTTGTCGGCCACCGTGCTCATGATCTTGTCGCGCTCGCCCGAGACCACGTCGTGCACGGTGCGCTTGGCGAACTCCGCCCGGAGCGCGTCGTTCACCGTCTGGGAGATGCGCGCCTCGGCGGCCACGGAATCGCCGCGGACCGAGACGTAGTACTGGCGCACGTCGATCACGCGCCACTTCACGAAGGAATCCACCAGCACGTTCTTGTTCTCGCTGGTGAGGAAGCGCTCGGCGTCCTTCGCGTCCAGCGTCTGGATGCGCGTGTCGTAGAGGCGCACGTTCTGCAGCAGCGGCACCATGAAGTACAGGCCCGGCTCGGTCTGCATCGAGACGACCTCGCCCAGCTGGAACTTGATGGCGGCCTTGCGCTGGTCGACGGTGTAGACGCTCATCGACAGGCCCAGCAGGGCCACGACGGCGGCGACGAGGGTGGCGGCGGCGGCGCGGTTCATCAGCGGGCCTCCCGGTCACGGGAACGCAGCGACTCGCGGCTGCGGATCGCGTCGGCGGACGCCGCCGGGGTCGCGGTCACGGGCGTCTCGGGCGCCGTGGCCGCGCGCGGCAACGGCACGTCGGCCCCCGGGGCCGGCGCGGCCGCGGGCGCGCTCATCTGCATCAGGCGGTCGAGCGGCAGGTACAGCAGGTTCTGCCCGCCCTTCTGGTCGACGATCACCTTGCTGGTGCTCGACAGGATCTGCTGCATCGCCTCGAGGTAGAGCCGCTCGCGCGTGACCTGCGGGGCCTTCTCGTACTCGGCGAGGATCTGGCGGAAGCGCGAGGCGTCGCCCTGGGCCGTGGCGACCACGGTCTCCTTGTAGCCGTTGGCTTCCTCGAGCAGTCGCGCGGCGACGCCCCGGGCGTTGGGCACCACGCTGTTGGCGTAGGCCTGGCCCTCGTTCTTGAAGCGCTCGCGGTCCTGCCCGGCGCGCACCACGTCCTCGAAGGCGGCGAGCACCTGCTCGGGCGCCTGCACGTTCTGCAGGCTCACGGTGGTGATGTTGATGCCGGTCTTGTACCGGTCGAGGATCTGCTGCATGAGCACCTTCACGCGCGCGGCGACCTCGCTGCGGCCCTGGGCGAGCACGAAGTCCATCTTGCTCTTGCCCACGATCTCGCGGATCGCGGTCTCGGCCGACTGGAGCACGTTGTCGTCCGGGTTGCGGTTGGTGAAGAGGTAGTCCTCGGGGCTCTTGAGCGTGTACTGGATCGCGAACTGCACGTCGACGATGTTCTCGTCGTCCGTGAGCATGAGCGCCTCGGCCGGCTGCTTGTTCTTGGGATTGCCGCGGTAGCCCACCTCGACGGTGCGCACCTGGGAGACGTTCACCACCTCGACCGACTCGATCGGGAAGGGCACGTGCCAGCGCGGGCCCGGCATCGTGGTCTCGAGGTACTTGCCCAGGCGCAGCACCACGCCCCGGCGACCTTCGTCGACGATGTAGAAGCCGCTCGCGAGCCAGACGCCGAGCACGAGGATCACGATGAAGGCGATCGAGCCGCCGAAGAACGCGCCCGAGGGCATGCCCGGGCCCGGCGCGGGGCCCGACGGGCCGGCGGGCGCGGGGCCCCGGCGGCCGAACAGGCCCGCGATCTTCTGGTTGAGTTTCCTCAGGATCTCGTCGAGATCCGGCGGGCCGTCATTGGGCTTCTTTCCCCACTGGGGATCGTTCGGGGCCATGCGCGGTTGGGCGGAGGGAGGGGTGCGTGGAAGGGATGGAAGGGCGTTACGAGGCGGAAGATGCGGGCCGATCGCCCGGTTTCAATGGCGCGGGACTCGTCCTACGCGGCGGGGGCCAGCGCGCCGGGGGCGCCGTCGCGGGCGATCTCGGCCAGCGCGTCGCGAAGCCCGTCGATGCCGGCCCCGGTGACCGCACTCACCTTGATATTCAAGATCTTACCACAAGCATCCCGCACGATTTCCGGCGCGGCGCCCTCGACGCGGTCGATCTTGTTGAAGACGACGACCTGGGGCAGGCCGGCGGCCCCGATCTCGGAGAGCACCGCGTTCACGGCATCGACCTGTTCCTCGCGCCGGGGGTTCGAGAAATCCACCACGTGCAGCAGAAGGTCGGCCTGGACGGTCTCCTCCAGAGTCGAGCGGAACGCCGCCACGAGCGAATGGGGCAGGTCCCGCACGAAGCCCACCGTGTCGGAGACGATGGCCGCCGCGCCCTCGCCCAGGTGCAGGCGCCTCGTGGTCGGGTCCAGCGTCGCGAAGAGCTGGTCGGCGACGAAGGCATCGGCACGGGACAGGCGATTGAAGAGCGTCGACTTGCCCGCGTTGGTGTAGCCCACGATCGACACGCGCAGCACCCCGGAGCGGGCCCGGGCCGCGCGTTGGGTGTCGCGCACACGGGCCACCTTGCGAAGGCGTTCCTTGAGCTTCTTCACCCGCTCGCCGATGAGCCGGCGATCGAGCTCGATCTGCTTTTCGCCCGGGCCGCCGGTCTTGCCCAGCCCCCCCCGCTGTCGCTCCAGGTGGGTCCAGCCGCGGACCAGGCGCGTGGACAGGTGCTCGAGGCGGGCGAGTTCCACCTGGAGCTTGCCCTCGTGACTGCGGGCCCGCTGGGCGAAGATCTCGAGGATGAGGTCCGTCCGGTCGAAGACGCGCACGGGCGAGCCGCCTTCGGAAAGGGCCTTCTCGAGGTTGCGGATCTGCGCGGCCGTGAGCGCGTGGTCGAAGACGACGCTGGCGGCATCGTGCTCGCGCGCGAGCTGCCGGATCTCCTCCACCTTGCCGGAACCCGCGAACGTGGCGGCATCGGGACGGTCGCGCCGGCCGGTGACGAGGCTCGAGACGTCGGCGCCGGCGCTCTCCACGAGGCTCGCGGCCTCCTCGGGGCGATCGGCGCTTCCGGCGCGCCCGATGTCGAGGCACACGAGGATGGCCCGCGCTCGGGCCGGCACGGAACGGGGATCAGGCATCCGGTTCGGGCGAATGCCCGCGTCCGGCCGGAAGGCTGGCGGAGGGGCGGGCGCAGGCGCCGCCGGGACGGGCCCGGCGGGTGCGGAGATCAGGATTCCGGCGAATGGTCGGAAGGCAGGGAGACCGGGCGCGCCGGCACGACCGTGGAAATGGCGTGCTTGTAGACCATCTGCGTCACCGTGTTCTTCAGCAGCACGACGTACTGGTCGAAGGACTCGATCTGCCCCTGCAGCTTGATGCCGTTCACCAGGTAGATGGAGACCGGCACGTGCTCCTTGCGGAGGACGTTGAGGAAAGGATCCTGCAGCAATTGCCCCTTGTTGCTCATTGTTATGCCCCTTTGCGTTGCGGGTTTTATTGCGGGCCGGCCCGTTCACTCCAGCTGACGACTTCAGGCCGGTCCCGATGATGGCGAAGCAGCCGTCGACTCTACTTCAATGGCGGTTTTTTGGCCACCGCGGGAGGTCCGACACCCCGGGGACAGGGGAGTTCCGGCGGGGCGGCCCCGTCAGCCGAAGGTCTTCTTCTGGTAGCGGCGCTCGCGCCGGCGCTTGGCTTCCTGGCGCGGCGTGAGGTTGGGACGCTTGCGATCCTCGTAGGGGTTGGCGCCCTGGCGCAGCTCCACCCGCAGCGGCGTGCCCTTCAGCTTGAAGACCTTGAGGAAGGTGTTCTCGAGATAGCGCCGGTAGGCGTCCTTGATGGCCGCGACGCTGGTGCCGTGGATCACGACCACCGGGGGGTTGGAGCCGCCCTGGTGGGCGTAGCGCAGCTTCGGCCGGATCTTGCCCGCGAGCGGCGGCGCCTGCTTCTCGATCGCCGCCTGGAGGGCGCGGGTGAGCTTGGGCGTGGAGAGCTTCGCCATGGCGGCGGCGAAGGCGCGGTCCACGGCATCGAAGAGCCCCTTCACCCCGGTGCCCTTGAGCGCCGAGATCGTGTGGAACTCGGCGAAGTCGAGGAAGGCGAGCTTGCGCTCGAGGTCGCGCTTGGCATCCTCTCGCTTGCCGGAATCGACGGCGTCCCACTTGTTGACGGCGACCACGAGGGCCCGGCCCGCCTCCAGGATGTAGCCGGCGATGTGCGCGTCCTGCTCGGAGATGTCCTGGGCCGCGTCGAGCACCAGCACGGCGACGTGGGCGCGCTCGATGGCCTGGAGGGTCTTCACGACGGAGAACTTCTCGACGGACTCGAAGACCTTTCCCTTGCGCCGGATGCCGGCGGTATCGACGATCGTGTAGGGGCGACCCTGCCAGAGGGCCTCGACCTCGATCGCGTCGCGGGTGGTGCCCGGCTGGTCGAAGGCGATCACGCGCTCCTCGCCCAGCACGCGGTTCACGAGCGTGGACTTGCCCACGTTCGGGCGACCGACGATCGCGACGCGGGGATGGTCCGGGATGTCCTCGGGCTCCGCCGACTTCTCGGGGAACGGGGCGAGCGCGTCCTCCACGAGCTGGCGCACGCCCTCGCCGTGGGCCGCCGAGATGGCGTGGGGCTCGCCCAGGCCCAGCTCGTGGAATTCCGCGGTGACCAGGGATTCGTTCATCCCCTCGGTCTTGTTGACCACCAGCCATACGGCGCGCCCGGCTTCCCGCAGCAGGACCGCGATGCGCTTGTCCTGCGGCGTGAGGCCCGCGCGGCCGTCCACGAGGAAGAACACGATGTCCGCCTCGGCGATCGCCTCGCGAGCCTGCCGGGCCATCTCCGAGAGGATGCCGTCCTTCGCGACGGGCTCGAATCCGCCGGTGTCGACGACGATGAAGGGCTTGAGGCCCATGCGCCCCCGGCCGTACTGGCGGTCCCGCGTGAGGCCCGGCAGGTCCGCCACGAGGGCGTCGCGCGTGCGGGTGAGCCGGTTGAAGAGCGTCGACTTGCCGACGTTCGGGCGGCCGACCAGCGCGAGGGTCGGATTCATGGCGGGGCTCGCCTCGCCCATGGGATGCGGAAGGCCCGGCGCCTAGAAGCGCACGAGCGAGAGCTGCCCGCCGGCCGTCTGCGCGAGCAGGCCGCCGCGCACGGGCACGAGCGCGCTCACCGCCGTGCCGTCGAGGGCGAGGCGGCCGACGAGCTCGCCCGTATCCGGCGAGAGCACGTGCAGGAAGCCGAGCGCGTCGCCCACCACGACCTTGCCTTCGAACGCGACGGGCGCCGTGAGGCCGCGGCGAAGCAGCTTGTCCTGCTTCCAGCGGGAGGCGCCGCTCGCCTTGTCGAGGGCGTGCACCTGGTCCTTGTCGTCGGTGAGGTACGCGCTCGTGCCGTCGATCGCGAGGCCCGAGGCGCTCGAGAGCTCGCGCGTCCACACCGTGTTGCCGCCCGCGATCTCGAAACAGGCGACGCGTCCCTGGAAGGCGGCCGCGCAGATGCGGCCGGCGTCGATGACCGGAACACCGGCCACGTCGGCGACGCGCTCGAGTTCCGTGGCGCCGCGCGGAACGCTCACCGTGACCTCCCAGGTGAGCTTGCCGTCGTCGAGGTCCAGCGCGAGGAGCTTGCCGCCGGGATAGCCCGCGACCACGTTGGTCGGCGTGGCGGCCACGCCGGTGGGGGCGCGAAGCAGCAGCGGCGGCGCCGCGCGCTGGTAGACCCAGCGGCGCTTTCCGTCCGCGACGGCGAAGGCGAAGATGCGCCCGTCGCCCGTGCGAACGAGCGCCGACGCCGTGGTGACGACCGCGGGCGCCAGCACTTCGCCCCCGACGTTCGCCTTCCACAGGGGCTTGCCCGCCGGGTCGAACGCGAGGACATCGCCCTTGGGCGTCGCGACCACGACGATCCCGGCGCCCGCGCCGACGCCGGCCGAAAGGCGGGTCTTCGCGTCGTGTCGGCCGAGCACGCGGCCGGTGTCGGCCTCGAGCAGGGTGATCGTGCCGTCCTCGGCGGCGGCGGCGACGCGCCCGCCGTCCACGCCGGGATAGAAGGTCGCGCCGCGCGCGCGCCCGATCGAGGCGCTCCAAGCCACCTGGGGCGTCACGCTCGCGCGGATCTCCGGGAGCGGCGCCGGCTTCCTGGAGGCGTCGGTCATCCAGCCGCCCACGACGGGCAGGCCGGAGAGCGTGCTGCACCCCGCGAGGGCGAGCGCCGCCAGCGCCAGCGCGAGCGACCTCACGGTTGGCCTCCGAGGGCGCCGAGCTTGACCTCGGTCACCGCCTTGACCGGGCTGCGCGGGTCGCTCTTGTCGAGGGCGAGCTTGTAGGCGGCACGCGCCTCGTCGAGGCGCCCCTGCGCGAAGAGGACGTCGCCCTTGAGATCCGCCGCGAGGGCCGCGAAGGCCGGGTCGGCGAGCGCATCGAGCGCCGCGAGGGCCTCCGCGTGCTTCTTCTGGTCGAGCAGGACGGCGGCGAGCCGCAGCCGCGCGATGCCGCGATGCTCGTCGCGGCCGTTCTTCGCCACCCATTCGAGACGCGCGCGGGCGCCCTCGAGATCGCCCGCGTCGAACAGCGCGCGACCGGCCACGAGGCCCGCCTCCGACGCCTCGAAGGAGCGGGGATAGCGATCGGCCAGCAGGCCCGCGAGGTCGGAGACCTTCTTCGGGTCCGTGCGGACCTTGGGCAGGTCCGCGGCGGCGGCCGCGGCGTCGTCCGCCTGCTGCACCTGCCAGTACTGCCAGCCGCGCCAGCCGGCCACGGCGATCAGCGCCGCCGCGATGGCGGCATAGACGAACTTCGCGTTGTCCTCCCACCAGTGGCGGATGGCGGCGATGCGTTCCTGTTCCTCGAAATCGTACGATCCGGACATGGCTTCTCGGGTCCTGGGTTGGGTCTGCCGGGGGGCGCGGTCAGGGCCGGCGCGCGAGGCGCTCGAACGCCTCGGCAAGGGTGACGAGCTGCTGCTCGCCGTCGCCGCGCAGGGGTTTCAGGGTGATCTTCCCGGCGGCGATCTCGTCGTCGCCGAGGATGATAGCAAACGGGGCGCCGCTCGCGTCCGCCTTCTTCATCTGGGACTTGAAGCCGCCGCCGGCGCCCACGACGCAGGCGAGCCCCGCGTCGCGCAGGCGCTCGGCGAGCCGCCAGGCCTCGGCCGCGGCCGCCTCGCCCGCGTGCACGACGAACGCATCGGGCGATTGCGCGGCGGCGATGCCGTGGGCCTGCATCGTGAGCACGACGCGCTCCATGCCCATGCCGAAGCCGCAGGCGGGCGTGGGCTTGCCGCCCAGCATCGCGAACAGGCCGTCGTACCGCCCTCCGCCCGCGATCGTGGACTGGGCGCCGATGCGGTCCGTGACCCACTCGAAGACGGTGCGGTTGTAGTAGTCCATGCCGCGCACGAGCCGCGGGTTCACGCGGAAGTCGATGCCCGCCTCCCGGAGAAGGCGCTGCACGGCCTCGAAGTGCTCGCGCGCCGGATCCCCCAGGTGATCGGTGAGGCGCGGGGCGGCCTCGATCATCGCCTGCATCGCGGGATTCTTCGAATCGAGGATCCGCAGGGGGTTCGTGTGCAGGCGCCGCTTCGCGTCCTCGTCGAGCAGGTCCGCGTGCGACTCGAAATGGGCGACGAGCTTGCCGCGGTGGGCCGCGCGATCGGCGGCGTCGCCGATGGAGTTCACGTGCAGCTGGACCGGTCCGATCCCGAGGCGCTTCCACAGGCGCGCGAGCAGCACCATCTGCTCGGCGTCCACGTCCGGCCCCTCGAAGCCCAGGGCCTCGACGTCGTACTGGTGGAACTGGCGCTGGCGGCCCTTCTGCGGCCGCTCGTAGCGGAACATCGGGCCGGCGGTCCACACGCGCATCGGCCCGTTGTAGAGGAAGTTGTGCTCGATGGCCGCGCGCACGATGCCGGCGGTCGCCTCCGGGCGCAGCGTGAGGCTCTCGTCGTTGCGGTCCGGGAAGGTGTACATCTCCTTCTCGACGATGTCGGTCACCTCGCCCAGCCCCCGCACGAAGAGCGCCGTGGGCTCGACCAGGGGCGTGCGGATGTTGCGGTAGCCGTACTGGCGGAAGACGTCGCGGCAGGCGTCCTCGAGCGCCTCCCACAGGGGCGAGGCGTCGGGCAGGATGTCCTCCATGCCCCGCACCGACTGCAGCTTCTGCGTCATGGCGACACCGGCTGGATGGGGATCGCCTTCTTGTTCCGGGAGCCCGCGCGGGGCGGCGCGCCGGGCGCGTAGCGCGACCGCACGTACGCCTCGACGATGGCCTGGAACTCCTCGGCGATGCGCTCGCCCTTGAGGGTCACGGTCTTCTCGCCGTCGACGAAGACCGGCGCCACGGGCGTCTCGCCCGAGCCCGGCAGCGAGATGCCGATGTCCGCGAGCTTCGATTCGCCCGGGCCGTTCACCACGCACCCCATCACGGCCACGTGCATCGATTCCACGCCCGGGTAGCCCGCCTTCCACGCGGGCATCTGGACGCGCAGCCACGACTGGATCTTGTCGGCGAGCTCCTGGAAGAAGGTGCTGGTGGTGCGGCCGCACCCCGGGCAGGCCGTCACCTGTGGGGTGAAGGACCTCAGGCCCATCGTTTGCAGGATCTCCTGGGCCACGATCACCTCGCGCGTGCGGTCGCCGCCGGGCTCGGGCGTGAGCGAGACGCGGATCGTGTCGCCGATGCCTTCCTGCAGCAGCACCGCCATCGCCGCGGTCGAGGCGACGATGCCCTTGGAACCCATGCCGGCCTCCGTGAGGCCCAGGTGCAGCGGGTAGTCGCAGCGCGAGGCGAGCTCGCGGTAGACGCGCACGAGGTCCTGAACGGCCGAGACCTTGGCCGACAGGATGATCCGGTCGCCGGCCAGGCCGATCTCCTCGGCCTTCGCCGCGCTCTCGAGCGCGCTCACCACCAGGGCCTCGCGCATGACGGCGTCGGCCTCGAGCGGGTCGGGCCGGCGTGCGTTCCCGTCCATGAGCCGCGCGAGCAGGGCCGGATCGAGCGAGCCCCAGTTCACGCCGATGCGCACGGGCTTCCCGTGGCGGATGGCCGTCTCGATCATCGTCGCGAACTGGTCGTCGCGCTTCGCACCCGTGCCCACGTTGCCGGGATTGATGCGGTACTTGTCGAGCGCCTCGGCGCACGCCGGCACCTGGGCGAGCAGCTTGTGGCCGTTGAAGTGGAAGTCGCCGATGAGGGGCACCGCCACGCCCTGCGCGAGCAGGCGCTCGCGGATCGCCGGCACCTGGCGCGCGGCCTCCAGCGTGTTCACGGTGATGCGCACCGCCTCGCTGCCGGCCCGCGCGAGGGCGGCGACCTGCGCCGCGGTGGCGGCGGCGTCCTCCGTGTCCGTGTTGGTCATCGACTGCACCAGGATCGGGGCGCCGCCGCCGACGGGAAGGCCGGCGAGGCGGACCTGGCGCGTGGGCCGTCGGGTCGTTTCAGTCATGCGAAAAGCGTCAGGGAAGGGACAGGCGCGCGACCGCCACCCGCGTGTGGGGCTCGAGGTCGACGGGCTTGTCGTTGTAGGAGAGGCGGACCTCGGGGGCGTTGCCGATGACCACGGAGAGCGGCGGGCGGCCGGCCACCTCGGCCTGGCTGCCGGCGGCGTGGTTGCGCGAGGAGATGACGCGCCCCTTGCCGTCCTTGATCTCGACCCACGCGGCGCCCTTGAAGGCGAGGCGCACGACGCCCTGCCCGGCCTCCGGCACGACGGCCTCGACCGGAGGCTTCGCGGGCGCCACGGCCTCGGCCGCCGCCCGCGCGGCCTGCCTCACGGGGGCGGGCTCCGGCGAGGCGGAAACGGGCGGGACCGCCGCCGGCTTGGACGGCGGGGGCGTCGATGCGCCGGGCATCGACGCCGGCGCGGGTGAAGCGGGAAGCGTCCCCATCGCGGGCACGGGGGTGGAGGCCGGCGCGGCGGCATCGGGCGACGCGGACGTTGCCGGGGAAGCCGCGCCCGTCGCGGCATCGGCTGCCGCCGGCGTGGCGACCTTCGCGTCGGCGGGCGTCGCGAGCACCGGCGGGGGAAGCTCGACGGGAACGCTCGCGGCGGGCTTTCGCACCGCCGCCGCCGGCGGCTGGGGACGGATGATGAACCACCAGTAGAGCGCGGCGAAACCGAGCACGATCGCCGTGGCGGCGATGCCCGCCGCCTTGACGTACGGGTTCGAGAGGCGGGCGCCCAGCGGGTCGAAGCGGATGTTCTGGCTCGGCACCACGATGCCCGGCGCCTGTTCACGGGGGGCGTCGCCCGCGAGGAGCGCCACCATCGCGTCCGCGTCGAGGCCCAGCACCCGCGCGTAGTTGCGCGTGAAGCCCCGGAGGAAGGTGCCGCGCGGCAGGCGCTCGTAATCGCCGATCTCGAGCGCCTCCACCTGCGAGACGCTCATGTGCAGGCGCTGGGCGATGTCCGTCCGGGAAAGCCCCTGACGCTCGCGCTCGGCGGCGAGGAGCGGCCCGGGGGAGCCGGCGTCGGGGGCGGCGTTTTCCACGGTATCCATCGACTAGCGCCCGGCTCCCAGCACCTCGCGGGCGAGGGGCGCGTCGGGAAAGCGTCGGCGAAGCTGCTGCGACATGCTGTCCTCGGCGGCCTTCTCCCCCATGGCGCGCGCGAGCTTCACGCCGAGCACCAGGGCCGAGAGCGTGGGCTCGCCCAGGCGCATGTAGCGCACCAGGTAGGTCTCCGACTCCTTGAGGTTGCCCTTCTCGAAGGTGATCTCGGCGAGGTTGTAGAGGGCCCCGGCGAGGTCCGGCCGGATCAGCACGGCCCGGCGCAGCAGGTCCTCCGCCTCCGCATTGCGGCCCTGCAGCCTCGCGCACAGGCCCGCGTTGAGCAGCGGCTTTTCCGGCGTGGAATAGAGCGGGTTGGCCCGCACCCGCGCGAAGAAGTCCATGGCCCGCGAGTGCTCCTGGCGAAGGCACAGGAACCAGCCGTAGTTGTTGAGGATCTCCGGGTCGTTCGGCGACAGGCGCAGGGCCGTCTCGAAGGACTCGCGGGCCTGCGCGTCCTCGCGCAGCTCCATGAAGACCAGCCCCTGGACGTTGTAGGCGGGCATGAAGGTCGGGTCGATCTTGATGGCGGCCCGGGTCTCCTCGAGCGCCACCACCATGTTGCCGCGCTGGTAGTACTCGATCGCGAGGTTCGTGCGGATCTCCGCGCGCCGGCGCGCGTCGGCGAGCGACGCGTCCTGCACCGAGCGCGTCTGGACGGACGTCTGGGACACGCAGCCGGCCAGCGCGAGGAGCGCGGTCAGGACAAGGGCGAATCTCGTCATGCGACCTCCCGGATGCCGATGACCCGGCGTTTCATGCGATCCACCACCTGGCCGGCGAGCTGGCCGCAGGCGGCGTCGATGTCGTCCCCGCGCGTCTTCCTCACGGTGGCGACGAAGCCCGCCTCCACCAGCACGTCGCGGAATCGCGCGACCGCCTCGGGGGCGGGACGCTCGAAGCCGGAGCCGGGGAAGGGATTGAACGGGATCAGGTTCACCTTCGAGGGCATGTCCGCGAGCAGGCGCGCGAGGGCGCGGGCCTGGGCCGCGGAATCGTTCACGCCCCCGAGCAGGACGTACTCGAAGGTGATGAAATCGCGCGGGGCCGCCTCGAGGTACTCGCGGCAGGCCGCGAGGAGCGTCGCGATCGGATAGCTGCGGTTGATCGGCATGAGCCGCGAGCGCAGCTCGTCGTCGGGCGCGTGAAGGCTCACGGCGAGCGCGACCGGCAGCCGCTCGGCGAGCTTGCGCAGCTGGTGCACGACCCCCGAGGTGGAGAGCGTCACGCGCCGGCGGGACAGGCCGTAGCCGTGGTCGTCGAGCATCACCGACATCGCGGAGACGACGTTCTCGAAATTGTTGAGGGGCTCGCCCATGCCCATCATCACGACGTTCGTGACGGGCTTGGGGGTGAGCCCCGCCTTCGCCGCCTCGAGCCGGTAGGGCATCCCCTCGCGGGCGAGGGCCTCGAGCCGGCGGTTGGCGACCCAGAGCTGGCCCAGGATCTCGGCGGCGGACAGGTCGCGGTTGAAGCCCGACCGGCCCGTCGAGCAGAAGCCGCAGTCGAGCGCGCAGCCCACCTGCGAGGACACGCACAGCGTGCCGCGGTCGTCCTCGGGGATGAAGACCGTCTCCACGCCGTTGCCGACACCCACGTCGAAGAGCCACTTGACGGTGCCGTCGGCCGAGCGGTGCTCCGACAGGATCGCCGGCGCGCGCACCTCGGCACGTTCCTCGAGCTTCGCGCGCAGGTCCTTGGCGAGGTCCGTCATCGCGGCGAAGTCGGCCTCGCCCCGCTGGTGGATCCACCGGAAGACCTGCTTCGCGCGAAACGGCTTCTCGCCCATCGCCGAGAACCACTCGGTGAGGGCGGGCAGCGTGAAGTCGAGGAGGTTGGTGCGCATGCGCGGCGCGGCAGCCGGACTAGCGCGAGAAGACCTGGCTCGCCGGGAAGAAATACGCGATCTCGACGGCGGCGGTCTCGGCCGCGTCGGAGCCGTGCACGGCGTTCGCGTCGATCGACTCGGCGAAATCGGCGCGGATCGTGCCCTTCTCGGCCTTCTTCGGATCCGTGGCGCCCATGAGCTCGCGGTTCTTCGCGATCGCGCCCTCGCCTTCGAGCACCTGGATCATCACCGGGCCGGAGATCATGAAGTCCACGAGATCCTTGAAGAACGGACGCGCGCGGTGCACGGCGTAGAAGCCCTCGGCTTCCTGGCGCGACAGGTGGGCCATGCGCGAGGCGACGACCTTGAGGCCGTTCGTCTCGAAACGGGAGTAGATCTTGCCGATCACGTTCTTGGCGACGGCATCGGGCTTGATGATGGACAGGGTGCGCTCAACGGCCATGAAAAATCTCCGCTAAATGGATGAAAAATTTAGCTTTTCATTCTAGCACAGGCACCCCGCCCCGGGCTAGGGGCGATGGGGCCCGGAACCGGTCGGCGAGCCCTCCCAACGCGGCTCGAGCCCCGCCTCGCCGGGGCCGGCCGCGAGGGCCGCATCCACGCCGATTCCGGGAACCCACGCGAGTGCACCGTCGCGCCGCAGCAGGGGCAGGCGCTGCCGTTCCCAAGGGGCGAGGCCGGCCTCCCGCAACAGGTTCTTGAGGGTCCGGGACGGCCGGCCCGGCGCAGGGCGCAGGCGCTCGCCCCCCTCCCGCGGCCCGAAGGACCAGGCGCCTTCCCCGGCGAGTGCCGCCCGGATGCCCCGGCCCGTCGCCGGCTCGAAGACCACGCGCCCCCGCCCTTCGCCGAGTTCCACGCACGATTCGCCCCGCCAGGCCACGGCCCAGGGCCCCACCTCGCCCGGGTCGGGCGCCGCCCGGACCCGGCCGCCGTGGCGCCACAGCAGCAGTCCGTCGTGGACGAGGCGCGCATCCGCATCGTTCCTCGAAAGCACGAGCAGGGCGGCCATGCGCGAAAGGCGAGCGGCGCTCGGCGGCCGGGCTCCCCGGGTTTGGACGAAATGCCGGAGGACATTGGCCAGGCGCTCCGGCGACAGTGCCGCGAGCCGCTCGCAAGGCAGCCCCTCGACATCGAAGCCGCCGCCCGCATCGAGCCGGGCCAGATCGTCGAGCAGCCGCGAGGCCGCCGCGGCGTGCCCCGCGAGGCGGGCGAGGCTCGCGCGGGCCGCCGGAAAGCGCGCGAGGAGCGGTGGCATCACCTCGGTCCGGAGCGCGCCGCGGGCAAGACCGGGAGACGCATTGGTCTCATCCTCGATCCAGGCGAGGGACCGGTCCCGGGCGTAGGCGAGGAGATCGGCGCGGGGCACCGAAAGAAAAGGCCTCACCCAGCGGACGCCGCGCGCCGTGCGGTCGGTCGCCATGGCCGAGAGTCCCGCCAGCCCGGTGCCGCGCAGCGCTTGCAGGAGCACCGTCTCGGCCTGGTCGTCGCGATGGTGCGCGAGGGCAACGGCATCGGCACCGGGCGCCGAGAGGGCGGCGAGGCGCTCCGATCGCGCGGCCGCCTCGAGGCCCCGCCCGTCCGCGAGGGGAACGCGGACCCGCTCCGCCCGGAACGCGATGCCGAGCGCGGCGGCCTGCCGCTGCGCGGCCTCGAGCCACGCGTCCGCGTTCGGGGAGAGCCCGTGGTGGACGTGCATCGCCTCGAGCACCCAGCCACGCGCCGGCGCGAGCTGCGCGAGCACGTCGACGAGCACGGTGGAATCGAGGCCGCCGGACAGGCCCGCGCGAAGGCGGGTGCCGGCGGGCAGGTCGAGCGCGGCACCGGCGCGCTCGGCGAGGGAACGGACGGAATCCCGGCGGGGCGCCAAGGCGGGCGGTGGCCCGGCTACGCGGCCACTTCCTTGAACTTGCCGAAATTGACCAGGCGGTCCTGGCGACGTTCGAGGAGCTGGGCCACGGGCAGGTCCTGGAGCTGGCGCAGGTGGTCGGCGATCGCCTTCTTCAGGTTGCGCGCCGCCTCGGCCGGATCGCGGTGGGCGCCGCCCAGGGGCTCGTTCACGACCTTGTCGACGAGGCCCAGGGTCTTCAGGCGCGGGGCGGTGATGCCCAGGCTCTCGGCGGCGTCGCCCGCGTAATCGTTGCTCTTCCAGAGGATGGCGGCGCAGCCCTCGGGCGAGATCACGGAATAGGTGGAGTACTGCATCATCAGCGTGACGTCGCCCACGGCGATCGCGAGCGCGCCGCCCGAGCCGCCCTCGCCGATGATGGACACCACGATCGGCACCTTGAGGCCCGCCATCTCGTAGAGGTTGCGGCCGATGGCCTCGGACTGGCCCCGCTCCTCGGCGCCGATGCCCGGGTAGGCGCCGGGCGTGTCGACGAACGTGAGCAGCGGCAGGGAGAACTTCTCCGCCAGGCGCATCAGGCGCAGCGCCTTGCGGTAGCCCTCCGGCCGCGGCATGCCGAAGTTGCGCGCGATCTTCTCGTGGGTGTCGCGGCCCTTCTGGTGGCCGAGCACCACGACGGGCTGGCCGCCGAAGCGCGCGAGCCCGCCCACGATGGCCGCGTCGTCGGCGAAGGCACGGTCGCCGTGCAGCTCCTCGAAGTCGGTGCACATGGCCGCGATGTAGTCGAGGGTGTAGGGGCGCTGCGGGTGGCGGGCCACCTTGGAGATCTGCCATGCCGAGAGCTTCGCGTAGATGTCTCGCGTGAGGTCGCGACTCTTGCGGGACAGGCGCTCGATCTCCTGGGAGATGTCGACCGCGCTGTCGTCCTGCACGAAGCGCAGTTCCTCGATCTTCTGCTCGAGCTCGGCGATGGGCTGCTCGAAATCCAGGAAGGACGGTTTCACGTCGTTGGCGGGCCGCGGGCGGCCGGGCTGTCGCGGAGAGGGGCCATGATAGCAGGCGGGTCGCCCGCGCCGGCCGCGCTACAATCGCCGCCCATGGGACATCGACTGAGCCGCATCGTGACGCGCACCGGGGACGACGGCACCACCGGGCTGGGCGACGGGACGCGCACCGTGAAGGACGCGCCGCGCGTGCACGCGATGGGCGAGATCGACGAGCTCTCGAGCGCCCTGGGCCTCGTGCTCGCCGAATCGCCCCCGGCCGACGTGCGCGAGATCCTCTCGCGGGTGCAGAACGACCTCTTCGACCTGGGGGGCGAGATCTGCATCCCCGGCCGCGTGGCGGTCGGCGATGCCCACGTCGCGAGGCTGGAGGACGACGTCGCCCGCCTGAACGAGCGGCTTCCCCCGCTCAAGGAATTCGTGCTGCCGGGCGGCACGCGCGCCGGCGCCGCTGCCCATCTGGCCCGCACCGTCGCCCGCCGCGCCGAGCGGGCCCTGGTCGCGCTGCACCACGCCGAGCCCGTGGCCCCTGCGGGCCTGCAGTACCTCAACCGGCTCTCGGACCTGCTCTTCGTGATCGCGCGCACGCTCAATCGCGCCGAGGGCGTGCCCGAATCCACCTGGCGGCACGACCGGGCCGGTCCTTGACCGACGACGCGCCCGATCGCCTCGCCCGCCTGCTCGCGCTCGCCGCGCGGGGCGATCGCGACGCCTTCGCGGCGCTGTACCGCGAAACCGGGCCGAAACTGTTCGGGGTCTCGCTGCGTATCGTCCGGGAACGGCACCTCGCGGAGGAGATCTTGCAGGAGAGCTTCGTGGCCATCTGGCGCCGCGCCGGCGACTACGAGCCCGCGCGAGGCACGCCCCTCACGTGGATGGCGGCGATCGTGAGGAACCGCAGCCTCGACCTCGCGCGCCGCGGCGGACGCGAAGTGCCGGACGAGGAAGGCCTGCACACGGCCGGGCTCGCGGACGAAACCGCCTCTCCCGGCGCCGATCTGGAGCGCCGCACGGCCGCCCACGGCATCGCCGAATGCCTCGGGGAACTGGAAGCCGACCAGCGCCAGTCGATCGCCCTCGCCTTCTTCCACGGGCTCACCCACACGGAGCTCGCCGCCCACCTGCGCCGGCCCCTGGGCACCGTGAAGACCCACATCCGGCGGGGCCTCGCGCGGCTGCGCGATTGCCTCGCCCGCGGCGGCGTGACCGAGGCGTGAGGACGGTCCCGTGAAGCTCTCCCACCCCGCCCTTCGCAGCGCCCTCGCGTCCGCCTGGGTGCTCGGCACCTTGCGCGGCCCGGCCCGGCGGCGCTTCGCGGCACATCTCGCCGCCGACGCGGATCTTCGGCGCGTCGTGGCCCGGTGGGAATCGTTCCTCACGCCCCTCGCCGAATCCGTCCCGCCCGTCGAGCCGCCGGCGCGCGTGTGGCGCGCGATCGAGGCCCGCATCGCCCCGCGCCCGCTGCCCGCTTCCGCGAGCCTGTGGACCAGTCTCGCCTTCTGGCGCTGGACCGGCGCGGGACTCGCGACGGCGTGCGTCGTGCTGGTGTCGGTGATGCTCGGCTTGCGGCCGACCGCGCCGGCGCCCGCGCCGCCGGTCGTCGCGAAACCGGCGGCGCCCGCCTTCGTCGCCGTGCTCTCGACGCCGGAACAGGTCGCGCGCGTGATCGTGGAGGACGGCGGTGCGGGCGCGCTGCGCCTGCGGGTGATGCAGCCCTGGCCCGCCGCGACCGAGAACGACCTCGAGCTGTGGGTCTTGCCGAAGGAAGGCGCGCCCCGCTCCCTGGGGGTCGTGGCCGGCGATCGCGACGGCGTGGTGCGGCCCGCGAATCTTGCCGGCCTGCTCGACGGCGGCGTCGCCTTCGCGCTGTCGAAGGAGCCCCGGGGCGGTTCCCCCACCGGCGCGCCGACGGGTCCCGTCGTCTGCAGCGGGCCCATCGCCCGCGCCCGGGCCTAGCGCAGGCGCTCGATCGCCTCGCAGAGGGCGGCGATGCCCTCGACCACGCGCGGCGAGGGGCGCCCGAGCGCGCTCGATCCCACCCACGCGAGCTTGCCCGCCTTCACCGCCCGGAGCGTCGGCCGTTCCCGCCAGGCCGCGCGGAACGCCGCCTCGCCCTGCGCCGAGCCGGCGCCCACGATCGCGTCGGGATCGGCGGCGTGGAGCGCCTCCCATCCGATGACGGGCGCGACGTCCGGAAGCGACGCGAAGACGCTGCGGGCGCCGCAGGTTTCCAGCGCCTCGACCATGAAATGCGGACCGGAGACGGTCATCAGGGGCCGGTGGGAGATCTCGAGGAAAACGGGCACGGCGCGGCGCGACGCGTAGCGGGCGCGAAGGGCCGCGAGCGTCTCGCGATAGCGGCGGGCGGCGGGCGCGGCGTCCACGTCCGCGAGGCGTCCGATCGATTCGAGCAGCGGCGCGATGTCGGCGAGCGTGCGCGAACCGTCGACGAAGACCGGGATGCCGAGGGCCGCGAGCTTCGCGGCGTCGGCGGGTCGGAAGCTGTCACGCCACGCGAGGACCAGGTCCGGTGCGAGCCGCGCGATGGCCTCCACGTCCGCGCCGGCGGACGAGGAGACGACGGGCAGGCGCGTCGCCTCCGGCGGGTAATCGCTCCAGGCGCTCACGCCGACCACGGAGCGCCCGGCGCCCGCGGCGAAGACCGCCTCCGTGAGCGCGGGCGAGAGCGTGGCGATGCGGCGCGCGGGCTGCGCGAGCCGGATCTCCCGGCCCGTCGCGTCCAAGACGGACGCGCCGCCGTGCGCGGAAGCGGCCGCCGCCAACAGCAGGGCCGCGGCGAGGCGCCTCACGCCCCGCGCGCCCTCGCCGCCGCGGCGCGGCGCCTGTCGTAGGCCTCGCGCGCGATGGCCATGTCCTCGAGGAACCAGGGCAGTTCCTCGAGCGTGAGGGCCTGGGCGGCATCCACGAGCGCGCGCGCGGGCTCGGGGTGCACGTCGGTGAGCACGAGGTTCGCCCCCGCGACGACGCCCTGCGCCGCAACGTGGAAGATATCGGGCAACCCGTCGGGCGAGCCGCCCCGGCGCCCCACGGAATGGGACGGATCGACGCACACCGGCATGCGCGTGAGGCCCTTCACGGTGCCCACGTGGCCGAAGTCCACGAGGTTGCGGTGGGGATCGCCGAAGTTCGTCTTCATGCCCCGCAGGCAGAAGACGATGTCGCGGTTGCCCTCGCTCGCGACGTACTCGGCGGCGAGGAGCGATTCGTGCAGCGTGATGCCGAAGCCGCGCTTCAGGAGCACCGGGAACTCGCGCTGCGCGCCCACTTCCTTGAGCAGCTCGAAATTCTGCGTGTTGCGCGTGCCGATCTGCAGCATGACCGAGGCGGGGCCGCCGGCTTCGCGAAGCGCCGTGCGGATCTCGTCCACGTGCTCAGGACGCGTCACCTCCATCGCGATCACGCGGATGCCGTGCTTGCCCGCGAGCTCGAAGGTCCAGGGCAGGCACGCGCGCCCGTAGCCCTGGAACGAATAGGGGCTGGTGCGGGGCTTGTAGGCGCCCATGCGTGCGCAGGACTGGCCGTGGGACGCGAGCGCGCGGAAGGTGGCCTCGACGAACTCGCGCGTGTCCACGGCATTGAGTCCCGCCACGACGTGGAAGCAGTCCTGGTCGAAGGCGACCCCGCCCCGCTCGAAGCGCAGCGATTCGTCGTTGCCCGGGCGCCGGCCGAGGATGCGGAATTCGTCGGCCGCCACGCTAGTCGCCCCGGGCGAGGCGGCGCTCCCGCACGGCGCGCGCGAGCGTCTCGAGCATCGCCGCCGTGTCCTCCCAGCCGATGCACGCGTCCGTCACGGACACGCCGTAGGCGAGGGGCTTGCCCGGCACCAGGTCCTGGCGGCCGGGATTCAAGTGGCTCTCGGCCATGATGCCCACGATGCGGTCCTCGCCCGCGGCGATGCGGCCGGCGACGTCGCCCGCCACCTCGACCTGGCGCTGGTACTGCTTCGAGGAATTGGCGTGGGAGAAATCCACCATGAGGCGCGGCGCGAGCCCGGCCGAGGCGAGCTCGCGGGCCGCGGCCTCGACACTCTCGGCGTCGTAGTTCGGGACCTTGCCGCCGCGCAGGATCACGTGGCAGTCCTCGTTGCCCGTGGTCTCGAAGATCGCGGCCTGGCCCGCCTTCGTCATGCCGATGAAGGCGTGGGGCGCGGCCGCGGCGCGCAGCGCGTCCACCGCCACGCGCACGCTGCCGTCGGTGCCGTTCTTGAAGCCCACGGGGCACGACAGGCCCGAGGCGAGCTGGCGGTGGGACTGGGATTCCGTCGTGCGCGCGCCGATCGCGC